>Ga0265293_10008111_pt1 | contig 15730 bp, 12 predicted proteins | sample Munlanlewell138R_FD_192505 | JGI IMG/M metagenome (GOLD analysis project Ga0265293, IMG submission 192505) | Leachate microbial communities from a municipal landfill in Southern Ontario, Canada - Leachate well 138R | ecosystem: Engineered > Solid waste > Landfill > Unclassified | place: Canada...
GGCCGGTTTTAATTGATATACCGAAGGATGTTTCCGGAGGTCTTTTGAAAAAATATCAGGTACCGGAACGAGTAGAATTAAGAGGCTATAAGCCTACTCTCAGGGGACATTCATCTCAAATTCGCAGCCTGGCGGAGTTAATTAAAGAAGCCAAAAAACCTTTAATTTATGCGGGAGGCGGGGTGGTTCATGCCGATGCCCACCAGGAGCTACTGGCTTTGGCAGAAAAGGCTGATATACCTGTAACTACTACCCTGCAGGGTTTAGGGGTATTCCCCGAGAATCACCCCCTTTCCATAGGTATGTTGGGAATGCATGGCCTGCCCTGTGCCAACATTACTGTACAGGAATCCGATTTGCTAATCGGCTTGGGAGTTAGGTTTGACGATCGGGTAACCCTATCTGTGGAACGTTTTGCCCCTAAGGCAAAGGTTGTGCATGTGGACGTAGATCCCGCTGAAATAAGTAAAAATGTTCTTGTGGATTTACCTATTGTGGGGGATGTTCGTTTGGTGCTGGAAGACTTGCTGGAGTTGGTGCCTAAGAAGGAAAATCCTGAATGGATCGAGGAAGTTCACCAGATTAAAAAGGGCTGCCCCCTGATTTATGGAGATTATAAGGCTTTACTGAAACCTCAATATGTATTGGAAAAACTGGCGGGGTTGCTGGAAGGCAGAAATAGTATTATCACCGCTGATGTGGGCCAGCATCAAATGTGGACTGCCCAGTATAACAAGTTTTTGAAACCGAGAACTTTTCTCACCTCCGGTGGTTTGGGTACGATGGGTTATGGTTTTCCCGCTTCGGTGGGTGCCCAAATAGCGGCACCTGATGCTACTGTAGTTGCAGTGACAGGGGATGGCAGTTTTCAAATGCATATGGCAGAATTGGGAACTGCAACCGAAAACAATTTGCCCATTAAAATTTTGCTATTTAATAATAGTTACTTAGGTATGGTTAAACAGCTACAGCACTTCTTTGTGGAGGAACGTTATGCCGGTGTTGAATTTACCGGTAACCCCGATTTTGTTCATTTAATTGGTTCCTATAGAAATGCGGCCAGCTATCGCATTACTAACTATGATGAAGTGGAAGATGTGTTAAAAGAAGCCTTGGATAATGGGAAGTTAACTTTGATTGAATGCGTCATCAGTGATCAGGAATATGTTTATCCCATCGTCCCAAATGAAAAGGGTTTGGATGAAATGATCCATTACCCCGAGGAAGGATAGTGGTTATGGCGAACAGAGTTTATATTTTTGATACTACCCTGCGGGATGGGGAGCAATCCCCCGGAGTGAGCTTAAATATTCAAGAAAAGCTGGAAATAGCCGGCCAATTGGCACGCCTCGGGGTAGATATAATTGAAGCGGGTTTTCCAATTACTTCCCAGGGGGACTTTGAGGCGGTCAAAGCCATAGCTGATTCTGTTCAAGGACCGGAAATTTGCGCTTTGGCCAGGGCAGCGGAAAAAGATATTGACCGAGCCTGGGAAGCATTAAAGGGGTCGAAAAATCCACGTATTCACACCTTTATTGCCACCTCAGATATTCACTTGAAGCACAAGTTAAGGATGTCCAGGGAAGAGGTCTTAGAAGCGATTAAAAAGGCTGTTATCTACGCCCGCAGGTATACGGATAATGTGGAATATTCCCCGGAGGACGCCTCCCGAACGGACCGGGATTTTATTTGCCGGGTGGTGGAGACTGCCATTGAAGCCGGGGCAAAAGTGGTCAATATTCCTGATACCGTCGGCTTCGCCACCCCGGATGAGTTTGGCAGTTTTATTGCCAATATCACCAATAGGGTACCTAATGTAGATAAGGGTATCATTAGCGTTCATTGTCATAATGATTTGGGTTTGGCTGTTGCTAACACCTTAGCTGCCCTGAAAAATGGGGCTAGACAGGTGGAGGGTTCCATTAACGGCATCGGCGAAAGAGCCGGCAATGTTTCCTTAGAAGAAGTTGTAATGGCTCTAGCCACCAGAAAAGATCAATATAATTTATATACCGGAATTAACTTGGAAGAAATCTATCGAACCAGTCGCCTGGTTAGCAGTATGACGGGTATGCCCATCCACAGCAATAAGCCTATTGTGGGTAAAAATGTTTTTGTTCACGAATCCGGCATTCATCAAGATGGGGTTCTAAAAGAAAGAACCACTTATGAAATTATGAATCCGGCCACCATCGGCTTGTCCATCAAAAATATTGTTCTGGGCAAGCATTCCGGTCGCCATGCCTTTAGGGAGCGTCTGTCCGAGCTAGGTTATAAGCTAACGGATGAAAACCTTGATAAGGCCTTTCAAAGATTTAAAAACATGGCGGACCGCAAAAAAGAGATTACCGATAGGGATTTAGAGGCCATTGTAGAAGATGAAATTCAAATCATACCGGAGAAGTTTCAATTGGAGCATTTGCATATCTCCAGCGGCAATCGGGTTGTGCCCACGGCTACGGTGGGAATTTTAGCCGGTGATCAACTCTTGGAAGAAGCGGGTTGCGGTGATGGTCCGGTGGATGCCGTTTTTAAGACTATTGATAAAATTACCGGAATCATAGTGGATTTAAAGCATTATGGTCTAAACGCCGTTACCGGCGGTAAGGATGCTATGGGAGAGGTTACCGTGCGGTTGGCGATTCAAAATAAAGTTTTTATAGGCAGGGGCTTTAGTACAGATATAATTGAAGCAAGTGCCAAGGCTTATCTCAACGCCCTTAATAAAGGAGTGTATGACCTGGGGGAAGGCATCATTGGTCAAAATGGTAGATAAACTTTTAAAAAGGAGTGTTGCCAATGGGAATGACAATTAGTGAAAAAATCTTAGCAGCTCATGCCGGAAAAAAATACGTAGAACCTGGCGAATTAATTAACGCAAAATTAGATATTGTATTGGGAAATGACATAACTGCCCCCGTTGCGATCAAAGAATTTGAAAACTTGGGGCTGAATAAAGTTTTTGACCCCGATAAGGTTGTGCTGGTGCCGGATCATTTTACTCCGAATAAGGATATAAAATCGGCGGAACAGGCTAAGGTGCTAAGAGAGTTTGCCTATAAATATAATTTAACCAATTATTTTGAAGTGGGTAGGATGGGCATCGAACATTGTTTGTTGCCGGAACAGGGCTTGGTATTGCCCGGGGATTTAATCATTGGGGCTGATTCTCATACTTGCACCTATGGTGCACTTGGTGCCTTTGCCACAGGTGTGGGCAGTACTGATATGGCGGCGGGAATGGCCACCGGGGAATCCTGGTTTAGGGTGCCTGAAACCATTAAATTTGTTTTTTATAACAAGCTCAAGCCTTATGTTGGTGGTAAGGATTTAATTCTTTATGTGATTGGCTTAATTGGGGTGGATGGAGCCAGATATATGGCCATGGAGTTTACCGGCGAAACCATTAAAGAGTTGTCAATGGATAGTCGTTTTACTATGGCTAATATGGCGGTTGAAGCCGGGGCCAAAAACGGTATTTTTGAGCAGGATGAAAAGACCCTTGCTTATATTGAAAAAAGAGCAAAAAGACCATATACCCTCTACCAAAGTGATGCAAATGCCAACTATGATAGGATCATTGAAATAGATGTTTCCAAAATTGAGCCTCAGGTTGCTTTTCCTCATTTGCCGGAAAATACCCGTCCCATTAGTCGGGTGGGTAAGGTGGAAATTGACCAGGTTGTTATCGGTTCCTGTACTAATGGCAGAATTGAAGATTTACGGATTGCCGCCAAACTGTTAAAGGATAAGGTAGTTCACCCCCGGGTTCGGTTGATTGTTCTACCGGGTACTCAAGAAATTTATTTACAAGCTGTGAGAGAAGGAATAGCGGAAACGGTTGTTCAAGCAGGCGGTGTCTTCAGCACTCCCACCTGCGGCCCCTGCTTAGGAGGTCATATGGGTATTTTGGCTAAAGGGGAAAGGGCTGTATCCACTACTAATCGAAATTTTGTAGGTAGGATGGGACATCCGCAAAGCGAAGTATATCTGTCCAGTCCGGCAATTGCTGCTGCCAGTGCCGTTTTAGGCAGAATAGCCGATCCCAAGGAGGTTGATGAAGATGCTGTTTAAAGGAAGAGCTTTTAAATTTGGTAATGATATTGACACAGATGCTATTATTCCAGCTCGCTATATGAACACCTCTGATTCTATGGAGTTGGCTAAACACTGCATGGAGGATGCGGATCCAGAATTTGTTAATAAAATTACTCCCGGGGACATTATCGTTGCCGGCAAAAATTTTGGCTGCGGCAGCTCTAGGGAGCACGCACCCATAGCTATTAAATATGCGGGGATTTCCGGTGTTGTGGCAAAATCCTTTGCCCGAATATTTTTTAGAAATGCAATTAATATCGGTTTACCGATATTTGAATCTCCAGAAGCAGCAGAGGCTGTTAATGAGGGTGACCAAATAGAGATAGAGGCGGAAACCGGTGTAATTACCAACTTAACCCGGGGAGAAACCTACCAGGCCAAACCCTTTCCCGGGTTCATGCAGGAATTAATTTCCTCCGGGGGTTTGATGGCTTATGTCAGAGAAAAGGGGGTTAAAAATGGCTAAAATTGCAGTTTTACCTGGAGATGGGATCGGCAGAGAAATAATCCCGGAGGCGCAAAAGGTATTGGAGATTATTGCCGGTGCATATGACTTGCAGTTTGAATTTACCGAGGGTTTAATTGGCGGTGCGGCCATTGATGCCGCAGGTAGCCCCTTGCCGGAGGAAACAGTAGAACTCTGTCAAGCCAGTGATGGTATTTTGATGGGGGCGGTAGGGGGACCGAAGTGGGATACCCTACCGGTATCGCAAAGGCCTGAGGTTGCTGCTTTATTGCCCTTGCGTAAAAGGTTGGGCCTTTACGGAAACATACGACCTGCCTTTTTATTTCCTGCCTTGATTAATGCTTCAACTTTAAAGCCGGAGGTCGTCAAAGGGACCGACCTAGTGGTTATTAGGGAACTAACCGGAGGTATTTATTTTGGTGATAAAACCCGGGAAAAAACTCCTACCGGTGAAAGAGTGCTGGAGGTGCTGGCTTATACAACAGAAGAAATAGAAAGGATTCTCCGTTTAGGTTTTGAAACAGCCCTGCAGAGGGGAAAAAGGCTTACTTCCGTGGATAAGGCCAATGTACTGGAAAGCTCCAGGTTGTGGAGAGAGATGGCTGTTAAAATCCATCGGGACTACCCGGAGGTGGAGCTGGAGCATATGTATGTAGATAACTGCGCCATGCAATTGATCAGAAAGCCCAGCCAATTCGATGTGATTGTGACTGAAAATATGTTTGGGGATATCCTAACTGACGAGGCTTCCATGCTAACCGGTTCCATTGGTATGCTGGCTTCCGCCAGTATCGGCGGTAAGGTGGCTCTTTATGAACCAGCCCACGGTTCAGCCCCGGATATTGCAGGCCAACAAAAAGCAAATCCCTTGGCAACAATACTTTCTGCTGCTTTGATGCTACAGTATACCTTTAATTTGCCTGAGGCTATGGAAAAAATAAAAGCCGCAATTTCTTTGGTGTTGGAGGCAGGCTACAGAACCCCGGATATAATGGAAGAAGGTGCAAAACTGGTTGATACCGGCACCATGGGGGATCTAGTGTGCAAATACTTGGAAGAGGTATAAATATGAAAAAAATTTATGTTTACGATACAACACTTCGGGATGGCTCCCAGGGAGAAGGAGTTTCCCTAAGCGTTGATGACAAACTGAAAATAGCCGCTTGCCTGGATAATTTGGGGGTTGACTATATTGAAGGGGGTTGGCCCGGTTCGAATCCCAAGGACCAAGAGTTTTATCAAAGAGCCGGGGAGTTGAGTTTTGACCATGCTAAACTAACTGCCTTTGGCAGCACTAGACGGCCTAACACAAAACCTGAATCGGATGCAAATCTGCAAGCCCTTATCAGTTCGGGTGTGTCCGCAGTGACCATCTTCGGTAAAAGCTGGGATCTTCACGTTTTTGAAGCCTTGGGCACCACTTTGGAGGAAAACCTATTGATGGTGGAGGATTCCATCAGCTATCTTAAAAAGCGGGGTATGGAAGTTCATTTTGATGCCGAACATTTTTTTGATGGCTATAAAAACAATCCGGAGTACGCCTTAAAGGTGTTGGGGGCGGCGGCCCGGGGAGGGGCAGATTGGTTAATTCTATGTGATACCAATGGAGGGAGTCTGCCGGCAGAAATAAGAGCGGCTACCGAGGTTGTTGCCAGTCTTTTTGAAACCCCTTTGGGAATGCACTGCCATAATGACGGAGATCTGGCCGTGGCCAACACTTTGGCAGGAGTTGAAGCAGGTGCAATTCAGATTCAAGGTACCATTAATGGCTTAGGGGAACGCTGCGGAAATGCGAATCTTTGCAGTATTCTTCCAAATTTAGAGTTAAAACTAAAGTATCAACTTTTACCGGAGAATAAGATGAAACAGCTGACGGACTGTTCTCGTTATATCAGTGAAATTGCTAATTTAGTTCAGCATAATGATCAACCCTTTGTCGGGAGGAGTGCTTTTGCCCATAAGGCGGGAGTCCATGTCAGTGCGGTTTTAAAGCATCCGGAAACCTACGAGCATTTACTGCCGGAGGCAGTTGGCAATACCCGGCGAATCTTGGTATCCGAGCTATCCGGCGCTTCAAATTTAATCGGTAAGGCGGAAGAGCTGGGCCTGGACTTTTCTGACAAAAAGGTGACAAAAGAATTGATTCAAAACATCAAAGAAATGGAATTTAAAGGCTATCAGTTCGAAGGGGCGGAGGCCTCCTTGGAATTATTTTTAAAGAAAAATACCGGTGAATTCAAGCCCTATTTTTCGGTTGATTCCTTTAAAATTTTATCCGAAAGATCTGCCCAAGGTGAAACCCTGTCCGAGGCCATGATAAAAATCAGAGTGGACGACAAAATGGTGCATACCGCAGCGGAAGGCAACGGACCGGTTAACGCACTGGATAATGCCCTGCGTAAAGGTTTGGAGGAATTTTTCCCTGAGATTGCAAAGATGCATTTAAGTGACTATAAGGTGAGAGTCCTAGATGAAAAGGATGCAACCAGGGCCACTGTGCGGGTTTTGATTGAATCCAGGGATGTAACCGGCGCTTGGAATACCGTGGGAGTTTCCACGGATATCATCGAAGCCAGCTGGCGTGCCCTGCTGGATAGTATTGACTTTTTCTTGATGAAACGACAGAAATAATGGAAATGGGCCGGGATAAGACCGGCCGTTAAAAAATAGCATCCACTTAATAACTGGTGGATGCTGTTTTTTTATGAGGGTAAGAAGGGATAGATTTAGTCGGTTTTTTTAGTTACATTTCGGTGGAGGGCTTTAATCTGCGTCCGATTTCCTCCAACTCCTTGCCAAAGCTGGAAAGAGGTTTACCTTCCTTAACGCCTTCGGCAACCTTTTTGATTCTTTCCACTGAGTCGGTATCAGTAGTTACCATAATGTTTTTTAGTTTGCTATCAGTCTTTTTGGCTTCTGCCTCGGCTTCCTTCTTTACTTTATCCACCAAATTGCCTTCTGCATCTTTTTCTAGATCTAAACCTATATACGCTGTGTTTTCACTTAGCACCACATGGGATTTTTCTACCCCCTGAATTTTGTTGACATTATCCGCAATTTTATCCGCCCTTTGCTTTAGGTCCGCATCCCCCGCATTATTTGGCGCCGGTGTTACTTGATTTTGGCTAGGCGGCTGCGGCCCTGGCGGAACCGGCTTTCGTGTGGGGGTGCAGCCCATTAGGCTAAAAGTCACTAGGGCAAAAATAGTAAAGGCAAATAATATTCTTTTTGTCATCTTTGTCACCTCCTTAATCTTAGTATGTAAAATGGCAATGTATTTATACTAGTAATTGTGTAAAATGAAAACCGACTTTCTTTTTAAAAGATTAGACAAAAGAGGTGGTTTTTCCCGAAGGATTATTTCCCGGCTTTAGCTAAATACCTACCAACATATGGTAACTGTTGAAAGGAGCAAAACTATGAGCAAAAATAAAGGGAATGTCAAAGGGAAAAGAACTAAACTGAATAACAGCCTGCCGATTGGTTTTGTTAAAATTAACGGGCGGGTGGCAAATCTTTTAGATCATGTGAAACAAGCTGTATATCATAAGGGCCTAGATTTTGAAAGCATTTACCGACTGGTGGAGGAAAAAGTGCCGGTGTCGGAGCTGGAGAAGTTAGGTCAGAATTTGAAAAGATGTTTGGTTAATAATATTTCCTTTTATTTTAAAGATAATACTTGGTTTTTAGATGCAAAAGGCAATCCCAATAATAATCCCTTTTACCAGTACTTAACTACCTTAGGCCGCCCGGCCAGTTTCCGGGAATTATTGACTTTGGCTAAAGAGAACAATTTGACCGAAAATAAAAAGAAAGAGCAGGATTTTGCCTATGATGGTCGTTTTATCAGATTAAAAAATGGAAAATGGGCTTTAACTCACTGGCAGATAATTTGGGAAATGGGGAAGGAGGAACTCCAGCAAGCGGTTCGTTTATTTCAAATTAAACAAAAACCCTTAACCACAAAATATTTGGCAAAGGAAATAGCCCAATTGGATGTGGCGGATACAAATTTGGATTGGATAATTGCCGGGGATCAGCGTTTCCTACAATTAGACAGCGAGCATTGGTTTTTGCAAAGTATTCTGGACGGAATTATTAAAGACATAACAGCAGTTGATGAGCTGTCTTTTATGAGGCAAAGGGAAATTAATGTATTGCAAGAAGCGGAATTAATGCTAATTATCGGTGAAGCTGATGTTACCAAGAGGCAGTATATCTTATCTTCACTGGATTTGGAAAAGGGAATTCTGCGACTGAACAAAAGAATGGTGGAGCTATTTAAAAAGCTGCCTAAGATTGCTTATTTAAAACTGGATTTTGATCAGGACAGGATAGGCATTTGGTATCTCAAAGATCAGGAATGTCTTTATGGATTAAAGCCTTGGTTCGAGTATCATCAATTGGAAGCAGGCAGCAAGCTGGATTTGGGTTTTTCGGCGGCAACTTTGCGGCTAGAGTTGAGAAACAGCGGTGAAAGGGAAGCGGAGGTGTACGCAGAGGGGCTGAGAATAAAAAAACTAAACTCTCTCAAAAGTAGGGTTGCGGCTTTGATACTGATGCCGGAAGAAATTATTGCGGAAATTCTGCAGCTCTACCCCCGGGGAATAGAAGAAGATAATTTAATTGCCCTGGCGGAGTTGCTAGCGGGTATTAAGCAGAAGGACTTAATTGATATTTTGGTGGAGAATTTTTATTATGAACAGGATAAGCAGGGTAATTGGTATTGTAATTTTATAATGAGGCAGGGTTTTCAAAGTTGGCAACAGGAAAAAGCCCAACTAACTGCGTTGTTAAGTGAAGTGCAGCAGCAGGTGGCTGTAACAGTAGAAGATTATGAAGGCCTGGAAAAAATAAAAATAAATTTAGAGGAAGAGCTGCGCTATTTAAGGGAGCACCATCGGGAGGAGGAAGTTATCTTTAGGGCAAGAATTGAGGAGTTGGCGGCGGCTAAAGAGCATTTGACGGTGGAGAATAACCATTTGCGCAGTGAAAATGATCATTTGGAACAAAAGAAGAAGGACCTTTTGGAGCATCTAGATTACCAAGGGGGGCAGCTTTTAAACTTAAGGAGTGAAAGAAATAAATTTAAAGTTAAGCTGGAGCAGGTTGAAGCAAGAGCAATGCAGCTTCAAAGCAGCTTGAACCATTTGACGGAGGAGGCCCAAATAGAGGTTGACCGCTTGCAAAGAGGGTTGCTGGAAAAAGAGCATCAGCTGGATAGTTTACAATACGCTAATCAAGAATTGCAAAGAAGCTTAGCTAGGTTACATGAAGAAAGAAGACTGCTCAAAAGACAATATTCATCCTGGCCCTTTAAAATTGCCTTGTTTTTTACTACCGGATTTAAAGGCTACAAAAGGAGCGTAGGCGGTTAAACAAGAACGGATGGGCACATCCCCGAGGATTACTGTCAAAAGCTGCTTATGCGGGGAATAAGGGGCTATTTTCCCGATCAAAAGCCTGTTGGGAGGATACGGGGCTGACATAGATCCAGGAAGGATAGCTTTGTATCGCGGGAATATTTAATTCCTGCTTTTGTTGTACCTCGGGATAAATGGAAAATTGTGTTTGCCAGATATCTATAAGCCCCCCGGTAAAGGTAAGCCCTTTTTCCAAAGTGTGGGGATCACCAATGGCTTTAATTACAATCGGGTAAAGCAGTTTTTCATTATCAACAGTTATATAGACAGGAAAGGAATCCGTGGCCTCCCAAATTGCCGTATTACCCGTGATGCGGTGCTCATTAATGGAAATGGCTTCTGCCCCGGTGGCCCAAAGCTCATTAGTTAAATCAATTAAATCTAAAAACAACAAAGGGGCATCTCCCGTAATAGTAATGGCAATGCCCGGACCGGTAACAGGGGCAATGCCACTAGCCAGCTTTAAAGTTGCCAGATCACCGGTAAGGGCTTTGATGGCAGTGGTTTCTTTTTCCGATTCCTCCAAAAGGCTAAAGTAGGATGAATTAAGCTTTTGAACTTCCGCTTCTAAGGTTCTCTTTCTTTCGTCAAGGTTTTTCCATACATTGATTAGGTCCTCTTTTTTTTGGCTGTCTAGAGCACCTAAAACCTTTTGCTGGGTAATAAATTGAGTGGAAAGCAAAAAACCGAGCACAATAAATATTAGGGTAAGAAAAAGATACCAGTGTCTAGTTTTGTTCATCTGTTTCTTCGGCCTCCTTAGTTAGTTGCAGGTGAGAAGTTTGAAAGCTTCCTTTGTAAGAAGGTAGTTGCAGACTGTCCTCTATAGTAAATTTAATAGGGAACTCACGGGCCTTAAGCCAAGGATATATTTGCCCCTCTTTAACGGCTTGTTCCAGTTTTTCCTGGTTTCCAATGGCCCTTACCTCATATGGTGGGGCCAGCCGGGTAGAATTGACTAAAATAACCGTTCCGACGCAACGAATATCACTAACGGAAATGATTCTTTGGTTGTTGATGGATATTGCCTCTGCCTCACCGTTTTTTAAATCATTAACTAAATAAAGCAGATCCTTATCATGGATAATATAATTGCCCGGATCAAAGGTATAGGGTTCTGCGGCCTTGGCCGTGGCAGCCCCCGCCTCATTATCATCCAAAATAACTGTCACTCCGGGTCCCATTACCTGGGTTAAACCGGTTCTCCTTTTTAACCAAGTTAACTCACCCTGCAGATCGGATAATTGGTCCACACCATGGAGCTGTAGTTCCTGGGTTTTTTCGATTTGCTCCCTCCGGCTTTCGACAGTTTCTTCTAAGAATGCCGTTTCTGTCTCGATCCGATTGATAATTTCAATTAAATCTGCATTAGGATTTGTGGCAGCATCACTTTGGTTAGCTTGATTAGTATTAATAATAGACACCAATAGAAGCCCTGAACAGAAGGCCAATATAGTCAAAATGAATTGCCACCTTTTAGGCAAGGGTACCCACCTCTCTTTCCCCTATATTTTAATTGAAACCCGACATTTAAGCAACTGATTAGATTGTCAAATAAAGAAGGTAAAAAGCACATTTATATGGAAAGATTACTAAATGGAAAAAGTTAAAATTGTATTAAGATGACGGAACTTCATTGGCTAGACTCTTTTTTCTTGTTATAATAGAAATATAATTATCAGCATTAATACCTTTTAAGGGTTATTAGCTTTTACGGCAGAGGCCATATCTACTAGGGGTGATACATTTGGGCTTTCTTCAAATCCTATACTCTTATAGCTTCTTAGATATTACCCGGGCGATTATTGATATAGCCATCATAGCCTTTGTTTTTTATCGTTTGATTATTTTAATTCGGGGAACTCGAGCGGTCCAATTAATAAAGGGGATAGGTATTTTATTAGGAATTTCTTTTTTAGTTAATGTTTTGCAGTTAAGGACCATCAGCTGGATTTTGGAACAGGTTCGTTTGGCGTTAATTGTGGCACTGCCCATCGTTTTTCAGCCTGAGTTAAGGAGAGCCCTTGAACAAATTGGCAGAGGCAAATTTTTTGCCAGGCCCCTAGCTTTTTTGGGGGAAGAAGATATGTCCCGGCTAATCAGTGAAGTTGTGAGGGCTACTCAGGTTTTAGTTAAGTTACAATATGGTGCTTTGATTGTGATTGAAAAAGAAACAGGCATTAATGATTATATCGAAACAGGGGTTACTATGGACAGCGTTGTTTCTGCAGAATTATTGATAAATATTTTTGTTCCCAACACCCCTTTACATGATGGGGCAGCCATTTTAAGGGGTGATAGGGTAGCAGCGGCGGGCTGTTTTTTACCCCTAAGCGATAATCCTTATCTTAGTAAGCAATTGGGTACTCGTCATCGGGCGGCATTAGGTATGTCGGAAAACTCAGATGCGGTAGCCATCGTAATATCCGAAGAAACGGGAGTGGTATCAGTTGCACATGATGGTAAGCTTTTGAGATTTTTGGATGAAAAAAAATTAAGGGAAATCCTTGAAGAAACCCTATTGATTAAACCGGTTGAACAAAATACCTATTTTTGGCGGCGGAGGTGGTAAAAATTGTGGGAGCATTTGAGAACCAATCTGCCATATCGGATTGTATCTTTGCTTTTGGCTATTTCCGCTTGGGCCTGGGTAACTACAATCCAAAACCCGGTAAGGGAAGCTCTTTATGAGATTCCCCTAGAATCCCGGGATCTTTCTGCTGATTTGATGGTAGAGAATAAGCCGGCAACGGTTAATATTAGGGTACAGGCAAGGGATTCTATTTTAAATAATTTTACTTCCAGGGATTACTTGGCCTATGTCAGCCTAAAGGATGCGGAGATCGGAAGCAATGTTGTGCCCGTGCAGGCAAGCTTGCCCTTTGGAGTAGAGATTGTAAATATTAACCCCTCCATAGTATCTATTAAAATTGATCAAACTACACAAATTCAAATGCCCGTACGACCTGCAATTAGCGGTGAAATACCCAGTAATTATATGGCTTTGGAGCCCACGGTCAGCCCAACGGAGGTGCTTATTTCCGGCCCTAAAAGTATTTTGGATAAGGTGGCGGATGTAGTGGCTGACATAACCCTAAGGGAACAGCGAGAAAGCTATTTGGAAAGGGTCCCCCTTAAAATTTTTGATGCGGATGGCAACTCCCTTCAGGACTGGGTTAAAATCCAGCCTTCAACGGTGGAAATATTTGTACCAGTTTTAAGGAACTTACCCTCTAAGATTTTCGTCCTAAAACCGATCCTTGTTGGTTTGGAACCGGGCAAAAGCATTAAACAAGTCGTTGTTCAGCCCGAGCTGGCGGAATTATATGGACGTTGGGAGCTTTTGGAGGATTTAGATTACCTCTATACCAGGCCCATAGATTTAGCCGAAGCGGAGGATGTTTTAGTGACGGAGGTAGAATTGGAATTGCCGGAGGGTTCTTCTTTAGGCATTTCCCCGTTAATTAAGGTTACAATTGAGTTGGAATAATGGTGTAAAAAGGAGGATAACTATTGACGAAACTATTTGGCACGGATGGAATTCGCGGGGTAGCTAATAAGGAGCTGACAGCGGAGTTAACATATAAACTTGGCAGGGCCGCCGGGTATCTCTTAAGTATCAAAGGAAGCGGCAAAGGGGTTGCAATTGGGAAAGACACCCGTATTTCGGGGGATATGTTGGAAGCTGCCTTAATTGCAGGGTTATGCTCGGTAGGTGTAGATGTGTACAGATTGGGAGTTATACCGACTCCGGCAGTGGCTTACTTAACGAAGGAATTAGACAAATCAGCGGGTGTTGTTATTTCCGCTTCCCATAACCCTTTTCCGGATAATGGGATTAAATTTTTTAGCGAACAGGGAATGAAGCTATCGGACGAAACCGAATTGGAGTTGGAGAACTTAATTGATTTAGAAAGAAAACTCCCTTTTCCCACGGGAGGGGGGATGGGTCGTGTCTACGAAGTCGAAAGTGCCGGAGAACTTTATAAAGAACATATTAAAAGCCATTTTAAAGGGTCCTTGAATGGCTTTAAAATTGTGCTGGATTGCTCTCACGGAGCTGCTTTTGAACTTGCTCCCAAATTACTAAGGGAGCTGGGGGCGGAGGTTGTTACCTTATTTTCTGATCCGGATGGCACTAATATTAACTGCAACTGCGGCTCTACCCACCTTACTGCTTTGCAGGCCGGTGTTGTATCGGAACAAGCCCACTTGGGTTTGGCCCATGACGGGGATGCGGATCGGGTTTTGGCTGTAGATGAACAGGGGCGAATAATAGACGGGGACCAAATTCTAGTGATCTGTGCCTTGGCTTTAAAGGAACGAAACCAGTTAAAGGATAATAAACTGGTAGTAACCGTAATGAGTAATTTGGGTTTATTCAAGGCAATGGAACAGGCAAAGATTGAAGTAATAGAAACTAAGGTAGGAGACCGTTATGTTTTGGAAAAGATGTTGGAAACGGGAGCTGTCTTAGGGGGAGAGCAGTCCGGCCATATCATCTTTTTAAATCAAAACAGTACCGGAGATGGCTTAGTAACTGCCTTAAATATTTTGCAGGCCATGGTAGACAGCGGCAAAAAGCTCTCCTTTTTAGGGGATCAAATGCAAAAATTTCCCCAAGTGATGCTTAATGCAACAGTGGAAGACAAGATTAAAGCTTTACAAAATGTAAAAGTGAAAGAGGGTGTTTTTCAAGCTCAAAAAAGGCTTGCTGCCCAAGGGCGCATTTTAATTAGGCCCTCGGGAACGGAGCCCGTGATCAGAGTTATGGCAGAAGGAACAGATTATGAAGAATTGCAGGAAATTGTGAAAGGTCTGGTTGCTTTAATTGAAACTACTCAGTAGCTTCAAGGAGGTGGTTTTAAAAAAACTGACGGGATTAGCAGGTTTTTGGTGATAATTTAAGCTGAAAATTAATTGGCTTGATATTGTTAAATTTCAGTCTGCTTGTGGAAGGGCCCTCTAATAAGTACTATAGCGCCAGGACCTCTTCAAAAGAGGTTGACGAGGAAGGGGCTTATCGAGTTATTCGGCGGATACCCCTCGGCTGTCTACGGCCGAAAAAGCTATTAAAAACCGGGAAGTAATTTTCGGGACAAAGGTGGCTGGGTAGAAGGGCCTTTTGCGTTTTTCAAAGAGCGTAAGGGGGAGAAAGATGGGGCAAGATTATAAAAGTGGTTATGCACATTTCATGTTGAAAGAAATCATGGAGCAACCGGAAGTATTGGAAAGCATTTTCGATAGGGGAATATTATCCCCGGAAAAGGCCGTGTTAAACCAAGAATATCAGGATTTCGATTTTAGTTTTTTGCAAAGAATTATAACGGTGGGCTGCGGTACCGCCTATCATGCGGGCTTAGTCGGTAAACATTTTATTGAAAAAATAGCGAGAATACCTGTACATGCCGAGTTGGCATCCGAGTTTCGTTTTACAGATCCATTTATTGACCAAAACACCCTAATTATTGCAATCAGCCAGTCGGGTGAAACTGGGGACACATTGGCTGCACTTAGGTTGGCGAGGGCCAGGGGTGGAAAGGTTTTGGCCATAACCAATGTGGAGGGCAGTAGCATTTCGAAGGAAGCGGATCATGTGCTTTATACCAGGGCAGGAAAAGAAGTCTCCATCGCATCTACCAAGGCTTATTTAGCCCAGTTGGCAGTTCTTTATCTGTTGGGTATTCAAATTGCTATTGATAGGGGAAACTTGGGGATAGCTGGAGCCTTTAGATATTTGTCA
>Ga0265293_10008112_pt1 | contig 15729 bp, 11 predicted proteins | sample Munlanlewell138R_FD_192505 | JGI IMG/M metagenome (GOLD analysis project Ga0265293, IMG submission 192505) | Leachate microbial communities from a municipal landfill in Southern Ontario, Canada - Leachate well 138R | ecosystem: Engineered > Solid waste > Landfill > Unclassified | place: Canada...
ACAACGTGCAGATGACGGTGACCCTGATCGCGCCGATCGCGATGGAAGAGGGCCTGCGCTTCGCGATCCGCGAAGGCGGCCGCACCGTGGGTGCCGGCGTCGTGGCGAAAATCCTCGCCTGATAGCACCCTTCGGCGGGAACGAGCCGAGGCGCCTTGGGGCGCCTCGGCTTGGTCGTTGGTAAAAGCCCGCTCGCATAAGATTACAGGCCAGTAGTTCAATTGGTAGAGCACCGGTCTCCAAAACCGGGGGTTGGGGGTTCGAGTCCCTCCTGGCCTGCCACCTTAAGTAGACCGGAGGTTGATAGGGAACAATGAGTTCTACGACGGAACAGCCATCTCATCGTCTCGACGGTCTCAAGTGGATTTTCATCCTCCTGCTCCTCGCGGGAGGCATTTATGCCAATTACCATTTTTCCACCCAGCCGTTGCTGTTCCGCGTCGCGGGATTGCTCGTGGTGGTGGCTGTGGCCGCGTTTTTGGCCCTGAACACCCAGAAGGGGGCCAGTGTCTGGACACTCTTGAAGGGTGCGCAGACGGAGGCGCGTCGCGTGGTTTGGCCGAGCCGGCAGGAGCGCAACCAGACCACCCTGGTGGTGGTCGGCTTCATCCTGGTGATGGCGTTGATACTGTGGGGGCTCGACACCCTCTTTGGCTGGCTAACCTCAATGATCATTGGCTAGGGAGCTGTAAATGTCCATGCGTTGGTATGTCGTGCACGCTTACTCGGGATACGAGAAAAAGGTCGCCGCGTCCCTCCGGGACCGTGTTGCCATGGCGGGCATGGAGGATCGTTTTGGCGAGATCCTGGTGCCCACCGAGGAAGTGGTCGAAATGAAGGGCGGCCAGAAGCGCAAGAGCGAGCGCAAATTCTTCCCGGGCTATGTCCTGGTGCAAATGGAACTCGACGACGAGACCTGGCACCTGGTCAAGGAAACCCCCCGGGTGATGGGTTTTATCGGCGGCAAGGCCGACAAGCCGGCGCCGATCAGCAACAAGGAAGCGGAGATAATTCTCCAGCGCGTGCATGACGCCGAGGACAAGCCCAAGCCCAAGACCATCTTTGAGCCGGGTGAAGTGGTGCGCGTGGTGGACGGTCCCTTCAATGACTTCAACGGTGTCGTCGAAGAGGTCAACTACGACAAGAGCCGCCTGCGGGTGGCGGTGTCCATCTTTGGCCGCTCTACGCCGGTGGAACTGGATTTCACCCAGGTGGAGAAGTCCTAGTACGTATTTTGGCGCGGCCTCCCTCGGGTGGCCGTTTTTGGTGACGGTGTGAACCGTCGGGGAGCCGGCAGGGGCGAGATCCTTCCCGCGGCGTTAACGACCCATCTGGAGAAAGCAAATGGCAAAGAAGGTAAACGCTTACATCAAGCTGCAAGTGAAGGCCGGGCAGGCAAACCCGAGTCCGCCGGTTGGCCCCGCTCTGGGTCAACACGGCGTCAACATCATGGAGTTCTGCAAGGCGTTCAATGCCCAGACCCAGTCCCTGGAGCCCGGTGCTCCGACCCCTGTTGTGATCACGGTTTACAGTGACCGCAGCTTCACCTTCGTGATGAAGACCCCCCCGGCGTCCTTCCTGCTCAAGAAGGCAGCTGGCGTCAAGGGTGGCAGCGCGCGGCCCAATACCGACAAAGTCGGCAAGGTGACCCGTGCCCAGCTCGAAGAGATCGCCAAGACCAAGGCCCCGGACCTGACGGCCGCGGACCTGGATGGCGCCGTACGTACCATTGCCGGCTCCGCCCGCGCAATGGGTCTGGAAGTGGAGGGACTGTAAATGGCCAAGTTGTCCAAGCGCGCACGGGCTATCCGTGAGAAAGTAGACGCCACCAAGCTCTACAACATCAATGACGCCGTGGGCCTGCTCAAGGAGCTGTCCACCGTCAAGTTCGAGGAAACCTTCGACGTCTCCGTCAATCTGGGCATCGATCCCCGCAAATCCGATCAGGCCGTCCGCGGTGCCACCACGCTGCCCCACGGTACCGGCAAGACCGTCCGTGTTGCGGTGTTTACCCAGGGCGAGGCCGCGGAGAATGCCAAGGCCGCCGGTGCCGATATCGTCGGCATGGAAGATCTGGCGGAGCAGGTGAAGGCCGGCAACCTCGATTTCGACGTGGTCATCGCCGATCCCGCCGCCATGCGAGTGGTTGGTCAGCTGGGCCAGATCCTGGGCCCCCGGGGCCTGATGCCGAACCCCAAGACCGGCACCGTGACCCCCGACGTGGTAACGGCCGTCAAGAATGCCAAGGCTGGTCAGGTGCGTTTCCGCGCCGACAAGAACGGCATTATCCACGGCGGTATCGGTCGCATCGGTTTCGAACCCAATGCCATCAAGGAAAACATTGAAGCGCTGCTCACCGAGCTCAAGAAGGTCAAGCCGGCATCCGCCAAGGGTATCTACGTGAAGAAGGTCACCCTGTCCACCACCATGGGCCCCGGACTGGTCATCGACCAGTCTTCCCTGGAAGCCTGAGCCGGCAAACAGACTTTGGGGTCCCGGCCTTGGCCGGGACCGTCAAAGACCGTAGGTGGCGGAGTCAGTGTTACCGCCTTAATGGTTCCGGCAGCGCCTTGCGCTTCTCGGACAGCCTACGCAGACGGTGAAACCCGATTCAGTATTCGTGCTGAGTTTGATCACCGAAACGTCCCTCCCCGGAGGGAAGCAAACGGTTGGCAGCAATGCCAATGAAACTGGAGAAAACTCGTGGCAATAGGACTCGAAGACAAAAAAGCGATTGTCGCTGAAGTCCAGCAAGCTGCTCAGGGTGCTCTGTCCGCCGTGATCGCCGACGCCCGTGGCGTCACGGTCGCCAAGATGACCGCCCTGCGCAAGGAAGCTCGCGCCAACGGTGTGTGGATGAAGGTTGTCCGCAACACCCTGGCACGTCGTGCTATCGAAGGTACGCCCTACGAGTGCATCAAGGATGCACTGGTCGGCCCGACCCTCATTGCGTTTTCCAACGAACATCCCGGTGCGGCCGCCCGCATTTTCAAGGAGTTCGCCAAGACCAATGAGCTGTTCGAGCTGAAGACGGCCGCCTTTGAAGGCGAAGTGGTTGATATCGCGTTGCTGGCAAGCCTGCCAACCTACGACGAAGCAATCGCCAAGCTGATGAGCGTGATGAAGGAAGCTGCCGCCGGCAAGCTGGTTCGCACCATCGCCGCTGTTCGCGATCAGAAAGAGCAACAGGCCGCGTAATCACCAATCGCGCAGCCTCAATGGTTAATGAGCCGCGTTCCGAGAACGCACCGTGCTCCATCAATGGGAACTGACACATGTCACTCACTAAAGAAGATATCATCAATGCCATCGCCGAAATGTCCGTCAAGGACGTGGTTGAACTGATCTCCGCCATGGAAGAGAAGTTCGGCGTAACCGCCGCTGTTGCCGCTGTTGCAGTAGCCGGTGACGCAGGCGCCGCCGCCGTGGAAGAGAAGACCGAGTTCGACATCGTCCTGGCTGCCGCCGGCGAGAAGAAGGTCAACGTGATCAAGGTTGTTCGCGCTCTCACCGGTCTTGGCCTGAAAGAAGCCAAGGACCTGGTGGACGGTGCTCCCTCTACCCTGAAGGAAGCCGTCTCCAAGGAAGAAGCCGAGAACGCCAAGAAAGAGCTGGAAGAAGCAGGCGCTACTGTCGAACTGAAGTAAGTTCGTAGTGTATTGCGCTCTGCTGCCTGACTGACATCAGGTGTTGGCTGGCGGGATTACCCGCCGGCCTTTTCCTGTTTGCCGACAGGCAAAACAGGAAATCCTCCGCCAGGAGGCTGCAGTTTCGGCTGCAAACTCATGCCCCCAAAAGTGAAAGTGCTGGTGACTACTGATGGCTTACTCCTACACCGAGAAAAAACGCATCCGCAAGGACTTTGGCAAGCTGCAGCAGGTGATGGAACTTCCCCCGCTGCTGGCCATACAGCTGGATTCCTATCGTAAATTCACCCAGTTGGGTGTTCCTGCCAGTGAGCGTCTCGAAGCAGGACTCCACGCCGCTTTCAAATCCGTATTTCCCATTGTCAGCTTCTCTGGCAATGCCGCCCTGGAGTATGTCGACTACACCCTGGGCAAACCCCTCTTCGACGAAGAGGACTGTAAACTCCGCAGCGTCACCTTCGCGGTCCCGCTCAGGGTCCGGGTGCGCTTGGTGATCTACGACAAGGAGTCGTCCAACAAGGCCATCAAGGACATCAAGGAGCAGGAAGTCTACATGGGGGAAATCCCCCTCATGACCGACCACGGTACCTTCATCATCAACGGTACCGAGCGGGTCATCGTCTCCCAGCTGCACCGCTCCCCCGGCGTGTTCTTCGACCACGACAAGGGCAAGACCCACTCTTCGGGCAAGTTGCTCTATTCCGCGCGCATCATCCCCTATCGCGGTTCCTGGCTCGACTTCGAATTCGACCCCAAGGACCAGCTGTTCGTCCGCATCGACCGCCGCCGCAAGCTGCCCGCCACCATCCTGCTGCGTGCCCTCGGCTACAACGCCGAGGAAATTCTCGGCATGTTCTTCGAGACCAGCACCTTCGCGGTGACCGACGCCGGTGCCTACGTGCTTGAACTGGAGCCCGGTCGGCTGCGGGGCGAGATCGCCAGCTTCGACATCAAGGGCAAGGGTGGCAAGGTCATCGTCGAGGAGGGCCGACGGATCACCGCGCGCCATATCCGCCAGCTCGAGAACGACAACATCAGCTCCCTCGAAGTGCCCGCCCAGTATCTGCATGGCCGCGTGCTGGCCAAGGACATCGTCCATCCCGGCACCGGGGAGTTGCTGTTTGAATGCAACACCGAAATCACCCCCGATACCCTCGACAAGCTGGATACCGCCGGTATTCGCCAGATCGAGGTCATCTACACCAACGATCTGGATTGTGGTCCGTTCATGTCGGACACCCTGCGGGGTGATCCCACCCGCACCCAGCTCGAGGCGCTGGTGGAAATCTACCGCATGATGCGCCCCGGCGAGCCGCCCACCAAGGAGTCCGCCGAGAACCTGTTCAACAACCTGTTCTTCTCCCTGGAGCGCTACGACCTGTCCGCGGTCGGCCGCATGAAGTTCAACCGCCGCCTCGGGCGCGACGAAGTCGAGGGTCTCGGTACCCTGACCCGCGAGGACATCGTCGACACCATGCGTTGCCTGATCGACATCCGCAACGGCAAGGGTGTGGTGGACGATATCGATCACCTCGGCAACCGCCGCGTGCGCTCTGTCGGTGAAATGGCCGAAAACCAGTTCCGCATCGGTCTGGTGCGGGTGGAGCGCGCCGTCAAGGAGCGTCTGTCCGTGGTGGAGAGCGAGGGCCTGATGCCCCAGGACCTGGTGAACGCCAAGCCGGTTGCCGCCGCCATGAAGGAGTTCTTCGGCTCCAGCCAGCTGTCCCAGTTCATGGATCAGAACAACCCGTTGTCCGAGGTCACCCACAAGCGCCGGGTTTCCGCCCTGGGCCCCGGCGGTCTGACCCGCGAGCGCGCCGGCTTCGAGGTGCGCGACGTGCACCCGACCCACTACGGCCGGGTATGTCCCATCGAGACCCCTGAAGGCCCGAACATCGGCCTTATCAACTCCCTGGCCACCTATGCCCGCACCAACGACTACGGCTTCATCGAGGCGCCCTACCGCAAGGTGATCAACGGCAAGGTGACCGACGAGATCGAGTACCTGTCCGCCATCGAGGAGGGCAAGCACGTCATCGCCCAGGCCTCCGCCGGCGTCAATGCCAAGGGTGAGTTGACCGAGGAGCTGGTGACCGTGCGCCACATGGGCGAGTTCACCGTCAAGCCGCCCCAGGAAGTGGATTACATGGACGTGTCCCCCCGTCAGGTGGTATCCGTTGCCGCCTCGCTGATTCCGTTCCTCGAGCACGATGACGCCAACCGCGCATTGATGGGATCGAACATGCAGCGCCAGGCGGTGCCCACCCTGCGTTCCGAGAAGCCCCTGGTGGGCACCGGTATCGAGCGGGTCGTGGCCCGGGATTCCGGTGTGTGCGTGGTGGCCAAGCGCGGCGGAGTGATCGAGAACGTCGATGCCGGCCGCATCGTGGTGCGGGTCAACGACGACGAGATCGAGACCGGCGACGCCGGTGTCGACATCTACAACCTCATCAAGTACACCCGGTCCAACCAGAACACCTGCATCAACCAGCGCCCCATCGTCAAGGGCGGCGATGTGGTGGCCAAGGGCGATATCCTCGCCGATGGCCCCTCCGTCGATCTCGGCGAACTGGCACTCGGCCAGAACATGCGCATCGCCTTCATGCCCTGGAACGGCTACAACTTCGAGGACTCCATCCTCATCTCCGAGCGGGTGGTGCAGGAAGACCGTTTCACCACCATTCATATCCAGGAACTGACCTGTACCGCGCGGGACACCAAACTCGGCCCCGAGGAGATCACCGCCGATATCCCCAACGTGGGTGAGGCGGCGCTGTCCCGCCTCGACGAGTCCGGCATCGTCTACGTGGGCGCGGAAGTGGCCGCCGGCGATATCCTGGTGGGCAAGGTCACCCCCAAGGGCGAGACCCAGCTGACCCCCGAGGAGAAACTGCTGCGGGCCATCTTCGGCGAGAAGGCCTCCGACGTGAAGGACACTTCCCTGCGGGTGCCGAGCAGCACCAAGGGCACCGTCATCGGCGTACAGGTGTTCACCCGCGAGGGCCTGGAGAAGGACGCCCGTTCCAAGCAGATCGAAAAGGCCGCCCTCGAGGAATACCGCAAGGACCTCAAGGACGAATTCCGCATCATGGAAAACGCCACCTTCGAGCGCCTGCGGGATGCCCTGGTGGGCAAGAAGGTGGTCAAGGCGCCCGGTCTCAAGAAGGGCGATGTGCTGACCGCCGAGATGGTCGCCGACTTCGACCAGGACAAGTGGTTCAAGGTGCGCATGGAAGACGATGCCCTCAACGACCAGTTGACCCGTGCCGAGGAATTGCTCAAGGAGCGCCGCAAGCAGCAGGACGAGCGCTTCGAGGACAAGAAGCGCAAGTTGCAGAGCGGCGACGACCTCGCCCCCGGCGTACTCAAGACCGTCAAGGTCTACCTGGCGGTCAAGCGCCGCGTCCAGCCCGGTGACAAGATGGCCGGTCGCCACGGCAACAAGGGTGTGATCTCCGCCATCAAGCCGGTGGAGGACATGCCCTACGACGTCAATGGCGTCCCCGTGGACATCGTGCTGAACCCCCTCGGCGTGCCGTCGCGGATGAACGTTGGCCAGATTCTCGAAACCCACCTCGGCCTCGCCGCCAAGGGCTTGGGCGAGAAGATCAACGCCATGCTCGAGGAGCAGCGCAAGATCGCCGAGGTACGCGGCTTCATCCAGGAGATCTACGACACCGGCGCCAGCACCCGGACGGAGGAAATTTCCTCGCTCTCCGACGATGAAGTGCTGGAGCTCGCCCAGAACCTCACCAAGGGTGTACCCATGGCGACTCCGGTGTTCGACGGCGCCAAGGAAGAGGAGATCAAGCAGTTGCTGAAGCTCGCCGACATGCCGGAGAGCGGTCAGATGACCCTGTTCGATGGCCGTACCGGTGAAGCCTTCGACCGCCCGGTCACCGTCGGTTACATGTACATGCTCAAGCTCAACCACCTGGTGGATGACAAGATGCACGCCCGCTCCACCGGCTCCTACAGCCTCGTCACCCAGCAGCCGCTGGGGGGCAAGGCCCAGTTCGGTGGCCAGCGGTTCGGGGAGATGGAAGTGTGGGCGCTGGAAGCCTATGGCGCGGCCTACACCCTCCAGGAGATGCTCACCGTCAAGTCCGATGACGTCAACGGTCGTACCAAGATGTACAAGAATATCGTCGACGGCGATCACCGCATGGAGCCCGGCATGCCGGAGTCCTTCAACGTACTGGTGAAGGAGATCCGCTCCCTGGGCATCAACATCGAGCTGGAATACGAGTAATCGCAACCGTTTAGACCCCCGCCGGCGCTGTCGCCGGCGGTAGAGGCAAGTATCCACTGGAGGAAAGGCCTTGAAAGACTTACTGAATCTGCTGAAGTCCCAGGACCAGAACGGCGAATTCGATGCCATCCGCATCGGACTGGCGTCCCCGGACATGATTCGCTCCTGGTCCTACGGCGAAGTGAAGAAGCCGGAGACCATCAACTACCGCACCTTCAAGCCCGAGCGGGAAGGCCTGTTCTGCGCCAAGATCTTCGGCCCCGTGCGCGATTACGAGTGCCTGTGCGGCAAGTACAAGCGCATGAAGCACCGCGGCATCGTCTGCGAAAAGTGCGGCGTCGAGGTGACCCTGGCCAAGGTGCGCCGCGAGCGCATGGGCCACATTGAGCTGGCGAGCCCGGTCGCCCATATCTGGTTCCTCAAGTCCCTGCCGTCCCGCATCGGTCTGTTCCTCGACATGACCCTGCGGGAAATCGAGCGGGTGCTGTACTTCGAATCCTTCGTGGTCACCGACCCGGGCATGACCAGCCTCCAGCGCGGCCAGTTGCTGAGCGACGAGCAGTACTACGAAGCCATGGAAGAGTATGGCGATGAGTTCAGCGCCAGCATGGGTGCCGAGGCCATCCAGGCCCTGCTGCGGGACATCGACCTCGCCGGCGAGATCGCCGATATCCGCGAGGAGTTGCCCACCACCAACTCCGAGACCAAGAGCAAGAAGCTGTCCAAGCGCCTCAAGCTGTTGGAAGCCTTCTACAACTCCGGCAACAAGCCCGAGTGGATGATCCTCGAGGCCCTGCCGGTGCTGCCGCCGGACCTGCGCCCCTTGGTGCCCCTCGACGGCGGCCGCTTCGCCACCTCCGACCTCAACGACCTCTACCGTCGGGTGATCAACCGCAACAACCGCTTGAAGCGCCTGCTGGAGCTGAACGCCCCGGATATCATCGTGCGCAACGAAAAGCGCATGCTCCAGGAGGCCGTCGATGCCCTGCTCGACAACGGCCGCCGCGGCCGCGCCATCACCGGTTCCAACAAGCGCCCGCTGAAGTCCCTGGCGGACATGATCAAGGGCAAGCAGGGTCGCTTCCGCCAGAACCTGCTGGGCAAGCGGGTCGACTACTCCGGTCGCTCGGTGATCGTGGTGGGCCCGACCCTGCGCCTGCACCAGTGCGGTCTGCCCAAGCGCATGGCACTGGAACTGTTCAAGCCCTTCATTTTCTCCAAGCTCGAGACCCGCGGCCTCGCCACCACCATCAAGGCCGCGAAGAAGATGGTCGAGCGGGAGGAGTCCGTGGTCTGGGACATCCTCGACGACGTGATCCGCGAGCATCCGGTGCTGCTCAACCGCGCGCCCACCCTGCACCGCCTCGGCATCCAGGCGTTCGAGCCGGTGCTGATCGAAGGCAAGGCCATCCAGCTGCACCCCCTGGTGTGCGCCGCCTACAACGCCGACTTCGACGGTGACCAGATGGCGGTTCACGTGCCGCTGACCCTGGAAGCCCAGCTCGAAGCCCGGGCGCTGATGATGTCCACCAACAACATCCTGTCCCCCGCCAACGGTGAGCCCATCATCGTGCCCTCCCAGGACGTGGTGCTCGGCCTGTACTACATGACCCGCGAGCGCATCAACGCCAAGGGCGAGGGCATGGCCTTTGCCAACCTGGCGGAGGTGTCCCGGGCCTACTACAGCCGCCAGGTGCACCTCCAGGCCAAGGTCAAGGTGCGCATCCACGAGGTGCTGGTGAGCGAGGACGGCGAGCGCAGCGAGTCCACCACCGTCAGGGACACCACCGTGGGCCGCGCCCTGCTGTGGGAGATCGTGCCCCAGGGGCTGCCCTTCGAGATGATCAACCAGGCGATGACCAAGAAGGCCATCTCGCGGATCATCAACCAGTGCTATCGCACCGTGGGCCTCAAGGCCACGGTGATCTTCGCCGACCGGCTGATGTACACCGGCTTCGACTTCTCCACCCGCTCCGGTTGCTCCATCGGCGTGAACGACTTCCTGATCCCGGCCAGCAAGGGTGAGATCATCGCCCGTGCCGACGAGGAAGTGATGGAGATCGAAACCCAGTTCGCCTCCGGCCTGGTGACCCAGGGCGAGAAGTACAACAAGGTGATCGACATCTGGTCCCGGGCCAACGACCTGGTGGCCAAGTCCATGATGGAAGGCATCTCCAAGGAAAAGGTCATCGATCGCCAGGGCAACGAGGTGGAGCAGGCGTCCTACAACTCGGTGTTCATGATGGCGGACTCCGGCGCCCGGGGCTCCCCGGCCCAGATCCGTCAGCTCGCCGGCATGCGCGGCCTGATGGCCCGTCCCGACGGCTCCATCATCGAAACCCCCATCGTCGCCAACTTCCGCGAAGGCTTGAACGTACTCCAGTACTTCATCTCCACCCACGGTGCCCGTAAGGGCCTGGCGGATACCGCGCTCAAGACCGCCAACTCCGGTTACCTCACCCGCCGCCTGGTGGATGTGGCCCAGGACGTGGTGGTCACCAGCATCGACTGCGGCACCACCGAGGGCCTGCTGATGTCCCCGGTGATCGAGGGTGGCGACATCATCGAATCCCTGGGTGACCGTATCCTCGGCCGGGTGGTGGCCCAGGATGTGCTCAAGCCCGGCAGCGACGAGATCGCCGTGCCCGCCGGCACCATGATCGACGAAAAATGGGTGGAGCGCATCGAGGCCATGGGCATCGATGAAGTGTGTGTGCGCTCCCCCATCACCTGTGAGACCCGCTACGGCATCTGTGCCGAGTGTTATGGCCGCGACCTGGCCCGGGGCCACAAGGTCAACGTCGGGGAGGCGGTCGGCGTGATTGCCGCCCAGTCCATCGGCGAGCCCGGCACCCAGCTGACCATGCGCACCTTCCACATCGGTGGCGCGGCATCGCGGGCGTCCGCGGTGGACAACATCCAGGTCAAATCCGGCGGTACTGCCCGCCTGCTCAACATCAAGCTGGTGGAGCGGGAGACCGACCAGGTGGCCGTGTCCCGCTCCGGCGAGCTGGCGGTGGCCGATGCCAATGGCCGCGAGCGCGAGCGCTACAAGATTCCCTACGGCGCCATCATCACCATCAAGGATGGCGATGCCGTCGCCGCCGGCCAGGTGGTGGCCAAGTGGGATCCCCACACTCACCCGATCATTACCGAAGTGGCGGGTACCGTGGCGTTCTCCGGCATGGAGGAAGGCCTCAGCATCAAGCGTCAAACCGATGAGCTGACGGGCCTTACCAACATCGCGGTGCTCGACCCCAACGAGCGCCCCGCCGCCGGCAAGGACATGAAGCCGATGGTCACCCTGCGGGATGAAAACGGCAAGGAGCTGTTCTTCCAGAACTCCACGGTGCCGGCCCACTACATGTTGCCCTCGAACGCCATCATCACCCTCACCGATGGCGAGAAGATTCGCGCCGGCGACATCGTCGCCCGTATCCCGCAGGAAGGTTCCAAGACCCGCGACATCACCGGTGGTCTGCCCCGGGTTGCCGACCTGTTCGAGGCCCGCAAGCCCAAGGATCCCGCCATCCTCGCGGAGATCAGCGGCACGGTGACCTTCGGCAAGGAAACCAAGGGCAAGCGGCGCCTGATCATTACCCCCAACGATGGCAGCGATCCCTACGAGGAGCTTATCCCCAAGTGGCGCCAGCTGGGTGTCTACGAGGGCGAGCAGGTGGAACGCGGCGAGGTCATCGCCGATGGTCCGGACAACCCGCACGATATCCTCCGTTTGCAAGGTGTTGATTCCTTGGCGAAATATATCGTCAACGAGATCCAGGAGGTGTACCGCCTGCAGGGTGTGAAGATCAACGACAAGCACATCGAGGTCATCGTCCGGCAGATGCTGCGCAAGGTCGAGGTCACCGACATGGGTGAGTCGTCCTTCGTGCGGGGCGAGCAGGTGGAGTACAACCGTGTGCTCGACGAGAACGAGACTCTGGCCCTCGACGGCAAGCTGCCCGCCAAGTACGAGCGCCAGTTGCTCGGTATCACCAAGGCGTCCCTGGCCACCGAGAGCTTCATTTCCGCCGCGTCGTTCCAGGAGACCACCCGGGTGCTCACCGAGGCATCGGTCACCGGCAAGCGCGACGGCCTCAGGGGCCTCAAGGAAAACGTGGTGGTCGGCCGACTCATTCCCTCGGGAACGGGTCTTGCCTACCACGCCCAGCGCCGCAAGCGCCGCGACGCGGCCATGGCCGAGGCGGTGGGTGTCTCCGCCAGCGACGTCGAGGCGGCGCTGACCGAGGCGCTCAACGCGGGCGACAACGAGAACGAGGAATGAGCCGCGGCAGCGGTTCATTGTCTTGACTCGCGGAGGCGGTATCCTTAGAATGCCGCCTCCCTTTTTGGGGCGGGCGGCCCGTGCCTCAAGCCCGAATTATCCATGTCTTCGTCAGAAGGCTTTATTTCTGGAGTAATAGTAAATGGCAACGATCAACCAGTTGGTTCGTAAGCCGAGAAAACGCAAAGTCGCCAAGAGTGGCGTCCCCGCGCTGCAAAGCTGTCCGCAGCGCCGTGGTGTGTGCACCCGCGTGTACACCACCACCCCGAAGAAGCCGAACTCCGCCCTCCGCAAGGTGTGCCGCGTTCGTCTCACCAACGGGTACGAGGTGACGTCCTACATCGGTGGTGAAGGCCACAACCTTCAGGAGCACAGCGTGGTCCTGATCCGCGGCGGTCGTGTCAAGGACCTCCCCGGTGTGCGCTACCACACGGTGCGCGGCAGCCTCGATACCTCCGGTGTCGACAAGCGCCGTCAGCGTCGCTCCAAGTACGGCGCCAAGCGCCCGAAGGCAGCCAAGAGCTGATTTGCGGTTTCGGTGAGAACCGAGTAAGGCCGGGCCGGCGATGATCCGCCAGTTCCCGGATAACCCTGAAGAGAAGAGTGAAGCAACATGCCAAGAAGACGCGTAGCAGCCAAGCGTGAAGTGCTGCCGGATCCCAAGTTCGGCAATGTCACCCTGGCCAAGTTCATGAACCACGTCATGGTCAGCGGCAAGAAGTCCGTGGCCGAGCGCATCGTGTACGGTGCCCTGACCCTGGTTGAGGAACGCCTCAAGAAAAACCCCGTCGAGATCTTTGAAGAGGCGCTCGACAATATCGCACCCATGGTGGAAGTGAAATCCCGCCGCGTCGGCGGTGCCACCTACCAGGTCCCCGTCGAAGTTCGTCCCTCCCGCCGCACCGCCCTGGCCATGCGCTGGCTGGTGGATTACGCCCGCGGTCGTGGCGAGAAGTCCATGCGCCAGCGCCTCGCCGGTGAGATCATCGACGCATTCCAAAGCAAGGGCGGCGCGGTCAAGAAGCGCGAGGATGTTCACCGTATGGCCGAAGCGAACAAGGCGTTCTCGCACTTCCGCTTCTAAGGCTCGCGCGGTACACAGAGTACACAAAGAAGGTAGTCTTCCAGGCTGCCTTTTTTGCTTTTGCCGAAGGCAGTTTTCCTATCAGGTAGCGAGGTAATTTACCGTGGCACGAAAGACTCCCATCAGTCGTTATCGCAACATCGGCATCTGTGCCCATGTGGACGCGGGCAAGACCACCACGACTGAACGTGTCCTGTTTTACACCGGCCTGTCCCACACATTGGGCGAAGTTCACGATGGCGCCGCCACCACCGACTGGATGGTGCAGGAGCAGGAGCGCGGCATCACCATCACTTCGGCGGCGGTGACCACGTTCTGGAAGGGCATGGACAACCAGTTCGAGCAGCACCGGATCAACGTTATCGACACCCCTGGCCACGTGGATTTCACCATCGAGGTGGAGCGCTCCCTGCGGGTGCTCGACGGCGCCGTGGTGGTGCTTTGCGGCTCCTCCGGGGTGCAGCCCCAAACGGAGACGGTGTGGCGCCAGGCCAACAAGTACGAAGTGCCCCGCATGGTGTTCGTCAACAAGATGGACCGCGCCGGCGCCGACTTCAAACGGGTGGTGGGCCAGCTCAAGACCCGCCTCGGCGCCAATCCCGTGCCGCTGCAGATGACCATTGGCGCGGAGGATGAGTTCAAGGGTGTCGTCGACCTCATCAAGATGAAGGCCATCATCTGGAGCGAAGCCGATCAGGGCATGACATTCGAATACCAGGATATTCCCGCCGACCTCATGGCGGAGTGCGAGACCATGCGCGAGTTCCTGGTGGAGTCGGCCGCGGAAGCCAGCGAAGAGCTGATGAACAAGTACCTGGAAGGCGAGGAGTTGACCGAGGCCGAGATCAAGGCCGGCATTCGCGCCCGCACCCTCGCCAACGAGATCGTGCCGGTGCTCGGCGGCTCCGCCTTCAAGAACAAGGGTGTCCAGGCCGTCCTCGATGCGGTGATCGAGTACCTGCCGTCCCCCACCGAGGTAAAGGCCATCGAGGGCACCCTCGACGACGGCGAAACCATCGCAACCCGCGAGGCGGACGACAACGCCCCCTTCGCCGCCCTGGCGTTCAAGATTGCCACCGATCCCTTCGTGGGCACCCTGACCTTTATCCGGGTTTACTCCGGCAAGTTGGAGAGCGGCACCGGGGTGCTCAACTCGGTCAAGGGCAAGAAGGAGCGCATCGGCCGCATGGTGCAGATGCACGCCAACAACCGCGAGGAAATCAAGGAAGTGCTGGCGGGGGACATCGCCGCGGCCATCGGCCTCAAGGACACCACCACTGGCGATACCCTGTGCGATCCCGACAAGGTCATCGTTCTGGAGCGCATGGAATTCCCCGAGCCGGTGATTTCCGTCGCCGTCGAGCCCCGCTCCAAGGCGGATCAGGAAAAAATGGGCGTGGCCCTTGGCAAGCTCGCGGCGGAGGATCCGTCCTTCCGGGTCCGGACCGATGAGGAAACCGGTCAGACCATCATCTCCGGCATGGGCGAATTGCACCTGGACATCATCGTCGACCGCATGCGCCGCGAGTTCAACGTGGAAGCCAATATCGGCAAGCCCCAGGTGGCCTACCGCGAGCGCATCACCAAGACCTGCGAGATCGAAGGCAAGTTCGTGCGCCAATCCGGTGGTCGCGGCCAGTACGGCCACTGCTGGATCCGCTTCGCCCCTGCCGACGATCAGGGTGCGGAAGGTCTCGAATTCGTCAACGAAGTGGTGGGTGGGGTGGTCCCCAAGGAATACATTCCGGCCATCGAGAAAGGTATTGCAGAGCAGATGCAGAACGGCGTGCTCGCTGGTTACCCGTTGCTTGGCCTCAAGGCTACCGTCTATGACGGCTCCTACCACGACGTGGACTCCAACGAGATGGCGTTCAAGATCGCTGCCTCCATGGCCACAAAGAAGCTGGCCCAGTTTGGCGGCGCCGTGCTGCTGGAGCCGGTGATGAAGGTCGAGGTGGTGACACCCGAGGAGAACATGGGCGACGTGGTGGGTGATCTCAATCGCCGGCGCGGCATCATCCTCGGCATGGACGAGAGCGTGTCCGGCAAGGTGATCGACGCCGAGGTACCCCTGGCGGAAATGTTCGGCTATGCCACCGATCTGCGCTCCGCCACCCAGGGCCGCGCCACCTTCACCATGGAATTTGCCAAGTACGCCGAGGCGCCGAACAACATTGCCCAGGAAATCATCAAGAAGAATTCCTGACGACGATCTTTCAACCATTTTGATTTTGCGAGGATATCCCCGTGGCAAAGGAAAAGTTTGAACGCAAGAAGCCCCACGTGAACGTGGGCACGATTGGTCACGTAGACCATGGCAAGACGACCCTGACAGCGGCGCTGACCCGGGTGTGCGCGGAGACCTGGGGCGGCACGGCGGTGGCGTTCGACGGTATCGACAAGGCCCCCGAGGAGCGCGAGCGCGGTATCACCATCGCCACCTCCCACGTGGAATACGATT
>Ga0265293_10008113_pt1 | contig 15729 bp, 17 predicted proteins | sample Munlanlewell138R_FD_192505 | JGI IMG/M metagenome (GOLD analysis project Ga0265293, IMG submission 192505) | Leachate microbial communities from a municipal landfill in Southern Ontario, Canada - Leachate well 138R | ecosystem: Engineered > Solid waste > Landfill > Unclassified | place: Canada...
GGGAAAAATCGGCACCTGGAAGCAATATTGGGGATGGAGAACCTGGTTGGTGCTTCTTTTGGGATGCGGTATCTGGTTCACAGGTGTTTACATGGAAGCGGGAGATGCTTATCTCAATAATCTGTTGGTGCATCAGACAGTAGGAAGAGGAGTGAACGCTTTCCATCATAAGTCGCCTTTCTATTACTATGTCATTGCGATCTGGTATTCACTGGCTCCCTGGATGTTTTTATCCGTGGGGCTGATTATTGCCGGGGTGGTTCGTAAAAAAATCCAAACCGAAACGGAGAAATTTTTTCTTACCGTTATTCTTACTACACTGGTGATGTTATCACTAATCAGTTCCAAACTGGCCGTCTATATGCTCCCAGCCATACCATTTATGATCTATCTCTCAGCCATGCTTCTCAATAAATTCGATGAGAAAAACACCTGGTTGCGGCTTTCGGTAGCAGTGCCCGCTCTTATTTTCGCTGTAGCACTGCCCGCTCTTTTTTATATAAGAGAAATTGATGAAATCTCCTATATCGCTGTACCGTTAGTCTACGTAGCGGCCACCGTTCTCTCTCTCGGAGGGATCACCGTCTTATTTCTTTTATTCCGGAAAAAAACACTCCGCAACTCTATCCGGGTGATGACTTTCTCCCTCTTATTGACTATCTTTATCGCCGGATTGGCCTTGCCGCAACTTAACCCCTATATGGGATGGAGTAAATTGTGCGGGGAAGCAATCCGGATTGCAGAAGAAAAAGGCATCTCCGACTACTATGTATATAGAATTTCGCGTCCGGGAAGCATGGATGTCTTTCTAAATAAAGAGGTGATTGTAGCCTCCGAAGAAGATATAGTCAACCAGAGACTGTCAGGAAAACTGCTTTTACTGCCGGAAAAAGCAGTATCGAGAAACGGCGAGATTCAGGCTGCCATAATGGGTAAGGAGCAATACAAGACGGGGCCATACCTGATTGTTATTTTTTAATCGAACGGATATGAAGATACTGGTCACCGGAGCCGCCGGATTTATTGGATTTCACATCGTACAGGAATTGATCCGACAGGGGTTTGATGTTGTCGGACTGGATAATATCAACTCCTATTACGATGTCCGGCTGAAGTATGCACGATTAGCCGAGACAGGAATCGCGCAGGAAAAAATAAAAATGGGTGAATGGGTAAAAAGCGATAGATATCCCACCTACTGTTTCATCCGGCTCGACCTGACTGATACAGAAGAAATTCATGCACTCTTCCGCAACGAGAAATTCACACATGTCATCCATCTCGCGGCACAAGCCGGAGTCAGGTATTCCCTCGAAAATCCACTTTCATACATCAACTCCAATATAGTAGGATTTACCCATCTGCTGGAAGCATGCCGAGCCCACCCTGTCCAACATCTGCTCTACGCCAGTTCCAGCAGTGTGTATGGCGACGACACTCCCATACCCTATATTGAATCGGCCCGGACCGACCATCCCGTAAGCCTTTATGCCGCAACAAAAAAGACAAACGAACTATTAGCTTATGCCTACAGCAAGCTCTACGGAATAGCAGCAACCGGCATCCGTTTTTTTACGGTCTACGGCCCCTGGGGACGGCCCGACATGGCACCATGGCTGTTTATGTCGGCCATTATTGAAGGGAAGCCCATCAAGGTATTCAACAACGGAAAGATGCAGCGCGACTTCACCTATATCGACGATATTGTGGAAGGAGTACTCAAAATTATACCTCTGCCCCCGCGCTCCAAAATACCCAATAGGGTATATAATATGGGCTGTGCATCACCCGTACAATTAATGGATTTCATCCGTATTATTGAGGAAACTACCGGCAAACAAGCTGTCAAAGAGATGACAGACATGCAACCGGGAGATGTGGTATCCACTTATGCCGACACATCATTACTCGAACAGGAGTTTGGATACAAGCCCCACACATCAGTTGAAACCGGTATCAGAAATTTTTACGACTGGTTCAAAAAATATAACCGGAAATAAAATGATCGTTTAAAAAGGATATGCTTTTCTCGTAGAGGACAAATTTTCAGTTTTTTGTCTCAAATAATTTTATCAAACCGAAAAAATATGCTATTTTTGTGAGCCTGTTAAAAAGATGGGTTTTAGGGGCGTTCTTCGTCAAGTTGAACGGGCTGAAGAAAGGTATAACAACCTGCATAAGGCCAGAATAGGAAATAAAAATTCTTTTAACAAATAAAAATTCAATAAAGTTATGATTAAAGTAGGTATTAATGGATTTGGCCGTATCGGACGTTTGGTTTTCCGTGCTGCACAAAACAGAAATGATATCCAGATTGTGGGTATCAATGACTTGCTCGATGTTGATTACATCGCTTATATGTTAAAATACGACACGATCCACGGTCAGTTTACCGGATCGATCGAAGTGAAAGACGGTAACCTGGTGGTGAACGGAAATACGATCCGTGTATCTGCTGAAAGAAACCCGGCCGATCTGAAATGGGATGCCATCGGTGCTGAATATGTAGTTGAGTCTACCGGTTTGTTCCTTTCTAAAGATAAAGCTCAGGGCCATATCGACGCTGGTGCAAAATATGTGGTGATGTCTGCTCCTTCTAAAGACGACACCCGCATGTATGTGACCGGTGTAAATGAAAATACGTATACAAAAGGTGAACAGTTCGTTTCTAACGCTTCTTGTACTACCAACTGTCTGGCACCTATTGCTAAAGTGCTGAATGATAAATTCGGTATCGAAGAGGCGTTAATGACCACCGTACACGCTACAACTGCTACCCAAAAAACTGTTGACGGCCCTTCTGCAAAAGACTGGAGAGGTGGACGTGCTGCAGCAGGTAACATCATTCCTTCTTCTACAGGAGCTGCCAAAGCAGTAGGTAAAGTAATTCCCGAACTGAATGGGAAACTCACCGGCATGGCATTCCGTGTCCCCACCCTGAACGTTTCGGTGGTGGATTTGACTGCCCGCCTGAAAAAAGAAACCTCTTACGAAGAAGTATGCGCAGCCATGAAAGAAGCTTCGGAAGGTGAATTGAAGGGTATTTTGGGTTATACAGACGAAGATGTGGTATCAAGCGACTTCATTGGTGATGCACGTACCTCCATTTTCGATGCAAAAGCCGGTATCCAACTCAGCCCTACTTTCGTGAAAGTAGTAAGCTGGTATGACAATGAATGGGGATATTCCAGTAAAGTACTGGAACTGATCGCTCACATGGCAAAAGTAAACGGATAATAATAGCGTTTATACTTATAATAGAAGCGCCTCCATTAGGGGGCGTTTTTTTTTGTATAATCAATTTCCACAAGGCCCATCCTCTTCAAGCGACACTCCAAAGCATAAAAAAAGCCGGACAACAATTGTTCGACTCTTTCATCAAAATATACCGGTGTTTTTATTCCGGATGAATTGATTCTGTGGGACATACTTCTGCGCATGATCCACAATCGGTGCATACTTCGGGATCAATTACATAAATATCACCTTCCGAAATAGCATCAACCGGGCATTCATCGATGCATGTACCACAAGCAATGCAACTGTCGTCAATTACGTAAGCCATAATAGTTAATAGTAAAAATTTAGTTATTGTAATTAGTTTATATTGATACAAAGATAATCAGTTTTTTTTTAATACAAAAGATGTATAAGATAAAACACAATAATCAATGGAGAAAAACGTTTAGATAACGCATGATAAAAAAAGTAATATATTTTCTCCTGTTGATCCTGATTTCAGGAAATATTTACGGCCAGCATCGTAAGTTGCAACATCGTCCCTATGCTGACCAACGGTTGTTTCATCTTGGTTTTACACTCGGATTGCACACCCAAGACCTGATACTGAACCAATCGGGATTTATTAATGAGAACGGAGAGGTCTGGTTTTCTGAGATCCCTGTTTACTCGCCCGGTTTCGCAGTCGGCATAATCGGGGATATGTATCTCAACAGGTGCATCAATCTCCGGGCAATACCCTCACTTTATCTGGGCGAAAAAAAAATTGTATTCAGGGAACAATCATCAGGAGAGGAATATACAACCCATATCCGGAACAATTATATTTCCCTGCCGCTACATCTGAAAATATCGGCCGACAGGATCAATAATTTCCGGCCCTATCTGTTGGTAGGAGGATATGGCAGTCTGGAATTGGCTTCTACCAAAAACCGGGCTGTCTTGCTAAAACCCTATGACACAGGAATAGAGTTTGGAGTTGGATGCGATTTTTATCTGCCTCTTTTTAAATTGGCCCCGGAGTTAAAATTCAGTTTCGGATTGGCAGATATATTGGAAAAGGAAAGAAACGACCTGAAAGAGGATGATCTGCGGAAATATGCCAATTCGCTGTCGAAAGCCGTCCAACGAATGGTCACTCTCAGTTTCCACTTCGAGTAATACTATTTTCAATTCCAATCTTTTGCAACAGCTGCATAACTCTTTTTCCTCCTGAAATAGAAATCAATCAAAATACTCTTTCGGTATTGGGTGGGAATAATCTCCTTGACTGCCCTCTTCTGGTTCTCCTGGCGTATCGGTTTATAAGAGGGTCGCATCTTCAGGAAATCACTATAAGCGTCGATTACCGCCCATGCACTTCGAAAGTTGGCATTCAGTAAAAGGCGCAAGCAGGCAAGGATATCAAAGAAAAACCGTATGGTAAACGTGGAATAATATAACCGTTGTGGTATATTTTTATAAATCATCAATAAGTTATTGCGGAAATTCAGGTACATCTTTTTGGGATTGTCCTGGTTTAGCGATGCACCACCCACATGATAAACTACTGATGAGGGAATACACATCACCATCCTACCTCGTGCATTCAAGCGCCAACAAAGGTCTATCTCTTCCATGTGGGCAAAGAAACGGCCGTCCAACCCCCCCGCTTCAGTATACTCTTTCTTTCTGATACAGAGAGATGCTCCCGTCGCCCAGAAAATCGGTATCTCAGTATCATACTGGCCCAGGTCTTTTTCTACCACATTCAATATTCTTCCTCTGCAAAAGGGATAGCCATAGCGATCGATAAATCCACCTGATGCACCGGCATACTCAAACCGCTCCTTCTCTTTATAAGCACGTATTTTTGGCTGTACTGCCGCCACTTCGGGATGTGCATCCATATAAGATACCATAGGCTGTACCCAATCCGGCGTAGTCTCAACATCAGAGTTGAGCAGCACTACATATTCCGAATCTATTTGGTGCAATGCCTTGTTATATCCTTCGGCAAAACCATAATTCTTGTCCAGCACAATCACCGGCAATTCAGGATAGTGTGTCCGGAGGAATTCCTGTGAGTCATCACTTGAATTATTGTCTGCTACAATTACATTACACTCATCGCTCAATGAATGTTGCAGCACAGAAGGGAGAAACTGCTCCAACAATTTCCTTCCGTTCCAATTCAATATCACTACAGATGTTTTCACTGATTACCAATTACAAATTACCAATTACCAATTACCAATTACCAATTACTAATTACTAATTGATTACTAATTGATTACTAATTGATTACTAATTACAGATTACCAAGCACTTATAACGTGAAACGCATTATCAATTATCATTGAATCATCACTACTTTCTGATAAATCGGAACAAGTTGTCCCGATCCATCGGGATCAGTAAATCATCAAATCAATTCTCCGGTTTCTTAAACTTCCACCGGTCATGCGACCACAAGTAATAGGCTGGCTCCCTTAGGGTGGTCTCCTCTAACTTCCTCATATATCGTTCCATGATGCTATTTTCAGTCTCTTCACTCGCATCAGGCGTAATCAAAAAGAATTTACCTATATAATGTCCTCTTTTCACTTTTTCTATATCCAAATAGACAACTGAATTGCCCAGACGGTGTGCTATCTTCTCCATACCGGTCTGTACGGGAGTCTGCTGATTCATAAAGGAAGTCCAGTACTTTTCCTGACGCGGGGATGGTCGCTGATCATTAAGGAAACCGATTACCATTATTTTTTCTTGCTTCTGAACGCGGATCATCTGCCGGATGACACTTTGCATTTCAATGGGTGTGGCGTTGAAATGGCTCCGTGTCTTTAGAAAAAGATAGTTGAACGCGTTAGAATGTAGTTTCTTATACACAAATCCCAACTCTATCTCATTGGCCAGATGTAACCCGATAGATGTAACCCATTCCCAGTTACCGTAATGGCCGAGACTCACCACACAGGATTTCCCATTAGACGTCAACCGGTCAATCATCTCCGGATTTTCGAACTTCATCCGTTTACCTATCTCCTCATCACTCAAGCGAAGCATCTTGATAGTCTCTACAAAATAATCACACAGATGACGGTAGAATTTTCTCTCAATTTTTTCGATACTTTTCAGGGACTTCTCCGGAAAAGCATTCTTTAGATTTTTCCTTACGATCTTTCTCCTGTATCTCACCACATAATAGGCAAACAGGTAGAGAATATCGGAAAAAAAATAGAGCACCCTAAATGGTAACAACGCATGCAGATATGTTACCGCATATAATAGCGACCCTCCGATTCTCTTTTTAGTTCCTTCGTCATCCATTAAATAATCGCTTTCATTGCCATTTCATCCTCATCATACGCACCTACTTCCACCTCTATAACCTTGTTCACAAGTGATATATCATAATCGGCATACAATTTCAGATAATTCTCGGTAAACCCGTGCATCTTTTTACCCCGTTTTGTGTGTTCAAACAGCACCTTCTTCCGGCTTCCCTGTTGTGAGAGATAAAAATCCCGCAACCGTTCATCCGAGAGATCCAGAAGAGTTTTGCTTCGGGCATGTTTCGTCTTGGGATCCACTGCATAGTCGATATTCAATGCGGCCGTCCCGGGACGTTCGGAATAGGTAAACACATGCAGCTGCGAAAAGTCGATGGAGCGGATAAATGCTTCTCCCTCGGCAAAATAATCATCAGTTTCTCCCCTTACACCCACTATCACATCCACACCAATAAAAGCATGGGGAAGAATCTGTTTGATCTTCTTCACTTTGTGGCGGAAGAGTGTCGTATCATATCTCCGTTTCATCAGATTCAATACGGCATCGCTACCCGATTGCAGCGGCATATGGAAGTGAGGGGCAAAACGATTCGACCGGGCTACAAAGTCGATAATCTCGTCCGATAACAAATTCGGCTCAATGGATGAGATACGGTAGCGCTCCACACCCTCCACTCTGTCCAGCTCTTTGATAAGATCCAGAAAAGATTCTTTGGTGGTATGGCCAAAATCACCGATATTTACGCCGGTGAGGACGATCTCTTTCCCTCCCTCTTCCACCACCTGTCCGGCCTGCCGTACCAGATCGGCAATTGCCCCGTTACGGCTCCTGCCCCTTGCGAAAGGAATAGTGCAAAAAGAACAGAAATAGTCACATCCATCCTGTACCTTCAAAAAATAGCGGGTACGATCGTCCGCAGAGACCGAAGGAACAAATGAACGGATACGATGTGTCTTTGAGGTGATAACCTCTCCCTTCTCTTTTTTCTTCAGGTCATCGAGATATTTCACCACATCGAGCTTTTGTTCCGCACCCAATACCAAATCCACACCATCAATACCGGCAACCTCTTCCGGTTTCAACTGGGCATAACATCCCGTAACCACTACAAATGCCGATGGATTCTCCTGAATCACTTTCCTGATAGCCTGGCGTCCCTTCTTATCAGCCAGTTCAGTTACAGAACAGGTATTGATCACACAAATATCGGCCTCCTGTCCCTTCCGGGCACGGCGGATACCGGAATTTAACAACTGTCTTCCTATAGCGGATGTCTCCGCAAAGTTCAATTTGCAACCCAGCGTATAATAGGCTGCCGTTTTATCTTGAAAAATGGTTCTATCAATCATATCTGATTTGTCATATCCATACCGCTTCTTCTCGAAAATAAACTCATAAAAGAAACAATTCGCATGACAATAAATTACACTGTGAATAAATGAAGCAACAAAATTACAATTTTACTCCTAATTTATAGCCTTTTTTTCTTTGATAATACATTTTTAGCTATTACTTTTGCACATACTTAGCAATTGTGTGCAATTATGATTGAGCAGAACTTCATCAAAATATACGAAGAGAGCTTTAAAAAGCACTGGTATCTACCTGCTTTACGTGATTACAAAGGCAGTAGTTCATATACTTATGGTGAACTGGCCTGTGAAATAGCCAGGCTTCACCTTCTGTTTTCGGAATTAGGGATTGAAAAAGGCGATAAAATTTCGCTGATTGGCAAGAACCACTCCTCATGGTCGATTGTGTTTATGGCCACCGTCACTTACGGAGCTGTTATCGTCCCTATTCTTCATGAATTCAATGCGGAAAGTATGGAACATATCATTGAGCATTCCGATTCAAGATTGGTTTTTATCAATGAAGTTATTTGGAAATCCATCAACCAGGATAGCCTGAAAATCCCCGTATTTGAGTTGTCTTCCTTCTCTCTGCTGAAGAGCAACGATGAAAGTACGACCGAAAAGGTGGTAAAACTCGAAGATCTTTTTTATCATACCTATCCAAATGGTTTCTCTCGCGAAGATATCCGTTATGCGGACGTAAGCAACGAAGAGGTGGCCTGCCTCAACTACACATCCGGAACCACCGGGTTCAGTAAAGGTGTAATGATTACCGCCAATAATTTCGCAGGAAATGTCACTTACGCCCATAAACTGGAACTACTCTTTACCGGTGAGCGTATCCTGGCATTTTTGCCGATGGCGCATGTATATGGTTGTGCGTTCGATTTTCTCTATGCACTCTCCGCTGGTGTCCATACCACATTATTGGGTATCTCCCCTACTCCGCAGAATCTCATTATGGCATTGGGTGAAGTGAAGCCGCACCTTATCATCACAGTGCCCCTTGTCTTTGAAAAGATATACAAGAAACGGATCCTGCCGGTAATAGAAAAACCGATCATCAAAATACTTTTAAAAATACCGGGTATCCATACACTTATACTTAAAACAATAAAGAAATCGCTGACAAAGACACTAGGAGGAAATTTCAGAGAGGTGATTATTGGCGGTGCCGCATTGAATACCGAGGTAGAGGCATTTTTTCATAAGATAAAATTTCCTTTCACCGTAGGTTATGGCATGACGGAATGCGCCCCGCTTATCTCTTACGATCATCATTACGACTTCGTACCCGGTTCCTGTGGTTCAGTGTTGGACAAGATCATGGAGGCGCGTATCGACTCTCCGGATCCTGCAACTGTTCCGGGTGAAATTCAGGTCAGAGGTGAAAACGTGATGAAAGGCTATTACAAAAATCCTGAGGCGACCGAAGCGGCTTTCACAACCGACGGCTGGCTTAAAACCGGCGACCAGGGCGTCATGAAGGGAAAACGCCTTTTCATCAAAGGAAGAATCAAAACCATGCTCCTATCACCCAATGGGCAGAATATCTATCCCGAAGAGATTGAATCCCGATTGAATAATCTTCCCTACATCGCCGAAAGCGTGATTGTGATGCGTAATACAAAACTTGTCGCATTAGTCTATCCCGATTTTCCTGCCATGAAAGAGAATAATATTCCGGAGGAAAAGCTCAACGAGATCATGCAAGAAAACAGGGAAATACTCAATCGCTCGGTTGCCCAATATGAGAAGATTGGTGCTATTGAAATCATGGAAACGGAGTTCGAAAAAACGCCTAAAAAAACTGTCAAACGATTTCTTTACGAGTAATAAATAGCAAGAACCCATATCCATCCCCGGCTAAATAACGATCTAAACGGAATAGTTACAAAATTAATGATTATGCGAAACTTTATACGGCTCTCTTTCCTTTTCGTCTCCCTACTGGCAAATGGCCAAAACATCGGAGATCTATTCAAATCGATGCCGTCGTCACTTCTTCCGGGAGTGTCGGAGGGCACTAAAACCATGCTATTGGTCGATTCAGGAGAGACAACCGTCCCTTATGCCTTGGGTGAAATCAGAAAGTATGGCCAAAGCAATGACTATTTAAAGATAGAAACATCAGACGTTGGCACTACCCAACTGAAATTGCTGCCCATTTCACAAGACTCTTCAATCATATGCATAATTAAAACCGTTTGTGCAGAAGCTTGTGACAGTCACATCTCTTTCTATACAACTGGATGGGAGAAAATAGAAGACAGCACACTCCTACCGGAAGTCTCAGCAGAAATTTTCTTCGATTCTTCCAAAAAAGAGATGGAAAATTATAAATATGCCCTATCTTTGCACCACATTTATCCGATCTCGGCAGAATGCAGTGAAAGCAATAATGATTTAATGCTGACATTCAACTACAAACCACTTTTGACCGACGATCAGATAGCAGAAGTAACACCTTTTTTGAAAAGTGATTCCGTCATCTTGAAATGGAAAAACGGGAGATTCAAATAATAAGGTAATCCTGCGCCCGTAGTTCAATGGATAGAATATCGGATTCCGGTTCCGACGATGTGGGTTCGATTCCCGCCGGGCGTACCCAGCGGGACAAGTCAAAAAAAGAGAGACCTGTCCCGCTTTTTTGTTCCTGTAACTTATTGTTAGATTGATAGATAAGAGCAATCACGGAGTTTAGTTTCGGAGTTCGATGTTTTGTTCCGTCAAACTCCAAAAAATCAGGGAACATCGAACCCAATATAATCCTTTTTTCTTCTATATCCCCATTCTCGTACCGTCTATCTATATTTGCAACCTTTTTTAAAGTACTCGCCACCAAATCTTTAATCTCTGCTCCAACTGTTGCCAAGTCGTTCAATCTGCGTTCTAAAACCTCTATTTTTCCTTTCGTAAGTTTCTTTACTTCTTTAAAATCATCATCAGCCATTTCGCCATCGGCATTCTTTAAAAGTGCATTTTGATAGCGCTTGTTCAAAGAATCAATTTCATTAATAATATTTGTCCTTTCAGCATTTTGTGTTTTAGTCTTGTTATTGAAGTCTTTTATAAAGGCTTCAATAACAAGATCAACCATGCCAGCTTTTGGCGACATATAACGTAATTGTTTTATAAAAGCCTCATTAACTATTTCGGCTTTGAATCTTACTCCACATGATGTACTACAATGATAATAATTGTAATAAACACCCAACTTACCCCTTTGTTTAATGATATAAATATTATATATAATCAAATACCGCCAGAAGATATTGTGAATAGGAAAGAATTGGAAGATACATTTGCTCAATATGATAATCCCGAGATGATTAATAATAACAGAACAACATCTCCCTCACATCGTTTGGAAAGAATTATAAGGGGATATAATAAAGTAGTTTATGGCGATATTTTAGCTGATGCGATAGGACTACATAGAATAAGAAGCAAATCACCACGCTTTGATAAATGGATAGAAAAATTAGAAAATATATAGTTTTTCTCATTTTGCGAAATAAGTTTAAGACACCATATAGCTGTGTAAAGTTAGAAAACTCTCAATATTTCAAAAAGACTTTTTATGGTGCAAATCAGAACTTATTTTTGAGTTTTCCTACCTTCATATGAATCTGAAACTGATTAGATTTATTAGTTTCTAAATCATATTGATATGAACTGTCTTTGAGTTAGTTTATTCATTTCAAGTCTTTTAATAGTTGGTTCGAGTTTCGTACCAAAAGGTTTTCTACCTTTTTATTTTTCGAGCAGTTGATTTGATTTGAGACTGTTTCCCATTGGGTTGATTTTCGTCTATATCATACTGAAAAGGACTATCTTTCAACTGGTTAATACGTTTCAAATCTTCCAAAAAAGAGTTCGAATTTGCTTCCTCTGGGTGTACAAACAATAATGATTATAAGCACTTTAATCAAACGTGGGACTAAAAGAGGGACTACCCATTAGCGGGTGATCCCTTTTTTCTTTTATTTTAACACAATCAAAATCCTGCGTATTTTGAAATTAAAGCAATATCGTGAACCAATTTTTCAAATGATTCCCTATTCCAATACCTGGAATGCATATACCCGTGAACAACGCTGTTCCTGTTTTCCCCTCTGTCAGATTTTTGGGATGCCTGAAAATATCTCTTTATATCCCCAAGCGCTGCCACATATTCTGGATTAGTATTTTTGTTTTCCTCAATAGCAAGGTTTACCAACTTCATCCCTACTTTTCGTTTTTTCGGATTTTCTGATTCGTCATACAGCTCTATTCCGTATTCTGAAGTAGTTGACCTTATAAGTTCCTCGAGATATGCGTATGCAAATGGAGTTAACACAGAATATGAATCTGGGTACGCTTTATAAATATCCTGACAAATATGCCAGTCAGCATACCAGTTCCAGTAATGTGTATGTTTGGAAATTTCGTCAAAATCTTCATCTAATTTCATTCTTTTTTCAGTTTTCTGACTTTCGCCCATAATTTGAATATTTTCCCAAATATACTACTTTATTAAAAAACGGATGCTCGGTGAGTTTTTACAATGCTCCTCTTCCGGGACGTTCCCGCCCGAGCGAAATTATTCCTTATTCATATACCTAATAATCACTGGAACGAGATTATATTTCGATTACTGATATGGCAAATGCAAAAGAGACCGAAAGCCGGGCAGCAGATGTTATCAAGAATTGGATCAGAACCCGTTATACGATTGAATTTCTGGGTACTTGAGAGCAAATCAATAATCCTAATTTTAAAGTGGTGGAATTTGACCACTTTAAAACGCCAGGCAGGTTTGCCGAGTTTTGTTCTTAGTGTTTCGGAATGGATTGACAAAACCAGCGCTATTGGAATTATTGTAAGAAAAGGTAAGAAACTGTTTAAATTTTATTGCTATACTATTTTGAGTCTATCTTGGGATAGATTTTTTATTTTTTTCTTGAGGATTTAGCGGGCTAAATCAAAAGGAAAAAGTAAAAAATATGCGCAAAAGGGACCAAAATAGTCGTAAAGAAAAATAGACAGTACAATTATAAAAATATTTCGGTAAAATTTAAAAAACAGTTTCTAAGTTCAATTTTCCCAATTATTAACGCTGTGATTTTAACGGAACATTTGTGTTTCAATATATTTATGGCAAACGAAACGGTCCTTTTGCTGGGTCAGGCCTCAATCAATTCTTGACCTACCTGCTTCACGACATTTATAATTTCCTTCTCCCGTTCTTTTGAAGGTTTTTTATTGCCGCTTATATAAGCAGCCAAAAGGCTTTGTTTCATCCCTAGGCGCCGGGCAATCGCCGACACATTCAGTTCGGGATGTTTGCGGAAAATCCTTGCAACTCCTACAGGTTCCGGATCATCGTAGAGAAAGCTGCCCAGCGACATATCTTCGTCCACATCTTCCCAACGTATGCCGGAGTTATCTATTTCGTAATTCTGGCGTTGTTCCGGACTTGCATTCAGCAACCGCGGGTACCACAACAACGATTGCCACAGTTCTCTTCCGTCATCAGTAAGGATGAAAATTTTTTCACCGTCAAACCATAATTTTTTAACTTTCATAGTAATACTTGTTTTAATCCGGATTTCCGGGGATTATTCGCCAAAAACCCTTTTCCATTCCTTAATAAAATTCTCCTTGTTCTCCTCGAGAATACTTTCGGCAAGTTTCACATCTTTTGGTTTCAGTCCGTTATTGTATACTAACCGAAGATCCTCTTCAATTTCAAATTTTGCCTCTCCATCGCTACTCTTTACGTGAATATGAATAGGCTCATGATCACGTGTGTAGAAATAGAATCTTAATCCGAATAATATCAAAAGCGTTGGCATAACTATTATATTTTTACACCACAAATATAGGTTATAAAATCATAACCTGCAAATATTTTGTGAATCATTTTACATGAAATCTTTGTTCTTACTATAATTTTATTCTCTCCTTTTTAATTTTCGAACCGTTGTTGTGATTTGAGACTGTTTCCCATTGGGTTGATTTTCGTCCATATCATACTGAAACGGACTATCTTTCAACTGGTTAATTCGCTTCAAATCTTCTAAAAAAGAGTTCGAATTCGCTCCTTCTGGGCGTACTAAAAACCGCTGTAGATCAGTCGATCTACAGCGGTTTTACTTTTTACGGGGCACCAAAGAAAACGTTTTATCCCCTACAACAAATCGAATTAAAAAAACGGACAATCCCTTACCCGCCCGGAAGATCGTCCGTCAAATCACTTTCATTTATTTCAAATCAAAATAACGTCATTTAATCCGAAATAATATCATGTTGTTTTTTTAAGTCTAATCAATCCCCTTCCTGTCTGATAATAACCGATGTCATTGTCAGCGAGCCGGCTAAGGCCTGATCGTTGAAAAATTCGATATCGTCTTTCTTCTCCTGCAAGGATAGCGCGTAGAGCAGGGGAATGTAGTGATCGGGAGTTGGGATGGCAAGCTTCGCGGCCTTGCTTAGTGACGGATAATCAATCAGCGACCGATGGTCGGCAGATCGGATTTTTCTTTTAAAAATATCGTTCATTTCCAAAGCCCAGTCATAGCCGTAAGGTTCGTTGAATCCTTCTATGGATTTCACGTGGATCAACCGCAGGTTATGCACCATATTGCCACTGCCTACAATAAGCACTCCCCTTCTGCGCAGAAAGGCCAGCTCTTTTGCCAGATCGTAATGGTATTGCATTCCCCGGGTGTAGTTGATACTCAATTCCAATACGGGTATATCGGCTGCAGGGTAGATATGCCGCAATATACTCCAGCTTCCATGATCCAGTCCCCAGTCGCTGTTTAGTTCCACAGGAGAGTATTTTATTTCCTCCTGTATGGTCTCCGCCAATGCCGGATTGCCGGGAGCAGGATACTGCACTTTAAACAGTTTGCACGGAAATCCACCGAAATCATGGATGGTTTCCGGACCGGGCATCGCCGTAACAAACGTGCCATCTGTTTCCCAATGAGCCGAAATACAGAGGATGGCAGATGGGCGGGGCAGTTCTTCTCCTATTTGCCTCCATTTCCTGGAGAAAATATTATCCTCTATCGCGTTCATCGGACTGCCGTGACCCACAAAAAGCACCGGCATGACCGGTGTGCTTTTCGTTTTATCCACAAGATTTCTCAAATTATTCATCATCCGGATTTCTGATCGCCTGATCAGGCATTTTTCGCAACCAACGTTATGGTTATTTCCATGTCGTCGTTGATAAACCCATCCTTCAGGTCTTTAAAGATATTTTTTGAACCGTAGTTTACACCCCATTGTGTGCGGTCGATTGTGAATGTCGCTGTTTTAGCGGTATAAGTATCACCATCTTTAGAGATTGTCGCGTCAAAAGAGATATTCTTTACCGCTTCTTTCAATTCCAGGTTACCGCTGATCTTGTGCGTATATTCACTTCCCGAAAGTTCTTCAACACCGGTAATGGTAAACTTTCCTTCCGGATATTTTTCCACATCAAAAAAGTCCGCACTCTTCAGGTGTCCTTCCAACTGTTCTTTTCCTTTTCCGGCTTCAAGATCTTCTACGTTAATAGAGTTCATATCAATCACGAATGTACCTGATTTCAGTTCGCCGCCATCGATATAGAGTTCGCCTGATTTGATACTCAAGACACCGTAATGGCTTCCGCCGGGTTTAAATCCTTTCCAGTTAATGGTTGAAGCACTCAGGTCAACAACCAGGTTATGCCTTTCAGCAACTGCCACTTCCTTAGCCGCGGATGCCTCCGTTTTATTTCCTGAACTTTTTCCACCACACGCGGATACCACTAAAATAAGAGCCAATACTATAAAGTAATTATACACTTTCATATTCTTGTTGTTTTAATAATGAATTA
>Ga0265293_10008114_pt1 | contig 15724 bp, 15 predicted proteins | sample Munlanlewell138R_FD_192505 | JGI IMG/M metagenome (GOLD analysis project Ga0265293, IMG submission 192505) | Leachate microbial communities from a municipal landfill in Southern Ontario, Canada - Leachate well 138R | ecosystem: Engineered > Solid waste > Landfill > Unclassified | place: Canada...
ATTGTTTTAACAAATCCATTTTCTGTACCATCTTTTATACATTTTTCCATAAATCCTTTAACGCTATGATACTTTTCTAAGTAGTTCTTAATATATTCTGACGCTTCTGCTCTACTAGAATTTATATTTTTAGCAAGCCCAAAACCACTAATACCATATACTATTCCAAAGTTAACAGCTTTTGCTTTGCTTCTAAGTTCACTAGTGACCTCATCTAATGGTACATTAAATACTTGTGAAGCGGTAATTGTATGAATATCATCTCCATTTATAAATGCATTAATCATTGTTTGATCGTCTGACATATGTGCTAAAAGTCTTAACTCTATTTGGCTATAATCTGCATCAATTATAATATTACCAGGTTCAGCTATAAAACATTCTCGTATTTTAGCTCCTAATTCTGTTCTTACCGGTATATTTTGTAAATTTGGTTCTATACTACTAATTCTTCCCGTTGATGTTACAGTTTGCATAAAGGTTGTGCGTATTCTTCCATCTTGTTGTATACACTCAATCATACCGTCTACAAAAGTAGATTTAAGTTTAATTACCTTTCTATATTCTAATATCTTGTCAATAACTATATGATGACTACTTAATGATTCTAATGTTTCCTTATCAGTAGAGTACCCTGTTTTATTCTTTTTTGCTGTAGGTATACCAAGAACTTCAAACAATACCCTACTAAGTTGCATTGGTGAGTTTATATTAAATTCTTCTCCTGCATCTATATATATGTCCTTCTCTAACTTTTGAAGCATATTATTTAATTCTTCACCAAAAAGTATTAATTTTTCTTTATCAATAAACATCCCATTATTTTCAATATTATTTAATGTAATGGATAAAGGAAGCTCCATATCATAATATATAAAATGTAACCCTTGCTTTTCAACTTTCTCTATAAGAATTTTGTTAAGCTTTTTAACAGCAAAAACATATGCGTATATATATTTTTTTTGATTTTCTGTAAGTTCATTTTTAAAAGTTTCTTCGTTATTAACTTCTTCAGTAAGTACATCAAATAAAGAAGTTTGTGAAACCTTTTTAGTTTCTTTTTCTTCGTCAACATCTACTGGCATAGTTACATTTAAAATTTTATATAAAATGTTTTCCATTGTAAAGTTGTTTTCAGAAGAATTTAGTAAATAATAAGCTAATTTAACATCAGAATTAAAATTAACAAAAGAATTTATATTGTATTGTGAAGCTAAGTTATATATAGCTTTTAGGTCATACCCTATTTTATTTATTTTATTAGTACATACTTTACTTAAGAACTCTACTGTTTTTTCTCTGTTATTTTCATCTAATTTTATATAACATATCGCTTCATCTATTAAAATAACAAACATATTATCTAAAGTAGTTTTAGTATTATTTATATATGATACATACATTTCTTTATTTGATTCTACTAGATCATTAAAATCATTATACTTTTTTTCTATATCAATAAATTTTATTTCTTCAAATTCTTTATAAAAATCAGCATTATCTGATGATACAATATCTGCTACTTCATCATATCTATCTAAGAACTTTTTAAAGGATAATCTTTCAAATATACTTTTTAGTTCAGCTAGATTAGGCTCTTTAATTTTAATGTTATTAATATCTATTTCAATATCTACATTAGTGTCAATTTTTGCTAGATCATAACTTAGAAATGCTATATCTTTATTATCAATTAGTTTTTTTCTAACTGATTCAGAACAATTTATATTATCAATATTCTCATATATTTGATTAATAGAGTTATTTGCTGTTATTAATGAATAAGCTGTTTTTTCACCTATACCAGGAACTCCAGGAATGTTATCTGACGAATCACCCATTAAAGCTTTAACATCGATAACTTGAATAGGATCAATGTTATACTTTTCTTTTAGAAGCTTGGGAGTATAATAAGTATATTCTGTTTTCCCCATTTTAGTTGTTGGCATTATAATTGTAGTATTATTTGAAATTAACTGAAATGAATCTTTATCTCCCGTAAGAATATATGTTTCCATATCTTTTTTTTCATCATTAATTTTTGATATGGTACCAAGAATATCATCTGCTTCAAATCCTGCTACTTCAAATATTGGTATATTCATAGCTGTTAATACTTCTTTTACAATGGGCATTTGAACTCTTAATTCATCTGGCATCATCTTTCTATGTGCTTTATAATCGTCAAACATCTCATGTCTAAATGTAGGTGCTCTTAAATCAAAAGCTACTGCTATATAGTCTAAGTTCATTTTATCTTGTATCATATACAAGATATTTAAAAAACCATATATGGCATTTGTGAATAAACCATCCTTTGTAGCTAATAACTTAATACCATAAAAAGCACGGTTCATTATACTATTTCCATCTACCACTAAAAATTTTTGTTTTTCCATCAGTTGTTACCTCTTTCTTATTATATAAATTCTTGCCAAACAATATTCGCTAAGTCCCTTCCCTTTTCTGTAAATTTTATATTTACACTATCCTCTATAAGTAGTCCTGACTCAACCAATTTATCTATTTCATGTTTATATTTATTATGTATTTTTTCTTTAAATCTATTATTATACTCTTCTTTATTTATTCCATCTGCAAGTCTTAACTTAAGTATTATATACTCTTTTATGATATCTAGTTTATCTAACTCTTCTGATTCTATTACAACACTTTTTCCCTTATTTATATATTCAATATATCTTTCTATGTTATCAATATTAGTATATCTTTTTCCGTTTATATAACTTGAGGCTGCAGCTCCTATCCCTATATATTTTTCTTGATTCCAATATCTTAAATTATGGTTTGATTCGTATCCTTTTTTAGCATAATTTGATATTTCATATCTATTAAATCTTTTATTAGCTAACATTTTTCCTGCTAATTTATCCATTTCTCTTTCTTCATTTTCATTTGGCAAAACATACATACCTTCTTTAACTAAAAACCCAAGTTTTGTATTATCATGTACTTCTAAAGAATATACTGAAATATGCTTTATAGCATCTCCAAGTGTAAATATATCATTTATAGTTTTAGAAAATGTATTCATATTATCTCCAGGCAGTCCGGTTATTACATCTAAAGATATATTATCAATACCTAACTTCCCTATTATATTACACGTTCTTACTATATCTTCAAAGGAATGTCTTCTTCCAATAGACTTCAATATTGAATCATTTGTTGATTGCATGCCTATGCTAAATCTATTAAATCCCATTTCAATATAATTTTTAATTAGATTCTCTGTGACATCTGCGGGGTTTAATTCAATTGTTGCCTCTATTAAGTTGTCATATGTAAATAAAGCTATAACATCCATAATTTGTTTAATATATTTTGAATTTATACTAGATGGTGTTCCTCCACCAAAATATACGGTTGTTATTTTAGAATATGACAAAATCTCTAAGTAACTAAGCAGTTCTTTAATAATACTCTCTATATATCTTTCTATAACCTTGTTATCCTGTCCTTGTAAAGAATAGAAATCACAATAATAACATTTGGATCTACAAAAAGGAATATGAACATATATACCTATTTCTTCGTTCATTATATACTCCCTTTCTCCGCTATTTTAATTATTTTATTTAATCTATGATTAAGTCCAGACTTTGATATTTCCTCATTTAAATATTCTTTTAACTCTCCTAAGCTAAGTTCTGGATACTTCTTCCTAATTATACAAACTTTTTGTAACTCAATAGGAAGCTTATCAAATAGTTTTAATTTTTCTATTTTTTTTATAGCTAATATTTGTTTATATGCTGCTGAAATAGTTTTACTTAAATTAGCCGTTTCACAATTAATAGTTCTATTAATATTATTTTTAACACTTCTTTCCACCCTTATACTTTCAAATTTAAGCAATGCTTTACTAGCTTCAAGATATGAAAGTATATCAGATATTTGATCTGAATCCTTTATATAAACTACATATAAATTAGTGCTTCTTTTTAATAATTTAGATGAAAAACCCATAATATTATTTAATACTTCTACTGCATATTGTCCATTTTTTTTAGTTTTTGTAGTTATTTCAAAGTGATAATCTGTATTAGGGTCAACAATGCAACCACTACCTAAAAATAAGCCCTTTAAAAATGCTTTCTTGCAGCAATTATTGTTAATTATAGTTTCTTTAAATGCTATACTTGCAGGTTCATCACTTTCAGATAATAACTCAGCTTGTTTCTGAACAGTTAAGCAACATTTCTTTCTAGATTTAATATTTAATATTTCATCTTTTATATCTTGTGAAAACGACATACTATCACCCTATCATTCATACCTAAATCTTGCATACATTCTATAACTTCATATTCTTTAAATTCGTTTATTAAAAAAACAATATCTTCTTTTTGATCATATCCTATTTCAAATAATATAACTGAATTGTCATTTAAAAACAACATAGCTTCTTGTAATATTTTTCTGTAGAATATTAATCCATCTTCTCCCCCATCAAGAGCAAGCATTGGCTCATTTTTTACATAATCTGATAAGTTATCTAAGTCACTTGTTTTTATATAAGGAGGATTTGATACAATTATATCATACTTTACATTTTTATTTAATTTTTCAAACAAGTTTGAGTGTATAATAGAATAATTTGTTTTAATGTTATTTTTTATTAAATTTTTTTCTACTATCTCTAAAGCTTTTTTAGAAATATCTACAAGTGTTAAATTATCTATATCAGAATTTTTTGTAATTGATATACCGAAGAGCCCCACTTCCTGTACACATATCTAATAATGAATTATATTTATATTTAGATATATACTCAATTGCTTTTTCTACTAAAATTTCAGAATCAGATCTAGGAATTAATACATCTTTTGTAACATGATATTTTTCATTAAAAAAATTCACTTCAGAAATAACATACTGTATAGGTTCCTTATTTATTAATATTCTTTCTAAATAATTTAAAAATTCTTTTTCTTCAATATTAGAAAATTCTAATTCGTTTTTGTTAGAATATAATTTTTGCATTGATATTTTTTTTACATGACAAATAAGAGTGTATATTAATGTTCTTTTATCACATATATCACACTCTATAAAATTATATTTTTTTGTTTTTTCTAATATATCTTCCAATTTCATATATTACTCCAAACTACTTGATAGTTTATCTATATATCCTTTAATATATTTATCTAATTTACTATTTTCCCTATAATCCGACTCCGCATAATAGTTTATTCTTTTATCCTTCATCATCTTTTCTGCAATTAGTTTTCTTTTTAAAGAATCATACACTGCTATTGATTTACCACCATATCCTTTTACAATCTTCATGCATGGTATATCTGTTTCTCCATCACCGAAATAGACCATATTTGTAAATGGAATTTCGATATCTTCTTCGGTCATATAATCATTTACTGAATTGTCATAAACATCAAGCTTTCTTTTACTAATTCTAAAAAGAAATTGTGTTTTATTTGTATAATTTACACTCAAAGCTGGCCATTTTGCAATTCCATCTATATCATACATATAACTACTTGCATATATTTTCTCAAACTCATTAGCTATTTGAGTACCTTCTATCATTTCTTTTATGCCAGAAGATACAATAAAATGATGAAGCCTTATACCCCTTTTACTTGCATAGTTGTTTATTCTAGAAAACCAAGTATCTACTCCATTATACAACGAAATACCTTTTCCATAATTAATAAAGGCTTCCTTTTTTATAGATATATCATTTGCAGCCGCTTTTTTTAGCATTAAATACATATATGCTAGAACTCCATCCATTTCATTTTCTTTAGCAAGAGTTGAAACCTCTTTCCAGAAAACATCACTAGTCATATTTAAAGCTGGTATAAAATTATATTCTTGTATGTTTCCCTCAGCAAGAGTTCCATCAAAATCATATAAAAATGCAACATCAGTCTTTTTCATATATTATCTCCTTATATAAAAAAAGCTACTAATAAAAGTAGCTTTAATATTACTTACTGTATTTTTCCATAAATTTAGCTGCTCTACCTTTAGAAGATACAAGTTGTTTTTGACCAGTAAAAAACGGATGGCATGCGCTACAAGTATCTGTTTTCATAGATGGCTTAATAGAATTTGTTTTTATAACATTTCCACAAGCACATGTAATTTCAGTAGCTCCATATTTTGGTTGGATATCTTTTTTCATGATTTGTCCCTCCTTATAACGTGAATTCATTATTTTACCTGTATATTTTAACATAGTATATTATAAATTACAACAGTTTTTTCTAAAATATAACAATTGTAATGTAATTAGCTTTATCACTTTAATTCTATGTTATTTTTCTTTCTTTACTATAGATTTATTTAACATCTCTATAAAATCTTTATTATTCTTAGTTTTATAAAACATATTAAATATTTTTTCACTTGTTTCTATTAACTGTCCTCCGCTTTGAGAATTTAAAAGTTTATGTATTTTAGTAGAAGCTTCCATTTCATCTTTTGTAAGTAATAAATCTTCACGTCTAGTTCCCGATTTATATATATCAATAGATGGGAATATTCTTCTTTCACTTAATTTTCTATCTAAATGAAGTTCCATATTTCCAGTGCCTTTAAACTCTTCAAATATTATATCATCCATCCTACTACCTGTTTCAGTTAATGCTGTTGCTAGTATTGTTAAACTTCCACCTTTTTCAATATTTCTAGCTGCTCCAAAGAATTTTTTAGGGAAATGTAGGCATGCCGGGTCCAAACCTCCTGACAATGTTCTACCAGAAGGTTCAACTGATAAGTTATTCGCTCTTGCTAGTCTAGTTATACTATCTAAAAGTATAACTACATCTTTATTATGTTCTACTAATCTTTTTGCTCTTTCAAGTACCATTTTAGCTACTTTAATATGGTGCTCTGGTGATTCATCAAAGGTTGATGCTATAACTTCTGCTTCTATTGAACGCTCAATGTCAGTTACTTCTTCTGGTCTTTCGTCAATTAATAACACAAGCATTGTTATCTCTTTATTGTTTTTTAATATGCTATTTGCTATTTGCTTTAGTATAGTTGTCTTTCCTACTTTTGGTGGAGCAACAATCATACCTCTCTGTCCTTTTCCAATTGGTGCTAGTAAGTCTATTATCCTCATTGTTGTGGCAGCTTCTTCTGCTTCAAGTTTTAATTTTTCATTTGGATAAATTGGTATTAATGCATCAAATGACTTTCTATTTAATGCCACATCTACAGTATCACCATTTATAGATTGTACAAATATCATAGATGGGAATTTATTTTGAGGATCAGTTGTAAATCTTGCTATTCCTCTTAACATATCTCCACTTGATAAGTTAAACCTCCTTATTTGAGCTCCTGAAACATAAATATCCTTGCTTCCAGATAGATAATTATCACTTCTTAAAAAACCATACCCATCTGATAATACCTCTAATATTCCTTCTGCTATATAATCAGTCTCGGTATTTTCAATTTGAATATCATTCTTTACATCAAGCTCTTTTTTTTCTTCTAGCATTTTTATTATTTCTTCAATCAAATATTCTTTCTTTAATCTTTCATACCCATCAAGCTTGATTTTTTCTGCAATATCTCTTAATTCTGTTAATGTAGATTTTTTCAAGTCCTCCCTATTATACATTTTTATTCCTCCTTTAAATCAGCTATGAAATCATAACCAATTGCTTTTTTTAGTATTATATTGTAGTATTCTCCGATTATAACTTTATTAATATTTTCTTTAACATTTAAGTATATTTTAGGATCTACATCAGGAGCATCCATATATGACCTACAAATATAATTTTCATTATCTTCTGTAATATCTTCTACAATTACTTCTAGTTCTCTTCCTATTAAACTGTTCATTTTTTCTTTTATAACTTGTTGCTGTGCTTCCATTACCTTTTCATATCTTTCTTGCTTAAGCTTTTCATCTACATCACCTAGCATATTCATTGCTTTGGTATCTTCTTCTTTAGAAAATGTAAAACCACCTAATCTATCAAACTTTAAATCATACACTGCTTGTAACAATTCTTTAAAATCTTGCTCTGTTTCTCCTTGATAACCTGTCATAATAGTTGTACGTATTATTGCATCTGGTAGGTTTCTCCTTATTTTATTAACTAAATCATAAATCTCTTGTTTATTTGTATGTCTGTTCATTGCCTTCAACATATTATCAGAAATATGTTGAATTGGTATGTCGAAATATCTGCAAATCTTGTTATTATGCTTCATTTCTTCTATCAGCTCATCTGATACTTTACCAGGATACATATATAGAATCCTTATCCATTTTAAGCCATCTAATTTAGAAATTCCCCTTAATAATTCTAGCAGTTTAACTTCTCCATATACATCTAAACCATATGATGTTGTATCTTGTGAAATAATACAAAGTTCTTGTATCCCTTTTGAAACTAAATCTTGAGCTTCTTTTAAAATTTCTTTTATTCTTCTGCTTTTTAAACTACCTCTAATTAACGGAATTGCACAATAATTGCATCTATTGTTACATCCATCTGAAATTCTTAAATATGCCATTGGAAATGTTGAAGATATTTTTCTCCCATAGAAATTTAAACAACAATTTGAATTTGTAATATTAAAATAATTTGAAAAAATATTATCGAAGTTTTCATACTCATCTACACCAATGACTAAGTTAACTTCTGGGATATCTTGATAAATTTGTTTTTTATATCTTTTTGCAAGACACCCTACTACTATAATATGCTTACACTTTCCTTCTTTTTTATAATCTGAAACTTCTAAAATTGTATTAATTGCTTCTTCTTTTGCTGAATTTATAAATCCACATGTATTTACAATTATAGCCTCTGCTTGAGCGATATCATCAGTTAGTATATAATTTCTATTTTGTAAATATGTAGCTATCATCTCGCTGTCTACTTGGTTTTTAGTACAACCAAGTGTAACTAAGCTTATCTTCATTCTGTCCTCCTTATAACTTATTATATTATATCATGAAAGTAACAAAAATCAACAAATTTAATAATCAAAAAACATCTTTGATATCTCTATAAACATAACAGTAAAATATACTGCATTTAAAACTAACTTTAGTTAAGCCATTTTAGTTTTAATCCATTATAATAAACAATTTGATGTTATTTATCATACTATATACTATCTGGAGGTAATAACAATGAAATTAAAGAATGTAAATGTGGGACTTGGTATAACAGGTTCTTTCTGTAACCTATCAAACTTAGAAGAAATAGTTAATAACCTAAAACGCGAAGGTGTAAAAAATATTATCCCAATTATATCATATAGTATACAAGAAGAAACAAATCGCTTTGGAAATCCCAAAGAAACTATAGAATTATTAGAAAGTATTACTGGTAATAAAGTTATAGATACTTTATCTAAAGCAGAACCTATTGGACCCAATAATCTAATTGATATTATGGTGATATCACCATGTACACGGAAATACTCTTGCAAAGATGGCAAATGCTATAACTGATACACCTGTCCTTATGACTGCTAAAAGTCATATTAGAAACGATAAACCTGTATTAATTGGTATATCAACAAACGATGCATTAGGCTTAAATGCTAAAAACTTAGGATTACTCTTAAATTCAAAAAATGTATACTTTATACCTTTTGGTCAAGATGATTATATTAAAAAGCCAAAGTCATTAGTCTATGATTATACTAAAACCATTGACTCAATCATTGAAGCCTTAGAAGGAAAACAAATTCAACCAATATTTAAAACATAATAAAGTACCTAGAACATTAAACTGCTTTGTTTAATATTCTAGGTCTACTAAATTATTAATCTTTCATTTAATATTTTCTAAAAAGCCCCACTACTTTACCCAATATTTGAACATCTTTTACAATTATTGGCTCCATAGAGTTGTTTTCTGGTTGTAAACGAACATAATCCTTTTCTTTATAGAATGTTTTTACTGTTGCCTCATTTTCAATCATAGCTACAACTATCTCTCCATTTGTAGCTGTATTTTGTTTCAAAACTATAATGTAGTCTCCATCATATATGCCTACATTAATCATACTTTCTCCCTTTACTTTTAACATATAGGTGTTACCATTTAAAGCAGCTCTCGGTATGAAATTCATAGGTAATTTAAAATAATCCTCTATGTTTTCTTCTGCTAAAATTGGAGCTCCAGCTGCAACATTACCAACTAAAGGTATTGAAAATAAATTCACATCATTTTCATTAGGGTCTTCTTCATTACCTACAATTTTAATAGCTCTGGTTTTTAAATCTTTTTTTGTAATATATCCCTTTTCTGCAAGCCTCGTTAAATATAAATGAACTGAAGACGTTGATTTAAGTCCCACTGCCTTACATATTTCTCTAACCGAAGGTGGATATCCATTTTCTTTAATTTGTTTTTTCATGAAGTCTAATATTTTTTGTTCGTTTTCTTTTAACATAATTTAACCTCCAAACATTTGTTTTAATTATAACAGAAAAAAAGAGAATGTCAAACGTTTGTTTGCATTCTTTTAAACTTTTATTCAAATATAGTTTTATTTTAAACTCCAAAACTTATTCCAATGTTTTTCGCTAATTCAATTAATTCATTATTGTTTATATCTAGTTGTCTTACACCCCTTGTTTTAGGAAACTCCATTTTAACAAGATTTATTCCATCTATCCCTACAACATGTCCGTGTTGATTGTTTATTAGTAACTCTAACGCGTAATTTGCCTGTAAAGAGGCATTAATTATATCCATATGAGAAGTTGTTCCACCTCTTTGTAAATGCCCTAAAATAACATTCCTAGTTTCAATCCCCGTTTTTTCTTCAATTACTTTAGCAAGATTTTCAGAAACTCCACCATATCTTTTTTGTTCATAACTATCATCTACTATTTTTAAAATTGTTTCATCTTTTCCTTGTTCTTTAGCTGCCTCTGACGTTACTATAATAGCATATCTTTTCTCATCTACAGCTTCCTCTGCCTTTTTGCATACTACATCTATATCATAATCTTCTTCCGGAAGAAGTATAACATCTGCATCTGAAGCCATTCCTGTGTATAACGCTAAATAACCAGATGTTCTTCCCATAACTTCTACAACCATTATTCTTTCATGAGATGATGCAGTAGATTTTAGTCTTTCAATATTTTCTACATTATTTCTAATTGCTGTATCAAAACCTATAGTAGGATTACTTGCTATCATGTCATTATCAATAGTTTTAGGAATTCCTACTGTTGGCATTCCTCTTTCATTTACAACTCTTGCAGAATCTAGTGAACCATCTCCACCTACTACTACTAATCCTTCTACGCCCATTTCTTTTAAAGCATCTATCCCTTTTTCTGTTAAATCTTGATAAATCATTTTTTCTTTATCTACTAAATAATAAAAAGGGCACTCCTTATTAGAAGAACCTAAAATAGTTCCTCCCATTGTTTCTATACCAAAAACATCTTCTTTTTCTAAATCAGTATAATATCCTTCAACGAAACCTTTATACCCATCTAATATTCCAACAACATCTATACCTTTGTTTTTAGCGCTACACACAACTGTTTTAATAGCTGCATTTAATCCTGAGCAATCTCCCCCTGCTGTCATTATTGCAATCTTTTTCATATATTTCTACCTCTCTTTTCAACCATTTACGATACTGCATAATTATATCCATACTTTTAATATTTTTCAAGTAATCTTTTAATATATTTTTATTCTCTTTTAAATTTTAAACTTCTTAAATTATTTTCAAGGTTTTTAATATCCTTTGTTAAATAACTTCCAACAACAGCCTTGTCTGCACCAAGTTCATATATCTTTCTTATATTGGATTCGTTAATTCCACCATCAACCATTATTATAACATTTTGAGAGATTTCTCTTAGTTTTGCTATTCTGCTATATGTATTTTCTATAAACGATTGCCCACCTTTTCCTGGCTCTACAGACATAAGAAGAACTATATCTATATCATTTATATATGGTTTAAGAAGCTCTAGGTCTGTTTGTGGTTTTATGGATACACCTATTTTTATCCCTTTTTCATTCTTAATCCTTTTTAATAATTCTAATATGTCTTCAAATCCTTTTATTTCTTCATGTATAGTTATACTATCTGCTCCTAAACTAACCGATTTTAAAATATCCTTTTGTGGCTCTGCTACCATCAAATGAACATCAACTTTAAATCCGTGTTTTTTTACTATTGTAATCTCATCTAGGCGTTCACACATATTTTCTACAAACACACCATCCATTATATCTAAATGTATTTCATCTATATTTATTGTTTTTTGTTTTTTTAATAAAGTCAAAAAGAATTCCATTTTTTCTGCTTGTAACACAGAGGGTAATATTTTTATCATTTCTCCACCTCCAAAATACATATTAATTTAAAATCCATAATCAATCATCCAATTTGAATACTCTTTTATTTCTTCATCTGATAATATCCTGTCAAATGTCATCATACTATAAAAATCAAAACTTCCTGGAAATTCATTATCAGAAATTCTATTTCCTATACTGTATGCTCCTGCAGAAATATCTTCTGATGGAGCTAATAAACATATAACATGTTTTGTATTTAACATATCAGCTTCTGACTTTGCACCACCTGCTACAGTTGTTGGTTGTTTGATTCCATTAATGTATGATATTGCTCCTGTAGTTCTCGCATTCCAAGCTACTTCGTTGGTTGAACCAAAATTAGTATATAGTGCTATCCCATTACCACTACTACCAATTCTAGAGTCAAATACTATACAATTAGTTGTCTTAGGAATAAAATATAAAAGTAACGTTTTTACTTTTCCTTGGTTAACAACATTATTTCCTCTATTCATAACATCTTTAGAAAATCGTAAACAAGTAACATCATTTATAGTCGAATATCCACTCGTCTCGTTCCAAAGAAAGTTACTTAATTTAATATCATTTCCATTTCCAGATAAGTCATTTAATGTATCCTTGTCTGATGACGCATTGGTTTTTCCCTTTACAGAATAAATTCCGATAATTCCTTCCATGTATTTGTCTTTTAGAATCTCTTTCGCTATTTGTTTTATTAAAGGATCATTTGTAGTTACTACTACTTGTCCATTAGAAGTTACTGTGATTTTATCTTTATAATCATTTGATATAATCACGTTATCTGCATTAAAATCCCCGGTTAAAAGACCATTAGCAATTTCAAATGATAGTTGTTCCTGTATAAAGGATATATCATTTCTAATTTTTGCTTCTTTTGCTTTTTCTATAGTTGAATTACTTGTTAGTGATAATATTATTGCCCCTGCTAATATTATTATTACTATTATAGTGATTATTAATACAATTAAACTTATTCCCCTATCCTTTATTCTCATATCTTACACCTCTTATTATTAACAATAAACTCATATTATTATTTGTACTTTTTCAACTCTTTTTCTTTTAATTCATTATATATCCTTATATATCTTTGATATCTTCCTTCATCTATAACATTTTCATTAACTTTTCTTTTTACAGCACATTCTTTTTCACTTTCACCTATATGACTACAGTTAATATAATTACAGTCATTTGAATTAGCATTAAATTCGGGATAATGACCTTTCAACTCTTTTGATTCTATATCATATATCTCAAAACTTGAAAAACCGGGAGTATCTAATAAATATATATCCTTATTGTTTTTATTTATTTCATATATTACAACAGATTTTGTAGTATGTTTACCTTTTTTGTTTTTCTTAGATATTTCACCTACTTGTATCTCATGAGTATTGTCTGTTAATATTCTAATTATGCTAGATTTACCAACACCTGAACTTCCAGAAAAAGCACAAAATTCTCCACTTGCTATATCATCTAAAAAATTCATGTTTGATATTTTATTGTCTTTGATACTGCTTTTTATCACATTATATCCTAACTTGCCATAAACTTCTTGTATATAGTTTGTTATATTATTTTCTTCATCTAGATCTGTCTTATTAACAACTATTATTGGTTTTATACCTTTACTTTCTGCAAGAACTATCTGCTTATCAAGTAATAAAGGATCCAATATCGGATCCTTCGTAGCAACTATTATATACATATTATCAATATTAGCTACAGATGGACGAATAAAATCATTCTTTCTTTCATGTATGTTTGTAATTAGAGTTTCACCATACGTTTCTTCTAAGGAAACAATATCTCCTACTTTTATAGCCTTTTCTCTTTTTACAATCCCTCTTATGCCAACAATTAATTCTTTGTGTTCATCTGTCCTAACTCTATATTTATTTAATAATATTTCTATTACCCTTGCTTTCATTTTTACCTCTTTCATCTAAAAAGTTATATTTTGAGTATCTTTTAGCACACCGTCTATATATATTGTAAGTACTGCAGTAGTGTACCCATTTACTGTTACATCGACACTGTCATAAGGACTTTTCACCTTTTTATCATAGATAGTATTTGTTACTCCTTCTACTTTTGCTATTACTTTAACAGTAACGTCCTTTTCTTCATCCTCATCAAAATCTATATAATTCTCCACTGCTATTGTTACTACTTTAGATTTTTGTATTCTATTTACAGTAAGTTCAACTAAAGTTCCCTCTTCTATCTCTGCATTTTGTTTTTGACTTTGAGTAAGTACTGTACCATTAGATTTAGAAGCATCTTCTGAATAAGCAACACTTACCTTAAGACCTAAATCCTGTAATGTTTTTTTTGCAACTGATTCTGACATTGTAAGTACATTTGGCACTAGAACCTTCTTTTTACCATTTCCCTTACTTACTATAATCTTAATTTTATCTCCTGCTTTTAATTCTGTATCTTTATCAAATTCTTGTGAAATTATTAAATTTTCTGGGACTTTATCATCTATTTTAAATTCAAATTCTGGAACAAACTCTAAAGCTTCTAAATCATATTTAGCAACAGTGTAGTCTTTTCCTACAACATCTATCATTTTTACAATTTTAGCACCTTTACTAACCACAACGCTTATTCTAGCAGATGGTAATGTTTTTCCTTTTTCTATTGATTGAGATATGATTTTACCTTCTTCATATTCATTACTATAGGCATATTCATCAAGTGAAATAACTAATCCTTTTTTCCTGTATTCTTCTTTTACATCTTCAAAAACCTTATCAATTAAATCTGGTGCTTCCGTTATAGTTGCTATATTTTTTTCATTAAATTTCATCACAAGATTTATTGCAAGACCAATAAGTATTCCTAAACAAACTACGCCTATTCCTATAAACATAAACATTTTTACTTTATTCTTTTTAGGTCTAGCAAAAATATCTTCTTCAATATTTTCTTCTGGGTTTTTATTTTTTATTTTATCGTTTACTTCCAAATCATCTTTATCATCTTCTACGCTTGTTCTTCTGCTTTTTCTAGAATATTCCGATTGATTTTGTTTTTTATTTTCTTCCAAATCCTTCATTCCAATTATAGGTATAACTTGAGTAGTTGATGTAGATATGTCAGAATTTGATTTTAAAAACTTTTGATTTGGATTATGCATTGCTGTATTTAAATCATCTAACAAATCTGAGGCTGTCTGATACCTATCCATGGTATTTTTAGCCATAGCTTTAAGTATTATATCATTTAATGCATCTGAAATTTCGCTGTTTATTTCTTTTGGCATTTTTGGAATTTCCTGTATTTGTTTTAATGCCACTGACACTGGAGATTCTGCATTAAATGGTAATTCTCCTGTAGCCATTTCATAC
>Ga0265293_10008115_pt1 | contig 15723 bp, 12 predicted proteins | sample Munlanlewell138R_FD_192505 | JGI IMG/M metagenome (GOLD analysis project Ga0265293, IMG submission 192505) | Leachate microbial communities from a municipal landfill in Southern Ontario, Canada - Leachate well 138R | ecosystem: Engineered > Solid waste > Landfill > Unclassified | place: Canada...
CTTCCTGGTAACACATGCTTATACTTTGTTTCTAGGTATCTTCCATTTGAGCGAATGTGCTGTTTTTTCCTTCGGGCATGAATATCCGGTCCCATCCGAAACAATTATTGCCCATCGAGGCGCAGATATTACCGGCCAATGCTCCTTTAAAAGATTTCATGATTTAATAAAAAAATAATAAAATGGGACACGATATTAGCGGTTACAGAACCACAGACAAAGAAAATGAAATAGCTAACCTTTATAGAGGGGCTTTTGATTTTTTTAACAGTATAATTTACATTGCCTTAAATTGCCGTGATTGCTCAGGTGTTGTAAGCGGTAACGGGAGCAAAAGAGAGTTTACAAAGGAAGAACTTTTAAAGGCGTTGGAATATTTGGGCGATCAAGAAAATTTCGGGCCAGAACGCAAATTTTTAAACGATTGCTTAGAAAATATTGATAAAGATGGTAAAATATTGGTAATATTTGATTAGCAATATTCCTGAAAACAGACGTAAAGATTTTCACTGCTCATCGATGCATTTCAGAATTTCGCTTCCCAATCTGCGATGGAGGCCGTTTCAGAGGCCCGCAAATACAGATTGAACCTGGTTTTGCCAACCAAACGCTCTGGCAATTAAGCGAGCAGATGAAACAATCAGTTCTTGCGAATGTGGGGAGTACATTTTTCTTCAGGCCCGGTGTCAACGAAGAGGATTATATCGTGCCTCATTTTGCTCCTTTCCTATCCCGCAGGAGTGTTCTGACATTGCCTAATTACAAGTGTATAGCCCGTTTGCAGATAGATGACCCTCTTTCGCTTCCTTTTATTTTTGATACGATTCGTCCCGACAAACTCGGCAATTATCTCAAAATCTGAGCAATGGATCACAATGTATCCAAATAGTCCCTCAGTTTATTCAGGGCAATCGTTCTCATACTTATACTTTGTTTCCCGGCATTGTCCATTTGGGCGAATGTCCCGGTTTGTCCTTCAGGTATGAAGATTTGGTCCCATCCGAAACCATTATTGCCTCTGGGAGCGCATATACTACCCGCCAAAGATCCTTCAAAAAACAAGATGTTCCCGTTTCCGCCTCTATAGCCTAAGATAGTTCGGGCTATAGCTTTTGTATTCCCCAACTTTTTCGCCATCTGAAAAAGACCTTCGCATCCCAGAGCCTGTATAAACCACTTAATCAAGGGACCGGGTAATCCATTCAGACAATCCAGATATAAGCTGGTATCTTCCACAATGAACTCTGCCTGGTAATATTTTGATGCTTCATTCAGTTTAGCCTGAATGATATCATTTGCACTCAGAGACTGGATCTCCTCAAGATCAATATCCAATTGCTTCAAAGCAGGAATAAATGCTTTAATTTCAAGGAATTTGTTGTAATTCCCAGTTAAAAAGAAGAGATCTGTTCCGTTATTATGTGCCATCAATTTGTTCAGATATGATAATATTACTGTTCAATTGAATGAATTACGTGTAAAGTTACTAAATTTATATCGTGATAAAACGGACAAATAAAATCCCACATTTGCGAATCCGTAATTATTCCGGATAAATCCGTATATTTTACGTATTCAGAAACAGTACAACTGGCAACTTTTTGTAAATCTGATATTTATTTTTTTGGCGCTGATTTTGAATAGGAAAAGACATGATGAAAATTCTGATAGTAGACGACCAGGAATTATACCTGAATTCCCTTGCTTTTGCTCTGCAAAAGCATTTTGAGGTTACTACGGCAAAATCGTTTGCTGATGCCGTTGACAAACTCAGTAAAGATTTTGACTTAGCTTTAATCGACATACGTTTGGATGAAAAGGAAGATAGTAATATTGACGGTATAAAACTGCTTGAATGGATCAGGATGAACCGGCCCGAAATTGCTGTATTTATGATGAGTGCATACAGGGAGTTTTCTTATGTTGAACAATCACTTAATCTGGGAGCACGCCATTTCTTCAAAAAACCCATAGACATTATCTCCATGTTAACCATATTGAAAGAAAAAATTTGATATGATCTGGCAATTCATTGTTAACGGTGTAATAACGGGAATGATATACGGTGTGGTTGCCTTGGGCTTTGCGCTTGTTTATAATACTACCCGCATTTTCCATATCGCCTATGCTGCCATATATATGGTTGCTCCCTATTTACTGATGTTCCTGTTTAAAGGTGTAGGAATACCGTTGCTGTTCAGCGTAATTCTGGCAATGTCTGGAACTGTCGTTATTGGTATGGCTGTCGAATTACTGGTTTATACTCCCTTGATAAGACACAAAAGTTCATCCAGTGTTATTATGGTGAGTTCCATAGGTGCAATGATTATCATAATAAACGTGGTTGCGCTTTTTGCCGGAAATGAAACTAAGGTAATCAATACCGAAATCGCAAAAAGCCTCAAAATTGGACAGGTACTTATTACCTATACGCAACTTATACAGTTTGTATCTTCACTATTATTATTCATTGCTTTCTTTGCTTTCTTGAAATTTTCCAGATTTGGAATACAAACCCGCGCATACCGCGACGATGCCACTCTATCGGCTGTTCTGGGATTAAACACACTTCGTTTGAGAAGAATTCTATATATACTGAGTTCACTATTCGCCGGAATCGGAAGTTGTCTGATTGCCTGGGATGTGGGGATGGATCCATATGTGGGCATGCCTATGCTTCTAAATGCAATGGTTGCCCTGATTATTGGTGGTATAGGCAGGTTTGAAGCGCCTGTCCTTGGAGGTGTTCTGATTGGTATTTTGCAGGCATTGGTTGTATATTTCACGTCGGCCCGCTGGCAGGATGCAGTTACCTTTACGCTATTAATTATTTTTTTGTTGTTCAGGCCTCAGGGAATCCTAGGTGAAAAAATAAGGAGGGTTTAGTATGGAATATGTAATTCATCTGATCATTCTTATTAATATTTATATAATCCTTACTACCAGCTCCAACCTCCTGGTGGGTTTAACCAACCTGCTTTCTCTGGGTCAAGCTGCTTTGTATGGTATAGGAGCTTATCTTTCCGTTTTAGCTTTAATGGTGTTTCACTGGCCACTGATCCCTACCCTTCTGTTTTCAATGATCATTACGAGCCTGCTAAGTCTTCTCCTTGCATGGCCGTCATTGAGACTGAAAGGTGATTATTTTGTTCTTGCAACATTGGGTTTTCAGTTAATCGTTTTTACCATTCTTTACAATTGGGTTTCAGTTACCCGCGGGCCTTATGGTATCCCGGGGATCCCCAACCCAAAATTGTTCGGCGATATTGAAATTTCGGGTTTATGGGCGTTCTTTGTGTTGAGTTTGGTACTCGTAGTCGTTGTCGTATTCCTTTTCCACAACCTCATCCATTCTCCTTTTGGAAGAGCGCTTAAGGGAATTCGTGACGATGAACTTTCCATGCAAGCATTGGGCAAAAATGTAACTGCACTGAAAATTCAGGCATTTGTTATATCCAGTGCATTTATTGCCATTTCAGGATTTCTGTATGCAACCTATGTATCCTATATTGACCCGACAAGTTTTAATCTGGATGAATCCATTTTTATTCTTTCGGCACTTATAGTGGGAGGATTGGGCAATATCCGTGGACCGGTAATCGGTGCATTGGTAGTTATCTTGCTGCCCGAAGCTTTACGCTTTATTGGGTTACCCGACAGTGTTGCTGCAAATATACGCCAGATTATCTACGGGCTAGCACTTATTGTTTTAATGCGATTCCGTCCCCAGGGAATTGCAGGTAATTATGCAATCAAGTAAAATGGGTGATATATTAACCATACAATCCCTCTCCAAAGGTTTCAGCCGACAGGTAAAAAATTCCGCCGGCGAAGATATTGATGAACAATATTGGGTTATTCACCAGCTATTTCTAAATGTTCCCCGGGGCAAGGTGATCGCCCTGATTGGTGGAAACGGAGCAGGCAAAACTACCCTTTTCAATATTATTTCAGGATTTATTATGCCGGATTCAGGTAGCATTTTGTATAAGCCTGACGGAAAAAATCTTGAACTATCGGGAATGTCTCCCCACCTTATCACTAGGGCAGGCATAGGGCGCATGTTCCAGGACAATCATATTTTTAGAGAGATGAGTGTGCTGGACAATATGCTGGTTGCAGATTCGGCATATCTAGCAGAAAGACCTTTCAGATCACTTCTGTTCCGAAATAAAAACCGGAAAGAAGAAAACTGCAGGTTGGCTAAAGCCATGGATATCTTTGAAAACCTCTTTGTTGTTGATAATCCTTTCTTGGAAAAAAGAAAACAGCCTGCCGGAAACCTATCATATGGTCAACAACGTTTGTTAGGCCTCGCAAGATTGTTTATGCGTAATTACGAATTATTGTTGCTTGATGAACCAACAGCCGGGGTGAATCCGGAAGTAATTGAACAAATTAAGCAATTAATACTTAATTTTATCAAAAATAATCAGACTGTATTGCTGATTGAACATAACCTGGAGGTAGTGAAGGATATTGCCGATTTTTGTTGTTATATGGAAAATGGCAGGATTGCTTTGATGGGCACACCAGAGGATGTAATCGGTAACGAAGAAGTGCAAAAATCTTACATGGGATTGTAATATGTTGTCAATTAAGAATTTATGTGCAGGATATACTAAAGACAATCCAATTTTGAACGGATTAAATCTGACCGTAGAAGATGGTGATGTGGTTGGAATACTAGGGCGCAACGGAAGCGGAAAGTCTACTCTGGCTAAAGCCATTTGTGGCTTGATACCTTTTGTAAGTGGGGGAATTTGGCTTAATGGTGAACAAATCCTCGGTAAATCAACTTCTGAAATTGCTAAAAAAGGTGTTGGATTTTTGCAGCAGGGAGGAAGAGTATTCGATAACATGACAGTATTGGAAAATATTAATTTTGTTTGTTACGGGTTAAAAAAAGAAGAAAAGCGGAAAAGATTACTTAACATTAGAGAATGGTGCAATCTGCTTCAAAAACAAGACAGACAAAAAATGAAAGCTTCTTATCTTAGCGGAGGAGAAAAACACCAATTGGCATTAGCTATGGTTCTATTACAGAACCCTACGTTTTTAATTCTTGATGAACCCAGTGCTGGATTGTCTTTTTTAAATTCTAAATTTTTATTTCAAACTATTAAAAAATTAAAAGAGAGCAATTTAAGAGGCATTTTATTAATTGAGCAAAATTTAAGTATTGCAGAAAATTCCTCTAATAAGGTATTATTTATGCATGAAAGCAAGTTCATCCAAAAGAATAAAGTAAATATTATTTCCTGAGATAAATAAATATAAGTATAAAATGAAAATTTTAAAATTGCCATCACGGCTACTAATTACATGCATTCTGACTTCTTCTATGTTTGTTTTTGGATGCAAGAATCAAAACGAAAATATTATTAGGATAGGAGCAATTCTTCCATTAACAGGTGCTTTATCAGAAATTGGCACAGATGAAAAGTTGGCAATTGATATGGCCGTTGAGGAATTTGATGTCAAGAAAAAAATAAAAATTGAATATCGAGACAGTAAAGGTAATGTTAAGGAATCTTTGTCCGCTGCTGCACAATTAATAAATCAAGGAGTTAATAAAATAATACTTTCTACTACTTCAGTTGTTATAGCTAATCTAGAAAAATATCAAGATACGGATTTGTTGTTTTTGGCACAATGCATGGCTCCCCAAGTAGTAAGAAACTATAAAAATGCCTTAAGAATCTACATTTCGGTTGATCTTGAAACTGATTTAATAAAAGATTATGTAAATAAAAATCAATATGGTAAATTAAGTTATTTTTATATTAATAATGATTTCGGACAATCAGCAATAAATGAAATAAAAAGTAAAATCAACAGTAATATTGAAACACAAATAGAATCTTTTAGTTATCAAGATAAAAACTATCAAAACCAGATTTTAAAAATTATTAATTATAATCCTGATGCTATCATTATTTATAGTTATCCTCAACAATGGCTTAACATTTTAAAGCAAGTAGAACAATATAAATTTGAAAATAAAATAATTGCCAACAGTGGTGCAAGTTTTCTATTAAATGAAATTGAGGAACTCAAAATATCCAAAAAATTAGTCGTCCCTCTGCCAAAATATATTTATGAAAAGAATGATACATTAATTAATAAATTTAAAGACTTATTGGCAAAAAGAACGTCTAAATCAGCCAACTATGATATCATTTATTTTTATGATATGATGAAAATTCTAATTGAAAACATATATGCATATCCCAATGCAAATAATTCTGAGCTTATAAATTTTATTACTTCCAAAGATTATATCGGTATCAGTGGTGATTTGAAGTTTTTTGAAAGAGACATTAAGTCTTTAGATTTAAAATTAAGTGAAATAGATGAAATTAAAGAGTATTGATGTTTATCTTAAAAACTTTCTGCCATGTCAATAGATCAGGACCAAAAACCTCAAGTTGATTTTTATCTTAATTTTTTTCCTAAGAATCTATCAGATTTCAATGATTCTCACAAAAATGAATTTTCCCAGTTATTTGACGGATTGATCGAAAATAAATTAAGTAATCAAGAATTACATATTCTTATTCTAGGTGTTGGAGCCGGTTATTTTGAAATACCTCTCCTTTATTATCTATACAATGAATACCCAAATATAAAATTGAATATTACGGCAATAGATAAAAGCAAGAGGTACCTTTCAATTTTTTGTAATGCTGTAAATAAAATCGTTGAAGATATAAGCTCACCATTTACAAGAGACAGATTCAAAACAATAAACCAAAACTCAAAGCCAGACGTCCCTTATTCAGTAAAAACAGACCGTCTGGAAATCCAAACAGAAGTCAAAAATATTGAACAAGATTATGAGGAAAATCCAGAGTATGATGGATGTTTGTCATTTAAATCAAAACAATATGACATCGTACTATGCTCATTTATACTTAATCATATAAACTTCTGGCGATCGTTACTTGTTGAAATAAGAACATGTTTAAAACCTCAGGGACGATTATTAATTTCTGAAATATCTGGAGATTCTTTGTTGCTGAATGGGAATCTAAGTAAATGGAAAGCTTATAAAACTAATGGAACAAGTTCTACAGAATTATTTAACTTTTTTAAGAAATTCTATTCTACCGATTTTTCAATCCTAAGTGACAACTCAGAAGTGTCTGCTATTAATATTGACCTTGCGAACAAATTTTTACACGAAATTGAATTAAAAAGTACTCAGAGCGTTGAGATTCTGCTTGATGCATTTTTCACAAACAAAAACGAATTATTTTCGGCAATTGAGAATAAAGTATATTCATGTTTTACCGAAAATGTTAAGTTTCATAGTGTTTATTTTGGAAAAGATATAACTAAAAATCTTGAAAGTGATAAAAGTGATAAAAATTCTATCACTTTTACTTCAAAAGTTAAATGGTATGTATATAAAAAAATATCTGGCCAACCATCAAAAATATTATCCGATGGAAAGTATGGAGTAACCACTAATAATTTAAATGATTACACGATTTCGATGATAAATCAATTTCAATGGCTGCTCTATCAAAAAAATCCACTTTCCCAAATTCTTCCTGATGCGCCTAATAATCTTCGAGACTTTTTATCATTTAAAATTTATAAAGCATATAAGATTTTAAGAAGTCATGAAATATTGCTGAATAATATACGTGTTGCAAACATTTCTTTCAATAATCCATATTTTAAATTTGATGAAGAAAAATTTTTCAAGGGAATGTTTCTCTTCTTTACAAATAGCACTCTAAAAAAAGACATTAGAGAATCTAATATATTAAAAGCAAAAGAATATTTTGAAAATTTACAGAATAATTTAGATAAGAATTTTACGAATCTTTCCTTCTTTTACAATAACTTAAGCCATTATATCCCATCAAGATTTGTTATTAAATTCAAAATTAATAATGACACGAGCCCGTCTGTTAATTTTTTATATAGTCTGTATATTTCAGAGGTCCAAATTTGTTTCAACCCCTCAAAGGCTCTTACCTTTGAAAATTTTGACCCTTATTTGAAAGAGGCAATTGGTGAGAATAAGATTAAAAGCAATTTAAAATCCATAACACAATCTCTGCACATTGCATTTGATTTGTATAATGAATGTTTTATCTACTTTTTCCCAGTTATCATACATATACCTGACGAAAAAGAAAAGCAATTCTTAAACTTATTACTGGTAAGTGATTCTGAGTTATCAGAAGAAGAAGTCGGTTACTATAGTGAATTAATTTATAAATTTGAATATGTCATAGATTATAATGGAGCTATTAACAACTTCCATTTTAAGAATAAAATTTTAAATCAACAATTAAAAACAGCCATAATCTCTATTCTTGTTGATTCATATGCCCATAACATCAGCGCTCATAGCCTGGCAGCTCTGAAATGGTGGATGGATTTGCGTAATAAAATGCTTGATAAAAGATTTAAGGTCCCCGATACCGGATTAACATTAAGCTGCATACAACCATGCCTTTATGATGTTGACAACACGACGCTTTCAGAAACAACTGAAAGATACTATGAAGCCTTGGGAAAAACTGACAGTATCTATAACAAAAATTTTTATTCCCTTTATGACTTGATCAATTTTGTTAAACCAGAATACTTTAAAACTTTACTTCAAATACAAACAGAAGTTAAAGATAAGGATGACATAACATTTCATCCCCGTTTCCCCGTGCCCATTGATTATGCATTAGCACCATTTTTCAGGTTTCTAAGAGATAAAGGAGCATTTTGGAGCGGGGTTACAAGAGACACCACTTTTGGGGGAGAAACAAAAACATGGTTCAAGATACTTTGGGAAGATTTTGCCAATAATCCACTATACCTCGGGACTATAGCAAAAACAGAAGGAGCAACAAAATTGAATATTTACCTCAAGGTAAAAATTGGAGATAGCGATATAGAAGGCAAATTTGTTACCATAGATTTATCCCTAATTGATTATGATTTAGCAATTTCTGAGAGCAAAGACCTGGAAATAAATGAAGACAATATCGATAAATTCGATTTAGCAAATAGTAAAATAGCAGATGACCAAGATTACATCATAAAATTGAAAGATGAAATTAAAACTTATAATGATTCTGTCCAACATAACAATAATCGTGCGCAAAGTGAACCCAAAAAATTAAAAATACTTCCGTTTGTTGATACGGATAAATATTCAAAATACTCATTTATTAAGCTCGGAGCGAAGTTTGCAGAATTCAGAGAATTGCTTGATAATGAAAACACAGCGAAGGTTTTCTTGCCTGCCGGAATTGTTGGAGAACATGCTTTATTTACAATATTTGAAAATACCATACGGAACATTAAGCATATTAATGATCAATCTGAAAAAGAAAGAATCCAAAAATCTGGAATTGATTTTTGGATTTCAATCGAAGAGAAGACAATTAATGACCATAAAAAACCGGAATTATTTTGCGTTGGTACTTGGCTTCAACATCTAACTCCCCTTATTAGAATAGTAGAGAATAAAGAGAACAAAAAAGAACCACAGATATTGATTTTCGATATTAGAGAACAAACGATAAAACCCATACTTGACGATAATAGTGGAAGCCCCAGAATGGGAGGAAACTCACAAGATAAAGTATGTGCATCAATGTTGTTTAACAATCACTTTTCCTCAGTTGAAAAAAAACAATCAACACGGGATAGGGAGTATTTTCCTTGGATAACTTTTGCTACAGTAACTCTTCCTAATAACAATGAATCTATTCTCAAAACAAATAACAATGATGAAAAAGAAGTATTAATTTCAAAAATCGTTTACCTCCTTAAACATTCTAATAAACAACCCCAGGAGATTGAGCAAATATTAAAAGACCACGTTTGTGGCCGTGGAAATGACGAATTACTGACTTATATAGAAACAATAGCACAGTCTTATGATAATAATAATCGATTAATACCAAAAGGATATCTTAAGAAATACATTTATCTATGGCAAAGTCATTCTTACTTAAGTATAAGCAATGACACTGATTTTGAATCAGAAAATATTTCAAGGTTTAAGTTTATTGTATTAACTAATAACACAAATCAGGAAGATAAAGAAAATTTAATTAATTATGCCAGACAGGAGGGTGTGATCAGAATAATCGACAATAAAGAAGAGGAACAAGATGAACAGAATTTGTACTATCTATGGTTGAAGGATTGGTTAATTCTTGATAATACAGAATCATATTATATCAAATTTAAACAAGGAGAGAGCACAATAGGACTACTCGAGATTACTGAAAATACTATAAAATACCGGGGCATAAATCCAGATGAAACGCTAGGAGACATAACTGCGAAAGGCAAAATTTTTCTTGTACATTCTGGGTTCAATCAAAGAGATATTGAATGTAATGTACGGAGTCATGGAAAATTTTGGCAGAAATTTTTTAATGACATCTCTATTAAAAAAATAACCAACTTACGATATGCAGACACAAGAAACTGCACGCCTTATGTCTATCCTTCAAACAAGTCCGATCTTCTTTGGGAGTTTGTTGAATGTCTTCAAACAAAAATAACCATTTTTGATAATCGGGTTTTCAACAGAATCCCAAATAATAAACAACATATGTTTAAGGATTCTCTTAAACTATTTGTTTTTGACGAAAATATTTCTGAATGGAATATTTTTAAGAAAAATGAAATGGACACTCATGTTTTAATTATGCACCTGTCTTTTATTGAAAAAATTGAGAAATCAGGGGTCAGATATTCCGAAGAAACTATCAATGAATTTATTGATAATGAATTGAAATCATTTTCCTTTAAGAAAAACTTTATTTTCATTATAACTACAGGAAGAGGAAGAGATCTTTGGAGAGTTGTTTTGAATGATCAACAAAAGAAATTTACAACTTTTAAACCTATTGAATCAATTCTTTCTGCTGTTGAAGAAGGCGTTTCTAATAACGACCACTTTGATATTAAATATAATCTTGTTAAGTTAATTTTCGGTTCATAATTTATTTAGTATGGAAAACAAAATTTTATTAATTAACTGGCGATTCAGTGATCTTAATCTACCTAGTATTTATAAGGTTGAAGATGACAATTCTGCTAAAATCATTTTCTCAGCATATAAAAATGATGATTTAGAACAATTCACATCATTAGTTAAAAAGATATTAAACAATAATAAAGTTTTAATATTAACTCATACAAATCAGCCAAATAATATATCAATTGATCTATTAAAAACCCAACTCAATAACAATTCAGAGAAGCTTAAGATTCGTGGGTTCGAAGGGGGTTTCGGTAAGGTTTATTATAGTGAGGGTAAAGGTATTATTTTAGCAGATGGAGACCCAGAAAATGATGGAAACACATTATTATATTGCTTACAACACGCATTGGTTAATGATAATGATAATGATAATGATAATGATACAATTAAAAAAGATAATTTTGATTATGTCTGGAACTATTACTGGGACCAATTAGAACTTGAATATCAAAAAAAAAAGATAATTGACCTTTTTCTGCCCCTGTTTATAGATATTAAGATATTGAATCACATTTCAGCTAAAGAAAAAAATACAGCGTATCTTAACGAAGTAAAGACTGAGTATACAGAATCTTACTTTGGCAAATTAAAAAAAGGATGGAAGGAAATAAAGAACATTCTTGCTCCCGATCAAAGTCCTGAGGTTCTGGAGGAGCAATTCCAGCTTACCTCTGAAGAAAAAGTATTATTATCTTCATCACAGCTAGAAGAATTTAGCAATATTCAATCCGTTTCTGCACTGTCTGAGTGGTTTCCTCAGGTCGTTGATATGCTGAACACAAAAATTGATCAAGATCAATCACACATCGCTTAAGATGAATTACTTCTTCACAGTTCAGTATTTAAATCTTTATCGATCCCTGGACCGATATTTTAGATATGTCTTGAACGAGAAGTTGACTTTGTTAACAGAAAAGAGTGCCATCCCGGAAGATAATTCAAAGATTTATGTTTTGGATACAGAAAAGTATGATGATAGATTCTTGAAGATAATCTCAGAAATGCATAAGTACCATCTCATACTCCTAGGAATTAATGAGGGCGATCCAATCGATTTAATTCATGCTACTTGTCTTAGGAATGAAATTACAAGAGTTCTTGCTTCAGATCCACCTGTTGAGGTTTACAAACCAGATGAATTAAAGGACAAACTTAAGTTGCTATTTAGGGGTCATGGAGAACAGACATTGTTAGGTTGCCTTGGAGAAGTATATTATTATCTGTGGAATTATTCTGAAATGGCAAAAACAGGTAGTTGGCCTGCAGAAGGATTAAATGAATGGTTTTTGATGCCAGGGAAAAGAAATTTGATGGAGTTTACTCGCAGGTTTACCAAATATGCACCAATCTTATCATTAGCCGGTTATTCTGAAGAAGAAAAGATTATTAAAAGAAATCTAAATCTATTAAATCTTGACTTATTAAAGACAAAAGAGGCCAATTCTTTGTATATATTTAATTCAGAAACCCTGCAAAGCTTGCAGGAAATTATTACATTCCTAGAGAAAATGGCTTCCGAGATAGACCGGAAACAAGATGAAACCAACCCTGCTGATCATAGATGATAACCTGGCATTTACCAATTCTGTTGCCTTTGTGTTGACAGAATTTCTGGTATTGAAAGCCCACTCGCCGGACGAAGCGCGTGAAAGAATTCACGCTCCGATTGATCTGGTATTGCTCGATCTGGTTTTTGACGAAAAATCGCCTGAAAAGCAGGAAGGTCTTGAATTTATCCCTGAACTTAAGACACTTCTTCCGGATACTCCCATTATTGTTCTAACCAACTACCCTTCCATTGAAACAACTGTCCAGGCAATTAAAGCAGGAGCTTCTGATTTTCTTAACAAGCGAGATCTGGATTGGACAGAGTGGAAAACACGATTAATGAATTATGCCAGCAGCTCACTCCGGATTCGTGAATTGGAAACGCGAAACCGTGAATTGGAAAAAAGTGCTGATGATTCTGATATATTGGGTTCTACACTTGAAATTGATTATGTCAGACTCAGGTTAAGAGACCTCGCTTCCAATAGCAGTGATGTAAGTATTTTTCTAATCGGTGAGACAGGTACGGGCAAAAATCATGCAGCCCGTTATTTCAGAAAATATTCCACCAGGGCAAAAAAAGCATATAAAGAGTTTTCTATTCTTGAGCTTTCCGAATCGCTTGTTGAAAGCGAGCTGTTCGGACATGTCAAAGGTGCTTTTACCGGGGCTGTCAGCGATAAAAAAGGACTCTTTGAACTGGCCGATGGGGGCATCCTGTTTTTGGATGAGATCGGCGATTATGACCTGAAAATTCAAACGAAGATATTACGCTTCCTCGACAATAAAACCATCACTCCCGTCGGGAGCGGGAAAAGCAAACAGCTCGACCTGCAACTTATACTGGCATCAAATCAGGACATTCCTGCCCTGATTAAGGAAAAAAGGTTCAGAGAAGACTTATACCAGCGCATCAACCGGATAAGGATTGAATTGCCGGCACTTCGCGACCGGATTGAAGATATTCCAATACTCACGCTCTCTTTCTTTCACCTTTTTAAGGAAAAGGAGAAAACAAAGCTGGTTTCGGTTGACCCTTCAGTGATAGACCTGTTCTCCGGATATTCCTGGCCGGGCAATATCCGTGAATTGCAATCGGTGATCTGGGATGCTTGTACCAAAGCCCGACTTTATGGTGATACTACATTACAAACCAAACATTTGAAAAGGGAGCTGGCAGAGCCGTCTTTTTTATCAAGAAGCTTCGCGAACTCTGACGATATAAAATCCAAACAGGAGAAAATCGTTATGCTTGAACTCCGGTCAATAGATGAAGCACTGCAAAAAAGTTTCGGTCAAAAGGCAGTGGCAGCTGAAATGCTTGGAATGAATGCCGATCAACTGCGATATAAAATTTTAAAACTGGAGAAGTTGCGTCCAAATTGTTTCTACGGTTTAAAGAATATCAATAAAGCATACAAATTAAAACACTGAAATATGCCTACACTCGAATTTTATGGAGCCGGTGGCCTTGAAATGACCCAGCAATTGGCAAAAGCCCTGGGCAGGTATGCAAAATATTGTTGCGGGCTTGAAGGTTGGAAATTTAAGCCAACCAACCTGAATCAAAAAGATTCTCGCGAAGAAGAGGGAGACCAGATTATCTTCAGTATTCCTGTGTATTTTTCAGACAAGGGAGATAGTGAAGAGAAAATAAAATCTGATGAGACTTTCTATTCCTTTTACAAATTAATAATTGGCCGGAATGGAATTATATCTGATGAATTCAAGAATTTCTGTGATATTATTAAAAAGAAAGCAGAGAATATAAGAAACCTAAAGAAACAATATAATAATGGCGATAATATTAAATTATTGAACATCCAAAGTGGTAATGAGAATTTTTGGGAGAAAGAAATATCAGCCATTAAAGACAATACCTTTTATGTTTTTGTATGGAGCAAATCGCCCGTGGATGAAGAAAATGATAAGAGAAACTCCAATCCTGAGTTCTTGAAGAAAATCAAACGACAATATGAAGTTAAAGATAAGATATGGGGTTATAGCAAATTCATGCGTGATTTTCTAAAAATCAGGAATCGTTGTTTTGAAGTGGAACTGGGAGAAATTAATAATTATTCTAAAGATAAAATAGGAAAACTAATTGAATATAAAACATCAAAAAAAGAAGAACAAAAAATAAATTCTCAAATTGACTTCTTAAATAATAATTTAAAATCAATTTTAAGTCAGTATAATCTAAAAAAGGGTGATAATAGTGATCTTGATTTTACTGATTTGGCAAAACTTCACCTTTACAACAGGAACAACCACTTTGAGACTGAATATTTCGATAATAATTTCAATTTTGTCAGCGAGGCATCGGGCGCAGCTCACGGTTTACTGAATGCGAAAGATAAGTTGATGTTTGATCCCAAGAAGGCCAAAGAATTAGGCACCCTGGAAAGCAAACTCTTTTTTTATGATCTTTTTAAGAACGTTACTGACGCATGTATCTCATACAGTGAATCAGATTCAGATAAAGCCCCTGATTTTATTTTTCTGGATGATGTAAATTTAAGTTCACTGGATAAAGATAAGGACAGAGTTTATATTGACAAATACAAACGTTTGCACGAGTGGTTCTCCGACTCACATTTTTATTACAGTACTGACAGAAAATTTTTGGATTATTTATTTAATCTCGATAATATAAATAACCTCAAAAAAGATACAGATTATTTAAAGGGTTTCCTCTTTAAGGATACAGAATTGGCATTTGAAGATTATAATACAACAGATAAATTTAAAAAAATAATTAGTGATCTGAATAAAAAATGTAATAAACCACTATTCATTGGTATTGATATTGATTGGAATGGCGAAGAGGTGGGTCTTGAGCTTTTAAAGCAATTCAGAAAGAATGTGCACAAAATGAAAAGGCCTTGTTTCATTTTCGTGTTCAGTCGGTACGAATATCCATCCACCATCCGAAAGGCCATTGCAAGCGGGGCTCTTTTCTATGTCACTAAGCAGAATTATATGAACCTGGTTCACAAGGTTCATTTGATTTTAAGACGGCTAAAGGAGCATCCGGATGAAATTATTCATCCAAAGTATCTGAATTATGAAAACTGGCACCTCTTAAATAAACTGGAACCTGCCAAGGTAATTGAGCTAAAAACCGCGTTGATCAAGGGGTATAAACC
>Ga0265293_10008116_pt1 | contig 15721 bp, 16 predicted proteins | sample Munlanlewell138R_FD_192505 | JGI IMG/M metagenome (GOLD analysis project Ga0265293, IMG submission 192505) | Leachate microbial communities from a municipal landfill in Southern Ontario, Canada - Leachate well 138R | ecosystem: Engineered > Solid waste > Landfill > Unclassified | place: Canada...
ACTTTACAAAGTGCCGAACTTGGCTGAAACCACTACAGGTACCGTATTCAGCGCCCTCTTGGGCTCCCTGCTCTGGGGTGTACTCTTAGGCTACTTCTGTCGTCTGTTGGACGGAACAAAGACGCCGAAAAAAGCTGGATAGATGTAGGTCTAGTCACATCACCCAGCTTTTCTGGCTTAGTTTTCCGCCTTCTGAAAGTACTTTTCTAGGTCGGGTAATGCCTCCGTAAGCTGATGGGCGAGTTTATCTGTTGTTCCAGGGCTTACTTCTACCTCGCCTAAAACTTGGGCAATCCTTGGCAAGACTTCCGTTACTTGGTCTATTCCATCCCTAAACTCCTCCCTAAACTGCTCCAGGAGAGGCATTAAGACGGGGTAACTTGAGATGATGAGTGCTAAAACTTGGCGGAGGGTGTCGAGCATCTCGGTAGATCGATCCGATCTGCGACCTGTCACATCCAAGTCCTGCACCTCCTTTCCAATGATTTCGCTATTTGTTCCCCTTTTCTCACTCTCTGTCATATACTAGCGTAGGTGGAAGTGGGGATGGGGGAAACCCCCATCCCAGCTAAAACTAGGCAAGCAAGATCACAGCCAAGACTACGATCAAGATCAAGGCTACAAAAACAATGAAGGTCTCTTGGTTGTCATTCATGGAGTGCACCCCCTTAGCGGAGAATTAAGAAGCTGCTACCTTCTTGCTGATACAATATGACAGTCTAGGTGGACTGACATAATGCAGAATTCTCATTTTGCTTTTGGGGGTACCTTTATGTATCGGAAAATCGGTAGAGCTTTGATGATGAACACCTTACAAAAAGTCCCTGCTTACAGCATCCTTCTCGGGGATCGCCGGGCCGATCTGCTCTTCTTTGACCCGCGGGGTATCGATTGGGAAAAAGAGCGAGTCTGGGGCCTCCTACTGAAGCGAGGTCGCTGGGTGAAGGGGTATTTCGCCTTTCCCGAAACGATCTACAATCGGTGCTATCCAGAGCCCAAGGACGTCCTGGAACGATTGAGTACGACAATCGGTAGCGACCAAATCTTTAACCACCGGACCCATTTTGACAAGTGGGAGATTTTTCAGATCCTTAGAAAAAGCGCAGTAGGTGACTACCTGCCCGAAACCTACCAGTATGGAGAGGATGATCTAGCGGAGCTCCTCACGAGGCATCGTTCGCTCATTTTGAAACCCCGCCTCTCACACGGGGGAGCGGGGGTGATCAAGGTCACTCTTTTATCGCCCAACGTGCTCATCTTGATGTCTCAAGCGGGATGGCCCGTTCCTCTCTGGGATGCTGGCTTTTTTATTCCTCTTTTGACCGACATCGCCCCACCCTCGCGGTTCATTGCCCAGGAGTATTTGGAGAGTGCGACCCAGGGCAGTGACAAGTTCGATATTCGAATCTTGATGCAGAAAAATGGTGCAGGTACGTGGGAGGTCGGAGGACAGTTAAGTCGTGTGGGCGATGCTTCCAATCTCTTGACAAACCATTATCACACCATCTTGGCCCCTTCTGAGCTAGTGTCTGCTGATTTGCTTTCTACCCTACAGTCCCTCAGTCAGGTGGTGGCAGAGACCCTCGATGGAACATTTGCTGTCTTAGGCGAATTAGGGGTCGACTTTCTCGTCGATGAGGAGGGTAAGCCTTGGATTCTGGAAGTGAATGGGAAGCCAGATAAGAGCCTCTTCAGCCAGCTCCATGATGAGAAAATGCTGCGGCGCGTCTACCTCAATCCCCTTGATTATCAACGCCATCTACTCCATTGGTAAGACAAGTGCCCTAGGGATCAAAAAATCCCTAGGGCACCCAATTTTTCGGACTATTGCTTTGTTGTCAGCTCTTCCAGTTCTGGGAAAAAGCTATACAGTTGCTTAACAAGATCGTCCTTTGTCTTCTGATCCATGGCGGCGATTCTCTTGGTAATCTTTGGAACAAGATCTTGAACTTGACCGGTGGTGCCAGGGCTCTCTCCGGTGAGCTGTCCAAGCAAGGAGGTTAATTGGGGGTAACCAGCAGCTAGTATGGGAAGTAATTTGAGCAACGAATCAAAGGTCTGACCATCTTTTTCTTTCAATACAACACCTCCCAATTTTGTTATGCGTTGAAACCGATGATGAGAAGCACGACCAGGAACAGAATGAAGATGGCTGTAACAGGGTCAATTCCGCAACAGATAGGTCTAGGTCTGCCCATTTGAATCACCCCTTCCGGGTCTTTTAGGCGAAAGCTGGTTGGCTATTATTTCGAGCAAGGCTGGGTCCATTTGCTCGAGTAGACCTGTTAGCTTAGGCAAAATACCTCCAGAGAGGACTGAGGACAGCATCGGGATCCCTCCCGCGAGGGCCGTGGAGAGGTCTACTTCATCCTGCCTGAAAAATGGATTCCCCATGGAACACCCCCCTTTCTGTCATATGGTATTCAGGTCTCTGCAAAGGGAATTAGGCGGCTACTCCTATTTTTGGACAGGAAAAAGGTGCCGCGCGATATGCTCGGCACCAATAGTCAGGTTCGCTGATTAAATTGCTCTTTGGTAGAGCCCGGCGACTTTTTCCCAGTCAACCACATTGAAGAGGGCATTGACATAATCCGCCCGAACATTCTTGTACTTGAGGTAGTAGGCGTGTTCCCAGACATCGATACCGAAGATAGGGGTCAGCTTGCCGCCATGGGTCATGAGGGGGTTATCCTGGTTTGGCGTGCTCGTTACAATGAGTTTGCCTTCTTGGTCTGTAGAAAGCCAAGCCCAACCCGAACCAAATACAGATGTGGCATGTGTCGTCAGGGTTCTTCTTAGTTCATCGAAACCACCAAAATTGTCCTTGATCTGTGTTCCCAAGGCACCTCTGGGTTCGGCTCCGCCTTTAGGGCTGAGGGTTGCAAAGAAGAGGTTGTGGTTGTAGAAGCCTCCGCCATTATTGCGTACGGCCGTCTGTAGTCCAAAATCGTTGATGGCGCCTAGGTTGACCAAGATCTCTTCGATCGTCTTGCCCTTAAGCTCTGGCAGTTTTTCTACGGCGCCGTTTAGATTATTCGTATAGGCTGCATGGTGTTTGCCATAATGGGTTTGCATGGTCAGTTCATCAATATGAGGCTCTAGTGCACTAAAGTCATATGTCAATTTCGCTTGTTCAAACACGGAATCATCTCCTCAGTATCCTAACTAAATTAGTTAGGATTTGATTTGATTCCAGTCTAACATAGAATAAAACTAAATGCAAGTGATTATCATTCTCAAATACATTAACTTGGGAGTTGCCTAGTGCTTCGTCTCTGGACGGCGCCTTACCGGCGTTTTTGTCCCATCCGGCTGCATGATTACTGTATTTTCCATAACAGCTGCGAAATTTTGGCGAAAACGTGTGAGGTATTCCTGCCTGAGGCGAGATTGTTCATCTCGCTCCTCGGGTGATAGCTCTTGGCTCTTGGCTTTGTTGGCCAGTTCGTTAATGCGTTTTAGCAGTTGTTCCACAATGTGACTCCTCACCCTCGTTAGTTTATTTGACTTCGAGAAAGAGGCTGTAAGTCCTCCTGCCATCATGACTAGAACCACGATCTCAGCCAATAGCGCTCAAAGAGCATTTTTGTCCAATAGGCCAGGGAATTAGGTCGAGAAAGACGCATGACAGGCGGTGATGCATAGGCCTTTACGGAGACGAAGCAGCCCGCGTTGAGGCTTGCGAGCATAGAGGCCCCCGCAGCGCCACCCACAAAGCTAAAACGCTGGGGCTTACGAGCATACTGGAGGGCGAGGTTGCGGGCTACAACCTCAGCCTGATAATGCGCAAAGAATCCAACCTTGGGAATGCTGGTTCCCGCGGGCGATTCAATGGCTGTGGCATCGCCTACGGCATACACATCATCAACGCAGGTAGCCAGACTGTTTGGATCCACCGTTAACCAACCCTCCGCATTGGCGATGACCGAGTGTCTGAAAGGAGCAGGGCCTTTGTGCTGGGGAATACCGATAAATAGGTCCGCAGGTATGTCAGAGTCGCTGAGCTCGGCTACCCCCGTTCTGGAGAGGGATGACATTTCCCTATTTGTGATGACCTGTATACCCCTGTCTTGCATCATGGCTGTGAGTTTCTCACTATAGTGGGGACTGGCAAAGGAAAAAAGACGGGCTTCAGGAGTGATAAGAGAAATCTGTATTTTCCTACGCAGGCCTCGGCGACGAAAGTACGCATCCAGAAGGAAGGCGATCTCATAGGGGGCGATTGCACCTGTGAAGGGGAGACTCGACACGAAGACGACAATATGCCCCTGACGAAACTCGCTTAGTACCTGATGAAGCTTTGCAGCATCTGCGAGGCTGTAGGGATTAAAGGCGAGACTGTGTCCGGCGATCCCTTGTTGCTCGGCACCAAGAGCAATGATCAGGCTATCATAGGAAAGCAAACCTTGATCCGTTTGGATGGTCTTGTGGTCAGGGCTAAACTCCTGGACTTCAGCCTGCAAGAACTGGAGGTTCGATCCCTCCAGTCTCTTGAGAGAACGCGTGATTTGTCTGGGCTTCCGCTTCCCCACGAGGACAAGGGGGAGGCTTGCTAGGAAGACATGGCGATCGTTCCTATCCACCAGGGCAATGCGGTGCTCCTTTGGCAGCACCTTGGCGAGTACGTTAGCGGCCACAACCCCACCTGTTCCCCCGCCTAGGATCAGAATTGTCTTTGCCATCTCACCACTTCCAGTCACGAGTTTAGTGTGCCCTGCTTAGTGTGTCCTGGCCTAGTCAGTTTTACTACGTAAGTATTCCTTAGAAGGGATTACATTCCTTGCGTAGAATATCAGTGGTTGGGATGGGATGGGGGTGTTGTTTGGTGTTGATCGTCTACGCCTTGCTTGTTGTCGCGCTCGGCTTCATCGCAGCTGTGGCAGTGGCAACTCACTTGTATCGTCATAAGCAGCTTGCGCAGCATGCCTTTCGGGATTCCCTAACTGGCCTTTATAACCGCGCCTTCTTTGAACAGGAGTTACCCCGCTTAGATCAGCCAAAACACTGGCCTTTGTCCGTCCTTGTGGGCGATCTCAATGGGTTGAAACTAACGAATGACATTTTCGGGCATTTGGTGGGAGATGAGCTTTTGATAGCAGTTTCTCAAGCTTTTCGGGAGGTCTGCCGACCGGAGGATCGCGTGTTTCGTTGGGGCGGTGATGAGTTTATTGTCCTTCTACCAGCTACAGGGCAAGAAGCGGCGGATGAAATTCGTCAGAGGTTACAGCAGGCGCTCGTGGGACGGGCTATTAGTTCTATCCCGGTAAATCTGCCCCTAGGTTGCCGAACCAAGGTCGATGGAAACCAGGACATTCAGACCGTCTGGCAACAGGCGGAGGAAGACATGTACTGGATGAAAACCATCGGTCAGACTCGCTTTGAGAGGGAAACGTTGAACGGAATTATGCAGGAGCTCCATGGCCGGAGCAGCGCGGAAAGGGAGCATGCCCACAGGGTGAGCCGCCTGGCAGAGGAATTTGGCAGATACTTAGCTCTTGACAGCGATGAGTTACGTAGTCTACGCCTCTGTGGCCTACTTCATGATATTGGCAAGGTTGCCTTAGAGCCCATGCTCTTGGAGCAGCCCTACCCCTTGAAACCAGAGGATGAACGAGAGATGAAGCGTCACCCTCTTGTAGGCTTTCGTTTGCTCAACCTATTAGACGAGACAGCTGATTTGGCCACCGCTGTTTTGGCCCACCATGAACATTGGGATGGGGGCGGATATCCTAGGGGGCTTAAGGAAGATGAAATCCCCTACTTCGGCAGGATTTTGGCCGTGGTTGAGACCTATGACCGTGTCCATGAGCGTAGTCGTGATCAAGCACTTGAACTGATTCGAGAAGGTGCAGGCAAGAAGTTTGATCCAGCACTATGCAGCGCTTTCTTGGAGATGATGGCAAAATCAGCGTAATCGGTGTCCAACAAACGAAGCCTGGTCCAGGGGACCAGGCTATAATGATCTTGTTCGTCCTATTCTTCAAAGGCTTCTTGCACTTTCCATTCCTTCCAGACATTCCCTACCAATTGAGGACCAGGTTTTAGCGTTCTCTTGCCCGGTCTCCAGCCAGCTGGAGCAACTTCTGCCCCCTTGGCTTGGCGTACGTATTGGAAGGCCTGAATCTGCCTCAATGTCTCTTGCACATTACGTCCCACCGGTGGGGTCATAACTTCGAAGGCCTGGATTATGCCGTCGGGGTCAATGATGAAACGACCACGGGTTTCTGTTCCCGCTTCGTCATCGTAGACTCCGTAGAGTCGACCAACGTTCCCGTTTTGGTCCGAGAGCATAGCAAATGGTACATCCTTGCCATTTAGCATCTTAGAAAGCTCATTGTCATTCCAGATCTTATGGACAAAGACGCTGTCAACACTAACAGAAAACACTTCCACACCTAATTTTGCGAACTCTGGATGTTTTTCAGCGACCGCTGAAACTTCCGTCGCTCAGACGAAGGTGAAGTCTCCGGGGTAGAAACAAAGCATTACCCATTTCCCCTTGTAGTCGGCTAGATTCATCTCCACGAACTTGCCTTGATGAAAGCCCGCTGCTGAAAACTCTGGTGCAGGTTTACCAACTCGAATCATCGTTCTTTGCTCCCCTTTCTGAACCTCTGGTCTAGTTGCCGCTTCCGCGTTGGGCTTTGCCTGTCCCTTCGGTCGCGAACAACCCGCTTCAAACTCTTTCATAGCCTTTGAACCTCCTTTGATGGTATAACAGGACTGATTACCATATTCATCATTCGCCAAGCGAAACCCTTCTCCAAAACGAAAGAGTTGGCAACAAATGGGCAAGCAGATTTGATACAGCAGCTTTCTCACTCCAGCGGGGTAAGGCAGGGAAATGCTAGAATATGGAGAAACAGGAAGAGTGTACGAATCAACTAAGCACTGGGTGAATGAGAGGAGCTTGAGCGTGAAGTTAAACTATCGAAGAACGTTTTTTATTGGTCTGGCGTTTATGTCAATTTCCGCCTTTTGGCAACTTTATGACAGCATTATTCCCTTGATCCTGAAGCACACATTCGGAGTTGGTGATACCTTGGCCGGAGGTATCATGGCTGTGGATAACATCTTAGCCTTGTTTATGCTCCCTCTCTTTGGAGCCCTTTCCGACAAAGTGAAGACGGGGATTGGCAAGCGCATGCCCTTTATTCTTGGAGGTACTGCAGTGGCCGTGCTTTCCATGGTTCTGATTCCCATGGCGGATAATGCGGCGAATCTGCCCCTCTTTATTGTGGTGCTCTTTTTTGCGCTGGTAGCCATGAGTACGTATCGTTCTCCTGCAGTAGCTCTCATGCCCGATGTAACCCCCAAGCCTCTGCGTTCGCAGGCTAACGGGATTATCAACCTCATGGGAGCGCTAGGAGCGGTCTTTTCCCTGGTTTTGATCTCGGTCTTGGTACCGGCGAGCGGGAGGGCAGACTATTTTGCTATCTTTGCCATCGTAGCCGCTTTCATGGTGATCGCGGTGGTGATCTTATTCTCTTCGATTCGAGAGAATAAAATTGCCAAGGAAATGACGGCCTTCAACGAACCCGAAGAATCCCAGGAGGTTGCGGGCGGCTCTGCCAGCATGGATCCTGCGGTGAAAAGGAGTTTTACGCTCATCCTAGCCTCCATCTTCTTCTGGTTTTTCTCGTACAATGCGGTAACAACAGCTTTTTCCAAGTATGTTCAAAGCCATTTGGGCGTGGCCGGGGGCGGCTTTGCCAACAGTTTGATGATTGCCACTGTGGCTGCTGTGATTGCGTTTATTCCGGCGGGGATCATTGCGGCCAAGATCGGCCGCAGGCGTACTATCTTGAGTGGAATTGTTATCTTGACAGTTTCCTTCGCCCTAGCAGCCCTCTTCACTACGTTTTCACCACTTCTCAATCTTCTACTAGTCTTTGTGGGCTTTGGCTGGGCAGCCATTAATGTGAACTCCTATCCCATGGTTGTGGAGATGGCGAAGGGCTCTGATATCGGTAAATATACTGGCTACTACTATACAGCGTCTATGGCCGCCCAAGTTCTCACACCTGTACTGTCCGGCTTTTTCCTAGAATACGTTGGCTATGGTACGCTCTTTCCCTATGCAACGGTCTTCATGATCATTGCCTTTATCACTATGAGCCAGGTGAAACACGGTGATAGCAAGCTTATTGTGCCCAAAAGTAAACTAGAATTGCTCGATGTTGAAGATTAAGGATGAAGGAGGAAGAAGAATGGATGTACGTGCTTTAAACTACAGTACCGGTCTCCGAGGAGATCTCTTGCTCTTTGTTGCCGAGGATACACTAGGTGAGTACGCGTGGCCCAATGCCACGATTAAGACATTATGTGAGGCCCAGGGTTTTGCAGCCAAAGTTGGCGAGATAGCTTACTGTTCTTACCTGGAGGATGGAACAGACGTACTCAGGAAGATCATCGTAGGTGGACTTGGGAAGAGCGCAGAGCTGTCCCTAGAAAAGGTTCGCAAGGCTTGTGGCAAAGCGTTAAGAGAGGCAGATAAGCGCAAAATTGAGACACTGTTGATGGTGCCCTGGTCCCTTGCTTCGCTACCAGCCCTTGATGTAGCACGAGCTGTCACTGAGGTGGCCCTTCTCATGAGCTATGGCTTCGATCGCTACCTTACGGAAAAAAAGGAGCGTTCTCTGCAGGCACTGCAGGTTTGCTATGACCCGGCCCAAGAAGTGGACGTGATTCACGGGCTCAAGCTTGGCCAGACCCTAGGAAGGGCCACCAATTTGGCCCGGAATCTGGTTAATGAACCAGCCAATTACATGACTCCAGAGCAGTTAGCTAAAGAGGCGGTAGAAGCGGGCGAGAAGTTCGGCTTTGCAGTAGAAGTCCTAGAAAGGGAGGCCGTCGAGGAGCTAGGCATGAGGGCATTTCTCGAGGTGGGCAAGGCTAGCGCGAATCTGCCCCGGCTGATCATCATGCGCCATCTCGGCAATCCTGACCAGCCAGAGCAGGTCTTGGGTCTCGTTGGCAAAGGAATCACCTTTGATAGCGGCGGTCTGTCCATTAAGCCGGCCCAAGGGATGGGTGCCATGAAATCTGACATGGGCGGTTCTGCAGCTGTGATAGGTGCTATGAGCGCCATTGCTGTCGAGAATCTGCGCTTGAATGTGGTGGCAGTTGTGGCAGCCTGCGAAAACGTGATTTCTGGAAATGGCTATCGTCCCGGCGATATTATTGGATCGATGTCCGGCAAGACGATTCAAATTGAATCCACTGATGCAGAGGGGCGCCTGACTCTAGCCGACGCTGTGTATTACATGGTTACGAGAGAAAAAGCGAATGCCGTGATTGACGTCGCGACCTTGACTGGGGCTGCACTCATCGCTTTGGGTAGTACAACAACCGCCGTGGTTACGAATGACCAGGGACTCTACCAGAAGCTGCAACACGCTTCGGAGCAATCGGGAGAAAGGGTATGGCAACTGCCGAGTTTCCCAGAGTATCGGGAACAAAACAAGACAACGTACGCCGACTTGAAAAACACCGGGGGAAGGGAAGCGGGTACGATTACGGCTGGCCTTTTCATCGAGGCATTTGTAGAAGAAACACCCTGGCTACACCTTGATATAGCTGGTACGGCCTTTACTTCGAAGGAACAAGACTACCTGGCGGAGGGCGCAACCGGTGTAGGTGTGCGCCTCTTGTACCACTTTGCAGAAAATTTCCTATAGTTCTGGCCGTAAGATAACTGAAAAACGTCGTTCTTTGACGCCTGGAAGAGCCCGCAGGCAGGAAAAGACTTGAACCTCCTAAAGGCAACCCACAGGGTGAAAATCGACCGTTTTCCGCCTTCGACAGAACCGCAATGGTGTTGCTAGAATGAAGGCGAGGAGAACGGAATTCACGGTGTTGCTTGGGGCATAGTGTACCCCCCGTTATTCCTTGTTTCCTCAATCATCGAGGACAGGAGGGGTTTTCGTGGGACAGAAAAAACAGGCCCCAAAAGCAGCACCTAAGAAGCCACAAGCACCTGCTAAGAGTGGCAAGAAGTAGTTGATTCAAGACGCGAAAAGAGCTAGAGACCTCGTCATGGGGCAATCTCTAGCTCTTTTTCTTCTCAGTTTGGAGGCGCTCTCCCACCTGCCGACTCACTTCTGGATAGTCCTGGGCGGGAAGGGGGCGACTAAAGAAGTAGCCCTGCGCTTCGTTGCAGTCCATCGTCTGCAGAAGATGCATCTGGCTTGCCCGTTCGACACCTTCAGCTACAATGGACATCGATAGGTTTCGGCCCATGCCTACGATGGATCGGACCAGCCCTTGGGCTCGGAACCCAACGTCGACCTGGTCTATAAACGCCTTATCGATCTTCAACGTTTCTACCGGATAGCGAATTAAGTACTCAAGCGTAGAGTAAGCTGTACCGAAATCGTCGATCGCCACGTGAATTCCCATCTTCTTCAGTTGCTCAAAATTGCGCAATACATCTGGAGTCGGTGATAACATGGCATCTTCGGTGATCTCGATGCGCAACAGACTTGCTGGGAGTTTGTAGGTGCGCAAGAGTTCTTCTAGCAGCTCGGGGAAGTGAGGCGATCGAAAATGGTTAGCCGAAATATTCACAGCCACCCAGCCCAAGTGGACTCCTTGCTCAAGCCAACTCCGATGCTGTGCGCAAACGTAATGGAGCATGTATTCGCCTATTTCTTCAATGAAGCCACCTTGTTCAGCTGCCTGTAAGAAATGAGCAGGATTCAAGAGTCCGCGCACCGGATGCTTCCAGCGGATGAGTGCTTCTTTACCAACAACAACGTTTCGCTCTAGGTCAACAATGGGCTGGTAAAAGGCAATAAGCTGGTGTTTGTCCAGGGCATTTCGAATCTCGGTTTGAAATCGCAGCCGGTCAACCAATGCGTGGTCGGTGTTGGAATTGTAGAGTTTCAACTGCTCACCAGAACTATGTTCTGCTTCATAGAGGGCTGTTTGGGCCTGCTGGAAGAAGGCATCAGCCTGCAGATCGTCTCCTTCGCTAATGCTGATTCCTCCATAGACCTTCACATTGAGATCGTTGGAATCAAAGTGCAATGGATGGGTGAGCAAATTATCGAGTCGGTCGATGATTCTCAGGACTCCATTGGCGTTTGACGGAATGATCATACCAAACTCTGCGTCGGCAAGTCGCCCCATGACCAGGCTATCATCGCTCACTGTCTGCAGCGTCTCGGCTAGACTACGTAGGATGCCGTCTGTGATCGTGGGCCCAACTAAGGTCTTGATTTCAGAAAGGTCCCTCAAGGAGACCAAGACAAGAATTACCGTGGAGTTCTCTAGTAGGCTCTTTTCTAGGGAATCCAGGAAATATTGGCGATTTGGCAGGCCCGTTAGGGGGTCATAGTAGGTCATGGTGCCGATAGTATTCATCATCTGGTTAAACGAAGACCTGGTTTCACCAAACTCGTCGTTACTGGCAACCTCGGCCCTTACCGTGAGATCCCCTTGAGCGCCTTGTTTGAAAATCTGGTTCAGCTCAACGATGGGCTCGGAAATTGTTGATGCAAACCAAGAACCCAAGACAAAGACAAGAATGAGCCCGAGGACGCTCACCGATAAAAGTCGCAATAGAAGGCTACGAACGGGATCGGTGAAAAAGCTAGTGGGTACCTCTACGATCACACTCCAGTCACTGATTCCGCCAAGTTCCTGAAAGAAAACACGGTAGCCTACGCCATCCTCAGTGAGGGTAAAGGAGTTCGTCTCTTGATTTTCGGATCGGTTCCAGTTGCTATACATGTCATGAAGCCGACCGTGCATGATCAAATCAGGATCATTGTGGAGGATGAAGCGATCCTCGGAGTCCACCAAGTAGACGCGCATCTCCGTATCGGCTCGGATTAATTCTGCGGAACCGGCCAACAATCCCACAAGATCAATGGAGAGCCCCAGTAAACCTGAGACCTCTGTTCCATCTTCATTCCAAATTGGGGTGGCCATGACGATGATCCGCTCACCGGTGGAGCGGGAAACCAGGGGTTCGGAAATAACGGTCTCACCGGCCATGACCTTGGGGAAGTAGCTACGGTCATCAACATAGCCAGCATCTCGCTTGGATGTAGTATGGTATCGACCATCGGGTGTTGACACGAAGTACAGCAAGAAGTAGTCATCGGATTGCGTGATCCGACGCTGCAGATAGGGTTCAATCATCTCCCAGTCGAGAGTTTCAAGGATAGATGAATTGGCCAGCTGACTAAGTTCCACAACTCGTTCTTCTAGCCAGAGGTTGATAATGTGGCTCTGATTCTGTACAAGTTCGAGAGCCCGTTCCTCCACCACATCGTTCACGAGGGCACGGCTGAGCATACCAGTTGTGGTCAAGACGAAGAGTGTAAGCACAAATACAATGGCTATGAAAAGGATCAAGACTCGGTGTCGTATTGTTCCGAATGACCAAGACGGCATGTTTACGCCTCCCATCCGTGGATGTGTAAGACATGTTCCCTACAAATTTCGACGCTACAAGCAGAGTTCCTGCCTCTAGCTAGAATAGGGGAGCCAGGAGGCGTAAGAGGGACCAAGAAAACCTCTTGATGGCACCGGCGCTGCTGTAACGCTGTCCGGTAACTTCTTTGCAGACAGGCAGAGTCTGCAGAAAGTCGTCGCGGATCTCCAGAACGCTTGGCGTCTTATAGAGCCATACGCCATTCTCAAAAGCCAAGTAGAGGCTACGATAGTCGAGGTTGATGGATCCCACCACAGCTATTTCGCTGTCGGCTACAATGGTCTTGGAATGCATGAAGCCCGGCGTATATTCATAGATACGTACACCGCTCGTGACTAAGAGATGATAATACGAGCGCGTTACGGCATGAACAATGGGCTTGTCTGGGATATTGGGAGTAATAATGCGTACATCCACACCTGATTTTGCTGCGGTGCTCAAAGCGGTAAGTACTTCATTGTCCAAAATCAAGTAGGGTGTCGTTATGTAGACATAGTTGCGAGCCCGGGATATCAGGTTAAGGTAGATGGTTTCGCTGACGGCTTCACCGTCAAGTGGATTATCGCCAAAGGGTTGGATGAAGCCTCTGGTCGCGGTCTCTTGCGGGAGACTCGGGGGTCTGAGGTCCTCAAGAGGACTGCTTTCGTCTCGCAGGTATTCCCACATGGCTAGAAACATCATCGTCAGGGACCAGACTGGTTCTCCCTTGATTAAGAAGGCCGAGTCCTTCCAGTGACCGAGCTTCTCATAGGCGTTGATGTATTCATCCGCAAGATTGATGCCCCCCGTAAAGCCGGTGTGACCGTCGATGATCATGAGCTTGCGGTGGTCCCGATAATTGAGGGAGGCCGTAAGTTTCGGAGTCAAGGGGTGAAAACGCTCCGTCTTTATGCCTAGTGATTCAAGCTGTTTATCATAGCGGTACGGTAGCTTGAACAGGCAACCAACATCATCGTAGATTACGCGCACATCAACGCCTGCCTGAGCCTTATCAGCTAAGATCTCTAAGATGCGATTCCACATAATCCCTTCTTCAATAATGAAGTATTCCAGAAAAATGTAATGCTCCGCTTTGGTAAGCTCTTCGAGCATCGACTCATAAGCTAGTTCTCCTAGGGGAAAGAAGTGGGAATAGCTGTTCTCATACATAGGATAGGAGGCGTAGTTTTGAATGTAGCGGGCTTGATTGGCCGCATGTTCGTCGATGTGGGCAAGTACATGCAGTACAGGCGCACTTGACCGAAGGGCTTGATCTCCGAGGGCTTTCGTTTTCTGCATTTTGCGCTGCATGCGGCGATTCTTGCGGGGTTTACCCAACATCAGATAAAAGAGGCCTCCGAAAATGGGGAAAAGAGTGATCGGAATAATCCAGGCGATTTTGTAGGCCGATTTTTCCCGCCCTGTGGCGATAAAGATGACCACAAGGGCGCTGAGGAAGGTGGAGAAAACGTAAAACTGAGGAACATAGTCGCTAAAGCGGCCAATCATTAGCACCAGGGCAAAGAGTTGTGCCAAGATGGCTAGAGAAATTATGGTCACCCTGTGGAAGAGCAAAGAGAGGATCTTTTTCATTGGGAGTATACCTCGTTACCATGGGATTGGCTATGCCTCTTCTTGATCTTCGCTGAACTGGGCAGTTTTGTCAAGGATAAGCAGCGTAATGGGCTAGGGAAGAGGGGGAAGGTATTCACAATCTCTATGCTTGCCAGCGATGCCCCCCTGGGGTATAGTAAAAAAAAGGAGTGAATGGCTGATGCGTAAAGTAAGCCTGATTGCTTTGTTGTGCCTTATGATATTTGGACTGCTCGGATGGAGTACTGCAGCTTTGGCAGCCTCGGCGCAGGAGGAGGAAGACGTCAAGGTTCTCGTTCCCGATTTTGCTTTGTTAACAAACTCCAATGAAACCGTCCGCCTGAGCGATTATCGGGGTCAGATTGTGGTCTTAAACTTCTGGGCTAGCTGGTGCCCTCCTTGCCGCATGGAAATGTCTGAGTTCCAGGAACTACACCATGAGTTATCGCAATCCGAGGGAGCGGTGCTCCTTTTGCTTAACCAGATTGACGGACGCCAGGAGACGGTGGAGAAAGGTGCCCAGTACCTGAACAGTAACGACCTGGACATGACCAATCTCTTGGACCATGGAGCAGTGGGCCGGCAAATCTTCGGGATTCCCGGTTTGCCAACGACAGTGGTCATTGATGCAGAGGGTTACCTAGCGAGCTATGTGGTTGGGGCAACGACAAAAGCCACCGTTTTGCAGATGATCGAGGACGCCAAGTAATGTTACAGCCAATGGCACCGGAGATTTCGTTATCCCTCTTTGGGCTGACCTTTGTGGAGGGTTTGCTAGCCTTTCTCTCCCCTTGTATCCTCCCGATGATCCCCATCTACTTACTCTACCTCGGGGGCCTCGAAGGGGGAGAAAAGGGCTCGAATCTGCGCCTAGTCATTAACACCCTGGGGTTTATTGCTGGTTTCTCCTTAGTTTTCACTGCCTTGGGTGCTACCGCTTCAGTCTTGGGAACCATGATTGTAGAATACCGTCTCTTACTTCAGCGGTTGGGCGGAGTTGTGGTGATTGCCTTTGGCCTCAACTACCTTGGGGTTCTACGCATCGGCTTTCTGAATCGCAGTCGAAGTCTTGGGGCGAGTACCAAGGACTTGAAGTTTTGGTCTAGTCTCTTCTTTGGGGCCGCCTTTTCTCTGGGCTGGACGCCCTGTTTGGGAGCGTTCCTAGGAACTGCATTGATTATGGCTTCGAGTCTAGATACGTTATACCAGGGAATGGCCCTGCTCTTGACCTTCTCTTTAGGGCTTGGTATTCCCTTCTTACTCACTGCCTTACTTTGGGGCAGACTCCAGAAGGCTCTTGGGCTGATCAAGCGGAATCTGGGGATTATCCAGACTGTCTCAGGGGTTTTACTCGTCTTGGTGGGATTGCTGATGCTTTTCGATCTGTTTGTATTCTACGCTAACATATTCTTGTAAGGACTGATGACGGAATGGAAGGATCCTATGATGTGGTGATCATTGGTGCCGGAATTGTCGGTACGACGATCGCGCGCGAGCTAGCTAGGTATCGGTTGAAGATTCTCATTCTAGAGAAGGGCATCGATGTGGCTATGGGCGCAACCAAGGCTAATAGCGCCATTGTCCATGGAGGTTACGCGGAGCCTTCCACAACGCTGAAGGGACAGCTCTGCCTTAAGGGGCGGCAGGCTTTTGCCAAGCTTGATGCGGAACTGAATTTCGGTTTTCGGCAGACTGGATCCCTTG
>Ga0265293_10008117_pt1 | contig 15718 bp, 15 predicted proteins | sample Munlanlewell138R_FD_192505 | JGI IMG/M metagenome (GOLD analysis project Ga0265293, IMG submission 192505) | Leachate microbial communities from a municipal landfill in Southern Ontario, Canada - Leachate well 138R | ecosystem: Engineered > Solid waste > Landfill > Unclassified | place: Canada...
AGTGTAAAAATATAGAGCACGGTGCGTGTTCATAATGTTCTCTTGGAGCCCGGTCGTTTATGGGTGCGACCGGGCTTCGCTTTGCCCTGGACACGCACCTTTGAGAAAGGAGCCCCCCATGCCCCCCGCCCCTGCCACCTCCCCTGCCGCGCCGCTTGATCCGGATTTCTACTCATCGCGAATCTGGAGAAGAGTGCGAAGACAAGTGATGGATGAACATCACTGGGAGTGCCAGGCGTGCAAGGCCCGCGGGAGACTCTCCCGTGCGACCCTGGTCCATCACGAAATTCCTGCGAAAGATCGGCCAGATTTAGCACTCGTCCCATACCTCCCCACCGGGGAGCGGCAGTTGACACCCTTGTGCCATGACTGCCACGAGGAGATCGAAACACAGAGAGGGAACCGACCAGGACCGACTGCGCCGCTGACGGAGGAGTGGTGGTGACCCCCGGTCGAATTATTTGTGAAAAATAAGCGACCCCCGTCAGCCGAGGTCCCTCACGACAAAACACATTTTCTCGTGCGCGTGGGAGATTAAGACATGATGACAACCGTCCCAACTAGTGACAGGAGGTAGTTGAATGGTACAAACCGACAAGCGGGAATTCGTTCGCAAGTCGTTGACGGACCAACTGGTCCAGATGAACGCGGATGTGGGCGTGTTCCTTGACATGATTGACAAGTACATGGCGCTGTGGGAGGTCGACCGGCAGTTGACTGAAGATATTGAAGTGCGCGGCGTGATGTACACCGACAAGTCCAGCGTGGGTGTCCCCATGATGAAAAACAATCCGAGCGTGAAGGAGCAGGTCGCGGTGAACCGGCAGATGCTGGCGATCCTGAACCAGCTCAACATCCGGACCGACAACGTGGTATCGAAGGATGATGACGACCGGCTCTAACGCGGCGGTGTTGACGGTCCCGGACGGGATCGACCTGACAGGTCCTTGGCCACGGACCGGCTGTGACCTGATCGACGACTATGCCGGAAAAGTACTGTCCGGCAAGGTGCTGACAAGCGCGGTCACGAAATGGTGTGTGCGGTACCACCTCCGGAGGGTGATGGAACCGGGCGTGACGATTGATCACGCAAAAATCAACCGGGCAAGGGAGATTATCGAGCGATATTTTCCTTTCAAGTTGTTCGACTGGGAATTGTACCTGCTGGCGCTGGTCCATTGCTTCAAGGATGGCGATGTATTGTTCCGTGATTTTTTAATCGTGATGGGCACGGGGAACGGCAAGAATGGGTTCATCTCCGGTTTGACTTGGTACTTCACGACGCCGGACCATGGCGTGAAAGAGTACAACGTCGACGTCATCGCGAACTCGGAAGAACAGGCGATGATGTCGCCTGATGAGATCCGGGGGGTTCTGGAAGAGAACAAGAATCGGCTCAATCGGCAGTTCAAATGGACGAAAACGTCGATCGACAACGTGAAGACTGGGAGTTACATCCGATTCAACACATCGAACGCCCGGACACGTGCCGGGAAGCGCTCGGCGTGTTTGGTGTTTGACGAAATATTTATGTTTGAGAACTATGACGTCATTCGTGAATATCAAGCGTCATTCGGGAAACGCCCAATGTCGAGGATTTTCAAAATCACCTCGCAGGGGAATGTCCGGGACGGTGTGCTGGATACCGAATTGAAAACAGCCCATGAAGTGCTGTTGGGGAACGGCGACGATCTCCGGTCATGCCCGTTGATTTATGGCGTGGAGGCGGAGGAGGAAGTGCTGGACCCCGCGATGTGGGTGAAGGCCAATCCATCGTACGATTATCTGCCGAGCTTGCAGACGGCGATCCAGACGGATTTTGCGGAGATGCGATACAAATCCGAGGTGGAAGAAACGTTTTATACGAAAAGGATGAACTGGCCTCGCATGTCAAGAGAGTTGACGGTCGCGTCCCACGAAGAGTTGACCGCGGCCAGCCGAGAGATCGAGCTGGATCTCACCGGCCGGGACTGCGTGGCCGGGATCGACTACGCACTGCTGAGCGACATGACTTCGGCCGGGCTGTTGTTCCGGTCAGGATCGGAGCGGTATTGGATCCAGCACTCATGGATCTGCCGGGAATCGGCGGACTGGGATCGGATCCGGGCCCCGTTGTTGGATTGGGAAGACCGTGGGGACCTGACGATTGTCGACGGCCCTCAGATTGACCCGATGCTGGTGGTGGATTGGTTGGCGGAGCAGATGCAGGTGTACAACGTTAGGGCCTTGGCGCTTGACACGGCGCGATTCGCGCTCTTGCGGGAGCCACTGGAGTCAATCGGGCTCGAGTACGACCGAAAAGACGGAAATATCACGCTGGTGCGGCCGTTGCAGATCGTGAGCGTGAGCCCGGTGATTGAGTCATGGTTTCGGACGGGCTCGATCCGGTGGGGTGAGATCCCGCTGATGCGCTGGGCGGCAAACAACACGAAACGCGTCCGGATGAAAGCAGAAGGCGCGTCGGGGAATTATAAATACGACAAAATCGAGGGCCGGTCACGGAAAACCGACCCGTTCATGGCGTTAGTCCATGCGGCCGTGCTTGATGAAGAGCTGGCCGAGATGGACATGAGTTGGATTAACGACCTGCCGGCGGTGGTCGGATGACGAGGGGGGCAAAGTTGTGGGCTTGAAAGGCAAATTATTTAGGTGGCTCGCGGGCGAGTATGCCACCGAAGGGATCGATTTCGAGACGATTTTCGGGGATGCCGAGGCCGAAAGCCGTGTGCGCGAGCTGGCGTTTGTGACGGCGGTGGATAAAATCGCCCGAATCCTGTCCGGTTGCGAGATTCGGACGTATTTATGGGACAGAAAACAAGAAAAAGCGGTCGAAACACGCGGGAAAGACTACTTTCGGCTGAATTATCAGCCAAATCGGAACCAAAACGGCCCGGATTGGATGAAACAGCTCGTTTGGCAGTTGTACAGCGAAAATGAGGCGCTTGTGATCGAGGTTCGGGACGAACTGTTCATCGCGGAGCATTTCACGGTTGAAAAAGCCCCGACGACCGACTGGGTGTTCTCGGAGATTACGATCCAGGGCGAAAAACAACAGGGCGTGCACAAAATGAGCGACGTCCTCTATATCCGGTTGGCGAACAAGAATATCAAAGGCGTTTTGGACGGGATTTATAATTCCTACTCAAAAATGCTAGGGGCGGCCATGAAATCACAGATCCAGAGCTCGGGATTCAAGGGTGTGATGACGATCCAGGGCCAGCGCGGCGGGAACGAGGAGGAGCAACGCAAGCAAGCGGAGCTCGTCCAGAATCGTCTGAAAGGCCTCTGGGAGAACCAGAATGCGATCGTGTCGGTTCAACAAGGTTACAACTTCCAAGATCTAAATAAAGATCGTGAGATGAGTTCGACCCGAGATTACCGGTCGATGATTGACGACGTTTATGATTTTACGGCGCTCGCGTTCGGGATCCCTCCGGCGCTGATGCGCGGCGGAGGCGATGCGAAAGCGGTCGCGGCCCAGTTTAATCAGTGGTTGACGGAGGGGATTGATCCTCTTGCGCATTTGATCTCAACCGAACTCACAAGGACGTTGTTCAAGGAGAAAGAGATTCTCAAATATGGCAATTATATTCAAATCGACACATCGAAGGCGGAACATTTCAACCTGTTTGGGAACGCGGGAGCGATCGAGAAATTGATCGGCTCGGGCGTGATGACGATTAACGAACTCAGAACCGAAATTGGGCGACCGAAAACGGACGACCCGATCGCGGATGAGCATCTGATCACGAAGAATTTCGGAACGGCGGACGAAATAACGGGTGAGGTTATTGATGGCGCAAGCGAAAACGAAGACGAAGGAGATGAGTCATGAAAACAATTAGACAGCGGACGGTTGACGCGCACGGTCGACCGGTCCGACAGATGATCGAGGCGAAGCAATCGGCTGACACCGCGCTGGAGCTGTACATCTACGACGACATCGAGCCGGACGAGCGAAACTGGTGGACGGGCGAGGTGATCGAGAGCGAGACAAGCGCGGCGGCGATTAAGGCGGTCCTCGATGAACACAAAGACGTCGAGCAGATCAACCTGTACGTTAACTCGCGTGGGGGGTCCGTGCTCGAAGCGATGGGGATCCGGGCGCACTTGCTCCGGCACCCCGCGAAAAAAACGGCGTACGTCGACGGCTGGGCGGCCTCGGCGGCGTCATTTTTGTTGACGGCCTGTGACGAGGTGCTGATGCTGACCGGATCCATGCAGATGATCCACACGATGTGGACGATCGTGGCCGGGAATGCGAAAGAACTCCGCAAAGCGGCAGACGATCTCGACCGGATCATGGTTGGGAATCGCCAGATGTACCTGGAAAAAGCGGGCGACAAACTGACCGAAGAGAAGCTGATCGAGTTGATGGACGCGGAAACCTGGCTGAATGCGACAGAATGCATCGAGCTAGGCTTGGCGGATCGTGTGCTGGCCGCGGCTGAGTACAACAAAATCAAGCAAAAGATCACATTCGCAATGTTGGGGCTTGGCCCCGAACCTGAACCGGAGATTGATCCGGTCGAAGAAGTATCTGAACCGGAAACCGAACCGGAGGAGATAGAGACAGAGACGGTCATTGAGCCGTCGCAGGAAACCGACGAGGGCGACCCGGAAGAGGCGCCACCTCAACAAGAGGAGGCACCGCCTTCTCAGAATTTATTGGCTGCATTCGTGAGAGCAGCAGAAAGGAAGGAATTATGAAATCACTAGATGCCGAACAGGCAAAAAGACAAGTTCTGCTTGCAGGAATGAAGCAGGCAATGGAAGAGGGTGACACCGACGGTTTCATCCAAAAACAAGAAGAGCTCAGCGAGCTTTATCAAAAAGAAACGATGGAGGCGTTTGATCAGTATCGCGCGTCTCAAGATGCGACGGTACTCGCCCAGCGCGGCGTGCGCTCACTGACAAGCGAGGAAAAGAAGTATTACGAGAAACTGATCCAGGCGCTTGACTCTCCCGATCCCCGACAGGCGATCGCAGGTCTCGGCGACACGATCCCTCAGACAGTGTTTGACACAGTGTTTGACGACCTTGCGCAAGAGTATCCGATCTTAAAGCATGTGGACTTTATGTACACGCCTTCGAACGTGAAAATGATCTACAACAAGACGGGCGTCAAGAAAGCGACGTGGGGCGTGCTCACTGCGGGCATCACCACAGAGCTCGCCGGTGAGGTGGATGCGGTTGAGACAGGCAAGCACAACTTGTCGGCCTACATCTTCGTTTCAAAACCGATGTTGGCGCTTGGCGCTGAATGGATTGACAGCTACGTCCGCACCGTCCTGAAAGATGCTTTGGCATTCGGGCTCGAAGAAGGTTTTGTCGTAGGAACCGGTAAGAATCAGCCGATTGGTATGGTGCGCAACCTTGCGGGCTCTGTTTCTGAGGGTGTATACCCGATCAAAACAGCATCGGAGATCGCTAACTTCAGTATCTCTGAGCTTGGCGCTCAGATCGCAAAACTCAAGGTCCACTCTGGTGATCGCCGTCGTCCGGCACGCGGATTATTTTTCGCGTATTCCCCGGCCGACGAGGTGAAGGTCCTTGCCGCGCGCAAGGTCCTCGGCCCGTTGGGGTACATTGATGTGGTCCCTTACAACATTGATTTTGTTGAGTGCGCGTCGCTTGAGGCGGGCACTGCAATCCTCGGAATCAGCAAGCAGTACCTCGGGACCATCGCGGGCAGTGAAGAAGGCCAGCTTGAATTCTCTGATGAGTATAAATTCCTTGAGCAGAATCGCACCTACGCGATCCACATGCTCGGGAACGGCTTGCCGAAAGACAACACATCGTTTGTCGTGCTCGACATTTCCAAACTTGCGCCGTTTGTCCCGCAGGTGGATACAGACGTGTCCGTGGAGGTTACTGTACCGGAATTGCAACAGCCTGTTCAGATCACCGGATCGGTCGAAGTTGAGCCGGGAGAAGCTCCGCTGAAGACCATCGCGGTTGTCGAAGACGGCGAAGAAGGCGAACCTGGGGGGGCGTAGTCATGGCTGAGAAGAAAAAAGCACCAGCCAAGAAACCGGCACCAAAAGTATTGTATCGGGTTGTGAGTAGCTTCAAGGACCTGAAAGACGACGATCACATCTACCTTGAGGGGGAAGAATACCCTCGCAAAGGAAAGCGACCGAGCCAAGAGCGCATTGATGAGCTCTTGGGATCGGGCAACAAACAGGGCCGCCCAGTGATTGAAAAAATCATTGAGGCTGACTGATAGAAAGGCGGGCCGGACGCATGGCAGACGAGAACACCTTGGAAAGCAATATTGATGACGAGCTCCTGACCGTGGTCCGGCGCCACCTTGCCTACACCTGGTCAGACGACGACCTGGACGACCGCCTCCTGGACTACATCCAGGACGGCAAGGCTTATCTCAACCGGCTCGCCCATGGCCAGACGCTGACTTGGGCGGACGGGACGGACGAGCGGCGATTGCTAAAAGAATACGTGTTTTACGCGAACGCGAAACAATTGTCGCAATTCACGGAACTTTATTTCAGCGATCTGACGTCGTTCCAGCTCGACAAGGCGGTCGAAGAAGCGATAGCTGTAGGTGACGGCGATGGCGAGTAAGATTGCACCGCTGACGGACGGGGTCCTCTGGGTATGCAAGCTGGGCGACATTGGCGAACCCGGCGAAATGCCTAAAGAAGGGCTCATCCCGAAATGGAAACTCCGATATGACGAGCGCATGGTCGGAATGAACCGTTTTTGGTCGGCCCAGCAAGTGGCGGCCACGATCACCCGGCTCGTGCGCTGTCACCGGCTGGAACAGGTGACATCCCTCCATGTAGTGATGATCGGCACGGAGCAGTACACGATCCGACAGATCCAGTACATCCCGGATGTGTCGCCGCCTGTGATGGATTTATCCCTCGAAAGGCGGATGACAAAGTATCCCGTGCGGTTGGAGGAGGTGCCCGATGACGATTGATGAATTGAAGGCGTTCCTCCTCGAGCACGATCCGAAACTGAAGAAATATTTCTACGCTGGGTCGGATCCAAGTTACACGATTTGGGAGCCGCATCACCGCCAGACGTGGATGAGCGACAACGCATCGGATGACGTGCTGATTAAAGTCACGATCAACCGGTACACAAAAGACGATGGCGACACGGTCGCCGATGAGATTTACAACGCGCTGGAAGCGCTCCGGGTCCCGTTGGATGAGATGATCACGACTTACGACCCGGAAGATGGCTATTTCCGGCACATAATCGAGTGCTACGTAGCACTCACAAAGGAGGTAACGTAACATGGGAAAATATGTAGGAAAACCGATCGGGGTAGAAAACCTGACGTGGATTCCGTGGAAGTATGACAGCGATACTAGCAAATGGAAGTACGGCACGGCGGTCCCGTTGGCCCGCGCGATCGAAATCAAGATGTCACCGCAGATGATCAACGGTCTGCTCGAGTCCGACAACGGTGTCGAGGACGACATCTCTCTGATGCAGTCCGTTGAGGTGGACATCCACGCGTCCCAGCTGTCTGACGCTGTCCGGGCGGCTCTGCTTGGGCATGAGCTGGACGATGACGGGGGCATGACCGTGAAATCGACGGACGTGGCCCAGAAGGGCGCGCTGGCGTTCAAGGCCTTGCTGTCCAAGCAGGATGGAGACGATTTGTACAAGTACGTTGTACTGTACATGGGCTCCTTCCGTGAGTTCGAGGAAACGTTCCGCACGATGGAGCGGAGTGGAGTCACTTTCCAAACGCATCAAGGCTTGGTGGGGACTTTTGTCCCCCGCGAGGAGGACAGAGCGCTGTACTACTCGCTTAGGGGCGACGAGGCGGAATCAACGGCTTCCACGAAAATCACAAACTGGTTCACGGCTCCGCAAGAGGCTGTCACCGGAACCTAGATCCAACGACACGAGGGGCGGAATCAAACTCCGCCCCTTGAGATAACGGGAGATTTTCATGATCTACCTCGAACCTTACAAGAATCTGATTAACTTCGACCGACTGCGGGAGCTCCACTGGTGCAACCGCACGATGGGTGGCGCAATACAAATGTACCGTCACCTGACGGGGCGCGAGGTGACCCTTGACGAGCTACTCAGTGTTCGGATGACGCCGGACGGCGTCCAGGCGCTTCTGTTTGGTGCCCTGGTGGATGTGCCCCTGGCGGATTTCACGGACATATATGCATCGCTGTCTGAGCAAAAAGATGAGCACGGCGTGCCTATGATTTTTCCGGAATTTCAAGCGGCGGTGTATGACGGTGTTTTCCATTATTTACCGGAGTCAAGCACCCGGTTGATGGGCCAGGGCGATCCCGCATGGCCGGAAGCCTTGCCGGATAAAAATGCAGGGTCCTTCAGCCTGTTGCCGTTCCAGGCGCGGCTAGTCCAAGAGGGCTACCGCCTTGACGAGATCGGGCAAATGACGCTCCGGGGGATGCTGTTGTTAATTGAATGGCTTGACGGCGGTGGATCCGATGAGGATGCGCTGGATTGGCTGAAATGATCGGAGTGACGAGATGGCACGTGTGACGACGACAGGACTGGATGAACTCATTACCGAAATGGAGAACATGTGGGAGCAGGCCGAGCCGGTTTTCAACGAAATGCTCGAGATCGCGGCGGACGAAAGCGAGAAGGCCTGGAAAGACGCGATCGAGAAGCACAACCTCGTGCAGTCTGGCCAGATGTTGGCGTCGGTCAAGGCGGACTTAAATAAACGCGCGGCGGGCGGTCTGAAGATCGCCACGACGTACCCAAGAGGCACTGACACGCGCCGGGTCCGGAACGCATTGAAAGCGTTCGTTAACCATTACGGCTCACGCCGGAACAAAGCGACATATTTCGTTGATGACGCTGAGCAAGAAATTGCGGACAAGGTCCCGGATCTGTTGCACAAACGATGGAATGAACACCTGGAGGGCAAATAAATGGCGAACAAAGAATCAACAATTAAGACTATTTTCGCCCTCGATGGCGAAACCAAGTACAAAGACGCGATCAAGGGCATTAACTCCGAACAGCGCGAGCTCCAAAGCGAGCTGAAAAAGGCTGATGCCGCCTATAAACTAAATGGCGACAAGGTCGAGTACAACAAATCAAAAGTTGAGATCCTCAACAAGCAGTACGACCTCCAAAAGAAGAAGGTCGATGAGACCAAGCACGCGATGGAGCAGTCCATCAAAGTGCACGGTGAAAACTCCGCGGAAACGCAAAAACTTAGAACCGAATATAACAAAGCTGAAACTCAGCTGATGAAATATGAAAAGCAACTGAACGACGTGACGGCCGAGCTCGCCAAACAAGAAGAAGAAGCGAAAAAGCTCGGCAACACCACGCGTGAGATGGGCGACAAGTTACAAGCGTCGGGCGCCAAGATGAAGGGCGTCGGCGACAACATGTCAAAATTTGTGTCGGGCCCCATCGCGGCGATCGGCGCGGCGGCGACTGCGGCTTTTGTTGAGGTCGATAATAGCCTTGACTCGATCGCCACCGCCACGGGAGCGACCGGCGGCGAGCTGAAAGGCTTGCAAAAAGTCTGGGAGGATGTGGTCCGCACGATGCCGGTCGACATGGATAAGGCATCGGACGCGGTCGGCGAGCTCAATACCCAATTCGGTTGGACAGGTGACAAACTTGATGAAGCCACCCGGTTGTCGGTCAAGTTCGCGGAGATATCCGGGTCTGATGTTGTCGGATCTGTTCAGGGCGCGAAAAAGGCGCTCGAGATCTTCGGGCTTGAGGCGGACGATTACGGGCGTTTGTTGGAAATTGTCGCGAAAAAATCCCAAGACACGGGCGTTGACACCAAGCGCATGTTCGACGCGATTCAAAAGGGAGGCCCCATCCTGCGAGATCTCGGGATACCGCTTGAAGAATCGGTCACGCTGATCGCGCAGATGGAGCAACACGGTGTGGACGCGACCCGGACGGTCGGTTACCTGGCGCGCGCTCAATCGACCTTGGCCAAAGAAGGCAAGACGTTGAATGAGGGCTTGAGCGATTTCCAAGAATTTGTCCGGTCGGGTGCGTCTGAGACAGACAAGATGACGGAGGCCGCGGAACTCTTTGGGACCAAAGGCGCGGTCGTGATGCTCGACGCGGTGTCGCGTGGGGTGATGGATTTTGACGCTTTGGCGGAAGCGTCGGAGGGTGCTTCCGGCACGATTAGCCGGACGTTTGAAGAAACGCTCGATCCGATCGACCGCCACAAAGAATTACTGAACAACGCTAAAATCGCTGGCGCAGAGCTGAGCGAAAACATCCAGATCGCCATGGCCCCTGCGATGGAGGGCTTGATTGATCTCGTGTCCGGGGCGGTGGACGGCTTCCAGGGCCTCGACGAGGGCCAGCAAGATTTCATCATTAAAGCAGGCCTCGTGACGGCGGCGATCGGGCCTGTGTTGTCCGTCGGCGGTCGCATGGTCGAGACGATCGGCAAGGGCGTCGGACACTGGGGCAATTTGATTGACAAACTGTCGATGGCGCCGGGCGTGATGGGCGACGTGGTGACGTCCCTTGGCTCAGCTGGCACGGCCGGGCTGATCGGCGCGGTCGCGCTGGCAGGCATCGCAGTGTACGGGGTTGTGAAAGAGATCCTGAAGGTTGACCCGGCTGTGAAGGCGGCACGGGAAGCTCTTGACGGCATGAAAGACTCCGGCACGAATGCCGCGGCGGAGCTGATGGCGACATCTGAACAGATCAGTTTCTACCGCGACGAACTCGACACGTTGATGGACGTGCAAGACAAGGACGCGGCAACAAAAGCACGGATCAGTGACGTTGTCCAGCGGCTGAATCAATTGATGCCGGAACTCAACCTCAGCTATGACGAGCAGGCCGACAAATTAAATAAAACCACCATCGAGATGGATGCGCTAACAGACGCAACCTTAAGGCGGATTTATGAAACGCTTAAAGCGGATATGCTCGCCGAGATGATGGAAAAAGAAAAAGGACTCCTTGAGGATCTTGTCAGAAAACAAAAAGACCTGGCGATCGCTCAGGAGGCGCAGCAGAAAATTGAGGAGGCGCTGAACCAAGCACGTCTGACCGGGCTGTCGGATTATGACATACGCATGGCACAGTCCTCGAAAGCCGTACAAGATCACAACGGGTGGACGAAAGAGCTGTCCGCGGGGCAGGTTGCCGCGATCGAAGAGCTCAACGATGTGATGGACACCCAGAAACGCCGAATTGAGACTTACACCGATGTCACCGTCACGAATTTCTCGACGGCGACTCACGCGGTAAACGATCTCGGGGTCCAGATGGGATTGCTCGAACCGGTGATTGACGATCTCAAAGACGTTGCCGGCGGAATGGGCGAACGCTTCGACGAAAACAACCAGATTATTGATGAGGTCGCGGGCCAGCTTGGGATCCTTGGCGATAAAACAAAAGAAGCGTCCGACGCGGTCGAAGACGGCTCCACCAAAATGGCGGGCTCCATCAGTGACAGCGTGGACAACATCGAGGACGATCTCGACCGGTTTGCCGAGGCGATGGACATGTCCCGCGAAGAAGCGGAAGAACACTACAAAAAGCTGGAAGACCTGTCCGAATCGAACAAGAACCAAATGAATCGGTTCACAAAAGAGCGGTTCGACTATGAAAAAGGGACAAAAGATGAGTTCTTAAAAATGTGGGAAAAAGAAGTCATCGCGTTCCAAGAATACGAGGACAATCTAAAAACGATCGCGTCCAAGGTTGGCCCTGACGTGGCGGAAGAGCTCCGGAAGCTCGGCCCGGAGGCGGCCCCGCTGATCCAGCAGTTCGTGGATGGCACGGATGAAGAAATGTCGCGCCTCAAAACGGTCGTGCAGTCTCGCACAGAAGCCGCAAGGAAAGCGGCCGCGGCTGAGCTCGGGCTCATGGCGGACGATGGGTACAAGGCGGGCGCGAATTTTGGCGACAGCATCGCAAAAGGAATCAACTCGAAAGTACCCACGGTCACAGGCGCGGGCAAGGGTGTCGGAGCGGCGGCCGGGATTGGGGCCAAACAAGCGATGGTGCAAAAATCTCCGTCCAAGGTCGGGCTTGAGATCGGCGCAAACTTCGGTAGCTCGATTGGTATGGGTGTTGAGAGTGAAATCGACCGCGTCAAAAAGTCCGGGAAGGAATTGGCGGAAGAACTGATCGAAGCCACCCGGTTGTCGGATCCGCTCATCAAGGCGGAGCTTGCGGCGGCGGCTCGTGTGTCCGCCTCGGTTGTCCCGATGGCGGCGATGCACGCGATGGGCGGCGGCTCGGTCAACAACGTGTCCGATGTGGTTAACATCTCGGTCGAGGTACCTCCGGGTGCGTCGGAAGATTTCGGGCGGCGTGTGGGCCAGGCGGTGGCCGACCAGCTCAGAGCAATCCAGTACGGGAGGGGGAAATAAATGAATCACGACATGACTGTTATCGTAAACGGTGAACACACGATCGACCGCGGCATACAAGCACTTCGGATCCCGCCGGTCACGATCGCCGGGGAGCGATATGAAACGCATTATATTCCCGGCCGTTCGGAGCCGTACTTGGAGCGCACGGGCGAGCTTGAGATGCTCACGGTCCCGGTTGAGTTTTATTATAAAAACGAAGAGCCCGAGCGCGCGGCGGAATTCCTGCAGAGCGCCAGGACGCTTGAGTTTGGGCGGATGCCGGGCTGGCTGTACAACTGTCAGGTTTTGGACCGTATCGAGATCCCGCGCGGCATCATCAAAACATGGAACAAATTCACGGTCCGCTTCTTATGTTATCCCTTGATGCGCGAATCGTATCCAATTGAGCTCACCTCGCACTCGGGCGAGCTGTGGATCGGACGAAACCTTGGCAATGTCTCCGCGCAACCGACGATTACGCTGGTCGTGCCGGAGGAGGACACCGTGACGGTCCGGTTGACGAGTGAGTACCAAGATGTGGCGGAGTTTGAATTGCGCGACATCCCGGCGGGCGAGTACATCGTGTCGAGCGAGCTGGGCGGCGTGTGCGACACGGCCGGGGTCAACCGGACGCAATATTTGTGGGGCGATTTCCCCGTCATTAGCTGGGGTGGCAACACATTTATTGAGGCGTCCGTGGACGATTTCACGGTCCGCCCGAATTGGAGGCGCCGATGAAAAATCGAGTGTATCTCTATCCTTCCGATGTCGCAGAACAAACGTTCTTCGGGACGCGGGGCTTGGGCGCCCTGGAGGCCCTGTCCGCGCGCGTGACGGAGGATCTCCTCGCGCCGTTCGCGTATAACGCGGTCGTGACGATCCCGATTGGCGACCGACTGGCCGGGAGAGTGATCACAGGGGCGGTGCTCGGGATCCCGTGCGTGGATGGCATGGAACCGTTCCGGGTCACGCGGACGCGGAAGACCCTCACAACGATCACCGCTGAGTGCTGGCACATCACACAGGATCTCCGGGACGGGCTGATTGAGAACCGCGCGTGGGAGGGCAAGCAACTGTCCGCGGTCTGGGAGGAAATCCTCCAAGCCGGGGGTCACACAATGTTCCGCGGTGCATCCTTGATCGATCGCGTGGAGTCTGTCCGGATTGTGCGCCGGTCCGTGTGGGAGGCGATCGTTGGTGACCAGGACAACTCTGTCATCGGTCGATGGGGCGGCGAAGTGTCGCGATCCGGCTGGTCGGTTAACATCCAAGACAGGCGCGGGCAGGACCGCGATTGGCAGATCCGATACGGCCACAATCTGACTGGGATCAATGATGATGTGGACGTCTCCGATGTGGTCCATGCGGTGTTGCCGACCTACACTCTAAGCGACACGGCCGTTCACACGATGGAAGTCCAACATTGTCCCGACTTTTCGGAAGTGGATCGACCGCGGACGGTGGCGATGCATTACAGCGGCCTTGACGCCGACACGGAGCAGGACGCGGAACAGATCATCACAGAACAGATCCAACAGATGTGGGACCGTGGCGCGCACTTGCCCAGAGCATCTTGTGTCGTGGAGTTTCTCGACCTCGCTCGTGTCGGTGTGATCCTCCCCTGGTCGGAGGACATCCGGATCGGCGACACGATCCGCGCGGTATGGGCGGGGCTTGTCGACATCGAACAGCGCGTGGTGCAGACAGAATGGGACGCGCTGGCCAAGCGCTGGGACCGCATCGTGCTCGGCCAACCGGCGCGCGGGATCTCAGAGATCCGCACGGTGGTCGATCAACAGGTGGAGTCCACAGTCCAGAGACACACGGTTGTGCTAGCGGACTACATCGACGATAAACTCGACGACATCCGCTGGGGCGAGGATGGTTACAATTACGACATTAAAACGGGCAACGAGTACGGCATGCCCTCAGGGCTGTACAGCTTCGACCGACCGATCGACCAAAATCCGAATAAATTTGTGTACGTCGGGGCGGGCAAGGTCGTTATCAGCAACCAAAAAAATGCGCAAGGCGACTGGATCTTAAAAACATTTTTGACGGGTGAGGGCCTCGCGGCGAACACTGTCGGCGCCAATCAGATCATTGCGGGGTCAATCGACACCGCCGAGCTTGCGGCGGGCGCGGTAACCGTGACAAGGCTGGCTAATGGCGCGGTGACTAACAGCAAGTTAGACAGTGGCTCGGTGACGGCTGACAAAATCCTAAGCGGAGCGGTGACAGGCGTCAAAATTGAAGACGGCGGTGTGACGTCGAACAAATTGGCGTCACAATCCGTGACCGTGGCCAAGCTGGCGGACAACGCGGTGACGACGACCAAAATATTAGACGGGTCGGTCCTGGGCGTAAAGCTGGCGGACGGAGCCGTGACGGCGAATAAAATTGCGGCAAGGGCGATCACAGTCAGTGAGCTGGCTGACATCGCGGGCTTCCGATTTTACGAGAACTACATGGTGTCGCGTGGCAGTTATTACGTGCGAATCGCGGGCGGCTCGACACTCAATCCGATCCAATGCGGCCCGACCGCGGATAATATTGTCTTTAGCGTCAACGGCAACGGTGTCTGCACATGCACGAGTGTCGTGATTACGGGCAAAGTCACGTCCAATGCCAGCTCATCGATCGCTGGGGCGCTGAACAGCACGAGCGGGCGGCATGACGGGGCGGTGTATTCAGGGTCGGGGTCGCTGGGCGGTGTGGGGTACGTCTCTTCTGGCGGGTATTTGAGGTTTAACGGCACTGTTAACGTTCAGAATAATTTTCGGGTCATGGACAACCTTACGGTCGACAAAAACATCACATACGGAGGCACGATCGGACAGACCTCCGACGCGAGGCTTAAAGAAAACATCGAACCGGTCGGCACTAAATTCATGGAAGAATTTTACAAGCTCAATACAGTTGAGTTTGATTTGATCGGCAAACCGAATCGCGCGAAATGTCTCGGTGTTGTGGCACAGCAACTCATCAAGGACACGCCCTTGATCGCGTCGTATGTGGTCGCGCCGGATGAGAAAGGGTACCTGTCTGTCAATTATAACGGGCTGAACATCATGGCCCTTAGGGCGATCCAAGATCTCCACAGACGAATAAAAAAATTGGAGGAAGCATCATGAAACAGTTAGGAGCATACACGGACCGAGGGATCTGGCACGTGACGGCGATCCGTGACGACAATACACAAGTTGACGTGCCGATCACGCCAGAACTTGCGGGGTTGATGGATACCATCAGCGCGATCGTCGAGCGCGTGAAAACACATCAGGAGCAACAGGCCGTGGCCGTGTTCCGCGCGGCAGAGAAACATCTGGACGATCAACAGGCCGCAGAATTTTTTGACCTGATCCCCGATTGGG
>Ga0265293_10008118_pt1 | contig 15717 bp, 17 predicted proteins | sample Munlanlewell138R_FD_192505 | JGI IMG/M metagenome (GOLD analysis project Ga0265293, IMG submission 192505) | Leachate microbial communities from a municipal landfill in Southern Ontario, Canada - Leachate well 138R | ecosystem: Engineered > Solid waste > Landfill > Unclassified | place: Canada...
ATTAAATGTCCTATCAGCAATAACTTTACCGTCAGACAGCTCAATTATCCTATCTCCGTATTTTTCTGCGCTGTCCGAATCGTGGCTAACGACAATAATTAGTTTTTTTTGGCTTAAATGCTTTAAGAAATCAAATATCTGCACGCTTGAGGCGGAATCCAAATTGCCCGTAGGCTCATCGGCAAAAATTACATTTGGCTCTTTAACCAATGCCCTTGCAATAGCCACCCTTTGTTTTTGTCCGCCTGACAGTTCGTTAGGTTTTCTGTCCCCAAAGCCCTCCAGTCCTACAATTTCCAGGATAGCTGCAATTTTATTGCGGTCGGGCGGCTTGTTTTGCAATTCCAGTGCCAGGGCAATATTATCTTTAACAGAAAACTCGTTTATAATATTATATTCTTGAAAAATAAAGCCTAAATATGTATTTCGGTATGCATCAAAGTCCTTTTCGGAAAAATATTTGCTGGACCTGTCCGCTATGATAATCTCGCCGCCGTCAGGTGCATCCAACCCGCTGACAACATTGAGAAAAGTGCTTTTTCCGCTGCCGCTTTTGCCTAATATAAAGATAAGTCCATTTTCAGGAAACTTTAAGTCAATGCCATTTAAAGCGACAACCCTGTTACCGCTTTTGCTTTCGTATATCTTAGTTAAGTTCTTAACTTCCAGCATATAGAGACAAAATTACCTTACGACTTTTATTATAATATAATACACTATAAGATAGCCAATGTCAATTGCTTACGCTTTGCTCAAAGCAAGGGCATCCTTGTATTAAATGGCGGTTTTAACAGACTAATTATTGAAAGCTTATAACAATTATGGTATAATGTACCAAAATAAGTAAGGAGAAGTATTATGGATGTAGTTAAAACAAGATGGTATAAAGACACTTTTGTATATCAAATTTATCCCCGCAGCTTTTATGACAGCAACGGAGACGGAATGGGCGATATAAAAGGCATTATTCAAAAGTTGGATTACCTCAAGGAGTTAGGCATTGGCGCAGTATGGCTTTCTCCTTGTTACAAGTCGCCTAATGCCGACAATGGATACGATATATCTGATTATCGTGACATTATGGATGAGTTCGGCACTCTTGAGGACTGGAAGGAAATGGTCGACGGTATGCATAAGCGGGGGATTAAGCTAATTATGGACCTGGTGGTCAATCATACCAGCGATGAGCACGAATGGTTTATAAAAAGCCGCTCAAGTGTGGACAATCCGTACCGAGACTACTATATTTGGCGCAAAGGCAAGGGTAAGGGCGGCAAAAGACCGCCTAACAACTGGACAAGCAGATTTGGGGGCAGCGCATGGGAGTATGATGAGGCAACGGGCGAATGGTATTTGCATTTGTTTAATAAAAAACAGCCGGATCTCAATTGGGACAATCCTAAAGTGCGTAAAGAAGTTGTGGACATAGTAAAATATTGGCTGGATTTAGGTTGCGACGGCTTTAGGTGCGATGTTATTAATTATATTGGCAAAGCGGACGGACTGCCTAATGGACTACATCTGCCTGCTATGCGCGGCGATGAACATTTTACTTGTCACGAAAAAATGCATGGGTATTTACATCAGCTTAACAAAGATGCATTTAGCAAGTATGACATTATGACAGTAGGCGAAGGACCGGGGGTAAATATTAAAGAAGGGCTGCTAATGACAGCAGAGGATAGAGAGGAGTTGGATACCGTATTTCATTTTGAGCATGTGGAATCAGATATGATCTTGCGCCTAATTCCTAAGAAGCGTATGAACTTGCCTAAACTTAAAAAGATATTTACAAGATGGCAAGATGCTATGCGGGGCAAAAGCTGGAACAGCCTTTATTATGAAAATCATGACCAATTCCGCAGCCTAGGTCGGTTTACAGGCGACTATGGACAGTTACGCACAGAGGCTGCAAAGATGTTGGCAATTAGCATTTATTTTCAACAAGGCACCCCTTATGTATACCAAGGACAAGAGATTGGGATGACAAACTACCCCTTTAAGGATTGGGAGGACTTTGACGATGTGCTTGCAAAAACAGTATATGGCATTGTTGAAAAGCTCCCTAAGGTAATACAAAACTATGCTCTTAAAGTTATGATTAAGCGTGCAAGAGACCATGCAAGAACACCTATGCAATGGTCAAGCGATACCAATGCAGGCTTTACTAAAGGCGCTACTCCTTGGCTTTCTATCAATCCCAACTACAAGCAAATCAATGTAGAACAAGCTATGCAAGATAAAGATTCTATTTGGCATTTTTATAAAAAGCTAATAGCTTACCGCAAGGGCAACGAAATAATCAAGCAAGGCACTTATCTTGAAAGCTATCCTAAGCATAAAGATTTATATTGCTATGAGCGAGGGTATAATGGAGAGGTGCTAGTTGTAGTGTGCAATTTTAAGAACAAGGAAGTGGACTTTACTTTGCCCAGCCATATTTCATTTTATACTAATAAACTTATTTTTCACAACTATAACTATGACCGTGCCAATCTTGAAAGTATGCGCCTAAGACCATATGAGGCAATGGTGTTTCACCTTAATGCTAAGGATTAATGTTAAAGGTTAAGTTTGCCAAAGATAAAAAGATAGGGCTTGCTGTATCAGGCGGACTGGATTCTATGGTATTGCTGGATTTAGCTATAAAGAGCAATGCCAACATTATAGTTGTCAATATTGACCACGGTATAAGGGGCGATGCAAGCAAGCAAGATAGCCTTTTTGTGAAAAAGGTATGTCAAGAAAAAGGAGTGCAATGCTTGCATTTTCCCATTAATGTGCCTGCTCAGCAAGCACAAGATGGCGAAAGTATCGAGCTGGTAGCGCGCAAAATGCGTTACCAAATATTTAACTCTTTGCTTACTCAAAGGACAGTAGATATTATTGCGCTTGCGCACCACCAAAATGACCAAACCGAAACATTGCTGATGCGCATCTTTCGAGGCACAGGGATAAGAGGGCTTAAAGGGATTACGGACAGCGACAGATTTGTTCATCCTTTTATAAAGTATTCAAAGGCACAATTGCTGGAATATGCCAAGGCTAATAATATAGAATATAGAGAGGATGCAACCAATAAGGAGATAGACTATACCCGCAACTTTATCCGCAATAAAATTATTCCTTTAATTTACGAGCGTTACCCTGCACTAGATAAAAGCCTGGAGCGTCTTGCCGAAAACTGCAATGAGGCAGATGCCTACCTGGAAAGCAAAGCGGTATCATTTAAGGAAAAAGACGGTGCTTATATCTTGCCTGCTATGATAAACTCTTTGCATCCGCTAATAATAAAGTATTCCATAGCGCGCACTTTAAGGGCAATGGGTATTTATCGGGATATAGAGAGCAGGCATTACGATGACCTTTTGGAGCTGCTGTGCAAACAAAACAATAAAAGGATAAATTTACCTTTCGAAATAGATGTTTATATTGAAGGCGGCAGTCTTACCTTTATAAAGACACAACCGCAAACAAAGTACAGTCAGCAATTTGTGTTGTCTAAAAGCTATGAGTTTGCAGGGCAAAAGTTTGTTTTTTGCAAGGCGGATAATCGAAGCGAGCATTTGGCTTTTGATGCTGACAAGCTGCCCAGCGAGCTTGTTGTACGGACAAGACAAAACGGAGATATTTTTAAGGCTTGCAATGGGCGGACTAAGCTGTTAGGCGATTATCTTCAGCAAAAAAAAGTACCTGCACGAAAAAGAGATAATTTGCTGGTAGTTGCAAAAGGGCAAACCATATATGCTGTTTTGGGTATCGAAATCAGCGATTTAATTAAAATTGATAAAAAAACAAAAAATATATACGAGATAAAAAAGGCATAAACACAATGTACAAGGATGTAAAAGAAGTATTGGTAACAAGCAAGCAAATAGCGCAAAAAACTAAAGAAATTGCGCAAAGAATCTCTAAAGATTTTGCAGGAGAGCGATTGCTGATGGTATGTATATTGCGGGGCGCATCTCTCTTTTTTGCAGACCTGGTGAGGATGATTACAACCGAAGTCAACTTTGACTTTATGGCTGTTTCTAGCTATGGCTCGGGGACCAGTTCTTCAGGCGAAGTGAGGATTGATAAAGATATTAGCACACGCATAGAAGGACAAAATGTTATTTTGGTAGAAGATATAATAGATAGCGGCAATACGCTGATTTATCTAAAAAGACTGCTCCTTGCTCGTGCGCCTAAGACCTTAAAAATATGCGCCTTGCTAGACAAGCCTTCCCGCAGGCAAGTACCTATTGAGGGCGATTATGTGGGGTTTTCCATACCCGATGCCTTTGTGGTAGGATATGGGCTAGATTATAAGGAAAGGTATAGAAACTTGCCCGAAATATGCATATTAAAAGAAGAAATATATTTAGATAATAATGAAGATATCTAGAAACTTAGCCGCCCTTGCCGCCTTAATATCTCCTTTATATATTGTAGGAGGGGCTGTAAGAGACCACCTTTTGGGATACTCCATAAGCGATATTGACCTTACGGGCACGCTTTCTGCTTCTCAAGTGCTGCAAGCATTAGCAGGTACTGCTTTTTCTGCCAAACCAAATAGCTTAAAACTTGGCACTTTATCCATTGCTGTAGACAACGAAAGGTATGAATATACCGCTATGCGGGAGGATAGCTATGCTCAAGACGGCTCTCATCAACCTATTAGCGTTAATTTTACCAACGATATACAAAAAGATGCTCTAAGACGGGATTTTGCCATTAATGCTATTTATTATGATATAGCGGCGCAAAAAATTATAGACCCTTTGCAAGGCAGTTTTGATATTAAGAGCCGCACAATAAGGACTACCAGAGAGCCTAAAGAGGTGCTTTGCGAGGATGCGCTGCGAATTTTACGCTTAGCGCGCTTAGCTTGCGAAAACGGTTTAATCATTTGCCCTAAGACCCTTTCAGGCGCAAGGGAACAAGCGCACCTTATTGCCGCTCTTGCTCCCGAACGCATACAGGATGAACTAAATAAGATTCTGCTTGCCGATAAAAAGAACAATGTTTACGGTGCGCATACTCAGGGGATAAGATATTTAGTAGCATGCGGCGCAATGGCGCATATAATCCCGCAATTGCTAGAAGGGATAGATTTTGCGCAAAATAAGCGCTACCATATATATAATGTATATGAGCATACCATGCAGGCATTGACGGTAGCAAAACAAGATGTAAGGCTGGCAATACTTTTTCATGATATAGCCAAACCATATTGCGAAAAAACCTTTGCCAGTATGTCCGCTCATGCTAAGTATTCGGCTAAAATTACCGTAGACACTTTAACACGATTAAAATATAAGCCAAGCATTATTAGCGAAACTGAAAGATTGGTACTTACCCATATGTTTAATTTGAGCGGAGAAGCGCGCCCTGTTACAATAAGGCGATTTATTCAAAGGAACTATGATATTTTGGACAAGCTAATGGCACTAAAGTCAGCAGACTGTCTAGCTTCCAGAGAGGGCAGTGCCAATCCTATTGCAAATATTAAATTTAAGGAAGAGCTTGCCTATATGAAAAAAGCGGGGATACCCTTTAGCCTTAAAGATTTGCAAGTAAACGGTACTGATGCGCTTGCGGCAGGGCTTGCGGGCAAAGCAATTGGGCAATGTTTACAAGAGTTGGTGAGCCTTTGCGCAAGTGAGCCGCGCTTGCTTAGCCGAGCAGGGCAATTGCAGTATCTTGCTGCTTGCGCCAAGCCAAAGAAAGCCAAAAGAAAAACTAGGCTGACCTAATTTGTTTTTTCTTTTAAAATACGCTTAATATCCTCTAATAATATTTCTATTTTACCTAATTGGGAGCTTTCTGCTATTGCAGTATCCTCTTTGATATTTTCTGCTATCTGCTCAGGCACTTGCTCGTTTTCTTTATTTTCTGCTTTAGAATCAATCTTAATTATACCATATTCTTTAATCAATCCTTTAGCTTCGGTATGCAGCTTTTCTGATGCCGCCTTAGCGGCGGCAAGCATTTTAACAAAAGAAAACACAATAATTGCAATAATTAAAAAGTCAATAATATTTTGCAAAAAAGAGCCCCATTTTATAGTTAGCGCAGGCTGAAGCACAACACCGTCAGCCGCTATCTCCGGCTTGATTATCCAAGACAAATCAGCAAGGCTTTGTCCGCCAATTGCCGCAGTCACCAGCGGCATTACCATATCGTTGACAAGGCTGGTAACTATCTTAGAAAAAGCCGTTCCAATAATTACCGCAACCGCCAAATCCAGTACATTGCCTTTGGCAATAAACTTTTTGAACTCTTCAATTAAGTTTTTAACTTTCTTTTTCATATTTTGTCTTTCCTATACTATTTTAGTAGATTATAGCACATTATAAGAAAAAAATAAAAAACTTTACAAAAACACTTTACTTCTTTAACGAACTAAAGTATAATCTAAAGCATTAACAAAAAGGAGACTAAAAAATTATGAAAAAGGTAGGTTTAACAATATTGGCAATAGCCTTATGTTTGGCGGTCGTGCTTTCGCTTGCAGGCTGCAACGCAAATCAAGATTGGAAGTACATAGAAGGCAAAGGCAAAATGATTATAGGTTACACTATATTTGAACCAATGAACTATAGCGAAGATGGTAAGTTTATAGGGTTTGATACCGAACTTGCAGAAGCGGTTTGTGCAGAATTAGGAGTAGACCCTGTATTTCAACTCATTGATTGGGATAATAAGTTTTTTGAGTTAAACAGCAAAACCATTGATTGTGTATGGAATGGCTTTACAGTCAATGAAGAAAGAGCTAAAGAAGCTGATTTTTCTGTATCTTATCTATATAATAAGCAAATTGCAGTAATTAGAAAAGCTGACCAATCCGTGTATACAAACAAGGAAACCATTAAGAATGGCAGACTTGTCGCAGAAGCAGGCTCTGCAGGCGAAGATGTCATTAAAGCGGATTTCTTTGACAAATCTTTTCTTGCCGCCTCCTCTCAAATTAATGCATTGTTAGAAGTTAAAGCTAATGCAAGCGATATAGCTATAGTAGATTCTGTTATGGCAGAAGGCACTCTTACAGGAGAATCATACAACTCTCTTATGATAGTTCAAGGTCTGCATTTTACAGAAGAAGAATATGGCATAGCTTTTCGTAAAGACAGTCCTGACACCGTAGCTAAAGTTAATGCCGCACTTAAAAAACTTTGGGATGACGGCACTATTGGGGCACTTGCAGAAAAGTATAATATTGCGGAATCCTTAAAAGAAATTAAGTAAAGAGTATGACATTTCTACAAGTATCCAAAGACCTTTTAGAGGGCTTTGGTACAACACTGCTATTATTTATACTGACATTGATATTGTCGCTGCCGCTGGGGCTGATAGTGTCCTTTGGCTCTATGAGCAAATTCAAGCCCTTGCGGTGGCTTACTCGCAGTATGGTATGGGTAATCAGAGGCACTCCGCTAATGCTACAGATAATAATAGTCTTTTATGCGCCCGGTTTATTGTTCGGAGTTACACTTAGTAAAAGAATGACAGCCGCCCTAATAGCTTTTGTAATCAATTACGCCTGTTATTTTTCCGAAATTTATCGTGGCGGTATAGAAAGTATCTCTAAAGGGCAATATGAGGCAGGGCAAGTGCTGGGTATGACCAAAGGGCAGATTTTCTTTAAGATTGTACTGTTTCAGGTAATAAAAAGGATAATGGCGCCCATATCCAATGAGGTTATCACTTTAGTAAAGGATACAGCTTTAGCCAGGGTTATAGCTTTCCCTGAACTGATTATGGTAGCATACAACATAGTAGCCGGGTATGGTATCTTATATCCGCTCTTTTATGCAGGGGTATTTTATTTGGTGTTTAGCGGCTTGCTTACAATTTTATTTAGCCATATAGAAGCTAAGCTGGACTATTATAGGTAAAGAGCGTATGACTATTTTAGAAGTAACTGACTTAAAAAAAAGTTTTGACACGCTGGAGGTGCTAAAAGATATTAGCTTTACTATGCAAAAAAGCGAAGTGCTTGCTATTATCGGCTCATCCGGAAGCGGCAAAACTACGCTGCTTAGGGTGCTTAACTTTTTAGAAAAGGCAGATAGCGGCAAAATAGTGGTGGCGGGCAAGACTTTGTATGATTGCAGCAATTGCTCTATCCAAGATAATGAACAAGACTTACGCAAAAAACGCTTGCACTTTGGGCTGGTCTTTCAGTCCTTTAATCTATTTCCCCAATATACCACCTTGCGTAATATCACTTTAGCTTCTGACCTGCTTTCTAAAGAAAGGGTTAAGCAATCTCTTTTTGGCAAGGATACTAAAAAAACAGTTGGCAGTAAAATTAAGAGTTTTTTTAAGGGAGCAATTGCCGCCCCAAACCTTTTCAAGAAGTATAGGGCGGAACTTGCAAAAGAATATGATGCCAACCGAAAAAAAGCTCTTGCGCTTCTAGACAGGATTGGGCTTACCGATAAAGTAGACGCTTATCCTTTTCAGCTTTCAGGCGGCCAGCAACAACGGGTAGCCATAGCAAGAGCATTGGCGCTAGAGCCTGATATACTGTGTTTTGACGAGCCGACCAGTGCACTAGATCCCGAGCTAACCGGCGAAGTGCTTAGAGTTATAAAAGACTTAAAAGATTATGGAGCAACTATGATTGTAGTTACTCACGAAATGGAGTTTGCAAGAGAAGTAGCTGATAGGATTATCTTTATGCATGATGGCAAAATTGAAGAAATGGGTACCCCAACTCAAGTGTTTGATAGCCCAAAGTCGCTAAAAACTAAACAGTTTATAGCTAAGTATTAAGAGGATAATTATGAACGAAAAGATTACTGCTGATATGATTGACTTGCTTTATGATACTCTTGTAAAAGTAAAAAGCAAAGAGGATTGCGCTTTGCTGCTTGCTGATTTATGTACTGTTAATGAGGTGCTGCAAATGGCACAGCGTGCCAAAGCGGCGCAACTGCTTCTTGAAGGCAAAACCTATGCGCAAGTAATATCGGAGACTGATATTTCCTCCGCTACTCTTAGCCGAGTTTCTGCGTGCATAAGGCATGGTAAAGGCGGCTATAAAAAGTTTGTACCTACGGATAAGCCTAAACCTTAATCTTTCTTACCCTAATTTTTAATTATTTCAAAACAATCGTAAATTGACACTGTATCCGTATCTCTGTCATGTTCATAAGCTGTATAGATTAGTTTAGAACCTTCTATTTTTACTACAGAATACATAGGTATCCGTATCTTATGCGGGTCGGTCTTTTCCAGCAAATGGTCATTGAGAGAATGTACCTTATTATAAAACTTAGTACCGATACAGCGGTTTTCCACATATATCGCTCCTTGCGGATTAATATAAGCGGTAGCATTATATTCGCCTACTTGCACTTGCCTCACCTCTGCTACGCTAGCCCGCTCTCCTTGCCCGTCAACAGGAAAACTTCTATAATAAATATGGTCGTGGCCGCTTAGCACCAAATCAATATTATGCTGCGCCGCAAAAGGTACAATAGCGTCCTTAAACCCCAATACATCAATATTAGTAGCATGAGTGCCTGTAGAAAATGGAGATTTATGCGCGGCTATAACTCGCCATTTCTTAGTAGAATGCTCCATAATATTTGCAAGGTATCTCAATTGGTCATTGTAGTTAGAAGGGTCTCTGGATAAGTAATTGGTGTCTATAATCATAAAAAGACAATCTCCATATTCATATGCATAACAGTACATATCACTTTCGGTGGGTACATAAAAGTTGGCTTGCATAGTATCAGTCGTAATTTCGTGATTACCGTTTACTGCTGCAAAAGTAGTTATTTTCACTATATCATCAATGCAGGCAAAAAACTTATCCCAATAAGATTGAAAGGGGAATTCTACTTGATCTCCTGTAGATAATATAAACTCAGTTTCAGGCGCTTCTACAAATGCCTTGCTTAAAGTGGCGGCAAAGGCTTCATATTCAGCATCCCCCTCAGCTTGCGAGTCGGTAATATGCATAAAGGTAAAGCTGTCATCTCCATCGTCAGTAATAAAGTATCCCCACCTGCTCCAAAGGTTGCCTTTAGGGCGGCCTACCCGATAAAAGTATTTGGTATCAGCTTTTAGCTCTACGGTATGCGCAAAGTGCACTATAACTCTTGGCTCAATATGGATTGTAGCGTTTTCGCAGGATTTTGCCTCAATTATAAAGTTATCTCTATCCCGAAACGAAGGAACATTTTCTTCTTTTTCAGCGGGGTCTATTTGCACTACGCATTTGTCCCAATATGTACTTCCGGCTTTTGTGGAAAAGGAAAACGCTCTGGAATACGCCCCGCTCCCTGCAAAGCAAACAGCAATATTGTAAAAATCCCCGCTAGGCTCATAAGAATAATGCCAAATTTCAACATCTAAATAAGCAAAAACTCCCAATCCGACACTTACAAGTACAAGGATAGCTATTACTATTTGTAATAAATTTTTCTTTTTCATTTACTTGATACTCCGCCTTTTCTAATTAAAATAAGTATAGCAATAATTTGCAAAAAAGGCAACCCTCTCTTTTTATAAGCTAACTAAAATTACTGATTTTCCTCTTTTTTCTGTAAAAATAATAGGCTAATAATGGTAAAAAACTTTTACTTCTTGTACTATTTTGTCATTTTCAACAAACATTGTTGTATATTGCCATTAAATGTTAAAACGCTATTGACACCTTAAAACTCGCTTGCTATAATTACGCTAAAACATTGTAAAATAGGGAGGTGTTTTTATGCGTAAAAAGATATTTATTTTAGTTTTGATAACAATAGTGGTAAGTGTGTTTGTATTTACAGGTTGTAATAAAGAACATTATGATTATTCAATTGATGTTTTGCAGCTTGTTACACACCCTGCGCTGGACGATGCTTATCTAGGATTTAAGGATGAGCTTACCGCGCTACTAAATGCAGATGGCAAAACGGTGGCATTTAATGTAAAAAATGCTGAGGGAGATGAGGAAAATTGCACTACAATATCCGAGCAGTTCAAGGTTTCCGACAGCGATATGGTGTATGCCATAGCCACCCCTGCGGCAATAGCGGCGGCAGGCGCAATCACCGAAAAACCCATAATTTTTGCTGCTGTAACTGATGCAGAGGTTGCAAATTTGGTAGATACCAATGAAGTGCCAAAATATAATGTAAGTGGTGTTTCGGACGACTTAGCTCCTATCCAAGTGAAGAAACAGCTTGAGCTTATTAAATTGCTTGTCCCCGGGATAACTAAAATTGCCTTTGTCTATAACAGCGGCGAGCCAAATTCTGTGGCACAACTTGCAACCGTTAGGGCTAAAATTGACGAATTTGAAATGGGGCTTACAGTAGTTGAAAAGGCTATTACAGACCAAAATGAAATTGCAGGACAAATAAACTCCATTGACGCAAGTGAGATTGGTGCAATATATTTGCCTACTGACAATATGATAGCCAATGCGGCCGAGGCTGTGCATGTCGCAAATAAGGCAAGGACAACGCCCCTGCCAATAGTTGCTGCTGAAACGGGTATTAATGACTCTTGCGGAATAGCCACCTATGGATTAAGCTATTATGAAATGGGCAAGCAGGCGGCTCGTATGGCGTATAGAGTATTGGTCGAGGGTGCAGATATAAGCACGACTCCTGTTGAATGGTCAGAAAAGAACCCTGTGCTATCTATTAATCAAACAGTAGCAGATGAGATAGGATTTGAAATTCCGCAGACAGTATTGGATTTGGCAGACTAGAAGCAAACTAGAATAATATATTAAAGGAAGACTTATGGCAGCTTTAATTCATACGCTCTTTGCCGGCGCAAACCAAGGCATGCTCTGGGGGCTTTTTGCTTTGGGTGTGTTCATTTCTTTTAGGATTTTGAATTTTCCCGACCTTACCGTAGAGGGCAGTTTTACTTTGGGTGCTTCCGTTATGGCTGTATTTATCGCCAAGACTGCCTTAGGTCTTGTAACAGCATGCGTGCTGTCCTTAATGATTGGTGCGTTGGCGGGGTTGGCTACCGGCTTGTTAAATACTAAATTAAAAATCCCGCCCATTCTTGCAGGCATACTGGTAATGATAGGCCTATACTCTATCAATATCAGGATAATGGGCGGGGCAAATCTTTCCCTGCTTAGGAAAGATACTTTAATTAGCTTTTTTATGGATAAGGGTATAGCGTACAACTTTTCTATCTTTATTATCGCTATACTATTTACATCAATAGCTGTAGCCGCCCTTTATTGGTTTTTCGGCACTGAGATAGGGTGCGCAATTAGGGCAACGGGCGACAACGAAAAGATGTGCCGTGCACAAGGTATCAATACAGACAATACCAAAATATTGGCTTTAATGATAAGCAATGCTCTTGTTGCACTTTGCGGAGCGCTTGTTGCGCAACATCAGGCAAACTCCAATGCTACAATGGGTTCAGGCTCTATTGTGATAGGGTTGGCGTCCGTTATTATAGGAGAGGCATTTACAGGTCAAAAGTTCCCTTTTTGGCTAAAGCTGACTTTTATTGTATTAGGCAGTGTGGTATACCGCCTAATCATTTCGCTGGTGCTGCTTTTTAACTTTTTGGAAGCGTCCGATATCAAACTGCTTACCGCCTTAATAGTAATAATCGCCTTAGGTATACCGCATCTTAAAAAGCCTAAAAAGCTAAAGGGTGTTTAAGATTATGGCAAAAAGAGAGAAATTAAAATGCTGGAGATAACCAACCTTCATAAAACTTTTAACAAAGGGCTGATAACAGAAAAGAAGGCCATTATAGATGTTAGCCTTTCTATCAATGACGGTGATTTTATTACAGTAATTGGCGGCAACGGAGCGGGCAAATCCACCTTGCTCAATCTTATTAGCGGCGTTCATTTGGCTGACAGCGGCAAGATTATGTTGGGTGATATCAATATCACCAATCTGCCGGAGTATAAAAGGGCAAAGTTCTTTGGCAGGGTTTTTCAAGACCCTATGATGGGTACTTCCGCTTCTATGGAAATTCAAGAAAACCTTGCGCTGGCATATAGACGAGGGAAGAGACGCACTTTGCGCTGGGAGATAACCAAGCAGGAAAAGGAGTTGTTTTATCAGCAGCTAAAGCTATTAGGGCTAGGATTGGAAGATAGGCTGACCAATAAGGTGGGCTTGCTTAGCGGAGGGCAAAGGCAAGCTCTTACCTTGCTTATGGCAACGCTGCGCAAGCCAAAAATGTTATTGCTGGATGAGCATGCTGCCGCATTGGACCCTAAGACCGCACTTAAAGTACAGCACCTTACAGAGCAAATCACCTCAGAGCATAACCTCACTACTTTGATGGTCACTCATAATATGAAAGATGCAATAAAATATGGCAACAGATTGATTATGATGCATAACGGTATGATTATATATCATGTAGAAGGTGAGGAAAAAAGTAAAATTACAGTACCCGACCTTATGGCAAAGTTTGAAGAGAGCGTAGGCGAAAACTTTGTTAGCGATAGAATGCTATTAGCTTGACTCTTCTTTATTTTGAAAATATTTTACCATAACAACCAGCACCTGCTCTCCGGAGTCAGAATATATCCTATATTCGCCGGGGCTGTAACAATAATTAGTTTTGCTATCTATATATAAAAATTTATGCCCTCCGTCTTTTAGCTTTATGCTTAAAGTATGGTGTATGGTCGGCTCCTCGTAAACAATTTCTATATTATCCCATATATTATCTATTTTTGGTAATTTTTTATTGAACTTTATTTTCTGCAATACTTGATATGTATCACTAATAACTTTGGGATCAGTAATATCGCTATCAGATTTTGTTACCCCATTAGGATATTCCAACTCAAAACTCAGGCTCTCTATTTCATCTTTCTTAAAGTTAGCCCATTTACGGTTGCACCCTGCAAGCGAAAATAGGATAGCCAACGCTAAAACAATACATATCAGTTTCTTTAATTTCATATTTTTACCTTTGCAAGTATTAATCTCATATATTATGATTCCTGCTGCTCAAAATAGTTTTCTATTATTTCTAATAATCTATCCCCTGACAAAGAAAAATATTCATAACCTTTGTCCTTATAGTTAAAACATCTTCCTGCCTTTGAAATATGCAGAGAATATAAGCCATAATTTTTTCTTAAGTTTACATCTAATACATAATAGGTTTCAGGTTCATTCAGACCTTCACTTATAGCAGAATCAGAGAATTTTTTATTAAACCTTATGTTTTTAAGCACTTTATAAATTGCATCTAAAGTTTCTTTATCTTTAATATTTTTGGCTTCTTTTATAATAACATTGTTAGAAATTAAGTAAAAATCTACGCTTTCTATATGTTTTCTATTAAAAAAGACACCTTGTTGACCGCAAGCAGTCAGCAAGCTACCTATCAATATTAATACTAGATTTACATAAAGAATCTTTTTGATTTTCATTTATTTAATATAGCACATTTTAGCTATATTAGCAATAAAGCAGCTTAAAACTTTTTAACTAACTCGCTAACAGTGGTAATAGTAGCATCATAAACTTCTTTAAGATATTTTAGTCCTGATTGGTAGTCTTCTTCTGTAAAGGCATTGGTGGCATCCTTGGGGACAATTATCTTATATCCGTAGCAATACCCGTCTGCGCAAGTGTGCCTGCAACACATATGCGTATGCAATCCTGTAACAATTAAAGTGTCTACCTTTAGTTCTTGCAGCAAAATAAGCAAATCAGTTTGAAAGAAGCCGCTATATCTCCTTTTAGGAACAATATAGTCTATATCGGTAGGTGCAAGTTCAGGTATAACCTCAGCTCCGTAAGTGCCTCTTATAGCGTGGTCTCCCCAAAACTTTAGCTCGTGGTCTATCCCTTTAAGGTGACTGTCGTTAGAATAAATCACCGGGATACTTTTAGCTCTTGCCGCCTGGATTAGTTTGGCATTAGCAGGCACAATCTCCTTTGCTCTGTCGCAGCCTAGTGCTCCGGTTACAAAGTCATTGAGCATATCCACTACAATAATTGCATATTTACTCATATTAGTTCTCCTTTAAAGATAGATTTGCTATTATTATAAAGACTTTCTGGTCTTTTTGAAAAAAGAAAAGAATAATTGTAAAGATTGCAAAGCAATGTCAATACTGTTCATCAAAATACTCTGTCATAATTTCAACAAGCTCTTCTCCCGCTGTAGAGTATCTTCTGTAATCAGTAGTTACAAAACACCTGTTATACATATCAATTTCTAGATTCAAGGTGCCATTCTTTTTGGTGTTTATCCCTAAAATATGATAAGTTGCGGGAGCGTAATAAGAATATTTTTCTCCTGACAATATATTGTTTCTAGGCCGCTTATTATTGAACTTTATTTTTTTAAGAACATCATAAACTCTATCTATTACTTCCGGGTCTGTAACATTTTCACTCACAACAGTCCCATTTTTTAGCGACATCTGAAAGTATAAGCTATCTATATTTTTTCTTTTAAAGAATAAACCTGTTTTTGCACACCCGCTAAATGACAATAAGGTTGTCAAAATCAAAACGATACAAAGAGCTTTTTTACTTTTCATAATATTGTTTCTCCTGCCGCCTTTCAATAAATAAAGCTACCAGCTTTTATTCTGCAAAGTATTGCTCCATTACTTCTACTAATTTCTCCCCATTTTTGGAGTAATTTCTATAGCCTTCCATGCTGTAACATTTATTCTCTTGGTCAATACTATATACAATAGTGCCATATTCTTTAGTTTTTACTTTCATAGTGTGACAGTATTGCGGTTTTACA
>Ga0265293_10008119_pt1 | contig 15717 bp, 14 predicted proteins | sample Munlanlewell138R_FD_192505 | JGI IMG/M metagenome (GOLD analysis project Ga0265293, IMG submission 192505) | Leachate microbial communities from a municipal landfill in Southern Ontario, Canada - Leachate well 138R | ecosystem: Engineered > Solid waste > Landfill > Unclassified | place: Canada...
TGCCACCAAATCAACGCCGTGATCCAAACCAAACTGCAGATCGTCCAGGTCTTTTGGGGTCAGAATTGGGATATCGAGGTTGGAACCTGGCAGATTCACGCCCTTGTGTGACTTCAATTTTCCACCTAATAATACTTTCGCGAAGATGTTTTCGCCATCCATGTGGGTGACTTCAAACTCCAGTTGTCCGTCGTCGAGAAGGATGTGATTGCCCGGTGTCAACGCCTCGTGAAGTTTGGGGACGTCGAAAGGAATAAAAGTGACACCTTCAGGCAAACTTTTTGGATTTTCAATGGAACTGAGGGCGATTTCCTGGCCTGATTTGAGGGTCAGGCCGTCTTTCCCCAGGTTGCCAACTCTTAATTTCGGACCTTGAAGGTCCATCAATATTGTGACCGGTTTGCCAAGCTTGTCAGAAACTTGGCGGATCAGTTTGATGAGCACTGCATGGCTGTCTTGTTCTCCATGGGAGAAGTTCAGCCGGGCAACGTCCAGACCAGCATTCACCATTTCAGTGAGCGTTTTTTCATCCGAGCTCGCTGGACCGAGTGTGGCGACAATCTTAGCAAACCTGATCATAATTTCACCTTAATTTTTCAGTATATTAGTAATAACGCCAATTGCCCATTCCAGGTCGGATTTTTCGATCACCAGAGGTGGCGCAAAGCGGATAACGTGATCGTGAGTTTCTTTGGCCAGGATGCCTTCTTTCTGGAGCATTTCACAGTAGCGGCGAGCGCCACCGGCTTCAGGTTGAAGTTCAACACCAATCAACATGCCGCGGCCACGAATTTCTTTCACAATGGATGTGTCGATCTTACGCAGTTCATCCATGAAGTATTCGCCTAATTCAGTAGCGCGCTCAGCCAAATGTTCATCTTCCAAAACCTCCAGGGCAGCGATACCGATTGCGGCGGCCATCGGGCTGCCGCCGAAAGTAGAACCGTGTTCACCAGGCTGGAAGAGACCCAAAATTTCCTTATCTGAAAGCACAGCTGAGACGGGATACATACCGCCAGAAAGCGCTTTGCCAATCACCGTAATATCAGGACGAACATCTTCATATTGGCAGGCAAACCATTTACCCGTCCTGCAGAGACCGGTCTGGATCTCGTCGGCAATGAAGAGGACATTGTTGTCTTTGCAGTACTCAGCGACTTGTTTCAGGTAACCATCAGGAGGGATAACTACACCGTTTTCACCCTGGATCGGTTCGAGCATAACTGCTGCTGTGTTGGGGGTAATTGCGGCTTTGATTGCTTCAAAATCTCCATAGGGCACAGCCTTGAAACCAGGAGTGAAGGGTCCAAACATATCCTTGTAGAATTCTTCGGTTGAAAATGAAATGATGGTAGTTGTACGTCCGTGGAAGTTGCCTTCGGCGACAATAATTTCTGCTTCGTGTTTGGGGACACCTTTGACGACATAGGCCCATTTGCGGGCAACTTTAATAGCGGTCTCGACAGCTTCAGCGCCGCTATTCATCGGCAAGACCATTTCATAACCGGTCAAGTCAACCAGTTTTTTATAGAAAAGACCCAACTTGTCGTTCCGAAACGCGCGCGAAGTCAGCCCCAGTTTTTGAGACTGCTCGATGCTGGCCTGGACGATATGGGGATGGCAGTGACCCTGATTTACAGCGGAGTAAGCGCTGAGGCAATCAAGATAGCGCTCACCATCGACATCGGTAACCCAGGCACCTTTTCCTTCGCTTAAGACGACGTCAAGGGGTTTGTAATTTTTGGCACCATATTTAGACTCGAGGTTGATGTAATCCTGTGTATTCATATCTTATTTCTCTCCTAATAGTTTGTATAGTACAGCTTTTTGTGCGTGAAGTCGGTTGTGGGCTTCTGGGAAGAGCCTTGAGTGAGGGCCATCGGCAACTTCGTCAGTAATTTCTTGCCCTCGGTGAGCGGGTAGACAATGTAAGACGATAACTTCAGGGTGGGCTTCGGCGACCAAGGTCTGGTTGACCTGGTAAGGCGGAAATACCTTTTCGCGTTTTGCTGACTCTTCTTCCTGACCCATGCTGGTCCAGGTGTCGGTGTAAATCACGTGTGCGTTTTTGACCGCCTCATGAGGGTCGCGCAAGAAGGTCAGTTTACTGCCACTGGTTTCAGCATAAGGCTTGATGGTTTCGATTGATTCGGCAGGCATATCATAACCTTCTGGGTTAGCGATAGTGAAATTAGAGCCAAGTTTGGCCGCAATTTGCATCAAAGAGACTGCGACATTGTTACCATCCCCGACGTAGACGATATTAACATCCTTAACCTTGCCGAACTCTTCGTAAATTGTTAGCATATCAGCAAGTGCCTGGCAGGGGTGGCTGTAATCGCTGAGACCATTGATGACCGGAATGGTTGTCCAACGGGCAAGTTCCAGCACGTGTTCGTGTTGAAACACGCGGGCCATAATCCCGTCCACCATACCGTCCAAAACCCTGGCGACGTCGGCGATAGATTCGCGCTTGCCCAACCCAATTTCGCTGGGTGAGAGGTAGAGCGCGTCGCCACCGAGATGGCGCATGCCCATGTCGAAACTGACACGCGTTCGTAGAGAAGGCTTTTGGAAAATCATAGCAAGGACCTTGCCTTTGAGCACGGGCTGATTACCGCCTGCCTCGTACTCTTTCTTCAGTTCAACAGCCAGGTCCAGGAGTTCCAGTAGTTGTTCAGGTGTGTAGTCGATGATATCCAGAAAATCTTTATGCATTTGTACCGATTAATCTCCTTTTTTGATCGTTTAGCGCACAAATTTATCGCTCAAACTTGAAAGTTTTAAGCGATGAAGTTCTAATGAGATTGTACCAGAGAGTCGCCGTAAACTGGCTAAGAGAATCAGCGCTTTTTCAATTGCTCAGTCTATGCTTACGCAGAAACAACTGGCATTTAGAGGGCCAGGCGCTAATGGCCCAAAATCAGCTTTTACTCAGCGTGGTATTGAATTGTGCCCAGGAGGGGGTTGTCGATATTCTTGAGGATTTGGTCTTGTTTGGAGGTCATTTCGGACCAGTCTTGCTGGTCTGCGTGATCTAAGCCAGACAAATGCAACAGTCCGTGCACGAAGAGCATCTCAATTTCTGACTGGAGCGAGTGCTCACCCGCTTGTGCTTGTTGACGTGCTTTCTGGAAGGAAATAACGATGTCTCCCAGGTATTGTTCGCCCGTCTCCGGGTCAGTGAAGGCGTTATCAAAGGATAAGACATCGGTGACTGAGTTTTCGCCCCGCCAGGCCCGGTTCAGTTGACGAATCAGCCGGTTGTTGGTGACTCTTAAAGTGACAGAAGCATTATCAGGAAGACCAAGCACAAACAGGCCTTCACGTAAGGCGTTCGCGAGTCGGTCCTGGTCGATCTCTTTAGCGTAAGAATTGGGGAGGATCAGGTTTAGCATAGTCAGATATCCCAGTAGGTTAAGAGGGCTGGCTTTCTTTGCTCGCGGCCAGGTTTTGGGATTGCCTGGCAGGCTCGGGGTACTTGATGCGAGGATGGTAGGATTGTTTCAGGGTGTTGAAAAAAGAAGTTTTTATGGTCTGCAAATCCTTCAGTGTCAGATCGGTGTTGTCCAACTGACCACTATCCTGAACGACATCAAAGACACTATCGACGACTCCCATAATTTCTTCATCACTCCTGGGTGTGTTGGCCCGGGCACGCGCTTCAGTTCCGTCCGCCAGCATAAGCAAAGCGGTTTCTTTTGAACGCGGTGCAGGCCCCGGGTATTTGAAATCATTGATATCGACATCTTCGGGGTCGTCCGCTGCCTCCAGAGCAAGATTGTATTGGTAGCGAGTGAGATTGGTGCCGTGGTGTTCGCGCATAAAATCGACAATGCGAGAGGGCAACCTGTATTTCTTTGCCAGGGCTACGCCGTCATTGACATGGCGAATGATAGTGGCTGCTGTAGCGTTGGGGTCACCACTTTCATGGGAATCGATCTTTTCTCGATTTTGATTTTCGATAAAGAAGCCCGGGTTTTCAGCTTTGCCGGCGTCGTGGTACAACGCGCCAACTCTTACAAGCAAACGATCAGCTCCTATAGCGTCCGCAGCTTGCTCGGCCAGGTTTGAGACTTGTAGGGAATGCTGGTACGACCCTGGAGCGTTGGTCAGAATGTGTTGAAGAAGCGGATGGTCAGGGCGTGAAATATCCATCAACAGTAATGCTGTGGGGACATCCAGGACGAAAGCGAAGATATTTTGAAGCAGCAATGCGAAAGTCCCGGAAGCGATACCGTTGAAGAAGGCGGCACCCACCAACGATGCGATCCCAACCCAATCGGTATTCAGATCCCCAAACCTGAAGGCAATAATAACCGCAGCAGAAAGCAGCGCCACAACGATGCTGGTCCAAAGGAAGCTGCTGACACGACGCCCCTTTCCTAATACCAGCATGCCCGCAACCGAGGGCAGAAAGTAGTAAAGAGCCAGTTCTGTGCTACGAGTATGACCGAATACAGTCAACGAGACCAGTAAGAGGGTGGCAAAGAAACCAAATTCAAAATTGAAGACGATTGCAATAGTCAACCCAAATGCCGCGATTGGATAGAGATAGGGCAAAACCGTTCTGTCCATGACCAGGAACTTTGCCAATCCAAGGAAGAGCAAAAAGAAGAAAGCAATTAAAAGGATCGATTTGAGTTGGAAGAAAGTCTCTTCCTTGGTCCTCTGATAGTAGATCAAAACCAAAATGCCCATTATGGTAACTATGGCACCACTGGTCATAAGAAGTGTGGATCGATCGGTCGGCTCGCCCAAGCCAAAAGTGTTCAAGGCTTCCAGATCATCCAGCGATACAATCTCGCCCCGACGCACCAACACCTCGCCAGCCATAATTTGACGGATGACAGGCTCCACAGCTGCGCTGGCTTGATCCCGCGCGATTTGGGTTTGTTCCTCGCTGAAAAGGCTGGTGGGAACGATGAAAGGAGAGATGATCGAAATGATCAGTTTAGTATGTTCACTGCGGAAGGCAAAATCTATCGACGCTGGCAGGTTGCTTTTAACTGTGCCCAGCTGGTTGTTGCGGATGCTTTCCCGGAGGACGACTTCGAGGACGCGGCTGGCTTCAGAGCTGATCGCCTGCCATTCCTGGACAGACAACTCCAGAATAGCAATGCAATCGGCATCACTCAGGCGCAAATCGGACAGTGATTCTATATCCTGTACTTTTTGATTCTGAGTAGCATAGTTGTCGCTTCTAACCGTTGAAATGAAATAAAGTGCGTTTTCCAATTTTTCCAGTTGTGAGCGGGTTATATTGGGGTCGGGAGGCAGATAAATTGGCATTACCGCTGAGGCGGCGTTCTCCCGCGCGATATCCGTAAATACCCGCGACTCAAAGGTAACGGAATATGGCGCGAGTATCTCTTGAGAAGAAACTTCACCGACCTGGACCATTTGTGTTTGTTGATTGAGCAAATCGGGAAGCACTAAGCCTCCGAAGGCAAGCACGCAAGTCACGATCAAAATGGTTAATTTGATCGCGCCGCTTGTGGCAAGAGGTTCATCTTGCTGTTTTGCCATTCTTCTCATAAGTTACTCTCTGCTTAGCTCTTCTTTTACAATCCGGCTGGCTTCTGAATTGGTCGCACGTCCTTGTAAGAGGGGGAGCAGAGTCTTCATAACTGTTCCCATGTCTTTCACTGAGCTGGCTCCCAGCTGTTCAATTGTCTGCCTGACCATTCCGGTTAACTCCTCCCGGCTCAGCTGGGCTGGCAAGTAGGTTTTGAGGATGTCAATCTCAGCATTGGCAGCATCGATCAGGTCTTGTCGGCCGGCTCTTAACGCATCGGCATGAGCCTCGTGTCGGCCTTTGATCTCTTTTTGCACCACCGCCAGAAATTCCTCTTCGGACAGAGGCTCGCCTTTGCTGACCTCAGCGAGTTGGATGGCGGATTTAAGCATTTTAACCACCCACTTGCGGGTCTCGTCTCTGGCTTTCATGGAAGCTATCAGGTCATCTTGTAATTTGTTGTGAAAATCCATGAGCTTATTATACCTTTTGAACACCATTTGGCTTTTTAGAGGTTGGGCATATTTTATTTTGGTCTCTGCGCCTGAACGATCTGTTTAAGGATGATTACTACGCATGCAACCTGCCACCTTCGATCTCATATAATAGGGAGTATTTGTTGGTTGGTTGACATACTCCTTCTACGGCGAGACTGTGATCAGCGGCTTCAGCTGCGTGAAGGTAGTTTCGCCAATTCCGTTCACTTTTAAGATATCCTCAATTGTCAGGAAGTATCCATTTTGAATGCGAAACGCAATGATGGCTTTCGCGCGGACCTCACCGATGCCCGGCAGGTCTTCTAATTCTTCCTGGCTGGCTGTGTTGATGTTGATCGGTTTGCTGTCATCGATTTCTGTGAGACGCAAATCTGTTTCAAGCGAAGCTTGTTCCTCTTGCAACGATGGGATGTACAAACGCTGGCCATCGCTCAGGGCCGCTGCCAGGTTCAACAAATCTTCTCTTGCTTGCTCCGTCGGACCATGAGCCGCGTTGATGGCATCCTGAACAATAGCCCCTACTGGCAGGCTGTAAACTCCTGGCTGCATCACTTCACCAGTCACATGAACCTGGATCAGACTTGAAGTCGAGCTTGGCTCCGGGGTCAGATTTGGAGTTACTGTGATTAGTTTGAAGGTTTGTTCGTTTTTGTTCAGGCTTACCATCCTGATAAGACCGCTCAGCAACAGACCAACAAGGATACCTCCGAGATACTGCTTCCAGAATTTCATAATGACGCCTGGCTATTCTCAGCCGCCAGCATGAGGTTGAAGGCTGTGATAGAAACCTCGAGCATATCAGGCGACGGCTCGCGGGTGGTCAATTTTTGCAGCCACAAATTTGGTTGGATCAACCAACGTACAAAAGCTGAACGCTCCATCCAATTGGCTGCAAAGCGGATGTATTCGTATGCGATCGCAGAAATCACAGGCAGCAGCAAAATACGCGATATCAGCCGTGTGACTAAAGGGAGAGGACCCAGCAAGGTGAATATCAGCACAGAAAGTAAGACTAATGTGAGCATGAACGACGTGCCGCAGCGTGGATGGACCAGGGATTGCAGTCCAACCGTATCAGGGGTCATTTCAGCTTCGGCTTCGAAAGCGTTGATGGTCTTGTGTTCCGCGCCATGGTAGGCGAAGACCCGCCGAATTTCGGGCACCCTTCCCATCAACAGGAGGTAAACTATCAGCATCAGCAATCGAAATACGCCTTCAAGCAAGTTGCTCCACCAGGGGTCGAGTTGGAAAGCTTTATCTGCAAAACCTGCCAGTAACGCCGGCAAAACGAAAAACACACCTACCCCCAGAGTCAGCGATACCAACACGGTTGCGATAAGCGCACCGCCTTCCAGTGGCTCGTCTTCGCCGGAGGCAATGTTTGCTGATTGGGTCAAAAGCCGCGTTCCCAGGCTCAGCGAATCCCTCAAACTGATGATCCCACGGATAAACGGCACCTTCATCCATTTGGATTGATAAAGATTGGGCAGTCGTTCTTCATAGGTCACAATCTCGCCTGAAGGCGCCCTGACTGCCATGGCCAGGTTGGTGCGCCCGCGCATCAACACGCCTTCCAATACAGCCTGACCACCGTAGGACGGCAGGCGTAAGGCTTTGTCGCTAGGCATACTTATGCCTTTCCGAAACTTAGATAGAAATGGATCAAAGCTTCGATTCCCTTCAACCAGTTTGGAAAGTTAATTCTTTCATTAGGTGAATGGATGGCGTCGTCCGGCAACCCAAAACCGGTCAGGAGCGATTTCACTCCCAGCTCTCGCTGCATCACGGTCGCCACCGGGATACTGCCACCTTCTCGTTTATAGGTGACCGGGTTGTCCCAGACCTCAGCCATCGCGTCCACAAGATTTTGCACGCCAGGCGCGTCATCTGCCAGATAGGCAGGGCCGGCACTGTGCAGAAAAATGGTTGTCCTGACAGTGTCAGGCGCGATCGATAAAATGTAATCCTTGGCAAGTTCGAAAATTTCCAACGGATCCTGGTTCGGTACCAGCCGGCAGGAGATTTTTGCTTTAGCGTAAGCGGGAATGATAGTTTTCGCACCTTCGCTGATGAAACCGGAATACAAACCGTTTACATCCAGCGTGGGGCGGGCGCCCTGTCGTTCAACAGGAGTAAAGCCTTCCTCGCCATAAAGCGCGGGAGAACCAGTTATCTCCAGGATGTCCTCTTCGGTCAGCTTATTCGAGGCGATTCTGGTCCGCTCTTCCTCTGTCATTGCAGGGATTTGGTCATAAAAACCCGGAATGGCGACCGATCCATCGGGATTATGCAATTTGGCGATGATTTCAGAAAGTACAATGGCCGGGTTGGCAACATTTCCGCCCCAGAGCCCGGAATGGAGGTCTGCCTTCGGTCCGTCGACGCGCACTTCGAAGTAAGTCATGCCCCTCAGCCCGTAAACCAGGGTAGGTCGGTCTTTGCCAACCATGCCGGCATCAGGATTGAGGATCATATCGCAACTTAACACATCTTTGTGACCTTTGATGAAATCTTCCAACGAGACAGAGCCAATTTCTTCTTCGCCTTCAATCAGGAATTTGATGTTGATTGGCAAATCACCGCTTTGCAGAGCGCTTTCAACAGCAAAGATAGTTGCCATAACCTGCCCCTTCATATCTGAGGCGCCCCTGCCAAAGAGATGCTCGCCTCGAAACTCGGGTTCGAATGGATCGCTCTTCCATTCATTCAGCGGGTCGACTGGCTGCACATCATAATGTCCATAGATCAGCAAGGTTTTCGCAGCTGGATCTGCGGACTTCTTCTCAGCGAATACTATAGGATGCAAAACGGTTGGAAAAATTTCTGTCTTTTCAAAACCAATTTTGCTGAGGTAATCATTCAGAAAATTAGCAGCTCTGACCATATCATCACGACGGTCAGCATCATTAGAAATGGAAGGTATTCGAACCAGGTCGAGATAAGAATCTGTCATGCGGTTTTGATTGTCATAGAAGTACTTAATTGCATTTTCAACGTTAGTCATAATTGTCCTTTTCTCTTAATGATAGTACGATTATATTCTATTTGAGTGGGTTTCATGATAGCATTGATCAATAACTCATGTCATTAACGGAGACGAGATGAGGCCTGAGCATGGCGATTTGCTTGAGCTGGGTTTGAGGCATAAGTTTTGGACTTGGTCAACCAACCTGAGATCCCAAGATGTCTCACGCGCGCTCAGAACAAAAGGTTACTGTTTTTGTAACCTTCAGGCGAAACGCAATAAGGATATGAAATCCTCGTTCTTGTACCCTAATCCCAGGAACTCAACTTCGCAAATGCGAAAATTTATGTCAAGAAGGGTATCATAACAATGGAATTTGTTGAGCATCGACAAATCATGATTTTGGGAGGAGGTCCGGCAGGTTTTACTGCTGCGCTTTACGCCGCACGTGCCGATCTAAAACCTCTTTTGGTCACGGGCATGACGCTTTATGGGCAAGCGTCCCAGACGCATTTAATTGAAAATTACCCCGGTTTCCCTGAAGGTGTTGGAGGCAGCGATCTGGGTCAACTATTTGAAAACCAGGCAAAGCGGTTTGGCGCAGAAATCGTGTTTGACATGGTCCAGTGCGTCAGGCTTGATCAGCGTCCTTTTGAGGTGTGTCTTTCAGATACGATGTACACCACCGATAGTCTGATCATTTGCATGGGGGCTGACCCACGTAAGCTGGGCGTGCCTGGTGAGAGGGAATTCACAGGCAGAGGTGTTTCTTATTGTGCCACCTGCGATGGCTGGTTCTACAAAAACAAGGATATTCACATGGTCGGTGGGGGTGACTCGGCTCTGGAAGATGCCTTGTTTTTAACCCGGTTCGTAAATAGCATCACTATAATTCATCGCCGTGATACGCTCAGAGCAGGCGCTATTTTGGAAAAAAGAGCGCTTGAGAATCCCAAAATCAACTTTATTTGGGATACGGTTGTAAAAGAAATCATCGGCGAAGAGACTGTCAAACAGCTCCTGGTAGAAAACGTCATAACAGGCCAGCAGGAAACAATCCCTACCGATGGCGTCTTTGTCTCTATCGGTAATACTCCCAATACCGCCGTACTTGAAGGTCAGCTGAAGCTGACAAGCCGGGGCACGATTGAGGTCGACAGCCGCATGGAAACCAGCGTCAAAGGTGTCTTTGCTGCCGGGGAAATTGCCGATCCGTACTATCGACAGGTGGTCACATCTGCTGGTCTGGGTGCCGCGGCGGCCATTTCGGCCACGCACTATTTGCAAGAATTATCAAAATAACACTGTCTTAGCAGCAAAAAAGCGAGCTCTTGCTCGCTTTTTTTGTTAAGTTACAGGAAATTCGAGAACTTCAGGGAGTCGCTGTGGGTGAGATGCCGCTGCCTACCCAGCTGAAAACCCGGTACGCACTGATTGCTCCGGCTTCTTCGTAGATTGGATTGTTAGGATCCGAATTGATCTGGCGCGCTACCGAGACACTCCACTGAATAATGTGCGGGTTGGTGTCGGTCGGTCTGAAACTGGCTGGCAGAATGAACTTGGTGTCGCTCACATAATCCACCAGGATCTTTTCTTCTGCTGACGTAAGGTCCTGGATCATGACCCGATAGACTTCGCCGGGGTACAGGGAGGCTACTGACGCCCACTGCAGAGTCACAGCTTGATCCTGTGCTGTGAAAGCAGTACCGGATCGGGGCAACAGCAGGTTAGGCGCAGGGTAAGGGGGGAGTGGCGTAGGCGTAAGCGTTGGGCCGGCGGTTGGCAGTCGGTCGCATAAGGGGATAATCAGCGTCTGACCCTGCCGGACGATATCGTTGGGCAGGTTGTTGTAGATGCGGATATCCGACATGGAAACATTGTAGTTGGCGGCAATAGAGCTAAGAGTCATGTTAGCGTCTACTATGATGGTATCGGTGTGCGTACACATTTCAACATCCGCGATAAATGCTTCTGGAGTCGCCGTCGGCACAGGCGATGGCGTCAGTGTGGGTTGAGGAACTTGTAGAACCAACCCAGGACTGATCAGGCAGCTGGTGTTGAGGTTATTGGCAAGAATGATGCTCTGTACCGAAGTGTTAAACTGCAGGGCGATATCCAGACAAGTTTCGTTATCTTTAACCGTGTATTCGATCGGAGGCAGTGGCGTCCAGGTGGAAAGAGGGGTCTGGGTAGCGGTGTTTCTTGGCGTGGTTGTCAGCGTGGGCGTGGTGGTGGCGGTCATCTCTGCGTTTGTCAGCACATCTGCCTGTGTTTCACCGCGATTGATTATAAAGAAAATCAGAAGACCGATCAGAACCAGGATCAGGACAATGATCGCGATCAGAGCGATGAGGTTGATTTTTACCTCAGGGATTCGCTTCGAATCGATTCTTTCGGTTTTGCTTTTTGATTTAGGTGCAGCAATGCTGTCTGATAAATCGGTTCCACAAACCAGGCATCTGCGGGCATTTTCAGAAAGTTTTGTGCCACAAACCGGGCAATTACGGCTTTTGTTCCCCGGCATATCGGGTTGGTTGTTTTTCATTTTTCTACTCATTACTTAAAAATTGCTGCTGTGCAGCTGTATTGGTACAATTTGCAGATGGCAGCAGTATATATTCATTTTCCATTTTGTGTTCAAAGATGTCAATATTGTGATTTTATCACGTATGCTCATATGGGTCATTTTATACCAGATTATCTGGACGCGCTGAAGAGAGAAATGCGCTTGAGCCTGCCTGGAACCGACAAGGCAAATAGCGTGTATTTTGGGGGCGGAACTCCTTCATTAATTAAGCCTGGCCAGGTCGAGAGCTTGCTTGAGGAAATCGAACAGTTGATAGGGATAAGTTCTTCTGCAGAAATTTCACTTGAGGCTAATCCAGGCACCGTTTCAAGCGAAAGCTTGAAGGCTATGCGAGAAGCGGGTGTCAATCGACTCAGCCTGGGGATCCAGTCTTTCTTCGATTCCGATTTGCAGCTGTTAGGGCGAATCCACTCAGCTGAGCAAGCCCGGAAGAGCATTGGGGATGCTCAACAGGCAGGCTTTGATAATCTCAGCCTTGATTTAATTTTTGGTTTGCCCGGACAAACGCTAAATATCTGGCAACAGAACCTGGAGGAGGCCACTTCAATTGGAGTCCAACATCTTTCGTTATATTCCCTGATTATTGAGCCCGGCACGCCTTTTGAGAAAGAGATCGAAGCAGGTCGGCTTGAATTGCCAGACGAAGATTTAGTCGCCGATATGTTCGAACTGGCAATGGATTTTCTGCCACTGAACGGCTTACATCAATACGAAATTTCGAGCTGGGCCAAAGGCGAGCCTTTTGAATCCAGGCACAATAAGGTTTATTGGCGAAATCAGGATTACTTCGGTCTCGGCGCGGGTGCTCACAGCAAAATTGGGGATTATCGTCTCCAGAATGTCACTACGATTCCTGCCTATATTGAAAGGTTGAACCGAGGCAATGATCCTGCATCATCTTTTTCCCCGGCACTGGAAGAAAAATCATTTATCGACGAACAGATGGCTATGCAAGAGAGTATGATGCTGGGACTGCGAATGACCCGCGAAGGGATCTCAGAAAGTCGTTTCCGAAGTGTCCATCAGGCAGAGATGAAAAAGGTTTTTGACGAGGAGATCGGCAGGATTCTGCATTCTGGCCTGGGTGAATGGCAGACGCAGGCTGACGGCTCTCACCTGGTGCTGACACAAAGGGGTATTATGTTTGGGAACAGGGCTTTTCAGGAATTCGTCTGATTATTTGTGTACATCGATGATGGTACCCCAACCGTGTTTTACCCAATCCTGAGGGGCGGCGATTGGGTTGGTCCAGCGATAGACCCATTTGGCATCTGCGGGTGAGAGGTTGATGCAGCCGCCGCTCATAGGCGTGCCATAATTAGTATGCCAGAAGGTGCCGTGGGTTGCCAGCCCCATGCTCATCTCAAAAAAACACGTCCAGGGGACTCCCATCCAGATTCTCTCACGAATATCGCTGGTCAAAACGGCGTTACCCATGTGCTTGGAGGGCATTTTGGTCTTGATAGAATACTTACCTTCCCCGGTTGGGAATCCTGTGGATACTTTTGTTTCGAAGACAAGCGTATCGCCTTCAAAAGCCTGCAGACGCTGAAGGGGTATAGAGACGTCGATTTTTTTGTCAGAAAACGGCACTTCCGGGTGAATCGGCTCAAATTCTTCATCTGGAATCAGGCGGGCGTGTTCATATGAGATCGCGGTCTTGGTGCGACCAAGTTCGTCCTCCACACGGTACCAGGGTCGTTTGTCAGGCCCTTCAACTACATCGGTGATCCAATGCGTGGAGAGATAGTAAAACATCCAAAGAGGTTCCCAGCCTTCGTCATAACTGTAATACATGGATCGAGTATAGGGGACGGTGATTTCTGCCAGCTGACCAGAAGCACGCTTGGGTTTTGAAAGCGGTTGGTATTCATAGCGTACTTCGTACAGGTAACCACTAAAGACGTATCCGCCCCAACAGCGGTACCAAATCGGATTCCAAGCGGGACCATTCGGCCCTATTACTTCTTCGTAAACATTGATGATTTCGTTGTACTGCCTTTGGTAAACGATAACGCTGGATTCATCCGGTTCTTTATAAATACTCACCCCCTGTTTTTCTCCTACCAGCATCAGTCTGGGGTGATTAACTGAAAAGCCTTCCTTATCCGGGGGTGTGAAGGCAGAAGCACCAAGTCCAAGAAGGCTGAATTTAAGAAAATCACGTCGGCTGAACTTCATAAGATTAATCGAATTTATCCAGATCGATCTCGGCGACAGAATCGAACACATGTCTGGGTCTGTAAGGATAGTTGTCGATTTCATCGAAAGCTGTGGAACCCGATAAGACCAGAATGGTCTCCATACCTGCCGAGATGCCCGAGAGCACATCAGTATCCATGCGGTCGCCCACCATGTAGGTGTCTTCAGAGTGCATACCGAAATGATTAAGGGCGGTTCGCATCATCAGGGAATTGGGTTTGCCCACAAAGAAAGCCGCTTTACCCGTAGCTTTCTCAATCAAAGCCGCCATAGCGCCAGTGGCAGGAACGATGCCACTCTCAGAAGGTCCATTTGGGTCTGGGTTGGTGGCGATAAAACGTGCTCCACCAAGGATCAGCCGGATCGCTTTGGTGATTTGATCAAGGCTGTATGAGGAGGTTTCGCCCAGGACTACAAAATCGGGATCAGATGCTGTCTGGATGAATCCCTGACTGTGAATTGCTTCTGTCAGTCCAACTTCACCTATTACGAAAGCAGCGCCGTTTGGTGTTTGGCTGGCGAGGAATTCAGCAGTGGCGATTGCCGATGTAAAGATGATGTCTTCGTCAATTTCCAAACCAGCTTTCTTAAGGCGGTGGGCCAAATCACGGGTAGTGTACTTGGAATTGTTAGTTAAAATCGAGAATTTGCGTTTTTCGTCAACTAACCTCTGGATGAATTTATCCGCTCCCGGAACCATGTTGGCGCCGTGCACTAAAACGCCATCCATGTCGATCAAAAAATTCTTTTTTGTCATTCTTGCTTCCTTTCAACATCTCGTTTGAAGACCAACACTGATTGTACTCAATGATGCCCAATTATAAACCTTCTGTTCAGTGTAGATGTTCGTACCCAGCAGATATGCTGTCTTTTCTCTGGCAGTTCTATCACTAACATGCGCAAAATAAAAAAAAGCCACTGTCGTTGTAAAACAGTGGCTTTTTTTTATGAACTAATGTTGACAATACTTTATTTCTTGGTCAGAATGATGCGGGCATCGACAACCGAGACTCCCTCACCGTCTTCATAGACGATGACAGGGTTGGCATCTGATTCAGCTATTTCGTCCTGCAGATCGTAGATCATGTAGGAGTAATGTGCCAAAACTTTTGCCAGCTCTTTTTGGTCGCGAGGTGCCTCGCCACGAGCGCCTTCAAGAATCTTAGAACTCTTGATTTCTGACTGCATATCCAGTGCAGTGGCTTCGTCGATCGGGGCCACTTTGAAGGTTACGTCCTTCATGACCTCGACAAAGATACCGCCTAACCCAAACATGAGGGTGGGGCCAAAAGTGGCGTCATTGACTGAACCCACGATTACTTCAGTCGCCCAGGGAGCCATCTCCTGAACAGCCAGGCCATCGATTTCTGCATCGGCTTTGTAGTTGAGCGAATTCTCCATGATAAGTTTCCAGGCGTCACGGACGCCTTGTTCGTTTTTGATGTTGACCTTGACCGCGCCGGCATCCGACTTGTGCAGGATATCGGGAGAGACAATCTTCATCACGACTGGATAACCGATTTTCTCTGCAAGTTTTATAGCATCTTCTTCGGTCTTGGCAAGCTCGGTGGGGGTTATGGGCAACCCATAAGCAGCGAAGACATGCTTGGCTTCGACTTCGGTCAGAGCTTCTCTGCCATTGGCACGGGCACCTGCGATAATCTGGCGGGCTTTTTCGCTGTCGATATCAGTCGGTTTGTACAGGTTGTTGTGCGCGGTTTTCATCATGTCTTCCTGCTTCCGCAAGGAGGCCAATGCCTTGACTGCCAGGTCAGGGGCGTCATAAGTGGGAATGTCATGTTCAATCAGCCATTTCATAGCTTCTTCACAGCGATCGCCGCCGATGAAAGAGACGGCCACAGGTTTGCCGCTGGCGCCTGATTCCTGGATGGCGTTGTAAATTGCTTCGGCGATTTCTTGCGGGTCGGTAACGGAAGTCTCGCAATAG
>Ga0265293_10008120_pt1 | contig 15715 bp, 15 predicted proteins | sample Munlanlewell138R_FD_192505 | JGI IMG/M metagenome (GOLD analysis project Ga0265293, IMG submission 192505) | Leachate microbial communities from a municipal landfill in Southern Ontario, Canada - Leachate well 138R | ecosystem: Engineered > Solid waste > Landfill > Unclassified | place: Canada...
GAAGCCATCCGTCGCAGGGGTGACATCGACCTCATCGCCAGGGCGATTCACCGCATCAAAGAAATCGGCGGCGTCGAGCTGCATCTCGATCTGATCGCCGGTCTTCCCTATGAGGATTATCATCTGTTCCGGCGTTCGTTTAACGATGTGTACGGACTCGGGGTCGATATGCTCCAGGTGGGGTTTTTGAAGCTACTCAAGGGGACTCCCCTGCGCGACGAAGCGGCGCGCTACGGGTACGTGTTCCGCCAGCAGGCGCCATATGAAGTGATTACGAACAGCTATATTTCCGCCGACGGCCTCGTTCGTATCAAAATGATCGAGGAGCTGGTCGGCCTGTACCACAACCGCGGCGGATTTGCAAAGACGCTCGCGAGAGTGCTGAGCGACAGCAGCAATGCGTTCGATTTCTACGAAGCGTTCGCCCTGTGGTACTACGATGCGGGGCATCAGAAGCGCAATCACAGAAAAGAAGATCTATACCGCATCCTGCGCGCATTCCTGCTGCGCTGGGCGCCGGCCTCCGCAGGGGAAACGCTCGACCGCACGCTCATAGCCGATCTTGCTGATGCTACAAACAAAGATGTCGCCCTGCGGTTCGAAAGCGAAGGCTGGGAGCTGCCGCAGAGAGGCGGCGTGCGCTGAGGACTTGCTTTGTATCAGCCGCAGATGAATGCCTGATGAACAGATATAGCTGAAGCATCCAGATCCCTGCCTGTCGTAAATGGATCGTCGTCGCTAATTCCTTGCAGACAAATGCCAGCTTAAGATGCAGGCTATAGCGGACGTAGATAAGTTAATCGAGTATCAATACTATAAAAGGAGATTACCGTGGAACAGCCACTCGATATGATGGACCGGGACGATCGGATTGCCCCTTACCTGAAGCACTTGCTGGAGGCCTTATTGTTCGATTCGTTTTCCGAAGAATATCTGAGCCGTGAGAGCCTGGAGTTTATGGTCGGCGTGCCGATCCCCATCCAGAAAGAAGACCTGTCCGCATTTCTCGAAGGCGGGATTCCACTGATCCGGCTGGCGGACAACATGGCGCTCGTGACCGGTGTCGACCCGGCGTTTCCTTCGGCGGGTGCCTACATGCGCTTCCTCGCCCGTTTTTTTGACGAGAACCTGCCCAATGTGCTCGCCGACCTCGGTGCACAGCATTTGCACAGCGCGGACTATGCAAAGTCCGCAGCGTATTTCAGGAGCGCACTGGTGCTGGATTCCTCTCATCAGACGGCTCTGTTCGGCTACGCCTGCGCCTGCCGCGAATGGTATCTATCGCTGGAGGCAGAGGACAGCGCCGAGCAGATCCAGGCTCTTAAGGATGAAGCGCTGGAGTTTTACGAACTCTGCAATGCGCTATACCCGGAACTGGCCGCTCCCTACTACTTCCTCGGCTACGCGTATTTGAACCTCGGAATGTACACGAAAGCCAAACTCGTGTGGGAGGAGTTTTTGAAGCTGGAATCTGAAGAAGAGGAGCGGCAGGAAATCGAGGAACGACTCGAGCAGCTCGAGGATCCCGTGCGCATCGAAGAAGGTATCAACTTCTTGCTGGCAGGGAAGCTCAACGAAGGACTTGCCATCCTGGAGCCTTATGCCGAGACCGAAACGGCCAGCTGGTGGCCGCTGCACTACTACCTGGCGTCTGCCTATCGGGCGCTCGGTCACGATACCGAGGCGATCGAAGGCTTCCACAAAGTGCTGGAACTCGCGCCGTCGCACATCGACAGCACCATGCAGCTTGCAGAGCTGTACGAGCAAAAAGGCGACGACGAAAAGGCCGAAAAGTACTTCCGTAAAGTGCACATCCTGCATCAGAACCGCGAGGACTGAGTCAGGCCATCGGCATGCATGCAGTTTAGCGCGTCGCAATTCGGCGGCGCGTATCGTCCTCCAAAAGGAGTGCAACCTGCGCGCAGTGTGGGGTTCGAAAGCAGGGCATAGTTCGAAGCCAGAAGATAGAAATGCAATCTGCTGGCAGTGTGGCGCACGAAAGCAAAGTACACAAATAATGTGTTGACAAGGTCGCTCTATCTGTTGTATTATATAACTTGTCGTAAACGGGTGACATTCCAAGGTAGCTCAATGGTGGAGCACTCGGCTGTTAACCGATAGGTTGTGGGTTCGAGTCCCACCCTTGGAGCCAAAAGCGTCCAGGGCCCCGATCGGGGCCCGGACGTGGCAAGACCTGAGATCCGGTCGAATGCGAAGGCAATGCCGGGATGGCGGAATTGGCAGACGCACAGGACTTAAAATCCTGCGATAGCAATATCGTACCGGTTCGATCCCGGTTCTCGGCACCATCACCACTTTATTCGACAACATCGACGCGGGGTAGAGCAGCTGGTAGCTCGTCGGGCTCATAACCCGGAGGACGGGGGTTCAAATCCCTCCCCCGCAACCAAATCTGAAACAACAGTTGATACAATCGTGTCGACTGTTGTTTCGTTTTTTTTTAGCCTTGAAAAGCCTTGTGCGCCAAGGGATTAAAAAAGCAGAAGGTGCAAATGTCCTCTGCTCTTGATGTCTGTATGCCGTTCAAAGACGCCGTATCCGCTCCTTATTCCCTCAAAGGTAAAATGCTATCGTTTAGATGCTAAGTTTCACTTCGCTGCCGTTCCTGAACCTGAACACGAGCGTGTCGTCGGCATATACCGTTACCTTCTCAATCAGCCTGTTCCACAGCCTGTCGTTAAACTCGACCGGCAGATCCGGCAGAAGCCTTATCTCTGTCGCAAAGCACTCGATCATATCGACTTCAAAGGCCAGCGTGGTTTTCCGTCCGTTGAGATGATCGATCCTGCTCTGCGCCTTGCTGTAACGCTCCGAATAGCCGTCGTACTTCTCGTTGTATTCATCCTGGCTCATCGGTGTTGAGGCGTTCTCTGCTATCAGTTTTTCCGTCAGCATGGTCACTGTGTCGAGCTCATCGGCAAGCTCTGCAAGTTCCCGGTCAATGGCGGTGGTATCGGAAAGCGTGTCTGCCATCACCCGGCAGTCTTCGAGCAAGGCATCGCGGTCTTCAGTCAGCTTGCTTACGGCTTGCAGGAACCTTTCCTTTATAACGTCTTCCGTCAGGTGCGGCGTCGTACACTTGTGTTCTCCTTTGAACTTGGCGTTGCATTGCCAGATCACACGGCGGTATTTATCCGTGGAATGCCACACCTTGCTGCCGTAAAATGCTCCGCAGTCTCCGCAGACGATCTTCGAGGAAAACGGGCTGAGGCTGTTGTGGTGATTTCCTCTCGCTTTCCTTGCGGCCATCTCCTCCTGCACCAGGCCCCATTCCGTTTTATCGATGATAGCCGGATGGCTGTCCGTGACATAGTACTGAGGAACCTCGCCCTCATTCACCTTCATCTTCTTGTTCAGAAAGTCCACAGTGAACTTCTTTTGCAGGATGGCATCACCCTTGTACTTCTCATTTGTGAGGATGCTTTCGACAGTGGATGACTGCCAGACCTCTTTTCCTCTTGGCGTCGGAACACCGTCCTTCGTGAGTTGCTTCGCTATGGCGTTGACCGTTTGCCCGGCCATGAACATCTTGTAGATCCGCTTAACGATCTCGGCTTCTTCCGGCACGATCTCGGGCTGACCGTCCGCGCCTCTTTTGTATCCGAGGAAGGAACTGAACGGCATATTGATCTTGCCGTCCGCGAAGCGTTTACGCTGGCCCCAGGTGACGTTATCCGAGATGGAGCGGCTCTCTTCCTGTGCAAGCGAGGACATGATTGTAAGGAGCAGTTCTCCCTTGCCGTCGAAACTCCAGATGGCCTCTTTCTCGAAATAGACCTCTATGCCGTTTTCCTTAAGCTTTCGGATCGTGGTGAGGCTGTCCACAGTGTTACGAGCGAATCGGCTGACGGACTTCGTTACGATAAGATCTATCTTCCCTGCAAGGGCGTCGTTGATCATCGTATTAAAGCCCTCGCGGTGTTTCGTGTTGAGAGCCGAGATGCCCTCATCGGTATAGACTCCGGCGAACTCCCATTCAGGGTTTGAGCGAATGTACCGGGTGTAGTAATCTACCTGCGCCTCATAGGAGGTCAGCTGTTCTTCGCTGTCGGTCGATACTCTTGCATACCCGGCGACCTTGCGTTTTGCTTTTGCGTTCACCGGCTGTCTGCTGTGCTTTTTCTTTGTGGCCGGTATCACCACTACGTTAGCCATTGTGTCTGCTCCTTTCCAACGTCCTGCGTCCTGCCGCTTTCCGCATCTCTTCACTCCAGGAATCGGCTCTGGAGCGGTCCTTCCAAACGAGCGTCTTTTCCGTACTGCCGAACCGGACTGTCAGCCGGTTACCGCTGCATGCCGTTATGGAATCAAACGGCGTATCGCCAAGGACCTCTATGAGCGTTCCTTCCGGGATAGCTTTCGAAGCGCAGTAGGCTTTTCCTTTCTCATTGTAGGTGGAGCATATCCACACGGGACCGGTCGCGGTGATCTTTCTGCGGTAGTGCTTTCCGCAGATTTCGCAGGTGATCTTTCCGGTATACGGCGATGACTTTCCATGCGTCTTCGGCGAGTGCTTTTCGGCTCTCCGCTTTATCTCAGTCTGCACCGCCTCAAAGTCCTCAAGGCTGATGATGGCTTCATGCGTATCTTCCGCAAGGAATCTGGGCAGTTCACCGTTGTTTTCGAGTTTCTTTTTCGTGATGTGATCTTCGCTGTAAAACCGCTGCAGGAGAAGGTTTCCGGTGTAATTGTAATTCCGGAGGATCCTTGACACCGAACTCTTATGCCATGTGAAACCTTTCTGCGTAAGGACGCCGTCTTCGTTAAGACCGTTCACGATGGCTACGATGCCTTTGCCGGAAAGGAACTCAGCGTAGATCCGTTTTACTATCTCTGCCTCTTCCGGCACGATCACGAACTTTCCATCATCCTGCCTGTAGCCGAGCATCACACCGCACCACGGTTTTCCTTCTTCGAAGTTCTTCCTGATCCGCCACTTCTGATTCTCGCTTGCCGAAAGGCTCTCCGCCTGCGCGAAGGACGCGAGGATCGAAAGCATCAGTTCGCCTTGCGAGGAAAGCGTATGGATGTTCTGTTCTTCAAAGAACACATCGATGCCCAGGCTCTTCAGTTCCCGGACCGTCTCAAGGAGCGTGACTGTGTTCCTTGCAAACCGCGATACGCTCTTCGTTATCACGGTGTCGATGTTTCCGGCTCTGCACTCGTTAAGAAGCCTCACGAAACCTTCGCGGCTGTCCTTCGTGCCGGTCTTGGCTTCATCGGCGTACACGCCGGCATACTGCCATCCGGGATGGTTTTGAATGTAATTGCTGTAGTAGCTGACCTGCGCCGAAAGAGAGTGGTGCATGGCGTCTTTTGCGGAGGAGACTCTTGCGTATGCAGCCACTCTCTTCAGCGTCGGCAGAGGCTTTTGGAATGTGCGTTTTTCTATCGTCTTTGCCATTATCTGCCCTCCTTGTTCGTATCAATAACGGGTACTGTATTCATCACTCTTCGGGGCAGATATATCAAGCACTACGCGGCAAATATACTGCCGGAAGAAAGACCGTATTTCCGACTCAGTGCGCGGAGCACTTTCCTCTTGTCCTGCAGCGTGAGAAGTCCTTCGCTGTGGAGCCTTTCCGCGACTGCCACGGCGGTCTGATAACGCATGAGGTTTTCCGGCGAGTATATTTCCTTTTGCGATCTGTGTCCTTCATTCATACTTTCTCTCCCTGTTCACTTGATTCCAGTAAGCGCTCCTGCATCTGTCACAACAGAACCGTTTTGCCTTTCTGCCCTCAGTCTGCAATACAGGCTTTCCGCAGTTCTGACAGCGCAGAGTCCCCGGAATCTCCGGGTGGCGGCGGATATGGCTTTTGACCGTATTCACCGACACACCCAGAGACCTTGCAATGGAGGTCGGGGTCATGCTTTGAAGACGCAGACTGTCGATCGCTCTGATCGTCTGCCTGTTCATGGCTTAGCCCTCGTCTGCTACCACGAGCACTTTTACGGCTTCGGGACGGACGAGCCTGCCGTCCAGACGCTCGGTCGCAAGATATCCGATCTGGTGGGTCTCGAAGAATCTCTCGCGGAGCACCTGAACGCTCAGGCTCGTTCTGTCGACTACCCAGTAGTAGCGGAAGTCACCGAAGGCGACAGCCTTTGCTCCGGCATCGGCATCAGGCATATAGTTGCTGATGTAGACAGGCTTTCCGAGGATGGTTTCGCTGCCCTGATCCCACAGATAGTTTCCGGCATCGTCCTTGAGCTTGCGGAGGGCGAGCGCGGTCTTGTCGTTCATCAGCCAGATGCCTCTCTTGCGGTAATCCTTGTCCACGGAGAAGAACAGGTCGATGACTGAATCAAAGGTGAGGCTCTCTCCCGTGACGCCGATCTCGGCACCGCCGGTTTCGTGAAGGATGCCTGTCGGCTCCGAGGTGCCGTTGCCGTTGATGAAGCCGTCCTCTTCGGCTCTTGCGAAGTTGCCTACCAGACGCTCCCTGAGATATGACTCAAAGCTGAACTTGCTGTCGTGCAGGAACTCGGCGTCAAGCTTTACGACCACGGCAAGCTTGTGATCCGAGATATCGTAATCGGTGAAATCGTCGAGTCCGTCATACACTGGGATCGCAGCGCCTTCTGCCACCCAGGTGGCGGAGTCCTTGTTCATTCTCGCCTTGATGTTCGACGCCGCGCCGGGAGAGTAAAGGCGCGTCGCGATCCTGCGGAAGAGGCTTTCTTCTTTCAGGTCACTATTGATCTTCTGATCGTCCACGGTCGGGAACTGATATCCGCCGTCGATGTTTCCGGCATCGAGGAACTGAGCATGACCTTCCTTGCCCTTCAGATAGTCCCAGAAGTGCTGTGCATACTCCGGCTGATTCACCGGTGTAAAAGTATCTTTCGAATTGATATTCATCGTTGTTTCCTCCTGTAAAAAACTTGTCGGGTAATTACCCTTCTGGTTTCGCGATTTTTGCGTACGTGACCCCCGCCGCCGTTGTCCAGAGGAGGGGTCGTAGAGATTCAGACCCCCCTGGGTCACTTGCAATGCTCACAGCGGTAGACCGGACAGCGGTGACTGCCGGACACGCTGATGATGCATTTAAGAGCTTTTCCGCAGCGAGGACATCTGATCCTGATGTCCTTTGCGCCTTGTGTGTGAAGCCGGAAACTTCCTCGGACGATCTCTTCCAGATAGGCTTTGTGGTGGGCTTTGATCACAGCCTCGTCCTCTGCCGGAAACACGGCGCATCCGGTCTTGCCGTCCGAACTCATATCGATCACGGGGTAATACTTGATCTCGTCCATCAGCGGCCTCCTTCCAAAGGTCTCATTCCGTATCTCTCGCAGAAGGCGACCGCCTCCTCAAAGCTGCGGAAGAAGACCTGACTGAAGCCGTACGCGACCTTCCACTCCATAGGAGAGGTCTTTTTACTGTGCATGATCAGGACGATGTTATCCTTCCGGTTGCTGCGAAGCTGAATGCCGTCATAGTTCTTATCCGAAAAGTCGGACGCCTCCATCACGGGTATGGCATCTGCATCGGGCATGATTCCGATCGGGATGTAATTCATATGTTGTCCTCCTTTCAATTTTCTGCTACACGCGCTTGGGGCTGTCTGTGGCAAGTCGTTATACCGCTCTCTATAAAGAAAACGTGTTTAGAAAACGCTAATGTGGCTTGCCACACGTAGCCCCAGGTCATGAGAGCAGTGTGTTTTTGAGTTTGTAGCCGATAAGCAGCGTGGTCTTTTCACCGCCGTCCTGTGGCCGCTTTCTTCTGACATCGCAGTACCTTCTCAGTTCCGACAGGAAATTCCTTGCGTTTTCGGCATAACAGCCGTTCTCGTAGCACCACGTCCGGTAGGCTTCGTACACAGCAGAAGTCCTTATCTCGCTGGTCGGATCCTGTATCAGGATATCTTCCATGAACTGAACGCTTTTGTTGCTGTCGTGGTAGTACGATGCGACAGCGTCAGCGACCGAAGCAGGCATCGTGAAGCCTTCCTTCTCAAGGAGCCGGTAGCCCTCGATGAGCCAGTTAAGGATCGCGCTCTGCACTTCGGGCTTTCTGAATTCTTCCTTCAGACCTTTATCCTGCTCTGCATCCGTAAAGTGCCTGTTGAACGGCACGATCACAATGCGTCCGCTGCCAAACAGCGTCATATCCGTTATGACCGGCAGGTAGTTCGTGTTGATGTACATCTTGAAGGTCGGCCTGAAATCGAAGCTGTTCTCGTTCAGGAATCTGGCGTTTAAGGTGTCGTTTCCGGTCATGTTCTTGAGCTGACCACCGCTGAGACGGATGCCTTTATCCGGCTCTGATATGTTGGCAAAACGGATCCCGGCAAGACGTGCGATGTCCTCGCTCGGCGAGTGGCTGTTCTGATTGCTTTTCTGCATGATGCTTTCCGGTCTTACCGTTATGCCGTAATCGCCCATGACGGAGAGGACGCTTTCTACGAGTGTGCCTTTGCCGTTTCTGGTAGTTTCGCCGTAGTAGAAGAACATGCACTCAAAGCGTGTGTTGGCGGTAAGGCCGTAGCCGAGCGTCTTCTGAAGGAAACGCAGCTTGTCATCTTCGCCTGACATGATCTCCGAAAGGAACCTGTCCCATCTGGGATATGAGGCGTTGGGATCGAACCTGACTGCGCTGATCTTCGTGATATAGTCCTCCGGGCAGTGTTCATGTGGAATACCGCTTCGGATGTCCACGGTGCAGTTGGAGCAGTTGAACAGATACTCGTCCCGATCAAAGATCGTCATGGACAGAGGATACACGCTCTGCGCCTCGCGGATATACACGTCGCGGAGCCTTCTCTGCACCCACTTCTTACACCAGGAGAGGATGAGCGACCGCTTTTCCTCGTCGTGGATCGTGGATGCGTAGATAAGCAGACCGTCAGCGAGGTCCTTTCCGAGTTCCGTTACGAGCAGTCCTGCCGTATCGGCGACCCAGAGCGTTCCGTCGTATACGAACCACTTCCTGCGCTCTGAAACGAACCGGGCGACGTCCTTAAACACATCCGCGAACAGTCTTCCGAAGCCGATGTCGTTTCCGGCATAGCGTTTGCAGCCGGCGACGTTCAGACTGATAAGCTTCTGTGCCACGGTGCTGAAGTCCTGACTTGCCGTAGATACGGCGATCGGCTTATAGAACTCGGTGGTACCTGCGACCGCTTTTTCGATGGTCCTTCTGCTGTAGTCTTCTCTGTCCCATTTCTCACGGCAGAGATCGCTCAGTCTCATGAGCCTGTCGATCTGATCTGCGTCGCCTCCGCAGTAGAAAGCAAGAATGGAACACAGTGCAAGATCGGCTTCGCTCTGCGATGCGTATCCGCTGCTGTCTCCGTTCCACAGTTTTCTGAACTTCTCACTGTTGGCAGCGGACATCGCAAGGTCGATCACGGCAGCGTCCGAGAGAAAACTCCCCGGAGGCTCGATCTTAGGCGTCTGCTTCGTCGGCTTTACCATGTAGCTTTCCAGAAACGCTGTGTAGTCATCACCGCATTTTCGGATAGGCTTTTCACAAATGGCGTTCCCGGTCACGGTCACATACTTCTTCTCTCTGTAGGCTTCGACGTGGATCCTGCGGTTATTGACGTAGTACTTCGCCTTATCGAATACCGCATCTGTGGTATCGATGATGATCCGAACGCCCTTACCGGACGGGCTGTACTCCGCATAGGAGTCCATCCGGCTGATGATGTCCTTGGCAAGATCGGAAAGCCTATCTCCCGTCACGCAGTCATCGATGTCGATGGCGGAGAACCTGGGCTCAACGAAGATCCCGATGCCGTCGTATCCGCCTTTATCAAGCACAAGCTTTACGGCTTCAAACGAAGAAAAGTGACTGCGGTCGGTGGGGTTTGCCTTATTGCCGTTAACGCTGTAAGGGACCTTCGTCGGTCTGCCGCCGCGTGTCTCATACTTCCACAGCAGAAACCGGGCATCCGTCTTCAGTGTTTCCGGCAGTTTTTCGTACATTGGCTTTTTCCTCCTTTCCGTAAGATTTGAGGTCATCCCTCACAGTACGGAGATTTGGAAGGGTCCTTTGATGGGGTATTTCCGTACAATTTCATGAGTTTTTTCTTTGCTGCCCTGATGCTCTCTCTGACACTGCTATAGTCGGCACCTTCGAGCCGGGCGATCTTCCGGATGCTCATACCGTCCATAAAGAGCCGAAACCGGCGGTGCTGCACAGCGGTAAGGTTCCTGCGCAGCCAGTCATAGATGCGTTTTTCCTCGTCGGCATCTGCGGTCTGCTCCGCGATGTCTTCCGGCGATGCATAATCATCGCCTTCATAGTCCAGCGCCTCGATGTGGTACGGCGCGTTGTAGCGCTGACGGCGCTCTCCGTTTTGGATCTCCTTGCGATTCTCCTCCAGCCATGCAAGTGCTGTGTTCCAGGACTCCTCGTCGCCGTCATCGACTGCGACGAATACCTGCAGGCCTTCGTAGGGGTCTTTGTAGCTGTAGTCTTTCACTGTTTGTCCTTTCCGCCCGAGGACGGAAAAGAGCCGGGAAAGCCACAGAAAAAGAGAGCCTGGTCACGCATGGGCACACTGATCCTGGGGTACGAGGAGCTCGCTCCTGAAAAGGATGCGATGCTCTATGTATCCCGGCCCTTATACGTAATCAGGCTTTCGATATGATGTTAAAAAGAGAGGACATCGGACGGATGTAGTGGAGGTTTCGTTTTAACGGAAAGGAGCCACCCGATGCCCTCCCAGATGTCAGTCAATGAAAGGTGCCGTTTTAACAAGCTTCTACCGAAAAAAGTTCGGCACTTCCTAACTGCCATCCGCTATACGGCCAGAAGAAGTGCCATATTTAAGCCTCTGAACAATAAAAAAACTGCCGACAGCTATGTCGGCAGATCTTTAGCATGCAAAGCATTTGATTGACGCTTTGATGCTCATAAATAAATATATCAGTATTGACTTCTCACTACTTTTTTACTATATTGGAGCAGTAAGGAGGAGTTCTGTATGGCTTTTTCGTATAAACCGCTATGGAAATTGCTCATCGACAAGGACATGAGTAAAAAAGCGCTGATGATTGAGACTGGCATTTCAAAATCCACAATGGACCGGATGGGACGCAGTGAAACGGTTTCACTTGAAGTGATTGATCGTATTTGCAACTATTTTGATTGCAGCATTGATGATGTCATTGAGCACTGCTCAAGAAAAGAGGATAACAATGGGAACTGACTATTCAAAAGCTGCAGCTGGTACATTTGTGTTGAACAAAGGTGAATCTATTCATCGCTGGTACTCTTATCTTGAAGGCTATTCGTCTTGCTTAATTGATGATTTAGTTATGGAGATCGGCTCTCAAAACATACATACGATTTTTGACCCTTTTTGCGGAACAGGAACAACATCGCTTGTTGCTTCATCGCATGGAATCAAATCATACTACTGTGAGACAAATCCATTCATGCAGAAAGTCATTGAAGCTAAGATTAACGCAGTTAAACGGCTTCGTGACTCTGGCGTGAAAAGTAAATATTTGAAAGACTTTTTACTATCTATAGAGGATTACCATTTCCAGCTACATCTTGAGGAAGCGCAATGGGATGGATTTGAAAAATACTTTGACTCTGCAGTGTTATTCCAGCTACAAGAACTAAAAGCTGCTGTAAACAAGATCCCGGACAAAGACTCACAGGAGATAGCGCTTGTACTGCTTGCATCTGTAACAGTACGAGCATCTAATATGATTCGTCAAGGTGATTTGCGTTTTGCGAAGAAAACCGAAAAAAACGACGCCGATCGAGATATTGTATCGAACTTTATTGAGAAAATTAAAACAGCAATTGAAGATATCGACCGCGATGACTGCTTAACCTTAGCTGAAACTATCAAACTCGATGATGACGCAAGAAATATAGACATAGAGGATCAGATTGATTGTGTTATAACCTCTCCGCCTTATTTAAACGGTACAAATTATGTTAGAAACACGAAACTGGAATTAAAGCTTTCTGATTGTATATCAAACGAAAAGGATCTACCCTCGTTTCATTCGAAGGGGATAATAGCTGGGATTAATAACGTTTCAAAACGGAAGACTGACATCGTAGTATTGGACGTAGTTGCCCCATATTTGAAACAACTCGAGCCAGTAGCATATGATAAGCGAATTCCCATAATGGTTGCTGGATACTTTTATGATATGAGTAAAGTCATAGGGCGTCTTGCACACGCAATGAAAAATGACGGTTACTTTATAATGGATATTGGTGATTCTCAATTTGCCGGAGTCCATATCCCTACGCATGAGCTGCTTACGAAAATATGCGAGGAATATGGATTTGAACTATACCAGGAAGATATCCTTAGAGAACGTCGTTCAAAAAATGGAATGGTGTTATCACAGCGATTGCTAAAGTTTAGACTTCACAAGAATGTATCAAAGTCCGACATTTTCCGTACTCAAGCAAAGAACTTTATTGCAAAAATGCCTTATAAGCAAGAGCCCTATTCTGGCAGGAATTGGGGGCATCCGTGGCATTCGCTTTGTTCTTATCACGGGAAGCTAAAGCCTGCTATTGCATATTTCCTAATAGACCAGTTTACTCAACCTGGAGATATTGTCGTAGATCCTCTCAGTGGCGTCGGCACTATTCCTTTAGAAGCTTGTTTGCAAGGACGAATTGGTGTCGGAAATGATCTAAGTGAGCTTGCTTATATTGTGTCAAAAGCAAAACTTGAACGTCCTTCTTATGATGATTGCGTAGATGTACTGAAAACATTAGATAAATACATCCAAAGCAATATCAGCAAGGGATCTATTTTAAACGCCGTAAAGAAATATGAAGACTTTGGGTTTAACGGAAAGTTGCCTACATACTTTCACGAAACTACCTTTAGAGAGATTCTATGCGCCCGCAAGTTTTTTGCACCACGAATAGCCAAACTCTCCGCATCTGAGGCGATGGTTTTTGCTTGTCTCCTCCATGTATTACATGGGAATCGACCGTATGCATTGTCAAGGAATTCACATCCGCTGACCCCGTATGCTCCAACAGGGGATTATATATATAAAAACCTCGTTGAGCATGTCAGTGAAAAACTCGTGGCGTCCTACGCAAAAGGAGATTTTAGTAGATATCAAATCGGAAAAGCAATTTACGGAGATTATGCAGAATTAACCCATAAGGATATTTTAGCAGATGCAATCGTCTGTTCACCACCATTTGCAGACTCAATTAGATTCTATATGCAAAACTGGATGCGGCTCTGGCTATGTGGTTGGGAACCAAAAGATTATAAACAGGCTGAGACGCTATTTCTTGATCAGAAACAAAAGAAAGATTTTGACGTATACGAATCATTCTTCTCAATGTGTTATAACATTTTGAAGCCTCAAGGAAGAGTTATTCTTCATCTTGGAAAAACAGACAAGGTTGATATGGCAGAAGAACTGATGAAACGCGCAGAACCATATTTTACTGAAATCTTCCGTGGAAGCGAAAACGTCCAAAGTGTTGAAAAACACGGAATAAAGGACAAAGGAGCGACTGTTGAACACCAGTATTTGTTCCTTATGAAAAAATAAAAATGCGGGTTATGCATATCTGTATGCATAACCCGCGCCTCTAATAATTATCGTACTATTCTTTCTTTTTACCGTATTCACCATACTCAACAGGAGACTCGGCTACCATTAGTTCTTTATATTGAGGGAGACTATATCTTAAATCGTTTATTCCCTTTAGCGTTATTGAACTGGGATAACGACCGACCTTTTTCCTATATTCCTCTGCAAGGTCTACTTTTCCAGCAATGACGCGCTTTAAAGAATCATTGATTTTATCTGCAGTCTTTATTCCATCACGAACCTTTTGGTAGTCTGATTCCATAAGAAACTCATCATAAAACCAAACGACATGTTCAACAAGAAGGTCAAGGACTTGTTTATTGATTTCCTTTTTATGTAGTTGTTCAAGAGATAGTCCCGTAATAACACTTAAACGCTTAAGCTCATCTTCGCTATAATAGTCGACAGGAAAATGATCACTTTTCTGAGAATTGTGGCTACTGCACAAACATGTGGCTGTCTCATCTAAACGATATAAATACGCAAGAGGCATAGTATGATCTAAAGCCATATCTCCTAATGCGATCGGGTCAGAATCTGGACCACATTTAAAGCAGCGTTTATCGAATTTTTCCCAGATATATCTTGAAAACTCTTTTTTCGTTTTTCTTTCAAACTCAAAATGCACAAGGTTTCTATCAAGCAAAGTGTTGACCAACACCTCAATGGCCCTTCGCCTAAGCCCATCTTCTTTAAATTGTTGTGCATTGCGTTGGGGATTTAGCGGTGCATTGACGAAGAACTTTTTACAGGCTTTGCATTCAAGTTGGTGCCCGTAATATGAAACGACTTTATTGCCCTCCAACCTAAGACCGGATAAATCATTTTTATTAAGCTCTGACCTGTTCTGTATTTCGTATGCTCTGAAAGTCGAGTGCACACAAGGAGCTCGTTTTTTACAATGAAGCGAAAAGCTTAGTGTTTTTAGTTCATCGTCAATGTTAATCGGCAAATACCTGCCACAACGGTTGCAGCTTTTAAGAACAACTCGTTTTCCTTCTATAAATTCCTGGTCGGAAGCTAGATACCAGTCAATCGGTAAATCTGAACGCAAATAGTATAGATAGGGTATATGCATATAAGTCTTTTGATAAAAACTTTCTGCACATGAAGTATCGAGAAATTCGTCTTTGTTTACGACATCAAAATCAAATGCTATAAAGTCAAGCACATTATTGTTGTCGCTCGTGATACTCATATCAACAACAACATCGATAATCCGAGCATCTCTATTTATTATTTGTTCAACATGTGCTCCGACATTAGCCCAACTGCCGCCTTCGATTATTTTCTCCCAATCCTCGCCAAAAGCATAGCCTTGACCTTCGTAGCTATAACTCATCTTAATTGAAACGACAGCTTTTTCTTTTGTAAAAATATAACCTCCAAAAGCAATAATAGAAATGCCCTTTTCAAACAATTCAATTAGCTCTAATGACGGCCTATGAAATCTAAAAGTAACAGAACTATCGGTACATATGTATCGCTCCGCATGCATTATACGGCATTCCCCGCCAGTCGTTTCTTCACATGTATGGTAACCACTTGCTCGTGTTGTCTCACGTCTCCGATATGTGCGTAAATCTTTCTGCGCCATAGAGAACTCCTTTCCATGCTATAATCCTTCAAACAATTCGCTAAGCGATACACCGAGCCCATCTGCGATTTTCTCAATATTACAAATGGCGATGTTACGCTTTCCCGCCTCAACCGAGGCAAAGTAAGTTCTGTCCATTCCTATTTTCAATGCGAATTTTTCCTGGCTTAGCCCTGTTTGTATACGAAGCTCCCGGATTCTCTTGCCCAATTCGATGGTAATCATATCGATAGCCTCCCATTTATTTATAATATATGAGTATACGGTCTTTGAAACAACGGATTATGAGCAACAGCGCATGCGCAGGTTTGATAGGATTTAGATAAAAACGCTCAATATGTTATAATCAAAAAACACCTTCATCAGTTCAGTGATGCGAGGCAATAAGTATTTGATAAAAAGAAACTCCTATTTCCCGCACTAATTGTGGTTATGAGGTGCGAATGTCAACGAAAATGTTTACCACTTGACAGCGAATTAGTTTACCAGCAGTGACAGCGAATAAGTTTACCATTTGCATGTACCTTGACAACGAAA
>Ga0265293_10008121_pt1 | contig 15715 bp, 17 predicted proteins | sample Munlanlewell138R_FD_192505 | JGI IMG/M metagenome (GOLD analysis project Ga0265293, IMG submission 192505) | Leachate microbial communities from a municipal landfill in Southern Ontario, Canada - Leachate well 138R | ecosystem: Engineered > Solid waste > Landfill > Unclassified | place: Canada...
GCCAATTCCGCGGCACAATCCGTGCCCGCGAAAATCACCACCGCAGCGACCGCCCGCAGCCCCGCCACCACATACGCCCGATCGGCCTCGCAATTCACCGGCCGGCCCGGCCCCTTCAGCGCCCGCACACTCGCGTCGCCATTGACCAACACGAGCAGGCAATCGGCCAGGCTCGCCGCATCGCCCAGGCTGGCCACGTGCCCGCGGTGCAACAGATCGAAACAACCATTCGTCACGACCAGAGTATGGCCGGCAGCGCGCAACCTTGCGCGCCACGCCACCGCCGTTTCCAGCGTCAAAATCTTGCGTGCCGGATCTTTCATTTGCTTTTCCCTCCGCGGAATTGTGCGGGCGCGCCCACCGGCGCCGTCCGCTGACCCGGTGTCCACAGCTCGCTCGTGTCCCATTCATCCGGCACGGCCAGGCGCAAGGCCAGCTCGGCCAGGCGCGCCCGCGGCGCCGCGATCCACGCATCATAATCCCACTCGATCACGATCGCGCCCACCGCCTGCATCCGCCGTGCGAACTGCGCAGCCAACAGCGTGCGCCGAGCGAACTCCGCATGCAGCTCGGCCGGCCCCAGGCCCTGCACCGTCCACGTCAGTGCGCAGTCCTGCCAACTCCGCACCAAATCCGCTGCATTACGCCGGCAGAGGATGTAGATCGCATCCGGGAAATGCGCCGCGAAGAACTCGGGGTCCTCCTCGCACCACGGCCGCTTGGCCGCGCACAGGTACGCCCCGCTCGCCGCGATCGCCGCCCGCAACGATGCCGCGGACTCCGCACACCGCTTGTCGTGCTCCAGCTCGTCGCACTCCAGCAGGTGTGCCTCCGAGCCGCTCGTGTACAGCTCGATATCCGGATTCGTCGCCAACACATGCGCCAGCGCCGTCGTGCCGGCGCGCGCCTGTCCTGCGATGATGAGCGGAATAGCCATCTACAGATAATCCAGTTGCGTCGTTCGAAACTTCGGGGTCGGCGCCTCGTACTCGACCGAGCCGCGCCCCGGCGGATCCACATTGCCCTCGCGGGCCAGCAGCACCTGGCCCGTCGAGCGCGCCCAGGCCATAGCCGCATCCTTGGCCTTGCCGACATCCTCGGGAATCTTGTAGTCGCTGTTGCCGGCCGCCCGTCGATAATGCGCCTGCCAGATCACGACCAGCAGCACGTGCGGCTTGGCCAGCGCCAGATTGGCGGCCGTCGCAAACAACCCGCCGCACTCGGCGACGAACAGATTTTCTGCCGGCTCGACAATCTCCAGCGCACTGACCACCTCGTCGGTCGCCGGATCGGTTCGGAGCTGATTCCACTGCGTCTCCGGCAGATGATCCGGAACCAAATCCGCTTCGGTTATCGCAAATCTGCTGGCCATCGGTCGTGATCCTTATTTCCGTTCCTGCCCCTGGCCCTGGCCGCCGGCGCTCTCGGCCGATGTCAGCCCGAGCATTGCCGCGATATCGTCCACGCGCTGGCGCAGCGCCGGGATTGAATTGGCACTGCCGATGTCAGATGTCGCCTTTTCGCGGGCCTCTTTCCGTGCCGTCACTTGTGCGCGGTCGAATCGATTGCCGACGAATGGTTTCACGTTGCCACCTCCGGCCATTGTGCGGAGATCGCAGCGAGCGTTGCGAGGTCCGCAGCCTCGGCGATTGCCGTTTCCAGGCGCGAGAGTTCCGCCGCGACGGCCTCCCGGTACGACTGCGCCCACTCCCGATATTCCGCGCTGGCCACGTCGATCAGAGTTTCCCACGGTGCCGGCATGTTCGCGGATATTTCGGCGCCCGCCTCGGCTCGGAATTGGGCCAGTATCTCGGCCCGGATCTCCGCCAGCGGACGCGCCACCCACTGCCCCTGCGGCACGCTCAGGCCGTCCACGAGAGAATACGCCGGGTCCGCCGCCTGCCAGACATATCCGGTCGCTGCCGGTGGCTCGGGTCGGTCCGCCACCTCGTACCAGCCACGTGCCGCCAGCCAGGCCGGTGACGGATGCGAACCAGCGCCGGGCACACTGCGATAGGTGCCGGTGCGGTCGTAGTGAGAGTCGGTGTAGCGGTGGATCATTAGAGCCCCTTCCAGTCGTTCGGGATATCCGCGTAATTCGTCAGTCCAGTTGCACCGGCGAAGCAATTCGCGAAACTGACGATATTTGGGAAGCTCGCCGCATTCCACAATTCCACGACTGTGCCACCCATGCCGGAGCCAATCGAGGAAAACGCCAACAACACATTCGTCAATGCCGTCGAGCCCGAGGGCAGTACAGGCACGACGGTACAGCCAGAGCACCCAGCCCAAGCCTGCTGCATGATCGTCACCTTCGTCAGCGCATCGATCCCCGGGAACGAGGCGGCACCGTAGCAGCCATTCCACGTCAACAATAATGACGTCACATCTGTTAGGGTATTGACCGCAGGGAACGAGGCGGCATTCCGGCACGCCTGCCATGTCCCGTATAGCGTGTTCGCTTTTGTTAAGGCATCGACCCCAGGGAACGAGGCGGCAGCGTAGCAGTTTGTCCAGGTTTCCTGCAAGGAAATCACTGCTGTCAGGGTGTTCACCGCAGGAAATGCGGTGCCAGCACGGCAGTCGCGCCACGTGTTGTTTAACGTGTTGACCTTTGTCAGCGCATCGACTGCCGGGAATGACGTGGCGTTCTGGCAATTTCGCCATGTCCCGGCTAACGTCGTGACATCTGTCAGGGCATTGACCGCCGGGAACGAGGTTCCGCCCGTGCAGCTCTGCCAGGTATCTTGCAGATTGTTGACTGTTGTCAGGGCATTGACCGCAGGGAATGTCAGGACCCCGGAACACAGCGTCCACGTGCGATATAGCGACGTGACAGGGAACGCAGGCAAATCGGTCCCGAACGAGGTTGCATTTGTGCATCCGAAAAACGCATTCGTCAGCCCCAGTCCCGTAAATCCGACATTGCCCCAATTCTCGACCGTCCGGAATTTGAGCCGGTCACCGGCATTGTTGAAGTACCATGCCTGACAAGTTCCCTCGATCCGAATCGTATGAGTTCCCGCGCTGGTGTATGTGTGCGTCTTGTTTGCGTGATCCCAGGCGTTGATATAGCTCGACGAGCCATCCCCCCACGCCACATTCATGTCGTAGGAATACCCGTTGCGCAGCGGCAACGTAAACGTCTCGGACGGAGCCGCAGTCGCCACGGTAATCACGAATGCAGGGTCCGCCCCCCCCATCATGTACATCTCAAGATCTGATAATCCGACCGCCTGCATTTATGCCCCCTCCCTGCTACTGATCCAGAGATACGTCCCGTCGTCACGCACAAGCGCAGTGCTCAGCGCCTCGGTCACTCCGTCCCAGGCTCCGGAGCCGAGCAATTTGGTTGTGCGGCCTGACATCGCCGGTTGTGCGACCGCCACACCGCCCGCATTGGCGAGCGTGAACGCCACGATACCGGGTCGGGTCAACGTGAGCCCCCAGCTCGATACCTCCTGGTCCACCGTCGCCGTAAACGCCGCCCCGGCAATCAGGGTGTGCGATGGAGTTGCGCCCAGGTTCCCCAGCGCATAGGCCGCAGTGTACGCCAGGCACAGCCAGCCCGTCCCGTCGTGGACGTACCAGCCCGGAGCTGCCAGGGCCGTCGCATCCGCCGCTGTCAGCCGGAACACCTGCCCGGTCACGATATCGCCACCGGTCGGGAGCGTGGTGCCAGAGTCACCGGCCACGGCCCCGACATCGCCGCTGTCCGGCATTGTGTGCACGTGATCATCGCGTGAGGCTTTCGTGCCGGTGCCAGGCGACGCGGTGCCAAGCGCCGCCGGCGTCGCGTCGGAGTATTCGGCATCCGCGCCGTCGGCCCCATCGGCCCCGTCCGCCCCCGGAGCGCCGGGAGCCCCGTCGGCCCCGTCGGTTCCATCTTCGCCCCGGAAGCGGCGCGCCGCGCTCCAGCTCGCGCCGGCATCGGTCGAGAAACGCAGGTAGATATCCCCGGCAGTGTACGTCGCGCTCCAGCTCACGCTATCGGCCGAGTACTGGATCTGGACCTCGGGCGCATCGGCACCGTCCGCCCCGTTTGTTCCGTTTGTTCCGTCCGTTCCGTCCGTTCCGTCTTCGCCCCGAAATTGAACCGCTGCGCTCCAGGTCTCGCCGCCATCGGTCGAGAACCGCGCATACACATCCCCGGCGCTGACTGTCTCGCTCCAGGTCGTGCCGTCAGCCGAGTACTCGATTTCCAGCGGCTCGGCATCGGCGCCCGGCAACCCGCGCGGGCCGGTGCCGTAGACCCGCAAATAGGTGGTTTCGAGGCTCTGCTTCACCTCGACCGTATCGAGTGTCTGGCGTATGACCATGCTCGACATTTACGCCACCTCCCAATCCGGCGCACGCTCGACCGAGATGGTTCGGTCGGCCAATCCGATCTGGCGGCCGCTCGAATCGTACGCCTCGTAAAAAATCTGATAGGCTCCCGGGGCCAGGCTTGCGGTGTTCGCCGCTGCGTACTCCGCATACAGGTCGCCGGTGGCGAGCGTTTTCTCGCATTCGAGCCGCACGATCGGTGTCTGGTCGGTGGCGATCGTGCTTTTCTTCACGAGCGCCACATAATAGGTATTTGTGGCAAACTCATCGACCGCCGCGCCGTCCGCATCCACGTGCGCCCAGAAGAAGAACCAGACCCGCCCGATGTAGAATTTTTGCTCGCCTGCCATTGCCTTTTGGCTCCGCTGGCCCCGGCGGCGGGTTTCAGACCGCCGCCGGGGCGTTGGGTGAACCTCTCGCGGGTTAGGTCGTCGATACAGTCCGACGCACCAGCCCGTTGGTGTACGTGATTGCGGTATTCTCGTAGTAGGCGAGCCCGACGTTGTACACGTTCAACGCCGCATGGGTCACATTGCGGTACGCGTACATGTACTGGCCGTTCAATTTCATGCTGAACGTCTTCGCGAAGCTCGCATCGCCGTCGTCCTGCGGATTCGGCGCGCAGATGAAGAATAGCACCGTGGTGCCGCCGATCATGACCGCCTTGGACGAGGGCTTGCCCTGCAGCGAGCTGGCCGCCTGCACATACGAGATTTCGATGTTTTCGACCGGCAACTCCAGGTGATTGGCGATCTGCTGCTTCGTGATCATCTGGCGGGCAAAATTGCCGCCGCCGGTCAGATAGACGTGCTGGGTGAGGGTCTTCCAGCCGCTCGATCCGAACAGAATCCGCACCCATTGCCGCGGCACCGGGCAGGTCTCCAGCAGCGAATGCACCTCGTCCTGGATGGCCGAGATCGGGTCATTGTCGCTGGAGAAATCGATGGTGCTCGAACTGCCCGTGGCCGAAATCAGCGACACGATCCGGGCCAGGCGCCCGCGTTCGATCGCCCCGCGCAAACGCCGCACGCGCTTCTGCTCGCCATTGGCCACGCTCCGCCCGGGCACGCTCGCATCGAGCTGCTGGGCCGAGTGATCGTAGGGTGTTTCCACGCCCCGGAACTGGAGTTGCTTCTGCGTGGTCGAGTCCGGATCCCAATGCACGACGCCCGGCAGGCCGTTCAGACCCACCACGTCGTCCTCGATCTTGGCAAACTGGTTGTCCTGATCCAGGATTTCGTAGTCGAACACCAGGCCGGCATCCACGCGCGGGGCGAGGAAATTGGCGAGCTGCTCGACCGGCTGCATGGGCAGACCGTTCACATAGGTCGTGAGCCGCTGAATCGGCGCGGTGGCCAGGGCCACACTGGCATTTGCCAGGATGACCCCGTCGCCCCCCTCGCCGGTGCCAACCCGCCCGTTGCCGAGCGTGCGGCCATGCTCGTCGAACAACAGCACGCTCTCGGGCGGGACCGCCTGATTTGCGAGCGTTTGCGCGTCGGCGCCCGTGTCGCCGCCGGCAGCGTCACCGCCGGCATCGGCGCCGTCGGCGCCGCTTTCCGCCTCGTTGCAGAACAGGCGGATGTTTTCATCGAGATATCGTTTCATGGTTGGAGTTCCTTATTTTCGTGCTTCGTGCTCTCGTGCTTCGTGCCTTCGTGCTTCGTGCTTCGTGCTTCGTGCTCTCGTGCTCTCGTGCTTCGTGCTCTCGTGCTTCGTGCTCTCGTGCTTTAATGCCTCCGCGCGGCGGAGGGGAAACTTGCGAGGGTTAGTCCCCGCCGCGCGGAGAACAGCATAGATTACGGTCCGGTGACCGCCTGCGAGATATAGCCCAGCACCCCGCCGGCGCCGTGCGCCATCACGTGGTGCGTGGCCGCGTCGCTGAGCGACATCACCACCACGCCGTTCGCGTCGGTGATGACCCAACGGTCGGCGTTGGCCACGACCTCCTGCGCCTGGGTCCCGGTCGTCACCGCGAAACCGGTGATCGCAGCGGGCGCCCCGTACGCCGCGGTACTGACCCAAACCCGCAACAGGAAGCGCCCGGCCAGGGCGTTACCCGCCGCGTCGCGCACCTGGATGGTCACGCTACCGGTGCCGTCGGTGTTATCGACCCCGGTGATGGCCGCATAGGGCACGGCGTCCTGCAGGGCGCTGGCCAGGTCCGCGGCGGCAATCGCCCGGTATGTGACCGTCGCGCCCGAGATATTCAGTGCGCCCGTAACCGCTCCCGCCGTGGTGCTGATCGTGCCGTCGGTCAGGGTCGTGCCGGTAATCGTGGTGCCGGTGATCGCCCCGGCGGCCGCGGCCCCGATCGTGGCCCCGTCAATCGAGCCGCCATTGATGTCGATCGTGGTCACGCTGCCCAGGTCGGCCCAGGTACCGGTGACCGTGCCGCCGGTGCGCGATACCGTCCCGTCGGTGATGGTCGTACCAGTGATCGTGGTGCCGGTGATGGCTCCGGCGGCCGCGGCTCCGATCGTGGCCCCGTCAATCGAGCCGCCATTGATGTCGATCGTGGTCACGCTGAACTGCCGGCTGTCGGCATCCCATGCGCCGACCAACTTCGGGCGCCGGTCATCGACCGCGATTTCCTGATCTTCGGCGCCGTCTTCGAGGGCCTCGCCAATCAGCCAGTACGCGCCCGGGGTTGCCGGCACCAGCCGGGCCTCGCCCGAGCCATCGACCGCCGGACACAAGGGATCGCCCTTGTCCACCTCTTCGGAGACCTTGACGATCTGGGTCTCGCCACGGCCCAGCATCGCCAGGGCCACGGCATCCTCGGCCGCCTCGCAGCCGTCGAGGGTGATGCCGAACGGCACGTCGGTTACCGCCGCCGGGTACTTCACGTGGTCCGCGTCGGAGCCTTCGCAGACGATGCGGAATCGTGCGAAGTCCGCATCGGCGAGCTTACCCCACTCGCCTCCCTGAGATTGTTTCGCGCGCGTATTGATGTACGCCATGGTTTTGGGTCCTTTCGTCGGTTACAGTGCGTGATTCGCGAACAGCGCCCAGGCGCGCTCGTTCGCCTCTTCCGGGCCGAGCTGCTCGCTAGTTTGCAGCTCGCGCGCCTTGGCGACGATGGCCGCGAGGTCCTCGTCGCTCGCCCGCTCGATCCTGCCCAGGCCGGAATTTACGAGCACGCGCCCCGCGAGCGGGTCAGCAGGGGGCGATTTCGTGCCGGCTGGCGCAGCCGCACCGGGTGTTTGCACCGGGGCTGCGCTCCACACGGCCAGGGCATCCTCGCGATTGTTGGCCAAAATCCGCAGCGCGACAGCGCGCTTGGCGGGGTCGATTTTCTTCATGGCGATAAACCGGTCGGCAATCGCCTCGTCGGCGATCCGGCGCTCGGTTGCGGACTCCGCACGCGCCTCGGCCAGCTCCAGTTCCAGGCGCGCGGCCCGGTTGCACAGCGTGTCGATCGCGGCCGGCAACGCGGCCGGATCCGCGTCCTCCGCCAGACCCGCGGAAGCCGCCACGCGCGCCAGCAACCCCTCGGCCGTCTCGCTGCGATTGCGCAGCTCGACCAGCTCAGGCGGATCGGTCGGATCCGTCTGATCCGTCTGATCGGTCTGATCCCCGCCCGGGCCGTTGACGATCGGCGGCAGCTCGCGCATGTTCGGCCGATTTGTCAGCCCCACGTGATCGATTTCAAACGGGTGCCACTGCCCGTCCTCGCAACGGCGGCAGGCCCAGGCCACGGTCACGCGCTTGAATTCCTTGTTTTCCAGGATTCGCGCACGGCCCGCGGCGCTCCATTCCGGCAGACATTGCAGCGCGCCGTTTGCCAGGCGCCACTGCTTGGCCCAGGCCAGGGCCGGGGCGTCGCCATCGGCCGGGTGTGCGGGGTTCGCATAGAGCGGCACCCCGGTCCAGTCGGCCCCGTTCGTGGCGATGTTCGCGAGGATCGCCTCGATATCGGCTTCGGCCACCCGCTGGACCCCGCGCTTGTGCGGGAAATCGCCCAGCGTGGCCACCGTCACCCAGCCATCCTCGGACGGGGCAAAATTCGCCAGCACGGCCGCGTGCTCAATCTCGCCACCATCGGCATTGGCGAACACCCGCACGACGGGCGTGGACAGGGCCGAGAACAGTCGGTGTATCAGATCCTTCATGGCGGCAAACTCCTTTTCTTACTTTTTTCGTGTTGGCGAACTTGCCCTCTTCGTCCCGGGGTTGGCCCGGGTCGAAATTGGCGAGCACGGCGATGGCGCTATTGGCGATGTCCGCACGGTCGAGCAGGTCGCCGAGCGGGACGGTGCCGATGTTGCCCTCGAATCCGGGCTGGGGCATGAATTCGCTGAGGTTGTCCGGGTTGCGGGGCCAGCGGTCGGAGACGGTGAATCCCTGTTCGGCGGCCTCGGCCGTGTCGAGCGGTACGACCGTGGTGCGGCAGCGGAAATGGTTCGGCGGATAGAGGCTGTCCCAGATCGGATGGTTGGCCGGATAGGCCAGGCCGAGCAGGGGGTAGCAGATGTCGGAGGTGTTTTCGTCGTCCACCACGTCGAAGGCCCAGATCGGGAAGGTGGCGGTGACGGCCTGCATCTGCTGGTAATGGCCCCACTGGTAGGCGCTCTGGATGTTGGTGCGGGCCACGGTCTCGGCGTGGTAGGAGCCCAGGCCGTATTTGTCGCGCAGGGTGCGGGTGAGTTTCGAGACGGAAACCTCGCCCCGGATCGCGCTCTCAATGTCGCGGTGAACCTGGCGCAGGACCGCCTCCTCGGTGATGCCCGCGACCTTGAATCCGAGGGTGCGGGCCTCCAACCAGGTCATGTCGAGTTGTTCGAGGTCGGCGAAGTCCGCAATCAGGCGCTTGGCGCTCCAGAAGGCGCGCGCCTCGTCGAACGGCAGGGGCTCGTAGCGGGCCTCGGCATTTTCCAGCGTGGCGGTCTGCGCACCGCGGCGGCCCGCGATCCGGGCCACGGCGCGCGCAATGGTGTTGCGGATTCCGCGCACGGGGGCGGGGGCGCTCTCGGCGCTTTCGGCGGCGGCGCGCTCGTCGATCGTGGCGGCGGGGATGCCGTCGCGGCAAGGCTCGAAACCCATCATGGCCGCGGCGAACACGACCTCGGTCATAATCTGGGCGAAGCGCTCCCGGGCCGCGGCGTCCGCCCGCCAGGCGCTGGCGATATCGGCGGCGCGGGCCAGGTTCGGGGCCGTCTCGATCTGATCGAGCAGGTCTTGCACGAGCCGTGCATAGGCCGCGCCAACGGGCTGCAAGCTGTTTGCAGCCAGCTCGTCGAGGTCGGAGCGACGGTCGCGGAAACCGACCGCGGCCGCGGCGTTCGCGAGTAACGCATGGGCCGATGGCGGAGCCTGTTTCGGCGGCGCCGATCCGGCCGGTGTGGCCGCGGCCGCGGTCGAACTGGATGCCCGGTTGCCGAACGGGGGCGGGCCGCCGCCGCCGCCGAAGGGGCTGCTCGGAGCGGGGGCGGTCAGAATCGGCTCGTCGCCCTCGGGCTCGGGAATGTCGAACCGGGTGCGAATGTGCGAGATGGGAATCGGCATGCCGAGCTTCGCGAAGCGCTCCAGGCGGTCGGCGTCGCCCTGGTCGTCCTCGGCATCGGGGAGCGAGACGGAAAAGCCAGCCAGGGGTTCATCGACGCCCAGGCCGTAGAGCAGGGCCGGGGTATCGACCTCGGTGCGCAGGGTCTCGGTGAGCCATTCGCAGACATCGCCGATCACGTCGGAGGTGTCGTCGGCCTGGGCGCCGCCGGCGAGGGTCCCGGTGTCGCCCTCGGCCTTGGTGCCCAAATGCGATCCGAGCCAGAGGGTCGAGATCACCCGGTCGCAACGGTCGATCCAGGGTTCGTGCAGGTTCGCGTTGTCGAGCTTGCGCTCGATCTCGCTGATTTCGTCGGCGCCGGTAATGATCCCGGCCCAGCCGCCGACAATGGCCTGGAGGGCGGACATGAGGGCGACCCAGCCGGGCGAATCCTTCTCGTTTTGGGTGCGGCCGTAGACGACCGGCTCGCCCCATTTTTCCATGATATGCACGAGCTGGTGGAGCGGCATGCGCTTGAGCAGGCAGGTCACGCCGGCCGGTTCCATCACGGCCTCGCCGGTACAGGCAATGGCCCATTGTTCGGGGTCGATGGGTTCGGCCTCGACGGCGCCGACGGTGCCGCCCGTGTATTCGAGTTCGCCGTAGCGACGCTGGAAAAACCACAGGGGCACGTGCGAGAGGGTGAGCGTGAGATCTTCGCCGGCGCCATCCCACGAGCGGGCCAGCAGGCTGTACTGCTTGCCGATTGCATCGAGCAGGTACCAGACGATTTTGCGCAGGCCGCCCCGGTCGTGTTTGTCAATGGCGCTGCGCCCGTGCAGGCGCCGGTAAAATGCGCGCAGGTATTCGGCCTGGCGCTCGGCGGCCGGGGAATCGTCGAAGGGCAGGATCTGGTAACCGCGCAGTTGGCGCATGACCTTGCGCCGGAGTTTCATTCTGCCCACCGCGCAGGCATCGTCGCGGCGCTCGAAAACCTCCCAGACCCGCGCGATGTTCGCAAATGTGCCCGCGTACCATTCATTGAGATAGCTAGCGAGCAGCTCCGGGGTGAGCCCGGAGACGGTGCCGCCCTGGCTGTAGTCGGCCTCGGTGCTGAAGCCGAGCACCGGATCGGCGGCCGCGCGCCGGTTGCCGCGGGCATTGGCCAGCATGGCATTGGCCAGGACGATAACCTGGGAGGTGGCCGCGTCCATGGCCGGCGGCGGGGCCGCGGCGGCGCTATGTTGTCCTCTTCGTCTGCTCACACAATGACTCCTCGTCGGGCGTATCCCATGCCCGGCATCTGCTGGCGCAATAGCGCCTGCACGGGATGATCGAACGGCAGGGCCGGCTCGCCACGGCCCGGCGCGGCAGGCAGGGCCGCCCAGGTGGTGGGGGCGGCGGCCGGATTGTCCTCGGCGGCGGCAATCGCCAGGGCCTGGCTGTAGGCGATATCGCAGTGGCTATGATCGTTGGCCGGGTTTTTGCTCTCGTCATAAGTCGTGCGGATGCCGTTGGTTTGACACAGGATCCCGCGCACATCATACGAAATGTCTTCGGGCTCGCGCGGATTGATGACCCGGCCATCCTGGTAGGCGCCTCGCAGGCGCCCGACAATGTGCGGCTTGAACGTCGAGAAATTGACGGGCGTAAAGCGGCCCGGAAACTGGTCGCTCAATTCTTCGCAGACCTGGAGCCCGAGCCCGGTCGAGTCGCCGGCCCCGGTCATGCCGCGGAGTTCGCGCAAGCCCTGGGCGATGAATTCGCGCTGGCTCGGCAGCTTGGCCTTGTGCATGCGGATGTTAAGGGCGGAGCGGTGGTTTTTGCCGTCTGTATCGAGCACGTAAATGCTGGACAGGTGGCCGTTGCGCGCAACGTCGTAACCGAGGCTGTAGCGCTTGGATGCGTCGAGCGCGGCCCATACGTTCTCGGCAATGAGGGCCGCGACGCTCGGATCGATCTGCTGCCCCTGGACGGCATCGCCCACGACGGTGCGGCAGTCGATGTGGTAATCGCGCTGGGCGGCCAGGATGTCGATCCACGGCACGGCGGGCATGCCGCGCATGCGGGCGATGCACAGGCACTCTTCCTCGTACGCCTCGATCGAACCGAGCAGAGCTTTGGTTTGCTCGATGAATTCGTCGCGGGTCAGGGTCAGGCCGCGCGTTTCGTTGATTTTCTCGACCAGGCCGTCTTCGATGGCATCGAGCAGGGTCGTGCGCTGAATGCTCCAGTGCGAGGCGTCCGCACGCTGGCGTTCGCGGCGTAAAAACATGTTCCACTCGCTGTCTTCGCCGTTGTGCGAGGTCCACAGCGACACGGGATAACCCCACATGGCCCGGCTGCCGGCCGCCTGAAGCATGGCGCTCATGCGGACATGGAAGGCGAGTTCGTCGACGCCGACCGCACCTCCGAAACCGCGCAGTGCCTGGGGATTCGAGCTGAAGACCCGCAGGCGCTGGCCAGTATCAAATTTCCAGTCAAACGCGCGCCGCTTGACGTGGATCGGCGCGCCGTTGTTGTCGAGCAGGGGTTTGTCGTCTTCGTCCACGAGCTGCTCGATGTATTCCTCTTCGGTGCGCGAAAGCACCGCGCCGGCCGCCTGGTACGCGCCCAGCCAGAATTCGCAGTCCTCGAGGAATCCGAGGGCCACCTGTTGGGTCACCGAGCTGTGCAGGTAATCGCCCTTGCCCGGGATCAGGCGGTCGCGCACGGCCTCGAAGGCTTTTTCGTAGGTGGCGCCGATCCGGACGCTCTTTTCCCAGGCGCGGAGGCGCGCCTCGTTGAACGCCTGCTCGATCTGGTACGCCAGCAGGTAGCCGTCCGAACGCACCTGGCGCTCGTTGTCGATCCGGCTCAAATTGGTCTGGACATTGGCCATTAGCGGGTTTGCGGTCCTCGCACGAATTCGTTGACGGCCTCGATCACCTCGCTGCGGCGTACGGGATCGACCGCGCCATCCTTGCGCGCCAGTCGGACATTCAACTTCTCGATCTCGGCTTCGAGTTCGGCGCTGTAGTCGTGCGCATCTGCGAGTTTGGCCGCCGCTTCGGCTAATTCGGCGGCATGGGCGGTCTTGGCCTCCTCCAGCCGCCGGTCGGCGGCCAGCTTCGCCTCGTCGACCTGGCGGCGCAGGATGGGCGACAGGGCGCGCGTCACGCTGGCCAGGTCGCGCAAGTCGGTCAGGCCCTCGTCGCGGGTCTGCCGGCGCAGGGCTTTGACCACGTCCATGACCACCAGGTCGGCCAGGGCCTCGGGGCCGCGGCCGTCGTTGAGCACCGCGGCCAGGGCCCGATCTTCGCTCAGCTCGGCCTCGTAATCGACCACCAGGCGGCGTAGTTCGCGGTACTCTGCCGAAGCATGCCAGCGTTCCCAGGTGCGGCTGTGAATGCGGGGCAGCTCCGGCCACTGTTCGGCAGCGCGGGCTGCGATCTCGCCGGGCATCAGGCCCTCGATCTCGCGCCAGCGCACGAGCGCAGCCTTGCGCTCCCGCCCGAACCGTGTCGCGATATTGTTCCGTTGCATGGCAGCCATTACAGTGCCGCATCCCCCCACAGCGCCGGGTCCAGCTTCACGGCCATATCGAGCTGATCGCGAGCCGCGCCGGTCACGCCTTTGTACACGGGGTCGAGTGCGTGCTTCAGATTGACGAGGTAGCCGCGCGATTCCAGTTCGCGGCATTCGGCGGCCAGGTCCGTGTCTTCCAGCCGCACGGCCAGGCGCAAGTGCAGCCCCTCGGCCAGGCGCGCGCCATTGCATGGCGCCGGGGCCGCATCGGCCACGATTCCGAGTATCGCCCTACGAACTGCGCACTTATCCACGGTGCATACTCCTGTTGTCGCGATGCGTGCTGACCGTACGGTGCAGCTCTTGGAGGTGCGCATCGGTCGCGCCGATGCGCTCGTCGAGCCGCCCCGTTGCATCGAAGTACTTGTCCAGCTTCTGCGACATGTCGCGGAAGGCGCCGGCCTGGTTGGCGATCGTGGTCTCGACCCGCGCGAAGCCGGTGTTCAGCTCGCCGACCGCCTGCTCGGTGCCGCCCACGCGGCGCTTGGTCTCGTCCAGCTCCCGCTCGATCCCGGCGATCTGGTGCCGGCGACACCCGCTCGCGAACTCGCGACGTTCCGCCTCGATCCGGTCCACCTCGTACTTCGCGGCCTTCTCCTGCAGGTCCGACTCGATGCGCGACAAGCGCTTCTCCTGGTCCTGCTCGACCCGCCGCTCCAGGCTGGCCATACGCTCGATCACGCGCCGGCCCAACAACAGCAACAGCCCGCTGCCGGTCACAACCCCGGTCAGCGTGCCCGCCAACCCGCTCACGAATTGCCCTTCGAGCAAATTGCCTATCACGCAGACCTCCGCGGATCGGTTGTGTTTGTCATTTTTGCCGTGTTTGTCATTTTGCTTTTCGCCCCGCCACTCGCGGGACCGGGCCAATCATCGGTGGCTGTGCCACCAATCATCGGTGGCTGTGCCACACACCGATATCGCCGGGCGACGGGCGGAAGGAGATGAGGGAGGGGTTAGGAAAGGGACCCGCCGCCCGGCGGTATCGGTGGCGGGACGCGTCGCAACGGACGCGCCCCGCGCTATTCGGTTACGGTGTTGGCAGTCCCTCCACTACGTTGTCGGAAACCACGGCCTCGCGGGCCGGGCTCAACTCGCGGCCCGGGGAGACCTCGATGGGTTTGGCGGTGGTGCCGGTGACGCCCCAGAGATTGACGGTGACGTTCTGGGCGCCGAGCTGGCGGCTGTTGCGGAGTTCGGCGGGCGCGGTGGCGCAGGCGGCCTCGCTCAACGCCTCGTCGCTGGCGTTTTCGGCCCCCTCGGCGGGGGCACCAATCGTGCCGTCGGTCGTGACCCGGATGTCGTACCTCACGCCCTGGCAGGCGGCAAGGAAGATGGCGACGACCAGCAGGCAGGCGGTAAGCAGGCAGGTGGTGATGGCGCGGCGATGGTTGACGTGGTGCATGGTTCAGGCCTCCTGGGGTTGGGGTTGGGAAACGACATTATGGAAGGCGGGGGCGGTCTCGCCCGCGCGGATCCGGTATTCGCCGACGGTGCGGAAGCGGAAGGACACCGCCAGCTCGGCGGGGTAGTGGCCTTCGGGGCGGCGCTCCGCCTCGTCGAGGTCGTGCCAGCAGCCGGCGGATTGCGCCCAGTGCCAATAGCGGCCGCTGCACACGTCGGCGCGGTCTGTGGAAAAAACGCGCATGAATTTGCGGCCCAGGATAAGCTTCTCAAAGCCCCAGCTCCAGAGCCAGTAGTGGAGAAGCTCGGTGGCCGGATAGCCGAGACCGGCGTCGATATCGCAGCGGCAGTACAGCCGGATATCGCGGCGGGCATGGCCGGGGGCGAAGCGCTCGGTCAGCGCATGGTAGGGGCGGCGCACGCGAATGCGGTCGCCCGGGGCCAGGCGCTGCCACCAGGGGAGGCTGCGCGCCCGCGGATGGGTCATCTCGCCGGCAGCAAAAGGGCTGAGCACTGTCGAGACGTGGGTGAACTTCGCCGCATCCTGGAGCCAGGATTCGCCGAGGAGCCGGGTCATGTAGGCATGGGTCGGGCCGGCGTGGGGGCCAACTAGGTCGGCCAGAAGCCGGCGCTGGACGCGCTCGATCGTGGCATCGACGATGCCGCGAGACGCGTAATCGTGGCAGACCAGATCGCCGGGCTCCAGTTCGCCGTCGAACACGAGCTTGGCGAACCCGGCGGCGGTAACCCTCTCTTCTCCCTCGCGCCGTTCGGTCATCTCATTATCCCCACCTGTGCCACTCGCAAACCTCGGAATCCGGCGGCCTCTCCCGCGCGTCCGGGCGGGGAGAGGGGGTCTGAGATAAGTACAATAAGCCTTTTTCTCATCCCTGTCAAGCAAAAAAAGGCCCGGCAACGAAAAAAGTTACCGGG
>Ga0265293_10008122_pt1 | contig 15715 bp, 13 predicted proteins | sample Munlanlewell138R_FD_192505 | JGI IMG/M metagenome (GOLD analysis project Ga0265293, IMG submission 192505) | Leachate microbial communities from a municipal landfill in Southern Ontario, Canada - Leachate well 138R | ecosystem: Engineered > Solid waste > Landfill > Unclassified | place: Canada...
ATATGATACCCACCTCCTCTATGGAGGGGAGCCTCTTAACAGGCGACTATCTATTTGTGAGTAAACTCTCTTACGGCCCCAAAGTACCACAAACTCCTATCTCCTTCCCTTTAGTTCACAATGTTCTTCCATTTACCAAAGGGGAGTCTTACCTAAGATGGATCGAAAACCCCTATCGTAGATTAAAAGGGTTCTCTTCGGTTAAGAGAGACGACATTGTGGTTTTCAATTTTCCCCATGGCGACTCTATCTTAAAGCGTATTCCAACGGAAGATTACTACACCCATGTAAGGATGAGTGGAAGGGAGCAGAGTATAAAATATTGGGGGCCATTAGTTGCAAGACCGGTAGATAAGAGAGACAACTATGTAAAAAGATGTGTTGCTATTGCAGGCGATACCCTTCAAATAGTAGATGGAGTGGTCTATGCAAATGGAGTTGCACAACCTCTACTGGATGGCCTACAAAAAAGCTATAGAGTGGTAACAGACGGCACTACTATAAATAGCCGTCTATTCGAAGAGTTGGAGGTCAATCCCAATGAGATCTATTTTGAATCGAGAACTTCATCCTATCCACACCTCTCCCTCACAAAAAAAGGTGCCCAAAAACTCTCTACTTTAAATAATGTGTTAGAAATTTCACAAATAGTAGATAGCTATCCCCCCGACTATCCAGACTCCAATATTATGCTCTTCCCCTTTACAGATACTCTCTCCTATAGATGGACCCGCGACAATTTTGGCCCCCTCTGGATACCTTCAAAAGGGAGTAGTGTTGAGATTACATTAGAGAATCTTCCCCTATACAGACGCATTATAGAGAATTATGAGGGGAGTAGTTTAGCGATAGAGGAGGGTAGAGTGGTAATAGATGGCGACCCTTCGGGGCTCTATACCTTTAAAATGGACTACTACTTTATGATGGGCGACAATCGAGACAATTCGTTAGACTCCCGTTATTGGGGCTTTGTTCCCGAATCGCATATTGTAGGCGCCCCCTTTCTCATTTGGTTCTCTAAGGGGAGCTATAGATCTTTTCCTTCAAATATCAGATGGAGTAGAATCTTTAAATTTCTATAAATTTTTGGGAAAGAGAGAAAAGTTTACGATATTTGCACTCTTGTAAAATTATAAAACCTATATATAGAGATGGCACGAGTTTGTCAAGTTACCGGTAAGAAGAGAATGGTGGGCAATAATGTCTCCCACTCGGTGCGCAGGACCAAACGGGAGTTTGCTCCCAACCTTAAAACCAAACGCTTCTGGTTGCCCGAAGAGCAACGCTTTATAACCTTAAAGGTGTCGGCGGCCGGAATAAGAACCATTAATAAAAAAGGCATTAGCGCAGTTGTAAAAGAGTCTATTGCCAAAGGTTTAATTGATGTAATCTAAGGAGATACAGCTATGTCAAAAAAGAGTAAAGAGAGTAGAGTACAAGTTATATTAGAGTGTACCGAACAGAAGGAGAGTGGTGTTCCCGGTATCTCCCGCTATATTACTACTAAAAATAAAAAAAATACCACTCAGCGGCTTGAAAGAAAGAAGTACAACCCTTACTTGAAGAAGGTTACCCTTCACCGCGAGATAAAATAATAACTTTATAGAAGATGGCAAAAAAATCGGTAGCTGCCTTTAGCAGTACTAGAGGTGCAAACAGAACAAAAGTTAAGTGCATACGAATGGTGCGTTCAGATAAAAATTCCCCCTATACATTTTTGGAGGAGATGGTTTCGGTAGATGAAGTTGACTCTTTCTTCAAAAAGAGTTAAATTGATTTGATATACCTATTAGAAAGGGCCGATATCTTAAATCTATCGGCTCTTTTTTTTATATTTGCCACTCAAAGTTCTATTATGGCTATTTTTAAACTATTCTCTTCAAAAAGCGATCAAGAGAAGAGGGCCCTTGAAAAGGGTTTAGAGAAGAGTAAAAGCGGTATTTTAGATAGGCTCACAAGAGCTGTCGCCGGAAAATCTAAAGTAGACGACTCAACTTTAGATGAGATAGAGGAGGCTCTAATAGCTTCCGATATTGGAGTAGATACCACTTTAAAGATTATTGAGCAACTTGAGCAGCGGGTTGCCAAAGAGAAGTTTCTAAATATAGAGGAGCTTCATTCTAAAGTGAGAGAGATAATTGAGGATCTGCTCTGCCAAAAAGGAGAAGAGGAGGAGCCCTTCGATTTTTCTAAGAGCCCTTTGGTTATAATGGTGGTGGGTGTCAATGGAGTAGGTAAAACCACTACCATTGGAAAACTGGCTGCCCGTCTAAAAGAGAGCGGTAAGAGTGTGGTACTTGGAGCTGCAGATACATTTAGGGCTGCTGCAGTTGAGCAGCTCACCATTTGGAGCGAAAGAGCGGGAGTGCCTATTGTTAAGCAGAAAATGGGTGCCGACCCGGCATCTGTAGCCTACGATGCTGTAATAAAAGCAAAAAGTAGTGGAGCCGATGTGGTTTTGGTAGATACGGCAGGACGGCTTCACAATAAGGTAAACCTAATGAATGAGCTCACCAAAATAAAGAGTGTAATGGGGAAGGTTGTACCCAATGCCCCACACGAAATTTTACTTGTTTTAGATGGCTCCACCGGCCAAAATGCTTTTCAACAAGCGCGTGAATTTACCAGAGCAACCGATGTAACTGCTCTTGCTGTTACTAAATTGGATGGTACCGCCAAAGGGGGAGTTGTAATTGGGATAAGCGATCAATTTAAAATACCTGTTAAATTTATTGGAGTTGGAGAGAAGATTGAAGATCTTCAACTTTTTGATAAAAAACTATTTGTAGAGTCGCTATTTTAGTGCACCTACCAAAAAATAAGATAGTATAAATGAAAATTTCATATAGTTGGCTTAGAAGATATTTAGAGTTTGATCTCTCTATTGAAGAGTTGGAGAAGATACTAACCTCTATAGGTTTAGAGGTTGAAGGGGTAGAGCAGATAGAGCAGGTACCGGGAAACTTAAAGGGTGTTGTGGTAGGAGAGGTAGTAGAGTGTTCCAAACACCCCTCTGCAGATAGATTAAGTTTGACTAAAGTAGATATAGGAAGTGGCCCCCACCTCTCTATAGTTTGTGGAGCCCCCAATGTTGCGGCAGGCCAGAAGGTGATGGTTGCAACGCAAGGGGCGCAGCTTCCTCTTCCCAACGGAGAGCTCTTTAAAATAAAGCGCACCAAAATTAGGGGGGAGGAGAGTTTAGGAATGATCTGTGCCGAAGATGAGCTTGGGGTGGGAGAGTCTCACGATGGAATTATGATTCTACCCCAAGAGACAGAGATAGGGATAGAGGCTGCCCACTACTTCCAATTGGCAAGCGATACCGTTTTTGAGATAGGCCTTACCCCAAATAGAATAGATGCAGCATCACACTTGGGTGTTGCAAGAGATCTCTATGCATATCTCAAATTTCACAACTATAAAGTAAATTTTACACCCCCCTCTGTAGAGAGTTTTAAATTGGAGCAACCCAAGGCTGGAGATACTACCGCCTCTATAGAGGTGTTGGCCCCCGATGGCTCTCCAAAATATTGGGGTGTTACTATTAAGGGTGTTAAAATTGCTCCATCTCCCAAGTGGCTTTCAACTCTTTTGACAGCAATTGGAGTTCGCCCAATAAATAATGTGGTAGATATAACCAACTTTGTGCTCCATGAAACGGGACATCCTCTACATCCATTTGATTTACAGAAGATAGAGGGCTCAAAAGTGGTGGTAAGAAGAGGCTATCCCCAAGAGGAGTTTATAACCTTAGATGGTGTTAAACGAACGCTCTCTACAGAAGATCTTATGATTTGCGACAGCCGCAGGCCTCTCTGTATGGGAGGTATATTTGGAGGAGAGGAGTCGGGTGTTACCTGGGAGAGCACATCCCTCTTTTTAGAGAGTGCATACTTCAACCCTGTATCAATTAGAAAGAGCTCTAAGAGGCACTCTCTAAAGACCGATGCCTCATTTAGATATGAGCGGGGTGCCGACCCCTCTATTTTAGAATATGCCCTAAAGAGAGCTACCCTCTTGATAGAGGAGATTGCAGGAGGAACCCCTTATGGAGAGATTCTCAAATTTGACTCACCACTCCCTATAAGAGAGCCTATAGAATTGAACTTTAATAGGATAGCAACTTTTATTGGAAAGGAGATTGAACGGCAGAAAATAGAGGAAATTTTAGCTCTATTAGATTTCAAAACCCTACAGAGCGATTCAGAGAGTATAAGGGTAGAGTCGCCCTCCTATAGGGTAGATGTTACAAGGGAGTGCGATGTTATAGAGGAGATTTTAAGAATATACGGATACGACGCAATAGAGCTACCCCAAAGGATTCGCTCATCCTTTACCCCACAAACTAAGCCCGATAGAGAGAAAATAAAGAGTGTTGCTTCAGACTTGTTAGTCTCTAATGGTTTCTACGAGATGTTAAATAACTCTCTTACCAAAAGCGACTACTATACAAACCTCTCTATCTACCCTCAAGAGAGGCTTGTCTATCTACAAAATCCCCTTAGCAGCGACTTGAATGTTATGCGCCAAACTCTTCTCTTTGGAGGGTTGGAGAGCGTATCTCACAATATAAATAGACAAAATAATAGCCTAAAGTTCTTTGAGTTTGGCAATAGCTACACATTTGAACCCGATAATCTCCAAAGTAGAGAGGATAAAAACTCTCTAAAGAGTTATCAAGAGAGCGAGAAGTTGGCCCTTTTAATAACAGGCAGTGGTAGGAGGGCATGGCAGGGAAGAGGTTCCGCTACAAATTTCTTTATGCTAAAAGGGTATATAGAGAGCCTCCTAAAGCGGTTTGGTGTAGTGTATGACAATTTGAACACCGCCCCCGCATCGCAAGAGCTTTTTTTAGAGGGAGTTGAACTGCTGCTGCCAACAAAGGGTGTTAGAGGAGAGTCTAAAAGAGAGCTCTCTATTGGCCATTTTGGGGAGCTATCTCCAAAAATTCTCAAACCCTTCGATATAAAACAGCAGGTTTGGGGTGCAGAACTCGATTGGAATCTACTCAACCGGCTATTCTCCAAAGAGAGAATAAAATATAGTGATCTGCCAAGATACCCTTCTGTCACACGCGATCTTGCACTACTCTTAGATTTAGATACCACTTATGCCCAAATTAGAGAGAGTGCCTTTGAGTGCGAGAGAAATTTTCTACAAAAGGTGGCTCTTTTTGATATCTATAAAGGGGTTAAGATAGCTCAAGATAAAAAGCAGTACGCCTTAAGCTTTACCCTTATAGATAGAGGTGGAACTCTAACCGACAGTAGGGTAGATGAGATTATGGCAAAGCTCTTAGCCACATTTGAGAAGAAGCACGGCGCCTCTTTAAGATGAGAAGAGTAAAGATATTTTCAAAAATTGGCGACTATATGTCGCTTGTAAAATTTGCCCATACAATTTTTGCAATGCCCTTTGCCCTTATTGGCTACAGTTGGGCTTTAACGGGAGGGGGGGGCACCTTCTCTTGGAAAATTACCCTTCTTATTTTGGGAGCAATGGTCTCTGCACGCAATAGTGCTATGGGCTTCAACCGAATAGTAGATAGAGAGATAGATGCTTTAAATAAGAGAACTGCCAAAAGGGAGATCCCTTCCGGAAAAATATCGGTAATGGAAGCTTCTATTTTTGTTGTGGCAAACATCTTAATATTCCTTCTTATAGCGTGGCATATCAACCGGCTCGCTTTTATACTCTCATTTCCCGCTCTCTCTCTTCTATTGGGTTATAGCTATATGAAGCGCATCTCCTATTTTAGCCACTATCTATTGGGTGTTGTCCTTGCAATAGCTCCTATGGGAGCTTTTATTGCGGTGTGTGGCCGATTCGATCTCCCTATGGTAATCCTATCTTTTATTGTCCTTTTTTGGGTGGGTGGATTTGATATAATTTACTCTTTAGCAGATGTGGAGTTCGATAAAGAACATTTGCTACACTCTATTCCTGGTAAATTTGGCATTAAAAAAGGACTAATTATCTCTTCTATCACTCATTTGGTAGTAGTTCTTTTGCTTATTCTCTTCCCACTGGTAGTAAATAGCAGAGCACCCCTTTTGGGAGTGCTCTACACTATTGGTGCCACTCTCTTTATCTCTCTTTTGTGGTGGCAACATAAAATTGTCTCGGGTGGCAATCTAAGTAGAATCGATGCTGCCTTTTTTACTGCCAATGGCGTAGCCTCTATACTCTACGCCCTCTTTACCATCTTAGATCTTGCCCTTTAGAGCTCTTCTATCTCTCTCTATAGAATGGCCACGCCACAATTCCCCCCTCCAATACCTTTACATTTGTATAGCCATTTGCCTTAAGAATCAAAGCTGCCTCGTAGCCCCTAAGAGAAATTTTACACCAGGTGACAATTGGGGTGGATTTATCTTGTGGAAGTTCGCCTATCCTACCTCTCAGTTGCCCCAATGGGATTAAAACTTCGCCAACTCCTAATCGCATCTCCTCAAACTCATCTGGATTCCTAACATCTATTAGGGTAATAGAGTCTCTATTATCCAATCTACTCTTGAGCTCCAAAGCAGTTACTCCATCCATTAACCCATCCAACTTATTTTGCATAATATGGGCTGTTGCAATAGAGTGGTCTATCGCTAATGAAAATGGTGGAGCGTAAGGGAGATCGGCATTTATCATCTCCTCTACACCCATTTTTGCCTTAATAGCCATAGCCCATATTGCCACCTGTTTTCCCACATCTCCCGGCCCCAACACCTGCGCTCCCAAAATTGTTCTATCGCCTTTATCTACAATTAATTTTGTTATAAGAAGTTTCCCCTGCATAAAGCCGGGTTTGTCTAAGCTGGAGTTAAAGACTATCTCGTAGTTTGTAATTCCGTTGCGAATTGCGTTTTGTTCCGATAAGCCGGTAGAGCCAACATTCCAGTCGAACACTTTACATATTCCGGTCTGTATTGTACCCTCAAATCTCTTTCTGTTTCCAACTATAATATTCTCTCCGGCAACCCGCCCCTGCAGATTGGCCAAATCGCCAAAAGGGGCATGTACAGAGCTCTTAGAGATGAGGTTTTTAATCTCTACGCAATCTCCAACGGCGTAGATATCGGGAATATTGCTCTCCATATATTGGTCTACCACTATTCCCCCTCTTTCGCCAATCTTAACTCCTATCTCTTTTGCCAATTTTACATTTGGAATTACCCCAATAGCCACCACCGCCAATTCACAGGGAATTTCGGTGCCATTTTGAAGTTTTACCCCAACCAACTTTCCATCCTCTCCCAAAAATGAAGAGACCCCATTCTCTAAAATAACATTGGCTTTTGTACGGACATAGTTCTCTACCAATTTGGCCATCTGCATATCTAAGAAGGTCAACAGCTGAGGCAACATCTCTACCAAGGTAATCTCTATTCCTGCCAAGTGAAGAGCTTCACAAGTCTCTATACCAATCAATCCTCCTCCAATTACTACAGCCTTCTTTATTTTTCCTTCATCTTTGATTTTTCTAAGAAAATCGGCATCATGCATAGATTGCAGAGTAGTTATCCCATCCAATTCCACTCCCGGTACAGAGGGCATTCTGGGAGTTGCTCCCGTGGCAATAACCAACTTGTCGTATAAAATTCTGTTCTCTGCACCATCTTCCAAAGAGGTGTAAACTACCTCTCTCTTCTTAGGGTCAATTGAGGTTACCTCACACTCTACCTTAGTCTCAATTCTCTTTGCATTCCAGAAATAACGGGAATCTCTAACAACACCCGCAGGTGAGCATAGAAGCTGATCTCTATCGTCAAAAAAACCACCCACATAGTAGGGGTAGCCGCACGATGCCATAGAGAGCTCCTTAGATTTTTGAATAATGGTTATTTGGGCATTTTCATCCATTCTACGGGCGCGCGAAGCTGCTTTCGGGCCGGCAGCAGAACCGCCAATTACAACAATCCGTTTCTGTTTCATCACTTAAAGTTTTTGGTTGAATATTAAAGGATTTTTGGTTGAATTTCAAAATTAAATGGTGTAGTGAAAGCTAAAGAAAACTATCCCACACCCCTTTTATACTATCGGATATCTTGGATTGGGGGGCCCACTCCACAATACTTTTGCCATTTACCATCGCCTCAACTATCTCTCTACTAAAAGGTATTTTGGTTAAAATAGGGATCCCCTCTGCTGCACAAATCTCTTCAATCTCTTCCGAAATTATAGGTGCAATATCGCACTTGTTGATTATCACCCCTTTTTTAAATTTATACCCCTTTATTAGAGTTAGAAGGCGTATTAAATCGCTAAGTGCAGAGAGCGATGGTTCCGTTACTATAACCAAGTGTGTAATCCCCGATATTGCAGCAATAACCGAACACCCTATTCCGGCAGGAGAGTCTATTATAACCTTTTTAATGGCACTCTCTTCTGCTATTTGGCTACTCTTCTCACGAACCATTGCCACCAATTTACCGGAGTTCTCCTCTCCAGGTTCCAACCTACCGTAAACCATCTTTCCATAACGGAAAGAGCCCCATAACATTTTACTTTTATCGTTGGGTATCATTGTAATAGCCTCTTCTGGGCAGACTCTATAGCAGAGCTTGCATCCGTCGCATGCTATTGGATCTACAACACAAACACCATTGGAGTAGGAGATTGCATCAAAACGGCAATGCTCTACACACACTCCACAGCCGGTACATTTTTTAGAATCTATCAAAGCCTCCTCTCCCGAAAGATAGGGGGCAGTTGCCTCTATTTTGGGGTTGAGTATCAAGTGCATATTTGCAGCATCTACATCGCAGTCTGCCACAACTACCCTTTCGCCCATAGTTGCAAATGAAGAGCTTATGGAACTCTTTCCTGTTCCTCCTTTACCACTAACAACTGCTACTTCAATTCTCATTGTTATACTCCCCCTTTTTTTCAATTACTTTTTGGGCTATAGTCTCAAAAATGGTCGCTACACTTGGAATCTGTTCAACTACCATATTTCCTAACGAATACTCTTTTGCCACCTCTCTACTAAAGGGTATCACCTCTAAAAGCTCAATTCCTCTCTCTTTTAGGTAGCTCTCAACTCTACTGTCGCCAATTCCCCCTCTATTGATAATAACTGCAAACTTTTTACCCATCCCCTCCAAAATCTCTACGGAGAGCTTAAGATCGTTAAGCCCAAATGGAGTGGGTTCGGTAATTAAAAGTGTAAAATCGGCGCTATTTACTGTATGTATAAAAGGGCAGGAGGTGCCGGGGGGTGAGTCTAAAATGGTGATGGGTGCGCCAGCTTCTAAGATGGCTCTTTTTAGCACCGGAACTGGGGTATAGACCCCTACCAACACCCTCCCCTCAACCAATTTGGCCCCACTTTGGCGCTCTTCAAAGTTGGTCACCTTTCCTAAGGTGGCAACCTTTTCGCTAATAGCTCCAAATTTACACGCTACACTACAGGCGCCACACCCGTGACACATCTCCTCCATTACAGTTGCTACCTTTTTATCTTTTACCACCACAATAGCATTGTAGCTGCACCACTCTGCACACTCTCCACAGTAGGTACAGAGCCGGTGATCTATCACAGGCACCAATTGAGTTACCTCTTGAGAGCCCCTCTCTTTAAGGTCAAAAAATAGAGCCGAATTGGGCTCTTCGGCATCACAATCTATAAGCTCTGCCTTTTCGCCCATTTTTAGAAGTGTGTAGAAGAGATTTACAGAGAAAAAACTCTTTCCTGTACCACCTTTGCCACTGGCAATAGCCACTTTAAAATTTTTATTAGTGGTCACAGCAGTTCTCTCCATTCTCTAAAGAGTTGTTTAAGTAGCTCTCAACCAACTCTCTTGCACCTATTAGGGGGGCACCTACAGAGACTCCAATTCCTCTCTCCTTAAAAAGATTTACCGCTCTCTCTCCCATTCCTCCCGAAATTATATGGGTCACCCCCATCTGGGAGAGCCACTTTGGAAGTAATCCGGGCTCATGGGGAGGAGGAGTTTTTAAAGTTTCTCCAACAATCTTTTTCTGTTCTGTATCGATTATTGCAAATTGGTCGCAATGGCCAAAATGGGAAGATAAAATAGCCCCTTTAAGTGGGACGGCAAATTTCTGCTTCATAATTATAATATGCTCTTTGTAACCTCTATAGAGAGGCCGATTTCAACTTTTCAACTATCTCTTCTATTGATAGTTCCTCATTTATAGTGACCATCTCAATCTCCATTGAGGAGAGAAGAGTTTTTACCTTATTGCCAAATTCCCAAGCCACAATTTTATTGGCCCCAAGAGAAGCAACCTCTTGTACAGAGGCAACTCCGGCACCCTCTACACTCTCTCTACTGCTATTTTCTATAAATTTGAGTTCTCCACTCTCACTATCGAAGAGTGCAAAATAGGCGGCGCGGCCAAATCTCTTATCTATCATTGAAGAAGAGGAGTTGCCGCTTGATGTAATTACAACTTTCATATTAAAATAATTTTACTCCATAAAGGTAATGAACATTTGTTCATAGCCAAAGTGGAGTAAACTATTTTTTGCACACTCTCTATAGAGTTGCCGCTACAATCTATTTAGAGTAGCCATATTGGGCACTATCTCCCAGCTCCTCTTCTATTCTAAGCAGTTGGTTATACTTGGCCAATCGGTCGGAGCGGCTAAGCGACCCCGATTTAATCTGTCCGGAATTTGTTGCAACAGCAATATCTGCAATGGTAGAATCTTCTGTCTCTCCAGAACGGTGCGAAGTGACTGTGGTGTAGCCGTTACGGTACGCAACCTCTATTGTCTCTAAAGTTTCGGTGAGCGTACCAATTTGATTTACCTTAATCAAAATGGAATTTGCACACCCCTTTTCAATTCCCTCTCTTAGGAATTTTACATTGGTTACAAATAGGTCATCTCCTACAATCTGAACCTTGGAGCCAATAAGATTGGTGAGCAGCTTCCAGCCATCCCAATCATCTTCGGCCATTCCATCTTCAATAGAGTCTATTGGGTACCTCTCTGTAAGCTCTTTTAGATATTGAGCTTGTGCTGCACTATCCAATTTTGCCCCCTCTTTACCCTCAAAAATTGTGTAGTCGTAAACTCCATTGCGGTAAAATTCAGAGGCTGCACAATCGAGTGCAAGAGTTATATCTTTACCCGGAGTGTAGTTTGCCCTCTTTATCGCCTCAATTATTAAATCTAAAGCCTCTTCTGTACCCTTAAGCTTGGGTGCAAAGCCCCCTTCATCTCCTACCCCTGTAGAGTATGAGAGTTCGCTTAATATATCTTTAAGAGTGTGGAACACCTCTGCCCCCATCTGTAACCCTTCGCTAAATCGTTTTGCCCCTATCGGACGAATCATAAATTCTTGAAATGCAATAGTTGTATCGGAGTGTGAACCTCCATTTATAATATTGAACATTGGGATAGGGAGAGTGACACTATTAACCCCTCCAATGTAACGGTAAAGGGGAAGTTGAAGGTAGTGGGCAGCCGCTTTTGCCACAGCAAGCGACACTCCCAACATAGCATTGGCACCAAGGTTAGATTTATTTTCTGTACCATCCAACTCAATTAGAGTGCGATCTATCTCTTTTTGAGAAAGTGCGTTCATCCCTACAACTGCCGGGGCAATTACACTATTAACATTCTCTACCGCCTTAAGTACCCCCTTGCCAAAATATCTGGAACTGCAGCCATCTCTCAACTCCAAAGCTTCGTTACTCCCTGTAGAGGCTCCCGAAGGGACCGAAGCTCGCCCGAAAGCTCCCGAAAGGAGTGTAACATCTACCTCTATTGTGGGGTTGCCACGAGAGTCTAAAATCTCTCTTGCATTTACCGAAATAATTTCCATTACTCTACTATTTTAAATTAATCCCTTAACATATACTCAATGGTACTCACTACCCTTATAATTTTAATATGGGGTGTGTTGTCGTCTCTATCGGAGATAGTGAACTGCCCCTGATTGGCCCGTTTTATCTTCCCCAACCTGCTTTTGGAGTCGAGAGCAAACTTTTGGGCAGAGAGTCTTGCATTTTTTGTTGCCTCTTCAATCATCTGAGGCTTAATGTCGTTAAGGAGTGTGAATTGAAACTCTGTGCGATATTGGTAATCGCCGGCCAAAAGTGCCACCCCATGGGCCAGCAGTTCGGATTGTCCGGCAATAATCTCACGCACCAACTCTACCTGCTCCGAAGTGACTGTAATAACAGTTGTTATATTGTAACGGTAAGGGGAGGGTTGACTCTGGTACCTTTCGGCATTCATATCAATAATTGAGGGAGCCGACAGTGAAATCTCCTCTTTAGAGAGCCCCTTTTCAAGCAGATAATCTATAATTTTCTTATTTTTTATATTAATTGCCTTATAAAGGGCAGAAAGGTCGTTGCCTATCTCTTTATAAACAACAGGCCAAATAACCTTATTGGCGTTTACCTCCATCTCTGCCAACCCTTTAACATTTACTACCCTCTCATAAGATTTGATAGCAACAATACCACGGTTGATAAAGAGACCAAGCAGTATCAGCCCTACCATTATAAATAGGCCAATAGTCCAATTTTGACGAATAGTGTTGAGTTTCATTTTTTATTAACTTTGTAAGTTGCTAAAATAACAAAAAATGGGCCATGAAAAAATATAAACTCTCTATAATATTACTCCTACTCTTTACCCCTTTTCTTACCATGGGGCAGGAGTCGCTCTCATATAAATTGGTTAGGGGGGCAGAAGATAGCGTCACTTCCAAAAGACACTATATAGTTGGCAGTGCAGAACGGGGTTCCACCATCTATATAGATGGAAAAAAAATAAAGCAGTACGCTACAGGCTCTTTTGGTACTCAATTGGAGCTTAAAGAGGGGCACAACAGTGTGGTGATTAGTGTGACCAATAGGGGCACTCGGGTGAACGACACTCTCTCTATCTTCTATAAACCACCAACTTTAACCTCTAAAGAGAAGAGCGCCTCAAGTGATAGAGGCTCCTCACTTTTACCCGTTATTATTACCGATAGTGGTGCTTTCTTCAACTCCTCTACAGCTGGCGACCGCTTGGGAGGCAACAAGATAAACTTTATAAGCGAAGGGGTTAAAATGGAACTATTAGAGATTGAGGGGGAGTTCTATAAAGTGAAGCTCTCTCAAAATAGAGCCGCCTATCTGCAAAAGCGTTTTGCACAGCAGCTCCCTTTAGGTGCGACTCCTGCCCAATCGGTTGTTAACTCTTGTAGCGCTATTGCCAATAGAGGGGAAGATAGAGTTAAGATCTTTTTAAATGAGCGGGTACCCTATATTATCCATACCCAAAATTTACCCAATCGAATTATAGTTGAACTTCACAACGCCTATAACAATAGCAATTGGGTTACTCAATACAATAACCTTAAGGCTATAAGCTCTTTAGATATATATCAGAGTGCAACCGATGTAGTTACCCTGCAGTTGGATCTTAAAGAGAGCTATAGTTGGGGTTATAGAGTTGAGTATGAGGGGAACAATTTAATTGTTTCGGTAAAGCATACCCCTAAAGCTCTTTATAGCAGAAGTAAGCGCCCTTTAGAGGGAATAACGATAGGTTTAGACGCAGGCCATGGAGGAAGCGCCACTGGAGCTATAAGCCCTTCGGGGATGTTGGAAAAAGAGCTCAACTTAGATATGGTAAATCGACTAAAGAGAATATTGGAGAAGAGGGGTGCCAAAGTGGTTCTGAGTAGAAGCGACGATACCGACTTATCTATAGCCCAAAGGGTAGAGATATTTAGAGAGGGCAATATAGACCTGCTCCTCTCTATACATAACAATTCAGGAGGCAATCCTCTTAATCCAATGGGGAGTAGCACCTACTACAAACATATAGAGTATCGCCCCTTTGCCTCTGCTGTTTTGAACAAACTGTTGGAACTTGGCGTTGTGCAGTATGGTATGGTTGGAAATTTCAATTTTGGATTGTGTTCACCCACCGATTTTCCTTCAATCTTGGTAGAGACCCTCTTTATGAGCTCTCTCCCCGACGAAGAGAAGCTCTTCGACCCCACCTTTAGAGCTAAATTGATGGAGAAGGTGGCACAAGGGGTAGAAGAGTATATTGGTAAAGTAAGAAGCTCTCTTGTAGAATAATGCGATTTAAACTACACTCAAATTTTTCTCCTACAGGCGACCAGCCCGAGGCTATAGAGAGTCTTGTCTCTTTGATGGATCAGAGGGTCGAGGCTGCCACCCTTTTGGGTGTTACCGGCTCCGGTAAAACCTTCACTATGGCCAATGTGATTGAGAGAGTACAGCGTCCCACCCTTATTTTGAGCCACAATAAGACATTGGCAGCACAGCTCTATGGTGAATTTCGCTCCTTCTTTCCAGAAAATAGTGTACAATATTTTGTCTCATATTACGACTACTACCAGCCCGAAGCGTATAAGCCTGTTACCGATACCTATATAGAGAAAGATTTAAGTATCAACAGCGAAATTGAGAAGCTGCGACTCTCTACTACAAGTTCACTCCTATCGGGGAGGAGAGATGTTATAGTTGTTTCGAGTGTCTCTTGCTTATACGGTATTGGGAACCCCGAAGATTTTCATTCCAATACAATTAAGCTAAAAAGGGGGGAGAAGATCTCCAGAAATAGAGTGCTCTACTCTTTGGTAGATGCTCTCTACTCCCGTAGCGATACTGAATTTAGAGCCGGACTCTTTAGGGTGAAGGGAGAGAGTTTAGATATCTATCCTGCCTACTCCGATCAAGCGGTTAGAGTACTATTTTTTGGAGAAGAGATTGAATCTATCTACCTATTTGACCCTCTCTCAAATTCAATTATAAGGGAGCAACAGGAGGTTTCAATCTATCCGGCCAATATTTTTGTAACCACAAAAGAGCGTACCTCATTGGCTATTTCCAAAATAGAGAGAGATCTACAATTGCGTATCAACTACTTTGAACAAAATGGGGAGTATCTTAAAGCTAAAAGAGTTAAGCAGAGGGTAGAGTTTGATATAGAAATGATTAAAGAGTTGGGATACTGTTCAGGTATTGAAAACTACTCCCGCTACTTCGACGGAAGAGGTGAGGGGATGCGCCCTTTTTGCCTTTTAGACTACTTCCCCGACGACTATCTTACCTTTATAGATGAGAGCCATGTGACACTCCCCCAAGTTAGGGCAATGTATGGGGGGGATCGATCCCGAAAAGAGGTGTTGATAGAGTATGGTTTTAGATTGCCTGCCGCAGCCGACAACCGCCCCCTAAAATTTGAAGAGTTTGAAGAGATTATGGGGCAGCGAATCTTTGTAAGTGCCACCCCGGCGGAGTATGAATTGGAGAGATCCGAAGGGGTTATTGTGGAGCAGGTGGTACGCCCCACCGGATTGTTGGACCCCCCAATTGAAATTCATCCAACCAAAGGGCAGATAGATCATCTATTAGAGGAGATTCGCCAGCGAACTGTTAAAGACGAAAGAATTTTAGTAACCACACTCACTAAGCGGATGGCCGAAGAGCTGGACAACTACCTCGCTTCTGTTGAGGTGAGGAGCCGTTATATACACTCCGACATTGATACCTTAGAGAGGGTAGAGATTCTAACAGATTTTCAAGAGGGGCGCTTTGATGTTCTTATTGGAGTCAATCTGCTAAGAGAGGGGTTGGATTTGCCTATGGTATCGCTTGTAGTTATTTTAGATGCCGATAAAGAGGGTTTTCTTAGAAGTGAAAGGGCTCTTACCCAAACGGCAGGAAGGGCTGCAAGAAATGTAGATGGCAAGGTGATTATGTATGCCGA
>Ga0265293_10008125_pt1 | contig 15712 bp, 11 predicted proteins | sample Munlanlewell138R_FD_192505 | JGI IMG/M metagenome (GOLD analysis project Ga0265293, IMG submission 192505) | Leachate microbial communities from a municipal landfill in Southern Ontario, Canada - Leachate well 138R | ecosystem: Engineered > Solid waste > Landfill > Unclassified | place: Canada...
TGGATGTTGTCACTGCCCTGTCACAAATAGAGAGAACCGATATCTCGGTGATTGGCGGGCGCTACGGGTTATCGAGTAAGGACTTTACCCCTAGCCATGCTAAAGCCGTTTTCGACCATTTGGAGAATGGCAATTGGCACAGCTTCACAGTCGGAATCAACGACGACGTTACCCATTTAAGTATTCCCATAAAAGAGAAGATAGATGTCTCTCCGGAGGATGTTGTCTCCTGTATGTTCTGGGGCCTTGGTTCTGATGGTACCGTTGGTGCCAATAAAGACTCAATTAAAATAATCGGTGAAAATACCGATATGAATGCCCAAGCCTACTTCTCCTACGACTCTAAAAAGTCCGGAGGGATTACCATCAGTCACCTGAGGTTTGGTAAGAGCTCGGTAAATATGCCGTGGCTAATCGACAGCGCCAACTTTGTAGCTTGTCACAACCCTGCCTATATTGGTCGCTACGATATGTTGTCTCCCCTTAAAGAGGGGGGAGTTTTCCTCCTCAACTCACAAATCCCCAGTGATGAGGTTTTTGAGCACCTAACAGCCGAGGAGCAACAACAGATTATCGATAAGAAGATCAGGTTCTACAATATTGATGCTTTAAAAATTGCCGACAGTGTCGGTCTCGGGACGAGGATCAACACCGTCATGCAGGCGGCCTTCTTCAAAATTTCAGGTATTTTCCCTGAAGAAGAGGCGATTGCCCTCATTAAAGGCGCCATTAAGAAAACCTTTGGGGCTAAAGGTGAAGATATTGTTAACATGAACTGGGCAGCCGTAGATGGCGCTTCAGATGCTCTCACTAAGGTTGAAGTGAGAGCCAAAGTAGGCAAGGCTTTTGTACCCAAAAAACTAATCGGCGAAGATGCCAGCGACTATGCTAAGGATATTATCGAGCCTATTATGCATCTCAAAGGGAACGATATCCCTGTTTCTAAGATGAGTTTTGATGGGACACTGCCTATTAACACAGCTCGCTTAGAGAAGAGGGGCGTTGCGCCTTTCATCCCCCACTGGCTCAGTGAAAACTGTATCCAGTGTAACCAGTGTGTACAGTCTTGTCCGCATGCCGCTATTAGGGCTAAACAGATTGACCCCCAAGACCTCGTGGGTGCACCCGAAGGGTTTCATACCCTCAAGTCAAACACGAAAAATGACCGTGAATTACAATTTAAGATTCAGGTCTACCCGGAAGATTGTCAGGGGTGTGGTGTCTGTATTGAAACCTGTCCCACTAAGGTTAAATCGCTCGAATTTAGGCCTCTCCAGGCAGAGCGGGACGCCGGCGAAACTAAGTTTTCTGAATTCTTTGATGCCCTCCCCGACGATGTCACTGATGGTATTTCAATCGACACAATTAAGGGGATGCAGTTTAAGAAACCGCTCTTTGAGTTCTCAGGGGCGTGTGCCGGTTGTGGCGAGACCCCCTACATTAAGCTAGTCTCCCAGATTTGTGGCGAGCGGATGATTGTGGCCAATGCGACCGGTTGTTCCTCTATCTATGGCGGCACCTTCCCTACCACCCCCTACGCTCAGCGTAGAGATGGGCGCGGACCGGCGTGGGGTAACTCACTTTTTGAAGATAACGCCGAGTATGGTCTGGGGATGCGCTTAGCAGTCGACTCTAACCGTCGCCAACTGAAGAGTGCAATTGACAGACTCCTTGAAGTGGGTACTACGGCTGAGTTAACCGCAGCCTTGAAAAACAATCTGGACCTCTGGAGCGACACGAGTGAAGCCTCTTTGAAAGCTCAAGATAAGAGCCAAGCTCTCCTTGATGCCGCAGTTAAAGAGTCTAAAGGGGAAGCCGCTGAGCTACTGCGTAAAATTGTTGAACTGAAAGACTACTTCAGTGAGAAGCACATCTGGTCCTTCGGAGGTGATGGATGGGCTTACGATATTGGCTATGGCGGTGTTGACCACGTCGTAGCTTCCGGTAAGAACATAAACATCCTAGTGTTGGACACTGAAGTATACTCCAATACGGGAGGCCAAGCCTCTAAAGCCACTCCTATTGCGGCTGTAGCCAAGTTTGCCAATTCCGGTATGGAGCGGGGTAAGAAGAACATGGGCTTCATGATGATGAGTTATGGTCAAGTCTATGTGGCTTCAATCTCACTTGGTGCTAACCGTCTACATGCTCAAAAAGCCCTCCAAGAGGCAATTGCCTACAATGGTCCCTCAATCGTCTTCTGTTACTCGCCGTGTATCAACCATGGGATTAATATGATGAAGAGTCAGGTTATCCAGAAAGAGGCGGTTGAGGTTGGCTACTGGCCCCTCTTTAGGTTCAACCCCGCCTTGGAAGAGGGCAAGCGCTTCTCTTGGGATGTGCGTCAGCTTAAAGGTGACTACCAAGAATTTATTAAGAGTGAGAGACGTTACTCTACCCTTTACAAGACCAACCCGGAGAGAGCCGAAGAGTTGTTTGCTTTAGCCGAAGAAGATGCTAAGCGGAGAATGAACTTCTACAAGAATGTTGGAGAATTGATGTAAACTGAGGGGGGCTGCTTTAAAGCAGCCCCGCTTACTGTCACTATCTGCTAAAACTTACTAAAACATCGCTTCCGGGGTGAGTAGTTTATCGAGCGCCTCTTTGGAGAGGTGCCCCTCATCTAAAACAATTTGATAGACCGAACCTCCGGTTTGTTGTGCTTTTTTAGCGATATCTGAGCAAGTTTCATACCCTAAGACAGGCACTAAAGCGGTGACTAAGCCGATACTGTGCTCCACCATAGCTCTGCAATTTTCCCGATTGGCGGTAATTCCGACAATACATCTATCGGTTAGTGTATTAAGCACATTAGTGAGATGGTCTATTGAGCTGAAGAGCTTAAAAGCGATAATAGGTTCCATCACATTCAGCTCCAATTGACCGGCTTCCGCTGCCATGGTAATCGTTAAATCGTTACCAAGGGTCTCGAAGGCCACTTGGGTGACCACTTCGGGGATTACCGGGTTCACTTTCCCCGGCATAATTGAAGAGCCCGGCTGCATTGGCGGGAGGTTTATCTCACTGAGGCCGGCCCGTGGCCCACTCGAGAGGAGGCGTAAATCGTTGCTAATCTTAGAGACCTTGAGGGCAATTTTCTTAAGGAGAGCCGAAATCTCGACAAAATCTGAGGGGTCTTGTGTCGCTTTGAAAAGGTCGCCGGCTAAGGTTAGGGGGAGGCCTGTGAGTTGAGCTAACTGTTTGGTGACCGCTTTGGCAAACCCCTGAGGGGCGGTGATGCCGGTTCCAATCGCGGTTGCCCCCATATTTACTTCATGCAAGAGTTTCACTTTCTTATCTAAATTACCTAGCTCAACTTTTATCATGAGGGCCCATGCTGCAAATTCTTGGCCGAGGGTCATGGGGACAGCATCCTGTAGTTGGGTGCGGCCCATCTTCAAAACATCACTGAACTCTTGTCCTTTAGCAGCGAGGGCTTTTTGAACCTTCTTCAACGCTTTTTTGAGTCCCCCCAGTTGCCAAATCAATGCCAGGCGCAAAGCAGTAGGGTAGACATCATTGGTCGACTGTGAGAGGTTAACGTGGTTGTTAGGGTGGATATAGAGGTAGTCCCCTTTGGTTTTTCCAAGGAATTCTAAGGCCCGATTGGCTATCACTTCGTTGGCATTCATGTTAACCGAAGTCCCCGCCCCTCCTTGAATGGCATCTATGGGGAACTGATCGAGGAGTTGGCCACTAATGACTTCATCGCAAGCTTTACTAATCGCCTCAAGTTTCTCTTTAGAGAGGATATTAAATGTGGCATTAGTCAAAGCTGTTGCCTTTTTGATATAACCGAGGGCTTTTATTAAATTGGGGAAAGAGGAGATTGGCGTTTTTGATATTTGGAAATTCTCCAATGCCCGCACGGTCTGGATACCATAGTAAGCTTCCTGGGGAACTTTTTTAAATCCCAAAAGGTCGTGTTCATCTCTGTATTGTGCCATATTTACCTCCGGTCTATTTTTTTATATTGTACTACGAAAAATCTAAAAATATAGTGAAAAAGAGCAACTATAAAAAGAAAAAATTATATTTTCTTAAGTTTTAATTTTTTATCCAGTTTTCTATAATGAGAGCGCCCGAGCGATTCATCTCTTGCATGAAGTCACTTGTATGTTTCCTGAAATAGAAGTAGTCGCTAATACTCCCCTTGTTTTCAAACGGGAGGCGATGTTGCTCCCTAAGGCGTTCCTCTTGTTGCCCAAAGGCGACGTTTAGTGCTTCTAGGTGGGGTTCTTGGTATGTGTCTTCCATGAAAATTGAGTTAACGGGACACCTTATTGCGGGGATCTGTAAAGGGTTAGGATTTTTAGGGTAGCCAAAAATGAGAAGGGTTGCCACTGCGGTATATTTAGAGAGATTGAAAAGGGCCTTAATCTGTTCATAATTTTCGATTATGTCGCCAATATAACATGAGCCAATACCTAAAGATTCTGCAGCTATAACGGCACTCTGGGCAGCTATTAAAGCATCGCTCATTGACAAAAGGAGGTCCCCGGCTCCCGGCGAACGCCATTTTATCCCCATTGTTTGGCCTTGGGCGACACTGCCACTCTCATGGTAGTAGTTGACCCATTTTTGGGAGTCTGACAGGAAGAGCCATACCAGTGGGGCCTTGGCAATTATTGGTTGGTTGTCACACAACTGTGCCAAACGCTCCTTTTTAGCTTGGTCATTCACCTCAATAACTGAGTAAAACATCATATTACCGGCGGTGGGGGCTCTTAAAGTAGCCTCTTGTATTAACCGTTTCTCTTCGGGTGCTATAGTCTTGTCAAGAAAAGAGCGGTGGGTGCGGCGGGTGGTAAGTAAGGAAATCGTTTGGTTCATCAAAAACTCCTCAGAAATTGTACTGTACGTTAGTGAAGCGTTAAGATAGTATACAGGGAGGGGGAAAAGATGAGAAGAGCACGGGTGTATCCCTACCGTTGGGCAGTCTTGATTGCCCTCATGAGTGTGGCTCTAGTTTGCCAAATGCAATGGTTAGCCTTAGCCCCCATCGCACGAGCTGCTAATAACTTTTATGCAAATCATGGAGTCGATTTTTTAGCCCTTGTCTTTTTTTTAGTCTTCATCATCATCAGCCTCCACTATGCAGTTATCTACAAGAAGCTGGGGCAAAAATGGACTCTCCGGCTGGCCTCTCTCCTTTTAATAATCTTTAGTCTCCTTAAAGGGGTGGCGAGCCGTTACTACTGGGTGGTTTTGTTGAGCCAAGGGTTTTTAGCCGTCTCTTATAGCCTCATCCTCAATAGTGTTTCATTGGTTAGTGAGCGATGGTTTGCCCTTCCTGAGAGGGGATTTGCGGTCGCTCTAGTTGTTCTGGCACAATTCCTAGGCCTTATTTTAGTGATGGCCGTTAATCCCCGCGTCGTGGTGAACACCCCTAGCGCTTCTAATTATGGGGCAGGAGTCGAGCTCCTCCAGTTTTACCTGGCGCTAGTGAGTGCCACCGTTAGTCTAGCCGCTTTTTTTCTGTTTAGAGAGCGTCCCCCCACCCCCGCGGGCAAAGAGGAGGGCAATTATGAAAAGCTTTCAACCTCTTTCAAGGCCATGTTTGCTAAGAAAAGTATGGTTGGGTTTATCCCAATCTTTGCCTTGGTGTGGGGTCTATTTTACGCTCTTATAGCGCAGATCGATAGCCTAGCCACTTTTATAGGGGTAGAGAATTCTAACGGTGTGGCGGGACTGATCATATTGGGGGCAGGGATGCTTGGTTCATTGGTGATTCCCTACCTCTCAGATTACTTTAGAAAGCGTAAACTCTTTTTCTTTTTCTGCTTAAGCGGTCTCTTTCTGGGCTTTTTGGCCTTTGCCTTGCTTCCTCTGATGGGCCACGCGCTTATTTTTGGCTATATTGCCACCGGTTTTATAGGGTTCTTTTTTCAAAGTGCCATTTCTCTGGGGTTTCAGTGGGCCACTGAGCTGAGCTATCCCACTAAAGAGACCTCTGTCCAAAGCGTCCTCCTTTGGAGTGGACACCTTAGTGGGGCAGTTTTTCTCACCCTCATGTCGGTGGTGAGGGTTATTTTATGGCGTCATGTGGTGGTTGCCTCTGTGGTGCTCCTTTTCATCTCAACTCTAGGGCTCCTGTTTGTGCAAGAGAGTCCTGTTATTGTGACTGAGGAGGAGAAGTTTGCCTCTGCTATGGAAGAAGAGTAAGAAAAAGGACCGCAGCGCGGCCCTCCCTTTTGTTAAATAGGTTTCAATTAATCTTCGGGTGAGAAGTCCGATTTCGGTGCTCCACAAAGGGGGCAAACCCAATCTTCCGGGACATCTTCAAAAGCGGTTCCGGGTTGGACGCCGTTATCGGGATCGCCCTCTGCGGGATCGTAAACGTAACCACACAAATCACAAATATACTTTTTCATTATCTCCTCCAATGCATTTCTTTCCATCAGGATACAGTGGCAGGCTAAAAAATGCAATGAAAAAAGCTACTCTTCATAGATCGCTAAAATTGTTTTTAGTAGTTTTAGGAACTTCTTTTTGAAAGATACGGGCTCTAAAATTTCCACAGCAGGGCCACTCTGGATTATCCTGAGGATTAATTCAATTGAGTTTTCAATCTCAATGTAGCAGATTAATTCCCCTTCACTGCTCTTTTCAAAACGGGGAGAAGTGTGATTGAGTGAACGGAACGAGTTGAGTGCCGATTTCTCTTTCACCTTCATCACCAAAGGGATGAAATCTATACTGTCGTAGAGCTGATCGAGTTGTTGGCGGTGGAAAGGTTTAAGGTTATCGGGGATGGTGTAAGTCTCATCAAGAATCGTGGCTGAGGTGATGGTACTGATATCGATGGTGGTGATTGCCGAAGTGTGGCGAAGCCGCCCGGTTACACTTATGGGGTTGCGCCCGCTCTCTTCCTCTCTGAAGCCAATAAAATAGGGGGCAAAGTCGGTTTCAGATTCTTCTGTACCGATAGAGTGTTGGATTCTGACTATTTTGCCGGAGACCCAACTATCGATAAGGACCTCTAAAATAGTGTTGAACTGTCCCATTTTAGCCCGTTTCTGATGAACTTCGCGATCAATTGTCTCCGCCAAGGAGATAATGTTTTCAGCAATCTTGGGGGCGTAGGAGCGCATATTTAGGGCAATCTTACGTAGACCGGAAGCCAGATGGGGATTTTGAAACTCTGTGTTGGTGGTTAAAATCTCTGCTGAGAGGTTAAACGCCAAAGACTCATAAATACTGAGAGAGATGTTTTCATCACCCTCTTTAGGACGGAGTTTGATGAGATTGTTTTCATCCTCATAGATATCGATGTATTGCTTTAATTCACCCACATAGCGACTTATGGTTGAACGGTGAACGCCCAGTTTACGGGCAATTTCTGAGCGACTTAGCCCCCCCGGGTGAGAGTGTAACAGTAAATCTAGTTGAGCAATCCGTTCGCCTTTCATTGGCAACCCCTTTTTGCATCATATTGCAACAAACTGACTCAGTATAACATAAAATTGGCGAGGGGCAAAAGGTTAATCGTTGTCAGAAACCCCTAGGTTCCACTAGAATAGGCTATGGAAGAAAACATTATTAAGATTGAGACAAAATTGGCGTATTTAGAAGAGATGGTATTAACCCTCAACAGTTTGGTAATAACGCAAGCCCGCGAGATTGAAATGCTCAAAGGGGCTAAGGAAAAAATGGAGGCCAAATTAAATCAACTCAGCGAAGCCTCTTTTGATCTTGAGGAGAGTAAACCTCCCCACTATTGAGTTCTTGGGCGCCAACTAGTAGTCGCCGTAGCAACAATTTTACCCTCTTTGGTTTCTATCTTGTGGTAAAGAGTTGGCGCTCTCCCCCCTGTCATCACCACAATATTATCATCCCTAAAGGCCTGGGCACGGTAAGAGATATCGATAGAAGCGATTAGCCATTCATCTCTAAAGGCAAAAGGGAGAGAAGCAACATCCATTGGAGATAGACAACATTGTTGACATGTTGATTCAAATCGACATCGCTGTAGTTGATTTTTGGGGTGTAGGTGAAGAGGGGTGAGGCTGCTGTTGCGTCGAAATCGCTACGATTACCTAAGTCAGGGTCTCTAAATAGAGCGTTTTCCACCGCTTCAAAGCTACTGTTAATCACAGCATCTCTGATGGGGCGCATTTTAGCGACATCCATGACTACCCAATGGCTCATGGATTCAAAGAGCAGTTCTCCCGTTGTACTCTCTGCTCGGCAGACACGGGGGTAATAAAACTTCCAAGGGGTTTGCGGCCAAGTGGTAACTTCTAAACTATTGGGCCAACTCAGGTAGTGGGTTATCGTCATCTTTGTGCGGGTGACAACCCAAGTCTTTCCCTCCAGCTGGAGTTGAGGGATGCTGACTTGCTTTAAATAGGCGTGCATGCCGGCAGCTTCTTGCATGACGCGGAAATAGAAAGCCGGATGGACAGCGTTGAAAGCATCTACATCGTGACTGTTAAGTTCAATTGTGTTGCGATAAATCCCATCAACTATTTTCATTTTTCCCCTCTTGACGGTAAAATCGGAGCCTGGACCGCCCATATTTACGCTCATCTACAAAGATTAGGGTAGCAAAAGAATTGGGCCAGAGCTTACCTTCCTCAGCCGGGTAGTGGATTACAAAGAGGCCGTTGGGCTCTAATAAGTTGCGTTTATTAACCAAGTCGGCTAGGCCAACTTTATTAGGATAGGCAAAGGGAGGGTCGGCGTAGATTATCGTATAGCGCTCTTTGGCAGTGCGGAGGAACTTGATGACATCGGTTGTGAAGAGTTTAATAGGTGACTCGACAAAAGCAATATTCTGTAAAATTGTGGCCTTTTTTTGACGGTCAAGCTCTACCAGATGGACCGGCTCAGCCGAGCGCGAAGCCGCCTCTATCCCCACCAAGCCGCTACCTGAAAAGAGGTCCAAAAAGGGGGCGCCCGAAATATCTCCTAGGATACTAAAGAGAGATTCTCGCATTCTGTCCATGGCTGGGCGAATCTCACCCGGGGGGCAAATTATCCGTCGCCCGCGGTAGATTCCTCCTGTAATACGCATGCGAAAATGATAGAAGAAAGGGCGATAAATTGCAACGGAGGCTAGCCCTCCATCACCTTATCATCAAAGGGGGGTGCCTGGGTGAGAACTTCACGAATAACACTGTTTTCCCGTTTGAGGAGGTCGTTATCGACTGAGAGGATGGCATCAACGCACTCTTTGACCTCTTCTATGAGAGAGAAGTTTTCCGTTAGGCTGGCAAAGCGCAATTTTAAGAATCCCGATTGACGGGTACCGGCCACTTCGCCCGGTCCCCTTATAAGGAGGTCCTGTTCAGCGATGTAAAAGCCATCGTTGCTCTCCTTCATAACCTTGAGGCGTTTAACTCCATCTTCACTTAGGTTTGCATCGTAGACTAAGAAGCAGTAGGACTGAATTGAACTTCTGCCCACACGGCCTCGCAATTGGTGAAGGGCGGAAAGACCAAACCGGTCGGCATGTTCAACGACCATACAGGTGGCGTTGGGAATGTCGATACCGACTTCAACCACACTCGTAGAGACTAAGTAAGTTATTTCTTTCTCCCTAAAACGTCTTAAGATGTCAACCTTCTCCTCTTCGGGAAGGCGACTGTGAATTAGTGCGGCACTTATTCCGGGATAAATTTTAGTGCTAAGGTACTTAAACATGCCCTCAGTATTACGAAGGTTTGTGGTGCCCTGATCATCGATGCGGGGGTAGACAAAGTAGGCCTGGTGTCCCCGGGAGAATTCTACGCCTATCGAGTTGTACATCCGCTCGCGACTCCTGTCGGCAACTAAATAGGTGGTCACAGGCTTTCTCCCCAGTGGCATCGTTTTAATGGTTGAGATATTCAAATCTCCATAAACAGTGAGGGCTAAAGAGCGCGGAATGGGGGTAGCGCTCATCATTAAAACGGCGGGTTGGCGCCCTTTTTCCAGCAAGGAGATGCGCTGCAGAACCCCGAAGCGCTGCTGTTCATCAATAATTACATAGGCGAGGCGGGAAAACTTGACCTCATCGGAGAAGAGGGCGTGGGTCCCGATAATAATGTCAATTTCACCTTTAGAAAGGGCTTCCAAGAGGAGTTTACGGGCATTGCCCTTCACCGACCCGGTTAGGAAGGCGATGTTGACCCCTAAAGGGGTTAGCCATTGGCTAGCCATCTCGGCATGCTGGCGAGCCAAGAGTTCTGTAGGAGCCATAAAGGCAACTTGCTTGCCCTCTTGAATTATCTGGAGGGCACTAAGCCAAGCAATTAGGGTCTTTCCTGAACCCACATCACCTTGCAGGAGACGGTTCATGGGGGAGTTCTCTTTTAAATCGTAGCAAATCTCCGCTAAAACCTTCCCTTGATCTTTGGTCAATTTGAAAGGGAGAGAAGCGATAAATTTCTGTTGCAATCTTGAGAGGGGAAAAGGTTCGCCCTTAGGTAACTCTCGAATTCCTCTGCCCCGCCGGTTAAGGATAAAGAGGTAAAACAATTCAATAAAAGAGAGAGTGCGATGGCCTAAAGCTGCCTCTTCTTTATCTTTTGGGGTATGTAAAGCCTCTAATGCGCTATTTATTGGCAAAAGGTTGTATTGCTCGAGGACTTCTTGGGGTAACTCTTCATTAAACTGAGGAGCCTCCTTGAGGGCTGTAGCGACGTCCCGCCGGATGATTCTCTGGGTAAGAGAGAGCGAGAGGGGATAAATCGGCAAGAGACGTCCGAAGTTTGCCGTAGGGGTGCCATCCGCCTTCAAGGGGAGCATCTCAAACTGAGATGTTTGCCACTCATAGCGGTTTCGCTGAAATTGGCCATAAAGGTAGAAGTGGCCACCTATGCGGAGGGTTCGCTCTAGAAAATTTCTCCCAAAACAGAGGAGGGCTGCTCTGCCATCCCCTTCACCCGATATATCTGAGACGATAACCTTCAGTGTTCTTTTTTTGCCATAGCCGAAGTATGCGTGGGAGATAACCTCGACAATCGTGTTGGCGATGGGCTCTTCAGTGAGGTTTCCCAGAGGGAGGATGCGAGTGCGGTCTTCATAGGTGCGTGGGGCGAAGAGGAGCAGGTCTCGGTAGGTAAAGATCCCCAAGTTTGCGTAACTGGTGGCTAACTGCTTACCCACGCCTTTGAGGGTTGTAATCGTTTTATTCCACTCTCTTACGAACATTTTGGAACCTAGAGGGGGAGGGTGATGAAAAATTTAACGAGGAAGTTAACCAAGAGGGAGAGGAGGACATAAACGATGACGGTGGCTACGAGGGTAATCCACAGGAGACTACGCTCTGAAATTTCCCGACCTCCCATTAGTTTTGAGTGGATGAAATCGGTGGGAGACCTCAACCATCTATCTAGCATGGCGATATGTTGGATTGAATTGGGGCGTGGTTTATAAGAGAGGAAGAGGCGGATAATTAGAACAACGCCGAATATCCCCAGGATGAGAGAGCCCACCGACCACCACAGAGATTGGGTGATGGTTGCCAAGATTAAGCCCAATGAAAATGTCCCGGTATAAGCATAGAGTTGAAAAATACGTTGCACTGTGTTCACTACTAAGAGGGCGGCCAATGGGGTAAAGTCTAACACTTGGCCCCTTAAAAATTTAATTCCCCTAAAAAAGTTGAGATAGGGGTCTACTATTTTTGATAAAAACCCTGAAAAACCCCCTTCGCGACGGATGGGGCTAAGCCAGCTAATTACAATCCTAATGACAATCAAAAAGCTATAGATGGAGAGAAGCGTCGCTAATAGTCGGGCAAATTCTCTCATTTAGAACCTCCTAATTAAACCAGATATCGCTGACGGCCTGGTGTTGCTTGATAGCCGTAATAAACTCTTCACTGTGTCCAACGGCAAACTCCCGGCCAGCTTGCACAATATTTTCTTTCTTTCCCCCATTTTCTTCCTCTAGAAGATGGATGTAGAGGCAGCAGCTTCCCCGGTAGGTTATACACGTGTCCATAATAGCACGGAGAGCAGATTGGGTGCAAAGGGGTTTTATAAGCACCAGATGGGCTTCTCGTAAAGTTTCACTCTCTAATTCCTCAGGGGGTCTAACCGATTCGATGATGAAGGAGATTTTGCCTTGGCGCTCCTCAAATTTGCCTTTAAAGCCAAAAATTGCATCAACTTTTACCAAGTCGGCACACTCTTGCCAAACAGTGGGGAAGGCTACCGCCTCGACGCTTCCGTTGAAGTCGGAGAGTTGTAGAAAAGCCATACGGTCGCCGGAGCCCCCTTTAGTGACAATTTCACGTACTCCGGTAAGCATGGCTATCAGATTGACTTGGCGTGAACGGGGTAGGCGTTCACTTTGCCCCAAATCGACAGTTACCGCTCGTTGCCACACTTCCCGATAGATATCCATAGGGTGACCTGAAACGTAGAAGCCTAGGAGGGCCTTCTCTTTTTCTAATTTCTCTAGGAGGGTTGAGTCTGCGTGCTTCTCCATCTCAAATGTTTCCATGGCACTCTCTTCCTCGCTGTCAAAGAGTGAAGCTTGTCCCTGTTCTATATCTTCTCGGCGGCGCTGCACATATTTAACCGCCCGCTCCATGTTGGCTAAAAGGGTAGGCCGGTTGTCACCTAAACCATCAAAGGCACCGGCTAAGATTAGAGACTCAAGAAGTTTTGAGTTGATTGCTCGGACCTCACTACGTAGCAAGAAGTCGAGGAAGTTTGCATAAGGGCCCTTTTTTTCCCTCTCCTTGAGGATGCATTCGACAGCTCCCTCCCCCACATTTTTAATTCCCTGTAATCCGTAGACAATCTTATTGTCGACAACGGTGAACTTTTTATCGGACTTGTTGATAGAAGGAGGGGTGATATCGATCCCCATTGCCTTAGTCTCACTTAAGTAGTGGGCGAACTTGTCGGGTGAGTTCATCTCATTGGTAAGGTTGGCGGCCATAAATTCAGCCGGATAATTTGCCCGTAGATAGGCTGTTTTATAAGCGATAACGGAGTAGGCGGCGGCGTGTGACTTGTTAAATCCGTAATCGGCAAAAGGCAGGAGCATTTCAAAGATTCCCTCGGCCAGCTCTCGGGTGTAGCCACGATTAATGGCGCCCGCAACGAAGTGTTTTTTCTCCTCTTCCATTACACTCGCTTTTTTCTTCCCCATTGCCCGTCTTAAAATGTCGGCATGCCCCATTGAGTATCCGGCAATCTTTTGGGCAATCTCCATAACCTGCTCTTGGTAGACAATAACCCCATAAGTTGGTTTTAAAATCTCTTGGAGGTCTGCGTGGTAGTACTCTATCGCTATTTTACCGTTTTTAGAGTCGACAAACTTGGGAATGTTCGCCATTGGGCCTGGTCTGTAGAGGGCATTTAAAGCTACCAGGTCTTCAATCGAGTTGGGTTTGGCATCCTTGAGGACCCGTTGCATCCCGGCACTTTCAAATTGGAAGACACAAGCACTCTCCCCTTTAGAGAGCATGTCAAAGGTTAAAGGATCCTCTTCACTAATCTTTTCGAGGGAGAAGTTGGCATTTGTTTTCTTAACCAAGTCTTCGGTATGCTTCAGGAGGGTTAGTGTTTTTAGTCCTAAGAAGTCCATTTTCACTAAACCACACTCTTCTAAAACTCCCATAGTGTATTGGGTGGTGATTGCCCCGGTTTTGGCTTCTCTGTAGAGGGGAACATAGTTTGTTAAATCGCTTTGGCCAATTACCACACCGGCGGCGTGGGTCGAGGTGTGACGGTTGAAGCCCTCCAATCTCTTGGCAACATCAAAGAGTTCAGCGTATACACCGCCTTTCTGTTCCAACTCCTGTAACTCAAGGGAGTAATCGATTGCCCTTTGAACGGTAAGTTTAGGCGCTTTTTTCTCACCCTTTGCGGGTGGTAAGACGTCAGGAACTAAGTTGACAATCCTCGTAGCTTCGTTAAAGGGGATATCTAAGACGCGGGCAACATCTTTGAGGACTGCCTTAACTTTAAGCGTTCCAAAGGTGGCGATTTGGGCTACCTTGTCAGAGCCATATTTTTGACTTACATAGTCAATGACCTCTTGGCGCCTTTCGTAACAGAAATCGATGTCAAAGTCGGGCATGGAGACCCTTTCAGGGTTGAGGAACCTCTCAAACAAGAGGTTATATTTAATAGGGTCGATATCGGTGATGGTCATGGCGTAGGCTACTAAAGAGCCGGCGCCCGAGCCCCTGCCCGGCCCTACGGGAATGTTTTGTTGTTTCGCCCAATAGATGAAATCCCAGACGATGAGGAAATAACCGGTGAAGTGCATCCCAATAATAACGCCAAGTTCGTAATCGAGTCTCTTTTGGAGTTCCGGTGTGATTTCAGCATATCTTTTGGCGAGTCCCGTTTGGGCGATATGCCTAAGGTAATCATCAGGGGTGTCAAATTCAGGCGGAATCTCATAATCGGGAAGTTGCGGTCCCGGCTTAGGGATTCTTACATTACACCGTTCGGCTATTTTTACGGTATTTTCAATAGCCTGTGGCACCCAAGCGAAAAGTTCCGCCATTTGTTCAGGGCTCTTCATATAGAACTCTTGGGAGGGGAAGCGCATCCTCTCTCTGTCGCTCTTTTTCTTGTTTGTTCCGATACACAGGACAATATCTTGGGCATTGGCATCACTGGCTTCGATGTAGTGGATATCGTTGGTGGCAACTAAGGGGATATTGAGCTCCTGGGCTAGGCGCACAATTATAGGGTTACTCTCCCTCTGTTCGGCTAATCCATGGTCTTGAAGTTCGAGGTAGTAGCGGTTGTCGTCAAAAACTGAGTTGTAAAAAAGGGCGCGCTCCTTAGCCCCCTCGTAGTCATTCGCAAGGATAAGTTGGGGGATCTCTCCGGCAAGACAGGAGGAGAGACAAATTAGGCCCTCGTTGTATTTCTTTAATAGTTCATCACTGATCCTTGGTTTGTAGTAATACCCTTCGATGTACGAAATGGAGTTGAGAACCATCAAGTTTTTATACCCCTTCTCATTCATAGCTAAGAGGATTAGGTGGTAATACCCCTTCCCGTTAGTTACCGGGGTTCGCTCAGTATGGCCGGTGGGGTTCGTGTAGAACTCACACCCAATAATGGGGTTTAGCCCATTGGCTTTGCAATCTGTATAGAATTTTAGTGCTCCGAACATATTTCCATGGTCGGTAATCGCCAGATGTTTCATCCCAAACTGTTTGGCTTTGGCAATGTAGCGCTCAATTGGGGCTGCTCCGTCAAGTAAAGAATAATCGGTGTGGTTATGTAGGTGGACAAATTCTCTCATTTACCTCTCCTTGATGGGGAGCATTGTAGCACATCGCGTCGACTAGCGAGAAGAGAGACTCTGAGCATTTAATTCGTGTAAACTCGCTTCAACAAAACGGCTGGCCCGTTCAAATTGGATGGCGTGTGCCGAGTCTCCGGCGCTGGAGGCGATCTCATCATTTACCCCCTTTAGGATCCGCTGGATATGTTGCGTCGTCATTGGCAGGAGTGTTCCATTCATCATCATCTCAATTTCATGGGGGATTAAAAACAGAGAGGTGGGGAAAGTAATACACATTTTGAAGTGGTTAATAACCGATTGGCTGTAAGAGCAGCCTATCGAGAGCATGACACATTCGTTGGGTTTTGCCATAACATTGCCCACACTACGGAAGGTTGAGAATGTCCGCCTCTCAAAAGCTACCCTGATACGGGTAATCAGGTCGTTATTTTTAATCAGTAGCGCCCCCTGTTTGTCATAAAGGCGCTCAACACCCATCCATTGCGTCTCGGTG
>Ga0265293_10008126_pt1 | contig 15709 bp, 7 predicted proteins | sample Munlanlewell138R_FD_192505 | JGI IMG/M metagenome (GOLD analysis project Ga0265293, IMG submission 192505) | Leachate microbial communities from a municipal landfill in Southern Ontario, Canada - Leachate well 138R | ecosystem: Engineered > Solid waste > Landfill > Unclassified | place: Canada...
GCGAATTCAGGTTCCAATTGGAGCAAGCCGATGTAGATATTGAGAAATTCGAAATCGAAGACAATTATTTTACCATTTTGATGCTCGTTCCTTTTGATGTAAATATAAAGTCTATTCTTCAAGCTGCCATAGATGAATGCAATCAATACGGGAATTTTCTCGACACCAAGTTCTTATTCACTAATGTAAAAATACTCGGCGAAGAGGAAATCGCCAATTTGATTAAGAAGAAAGATTAAGAAAACCGTTGCATGTTGCCATTACTTTCGGATAGAAAACATTATTCAGTTTGTTTTGGAATATTTTTTATTTTTCTTTTTACTGTCGCTATAACGCAGGCACAAAGCCCCTCTTTTGTGCCACCGGTCTATAATTATACCAGCAATATATATAATGCCGACAATCAAAATTGGGCGATTGCGCAGGGTAATGATGGTGTGATGTATATTGGGAATAACAAGGGTTTGTTGACTTTTGATGGCGTTAACTGGAATTTATATCGTTTGCCGAACAATTTGGGAATTAAATCGATCCTCATCGATAAAACCCGCAATCCGGAAAGAATATATATTGGATCTTTTGAAGAATTTGGTTTTTTTGAAAAAAATTCAGCCAATCGTCTTATTTATCATTCGCTTAAACCTTTGGTGAAAAATTATCAATTTCATAATGATGAGGTTTGGACTATTTGCCAATTAAACGATACTTTATTTTTTCAAACATTTTCTTCTTATTTTGTTTATAACGATGAATGGGCGGAAATAAAATATTTTAGGCGTGAACCGGCACCATTGTATTTTTTCTCGGTCAAGGGATCGTTGTATGCTCAATATATTAATGAACATTTCTATCGATATAACGGCAGTGATTTTAAACTTTTGCTTACCCGTGATCAACTCAAAAACGATGAGATTGTATCGGTACAACCTTTTGGGAAGAATTTACTTCTTTTTTCTTCGGAAAACGGGATATTGGAATATTCGATTCATTCGAACACGCTTTCTGAATGGGAAACAGTTGTTGATGCAGAATTGAAGAGAGCAAGAATAAATAGGGTGGTATCGATAGCCGATTCAATTTATATTATCGGAACGTTAAGCGACGGGATTTTTGTTTTAGATGCGAAAGGGCAATTGAATTATCATTTGAACCGAAACAACGGGCTTAACAATAATACTGTTCTTGGCCTTTTTTGCGATAATGAAAACAACGTATGGGTGGCATTAGATAACGGGGTAGCCTATGTTCAGACAAAATCTTCCATCTCTTTTTTTGAACCCGTCGATATTCAGATTGGATTAGTTGAAGATATGCTTATCGATAATCATGTTTTTTATTTAGCCACCAATCAGGGAATTTATAAGTATTCAGAAACATTGGATAAAATAATCGCTTTACCCGGATTTGAAATTCAATCTTGGTTTATTCGGAAGTTTAATGACCAAATTATTATAGGGAACAATAAAGGAACTTCATTTCTAAAGAATGATAGGAATATCCCTGTCATAAATTCGAGTGCCGGAGGGATGGACATAAAGGCAGTCAATCTTTATGGTGAAGATATATTGTTGGAATCGACGTACTCCGATTTGCAAATTTTTAAGCAAGAAAATGGGCAATGGTCATTTAGCCATAAAATCGCCAATTTTTCCGATCTGATCAATCGTATTGAGGTTGATCATACCGGAAATATTTGGGCAGGCCACATGTATAAAGGCGTCTATCGATTAAGGATGGATGAACAGTTACAAAAAATTGTTGAAAAAGAATATTTTTCTTCACTCGATTCTCTACAAAGTTATCCAAATCCCATAAGGGTAATGAAATTAAGAGGGAGGATTATATTTGCCGATGGGCGTGCTTTTTATACTTACGATGATATTGCACAAAAAATCACTCTTTTTAATCAATTGAACCAAGATCTTCCGGATTTGGCCGATACTCATCGTGTGGTTGCGGTAAATGACAGTTTGTGCTGGTTTGTTCGAAGCAATGAATATTCACTTGTTTGTTATAAAGATGGTCATTATAAAATACAGGAAAAGATTCCTTTCAGCATCTTGAATAATCCTCCGAATATGGGACGTGGTAATGTTTATGTGGATGACAACGGAATATCCTATTTTTGTTTAAACGGTGGAATAGGGAAATATTTTCCGGTGAAAAAATCGGATCAAAAAGTATCACCACGCTTTGATTTGTCATGGGTATCCTGTTATAATCGCAAAAACAATCAAGTAACCTATTTGCCTCTCAATAAAAAGAATGCAATTTCTTATAGAGATAATAACATAACCTTTCAATTTCAATATCCCGACTATTCAAAGAAACCTATTAAAATAGAGTGTTTTCTTGAAGGTTATGATTCCAAATGGATGACTTTGCCTTCTAATTTGAATGTTAATTATGCAAATCTTCCTTCCGGAAATTATATGTTAAAAGCACGGGTGGTAAACCAAGACGGTTGCGAATTATCCTTATATACGTTCCCTTTTCAAATAACAACTCCCTGGTATAAAACAGGTTGGGCTATTTTGTTTTATGTTTTGGCGTTTATGATGTTTACAAGTTGGATTATTAACCGGTATTTAAATGCCGTTATTCAGCGCAAAAATAAAGTTTTTGCCCAACAGGAAAAAGAAAGGATTGCACAGTTGGAGAGACAGGAAAAAGTCATAACCGCTTTGAAAAACGAACAGTTGCAAGCCGATTTAACTTATAAGAGTAAAGAATTGGCCAATGCCACGATGCTTATTATCAGCCATGAGGAGTTTTTGAACAGTCTAAAAAAGGAGATTCAAGATAATATTCTTTCCGGAAAGATACAGAGAGCTCAAGGAAACGAACTGATTAAAATGATTGAAAGTAATTTTTCCGGAAAAGATGAATGGGCTGTTTTTCAGGAAAACTTTGATCTTATTCATGAAAATTTTTTCAGAAAACTTAAGGAAAGATATCCATCACTCACTCCCTCAGATCTTAAATTATGTGCACTTCTTCGTCTAAATTATTCTTCTAAAGAGATTGCAAAGATGCTCAACCTTTCCATCAGAGGTGTTGAAGCAGCTCGATATCGTTTGAGAAAAAAATTAGCTCTTGATGGAAAAGACGATTTGGTTACTTTTATGATTAATTTCAAATAAAAATACTTCGTTCCCGAATAAGGATTAACTTTTTTATAAATCTAATACACAATGAATTATTCTCTTTTGTGAGGTAATAAAGTATACTTCAAAAACATGTTATAAAACATATAGTATTTTCAACGAGCCATAAATTTTGCTTTTAATATGTTCAATCATTTTCTTTGATTTGAAAATATTTCAGTTAACAAAATAAATGATTGGACTTATGAAATTCAAATTTATTTTTATTCTTACCTTACTTCTTGTTCCTCTACACTCTTTTGCTCAACAGCGCATAAGTGTTGCCGGAGTTGTAACGGAGAAGGCTACCGGTGACCCAATAATCGGGGCTACCGTAATGGTGAAGGGGACAACCATTGGAACAGTTACCGATATGGACGGTAAATATATGTTGGAAAATGTTCCCGAGGATGCTACCATCGTATATAGTTATGTGGGTATGCTTACGGTGGAAGAACCGGTGAATGGTCGTACTACGATAAATGTGGAATTGTCGGAAGACGTTCAGGCGTTGGAGGAAGTGGTAGTCATCGGTTACGGAACCAGCAAATCAAAAGATTTAACGGCGCCCATAGCCGTCGTGAAGTCAGAGGACATCGTTAAACATGCTACCGCTTCACCGATGAGTTCCCTGCAAGGAAAAGTTGCAGGTGTGTTGATTAATAACACCGGTCAACCCGGTGCAGGTCCCGATGTAAAGATTCGTGGAGTAGGTTCATTCGCCGATACTCAGCCTTTATATGTGGTGGACGGCATGTTTTATGATAACATCAATTTTCTGAATAACAGCGATATTCAGGATATATCTATTTTAAAAGATGCTTCTGCCGCATCCATTTATGGGGTTCGGGCTGCGAACGGTGTTGTTATTGTGACAACCAAAAAAGGCATCCTCAATGCAAAACCTACTATTACTTACGATGGATATTATGGCGTTCAAAGGGCCACAGATGTTCTTAAAATGGCCAATTCGCAACAGTATGCCACCATGCAGCTGGAAAAAGGAAGCGAAACAGATAAGGCTGTTCTGCTTAAATCCATCGAGCTGTATGGTGGAGACCAAACCAATATCATTCCTGCCGTAAGCACCGACTGGTATAAGGAATTATTACGAACTGCCCAAATGCAAAATCATGCTTTGGATATTACGGGAGGATCGGATAAAGTGGCCTATTCTGTGGGATTGAATTATTTATTTCAGGAAGGAATAATGGATGCCGTAAATGATTACGAGCGTTTCAATATTCGCGCTAAATCCGATTATTTTGTATCGGATTGGTTGAAAATTGGTGCTAATCTTATTTCCAGCAATGTTACCAAAAGAGATCCCAACAATTTTGCTTGGGAATCGGCTTTTATAGCACCTCCCATATTTCCTGTTTACGACGAAAATAATACAGCAGCTTATCCCGAGAAATTTGCATCTCCTGCACAGGTGGGGTATTCAACTTATTTTGGTAATCCTGTTGCCACAGCATATTATAATAATGCAAAAAGCAACATCAGACAGTTTTTGCCGACTTTTTATGCGGAGTTATATCTTTTGCCGCAAAATAGATTGACTTTTAAAACCTCTTATAATCAGAATATTTCTTCGGAAAGTGGAAGAATATATACCCCGGAATTTCGTGTTGGAGGAGGTCAGGAAAACACGGTTTCCCGTTTAAACAAATACAACAACAATATAAGGAACTGGATTGTTGACAATACGTTGACCTATATGCAGGATTTTGACAAACACAATGTTACTGCAATGTTGGGTCAATCTTTTAGAAGCGAAAGTTTTCGTAATTTGTGGGGCGAAGCAACCGGTGTACCCGGAGATTTTGAAGAATACCTCTATCTTTCTCAGGGAAATGCCGATGGAAGAAAAACAGGTGATGGCGGTTATACTTACAAAGGACTTTCATATTTCGGTCGTGTAACCTATAATTATGCCCGTAAATATTATCTTTCAGCTACTATGCGTGCCGATGGAAGTTCTAAGTATCAAGAGAAATGGGGATATTTCCCTTCTTTCGGTGTTTCTTGGAATGTGAGTGAAGAGGATTTTATGAAACAACAAAATTTTATCGATTATCTTAAACTTCGTGCAAGCTGGGGAAAGTTGGGTAACGATAAAGTACCGGCAAGTGACGGATTTGCTTCTGTGACCCAAAATTTGAGTACATCAGGTGTTTTTGGCAACGGCATTATTCCCGGATACACGAACCTTATTTATTTCAGTTGGTTGCGATGGGAAGTAATAAACGAAACCAATATCGGGCTTGAAGCCAATATGCTTGCCAATCGTTTGCATCTTGAAGCCGATTATTATCACCGTATGACTGAAAATGCCGTTATCGATGCTCCTCTTCCTATGGGTGCCGGATCGTTGCTGGGGAATTACGGAAAGATTCTCAATTCGGGTGTCGAGTTAACGTTGAACTGGCAGGATAAAGTCAACAACGATTTTTCTTATTACGTGGGGGGCAACATTACCACGATCAACAACAAGATTAAAGATCTCAAGGGGTTGCCTTATCTTTACGGCGGAACAGCAGAATTTAGAACGATTTCAAAAGTTGGAGGGCCATTAAATGCTTATTATGGCCATAAAGTAGTGGGTGTATATCAAAACGAGGAAGAAATCAAAAATGATCCGGTTGCTGTAGCCAATGGCTTGAACCCCGGTGATTTTAAGTATTTCGATGCCAATGGGGATAAAGTAATCAATGACGAAGACCGTGTAATCCTTGGTTCATATATTCCTGATTTTAATTACGGTTTGAATGCAGGATTAATGTATAAGAATTTTGATTTTTCCATAGTAATGCAAGGGGTTTACGGAAACGAAATTGTTAATCAGAAGAGAGGTCTTAGAAGATGGCAAGGGGATATTAATTATGATGCGGACATGGTGGTAAACAGGTGGAGAGGCGAAGGTTCTACCAATAAATATCCTTCGGCGAAAGGAACGATTAATCCTTGGAATATATCGAAATTCAACTCATTTTTCATTGAGGATGGATCGTATTTTCGTATTCAAAACATTCAGGCTGCCTACACTTTCCCGAAAAAAGAAATGGGATCGTTCACTATGCCTACCATACGCATTAGTTTAACGGCTGAAAGGCCATACACCTATTTCACCTCCAACGGATTTACCCCTGAAGTTGGCGGAATAGGTTTCGATCGTCAGGTATATCCGTTAGCGGCAACATATACCGTTGGCTTGCGAATTGTTTACTAATCATTAAAATTTGAATAACAATGAAAAAAAATATATCGATTAAGGGAATATTCATCGTTGCGCTCGTTTCCCTTTCCCTATTCATGAGTGGATGTTCCGATTTTTTGGACAAGTTGCCCGAAAATACGGTTGCGCAGGAAGAAGTGGATTATACCAATCTGAACAACATGTACATGCCTGTTTCCGGCGTATATGCGGTTGCAGCTTACAAATTTTCTTTTTGGGGCGCTTATGGCTTGATTGCAGTAAGAGGTGATGATGTTGATAAAGGCTCTGCCCCAAACGATCAGATAGAATTTAATTATGCCAAACAGTTTCAATATGACAGGATCACAGGTTTTTGGGCATTAAATTCTACTTGGGAAGGGCTTTATAATGTGGTGACCACGGCAAACGCCGCATTGGAGTCGTTGGACAGATACAAAGAAAACATTACAAGCAGTGCCGATATGGAAAGATACAATCAATATACGGCTGAAGTGCGTTTTTTAAGAGCAATGGCTTTCTACAGGATAACCCAATATTGGGGCGCAGCACCTATATTGATAGATAATCAGGCTTTGACTGTTGAAAAAAATTCGATAGAAGAAGTTCGGCAATTCATTCAAGATGAAATGGATTATTGCATTGCTCATCTTCCTGATCTTCGGCCGAATGAAGTTCCCAATAAACCGGGTGCGGTTACCAAATATTCGGCTTTGATGCTGAAAGCGAAAGTTGCTTTGCTCGACGAGGATTATGCCACTGTTTTAACGGCAACTCAGGAAATTATAGATAGCAAGAAATTCGAATTGTATCCCGATTTTTACCAACTCTTCAAAATTCCGGGCAAATTGTCGAATGAGTCCCTTTATGAATTGCAGTTTACCGATTTTGGTACCGGTAGTGGAGATGCGGTGACTTCAGATGCGTGGTTTGCTTTCCAAGGACCAAGAAACGGTATCAGTCCGATTCAGGGATGGGGATTTATGGTCCCGACGCAAGAAATTCGCTCGTTTATGGCTGAAAGAAATGATTCTGTTCGTGCAAAGACTACTTTCCTTTATGCCGGGAGACGCACTCCTTCAGGCGATACCATTCCTCCGGGAAATCCGGGTGAACCCGATTGCTATAACGGCAAGGCCTATACCCCGGCTAATCAGATGACACCCGGAAGAAGTGAATACGGTATGAATAATAATATCAGGGTATTTCGTTATGCCGATGTGCTTCTGATGAATGCCGAAGCAAAGGTTCGTGCCCAACAGAATGGTGATGAGCCGTTCAATTTGGTGCGTACAAGAGCAAAATTGTCCCCAATCACCAATGTAACGCTGGATCAAATTTTAGACGAACGTCGTGCAGAGTTTGCAATGGAGTGGGGTGAACGTTTCTTTGATCTTGTTCGTACAGGGAAAGCTCCCGACGTTCTTTCGGGATTTGTCCCCGGAGAAAGCGAATATTATCCGATTCCGCAGAATCAGATTGATTTGAATCCAAATTTAAAATAATATTCCCTTCCATTCCATTGAGTGATTTTGTACGGGACATGTTCATGAGTCATCCCGATGTACAAAGGGGAATAAAGAAAATTAGTAATATCGAACATTCATAACAATGAAAAAAAATCATCTTGAATATTCAAACTCTATTTTTGTTTTACTGATTGTTTGTGTTGTCTCTTTGTTATCGTGTAACGAAAATAATTCAAAAGAAAAAGCACCTTCACCGGTAATGGAGCGTCCGAGTGATTTTGCTTCGGATGAAGATTTTTTGGATTTCATCCAGAAAACACATCTCAATTACATGTGGGAAGGTGCCGAAAAAACTTCGGGATTGGCACCTGAACGCATTCATATGGATGGTATTTATCCGCAGAACGATGCCGATGTGGTGACCACCGGAGGAAGCGGTTTTGGTATTGCCGGGCTGATTGTGGGCATCGAACGTGGGTTTATTTCGCGATCGGAAGGTGTTGCCCGCTTTCATCAAATTGTGGATTATCTGGCGAATGCCGACCGGTTTCACGGTGCATGGCCTCACTGGATATATGGACCCACCGGGAAAGTTAAACCTTTCGGAACAAAGGATAATGGTGGCGATTTGGTAGAAACGGCTTTTCTTATCGAGGGATTGCTTTGTGCGCGCGAGTATTTTAAAAACGGAAATGAAGAAGAGAGACGGCTTGCACAAAAAATTGACACATTATGGCGTGAGATCGAATGGGACTGGTATCTCAATGGTCAGGATGTGTTGTACTGGCATTGGAGCCCCGAATATCAGTGGGAAATGAACTTCCCGCTCGAAGGCTACAACGAATGTCTCATTACCTATATTCTGGCTGTTTCTTCCCCTACGCACCCCATCCCCGCTTCGGCTTATCATAATGGATGGGCTCGCGGTGGTGATATAAAGAGCGATGCCGTAGCCTATGGTTATCCGCTCATTCTTAAGCACAACGGGGCTGAAGAGTATGGAGGCCCGCTATTCTGGGCGCATTATTCGTATATCGGATTGAATCCGAAAGGCCTATCCGATAGATATGCCGATTATTGGGATGTAAATTACAATCAGACCATGATCAATTACACTTATTGTGTTCAGAATCCGAAAGGTTTCAAAGGTTATGGTGAATCATGCTGGGGATTAACGGCAAGTTATTCGATTGACGGATACTCGGCTCACATGCCGATGAAAAACGATAAAGGGGTGATTGCTCCAACAGCGGCATTGTCGAGTTTTCCTTACACACCGGAGGAGTCGATGAGAGCACTCCGTTATTTCTACAACGAACTCGGTGACCGCATCTGGGGGAAATATGGGTTTTACGATGCTTTCAGTATTCATCACAACTGGTATCCAAAGCGTTATCTTGCTATAGATCAATTAACTATTGCCCCCATGATCGAAAATTATCGGACGGGGCTTCTCTGGGAATTGTTTATGCAAGCTCCGGAAATTCAGGAGGGGTTGAAAAAACTCGGTTTCATTTCAAATCCCTTATAACGGTAATCTCTATAAAAATTCGAAAAATGAAAAAAATTATACTTGTTTTTTTATCGCTGATCGGCCTTTTCTTTTTATCCGGATGTAATCAAAACAGTAAAGAGTCAGCATCGGTAAAATGGAAAAGTTTCAGTGGAGATAAACGCATCGAACAGCGTGTCGATTCGGTTCTCAAACTTATGACATTGGAGGAAAAAATCGGTCAGATGACCCAATTCTCGGCTAATTGGTCGATCACAGGACCGGTTATGTCGGACGATTTCAAACCCTATCTATATAAAGGCCTAATTGGAAGCGTTTTCAACGCCACATCGGTTGAAGGGATCAAAAGGATGCAGCAGATAGCGGTCGATTCCACACGATTGGGAATCCCCATTCTCTTCGGGCTGGATGTGATTCATGGTTACAAAACCATTTTTCCCATTCCATTGGCTGAGGCCTGTTCATGGGATTTGGATCTCATGAAACAAACGGCTCGCGTTGCAGCTATCGAAGCCGCTTCGGACGGTGTCAACTGGACGTTTGCGCCAATGGTTGACATTTCTCGCGATCCCCGATGGGGAAGGGTAATGGAAGGAGCCGGAGAAGATCCTTATCTGGGAAGTCGCATTGCCGAAGCTCGGGTAAAAGGATTTCAAGGAGAGAACGGATGGAAATCCTTGTCGGATGTCACAACGCTTTTGGCTTGCGTGAAACATTTTGCTGCCTATGGAGCTTCAGAAGCGGGAAAGGATTATAATCCGGCCGAATTATCGGAACATACCCTTCGGAATGTGTATCTGGAACCTTATCGGGCTGCAATAGAGGCAGGCGTAGGTACGGTCATGGCTTCCTTCAATGAGGTAAACGGTGTTCCCGCAACGGCAAGCCGATGGTTGCTGACCGATATCCTTCGCAAGGAGTGGGGCTTTACGGGTTTCGTAGTGAGCGATTATACGGGTATCAACGAGTTGGTTCCACACGGTGTGGCAAAGGACGAAAAACAGGCGGCCGAACTTGCAGTCAATGCCGGAGTGGATATGGATATGACCGGCGCCACATATATCAAGTATCTTTCGAAGCTCGTCAAAGAAGGCAAAGTATCGGAAAAAACCATCGACAATGCGGCACGCCGTATCCTTGAAATGAAGTTTCTGTTGGGTCTCTTCGACGATCCTTACCGATATCTGGATGAGAATCGGGCAAAAGAAAACATCGAAAAACCTGAATTTATAGAAACGGCACGAAAGGCTGTGGCGGCATCGGTCGTTCTGCTCAAAAACGACAACAATCTTCTTCCGATAAAAAAAGATTGCACTGTGCGCATTGCACTCATCGGACCCCTTATGAACGATTCTATCAATCTGAATGGCGAATGGGCAGGCTCGGGTGACCGCAATAAAAGCGTTTCGATTCTCAAAGGACTTACGGAAGCATACAAAGGCACAAACGTGAAATTAAATTATGCGAAAGGATGTACCATTACCGAATCGAGTCCCGCAAGCATCGCTCAAGCAGTATCTGTTGCACACAATTCCGATGTTATACTGGTGGCCGTAGGCGAAGATTTCAACTGGTCGGGCGAAGCAGCTTGTCGCACCGACATCCGGCTGCCCGAAGCACAGCGACAATTATTAAAAGCATTAAAAGAAACAGGGAAGCCTATTGCTCTGATCGTGTTAAGCGGACGTCCGCTCGATTTGTCGTGGGAAGACTCACAATTCGACGCTATCCTCCAAGCCTGGTTTCCCGGAAGAGAAGGCGGAAATGGAATTGCCGACGTTATCTCAGGTGAATATAATCCGTCGGGACGTCTGGTCATGTCTTTCCCGCGCAATGTCGGACAAATTCCCATTTACTATAATCACAAAAATACCGGTCGCCCGGTTGATCCGGCTAATCCCGATGTGGATTACAAATCGCGCTATCTGGATGTTGCAACCACTCCGCTTTATCCTTTCGGTTATGGATTGAGTTACACGACGTATGCCATTAGCGATGCGAAGATCGATAAATCGACAATGAAGTCGAAAAACGACAAAATTATCGTTTCGGCAACTGTCGAAAATACCGGTTCGATGGATGGCGAAATGGTAGTGCAGCTCTATGTACGCGATCTGGTAGGAAGCGTTACGCGACCTGTAAAGGAATTGAAAGGATTCAGGAAAGTGGTTTTGAAAGCCGGTGAAAGCAAAACAATTGCATTCGAACTTTCATCTGAGGATTTGGCTTTTTATGGTATCGATATGAAGAAAAAGACAGAGCCCGGCGAATTCAAGTTGTGGGTTGCACAAAACTCGGCCGACAATTCGAATGAACTTTCATTTTCGGTTACAGAATAACATGAACTAAAATGAAGAAAAAGAAAATTGCTTCTGCATTGATTATCGCTTCATTTGTCGGGATTTTCGATATCGGACTTCGTGCACAACAAACCCGATCGACCACGTATTGCAATCCGCTTGATATAGATTATACCTATATGATCTACAATTCTGACCGTGATATTTCTTACCGTTCGGGTGCTGATCCGGCTGTTGTGGAATTTCGTGGCGAATATTATATGTTTGTTACCCGGTCGATGGGATACTGGCATTCGTACGATTTAACAAATTGGAATTTTATCAAACCCGAAAAATGGTATTTTCAGGGAAGCAATGCTCCGGCGGCTCACAATTACAACGATTCGGTGCTTTATGTAACCGGTGATCCTTCGGGATCGATGAGTATTCTCTATACCGACAATCCGAAAAAAGGCGATTGGAAAGCGGTTCCTGCAATTTTGCACGATTTGCAGGATCCCGATTTGTTTATCGACGACGATGGTTCTGCTTACATGTTTTGGGGATCGTCCAATCTTTATCCTATTCGAGGAATGCGATTAAACAAAAATCATCGTTTTTTGCCTGTCGGTAATCCGGATTCTTTGTTCAATAAGAATATGAAACGGCATGGTTGGGAACGTTTCGGAGAAAACAACAGCGATACCATACCGGGTTATATCGAAGGTCCTTGGCTTACTAAACACAATGGCAAATATTATATGCAATATGCAGCACCGGGGACAGAATTCAATGTCTATGCCGACGGTGTATACGTGGCCGATCACCCAATGGGGCCTTATGTGTATGCACCTAATAATCCCATTAGTTTTAAACCGGGAGGATTTATGAATGGAGCGGGACATGGGAGTACGGTGCTTGGACCGCAAAACACCTATTGGCATTTTGCGTCGATGGCTTTATCCTATAATGTCAACTGGGAAAGACGTCTTTGCATGTTCCCTCTTTTTTTCGATCGCGACGGGCTGATGTGGGCAGACACCTCGTATGGCGACTATCCACATTTTGCTCCGTCGGAACCCGGGAAAAAGGGTGAATTTTCCGGATGGATGTTGCTTTCGTATAAAAAACCCGTTAAAGTCTCTTCTGCTGTTGAAGATCATACGGCGCAAATGTTAACAGACGAAAACGCAAAAACCTTTTGGCTTGCCGACAGCAACAACACTAGTCAGTGGGTTGAGATCGATCTGTTGCATCCCTGTACGGTGAGAAGTATTCAGATCAATTACTTCGATTACAAATCGGATCTTTACGGTCGCATTGACGGATTACGACATCGATATACGGTAGAAGGTTCGTTCGACGGCAAAACGTGGCAAACTTTGATCGACAAAAGCAATAGCTATCGCGATGCTCCAAACGATTATGAGGAACTTGCCGTGCCACAACGCGTGCGTTATGTTCGTTATAAACACATCGAAGCACCCACACTCTATCTGGCAATTTCCGACATTCGCATTTTCGGAACCGGTGATGGCCAAAAACCGCATAAAGTAAGCGGATTCAAAGTCGAAAGAAAAGATGACCGACGTGATGCTCTCTTAACCTGGGATGTGCAGGAAAATACGCAGGGATACACCATACGATGGGGAATCGCGCCGGATAAATTGTACAATTCTTGGCTGGTTTACAACGACAATCAATTGATGATGCGCTCACTTACGGTAGATCAACAATACTATTTCACCATCGAAGCATTTAACGAAAACGGGATTTCGGAACAATGCACGCTCATTCATGTAAAATGAATGATTCTACTTTCTGTCTTTGCGCGTTTTTTTGAATGGTTTGTCGCTCTCCCTGTTCAAAAAACGTTTTCCGCGAATGGACGAAAAATCTTTTCGTTTACCGGAAAAAATTTCATATTCTCGCATTTCGCATTCCAGTTGGCCATTGAACAATGGAAACCGTTTGCCGGCTTTTAGTCCGATTTTATCGAAACATTCTTTTTTGTAACTTAAGATATAGGCTCTGTATCCGATGAAGACATGCTTCAACCGCTCTCCGATGGTGGCATACAGTTCTTCGATATCGTCCACCTTGATACGTTCGCCATACGGAGGATTTGTCATCAGCACACCGGGCGGCTGCGGTGCTTTAGTGTATTGCTGTATCGATTTTACTTCCAAATCGATATAGTTTTTCAATCCGGCATTTCGAATGTTCTTTTCGGCAACGGCAACAGCCTTGGGAGAGATGTCGGAACCGATGATGCGATAGGGAAAGTCGCGTGCTCCGGAATCATCATTGTAAATCTCGTTGAAAAGACCTTCGTCGAAATCGTTCCAGTTTTCAAAGGCAAAATGTTTTCGATGAATGCCCGGAGGGATACCCAAGGCAATCATTGCCGCTTCAATCAACAATGTTCCCGATCCGCACATCGGATCAATAAAGGTACTTTCGCCCCGCCATCCCGATTTCAGAATCATGCCGGCAGCCAGCACTTCGTTCAGCGGAGCTTCGGTTTGTGCCACACGATATCCGCGTTTGTGCAGCGATTCGCCCGAACTGTCGAGCGAGAGCGTACAGGTTTTGTGGGTTATATGGATATTGAACACCAAATCGGGATTGCTGACGCTTACCGAGGGCCGTTTGCCGTATTTTTCCATAAAATAGTCGGCTATGGCATCTTTCACCCGATAAGCGACAAATTTGGAGTGGGTAAAAACGTGCGAATAAACTACCGAATCCACAGCGAAAGTTTTGTCGAGCGAGAGGTATTCGTCCCAATTCATTTTTTTCACTTCATCGTACACCTCATCGGCATTTTCGGCTTTGAAGGTAAGGATGGGTTTCAATATTCTCAATGCAGTGCGGCAATGTATATTTGCTTTATACATTAAAGCTTTGTCGCCTGTAAAAGACACCATGCGGGTGCCGATTTCCACATTTTCGGCGCCTATGCCGATGAGTTCTTCCGCAAGTACATCTTCGAGTTCTGCCATCGTTTTGGCAATCATAGGATATGTGTGTGAGGTGTTCATTCGCTAAATTTTCAGTTGTTTCGGGGCGAAGATAAAAAATCCATGCGTCTTATTGTTTTACTTTTATTTTTTTTGCTTTTGATTCGTTTTTAAAGGCATCCAGTGCGGTCACCACGTAAACATAATTGTTTTTTCCTCCTTCGTAGGGGAGAATATAGAAATTGTCCGGCGTAACATCACGTATGTTTTCGGCTTTGCCTATATCCACTTTTTCGCCTTTACGAAACCGATAGACCACAAAATACTGTGCAGCCTTGGGATTGTTCGGTTGCTTTTTATGATCCCATGTGAGAAAGTGCATATCTTCGGTAAAAACCTCGGAAAGGTTTTTTACTTTATCGGGGCGTCCTTTGTGCATATGGGTGTATGGTGGGATAAGCGATTTTGCCGGGTGGATGCGATTTTTAAGGATATCGGCTACTCCATCGCTATTTTCGATGATCAGATAACCATACCAGTAACAGTTTCCTTTCACAAAAGACATCTCGCGCGAAAGGCGTATTTTCTTGTCGAGTTCGTTTTTATCGATACTCCGTTTCAAATCTTGTCCGATATAGAGAGGGTGATCAAAGCTGTTGGCGTTCCACCAGTTGAGTAATGTCAGATAATCGGCATTCTTGTGGCCAATTTCCCAATACAGTTGCGGCAAATTATAGTCTATCCATCCTTTTTTTACCCACAGTAGGATATCGGCATACAGATCGCCATAATTTTCCAGTCCGTTTGTTTCGCTGCCCGAGCCGTCGGGTGTGTTTTTTTTGTTGCGGTAAATACCAAAAGGGCTGATTCCGAAACGCACCCACGGTTTTGTGGCGGCAATCGTATATTTGATTTGCTGTATAAGTAAATTGACATTGTTTCTGCGCCAATCCTCCCGTTGGTTTTGCGAGAATCCTTGCAAAGCAGCGTATTTATTGAAGCTTTCATCGTCGGGAAAAGGTTTCCCGGCAATCGGATAGGGGTAGAAATAATCGTCCATATGGATAGCATCCACATCGTATCGCGATACGATATCTTTCACCACGCGGCAAATAAATTCAC
>Ga0265293_10008129_pt1 | contig 15705 bp, 12 predicted proteins | sample Munlanlewell138R_FD_192505 | JGI IMG/M metagenome (GOLD analysis project Ga0265293, IMG submission 192505) | Leachate microbial communities from a municipal landfill in Southern Ontario, Canada - Leachate well 138R | ecosystem: Engineered > Solid waste > Landfill > Unclassified | place: Canada...
ACGCTATCAGTTTTTTATCGGCTGCGTATTGTATTATTGATTCATAAAATAAGGCGGACCGCAGCCCGCCTTACCACATAAGTTTTAACTGGTTGATCTATTCTTTTTGACCGTAATAAGCGTCACTGCCATGCTTTCTTAAAAAATGCTTATTGAGCAGCTCGTTTTGCATGGAAGCTTTAGTATTAATCTGCACAGAAATAAACGCCATCTCCGCGGCGTATTCCATCACCGCCGCATTTTCCACAGCTTTTGCGGCTGAGACGCCCCAACTGAACGGTCCGTGATTGGCTACTACAACCGCGCCTATATCAAGGGGGTTTATCCCTTTATCGTTAAACGTCTCAATTATAACCAGTCCTGTGTTCTTCTCATAATCATTTTTTATCTCTTCTTTGGTCATCCTTCTGGTACAGGGAATTTCTCCGAAAAAGTTATCCGCGTGTGTGGTGCCCAGCGCCGGAATGGCGCGGCACGCCTGCGCCCAGCTTGTAGCCCATTTTGAGTGCGTATGAACCACCGCCCTGATTTCTTTAAACGCCTTATAAATTTCAATATGCGTAGGGGTATCCGACGAAGGGTTAAGGTCTCCCTCGACAATCGTTCCGTCCATATCCAAAACAACCATATCGTCCGCCGTCATCGTCTCGTATGGCACTCCGCTGGGCTTTATAACCACAAAACCGGTCTTTTCATCGCGGGCGCTTACGTTACCCCATGTAAACAAAACAAGACCGAGTTTCACCAAATCAAGATTAGCCGCAAGCACTTCCTTTTTTAATTCTTTCAGCATTTGACTACCTTCCCCAGAGTATATCGCCCATCGCAAGCTTTTCTCTCAATTCCGGTATATTGGTATGAGCGCCTATATGAACGAACTCCATACCCATAATCTCAGCGAAATCTCTCATATGCCCGGCGTTAAGGTCGAACGATATTACGCTGTGATGAGTGCCGCCGCAGAGTATCCACGCCTCGTTGCCTGTTATCATATCCGGCTTAAGCTTCCACATAACGCTTGCCACAGGAAGGTTAGGCATATTTTTTATGGGAGTTATAGCCTTTATATCGTGCGTTATCATCCTGAACCTTCCGCCCATATCAATTATAGTCACGAGTATTGCGTCGCCTTCTTTACCTTCGAAAACAAGCCTTGCCGGAGCGTCTTTTCCGCCTATGCCTAAAGGATGCACCTCAATTTTAGCCTTTCCCGAAGCAATCGCCGGCGATATTTCAAGCATGTGAGCACCAAGCACTGCCTCGTTGCCCTCTTCAAAATGATATGTATAATCCTCAATAAAAGATAAACCCTTGCTTAAGCCTTGCGACATTTCTTTCATTACCGCGCCGAGCGCGGCCGTCTTCCAGTCGCCTTCCGCTCCAAAACCATATCCTTTGCTCATAAGGTTTTGCGTCGCAAGCCCGGGAAGCTGTTTAAGCTTGTAAAGGTCTTCGAACGTATCCGTAAATGCGCCAAATCCGCCTTCCACGAGCATTTTTTCCAAAGCTATCTCAAGCCTTGCCTGATATTCTACGGAATCCAAATCATCCGTATTTAAAACATAATTATTCTTGTATTCATTTATCTTCCGGTTTATTTCATTATCGGTAACATTGGCGGCCATCTCGGCGAAACCGCCGACGCCGTATGTATTTACGCTCCAACCCAAGTCTTTCTCGGCCTGCACTTTGTCGCCTTCGGTTACGGCAACGTATCTCATGTTATCGCCGAGTCTTAATACCTTAAGATTCCTGCTTGCCATTGCGCCAGCAGCGCTTCTCATCCATCCGCCCATCCGGCTTCTGAACGTTTTATCCTCCCAATATCCGCAGATAACCTTCCTTTTCATACGCAGCCTGGCTGTGATAAACCCGTGCTCCCTGTCGCCGTGCGCGGACTGGTTCGTATTCATAAAGTTCATGTCTATCGTATCAAATGGAATGCTTTTGTTAAACTGCGTGTTTATGTGAAGGTACGGCTTGTTAAGCAATGACAATCCGCCTATCCACATTTTGCTTGGCGAGAACGTGTGCATCCACGTAATTACGCCAACACACTGAGAATCGCCGTTAGCCTCGATAAGCACTTTTTTTATCTCTTCCGGCGTTGTTACGACACCCTTTGATATTACCTCAAACGGTATGCAATCGTCCGCATTAAACCCGTCTGCCATTATTTCAGCGTGCTCTGCAACCTCTTTTAAAACCTCCGGCCCGTAAAGATGCTGGCTTCCAACAATAAACCAAAATTTCATATGCGTTTACCGTCCCTTTCTTGCTTTTTAAAATTCAACGCCTTTGCCGCCGCCCGTTCAACCGCAAAGCCCGCTTTATACCGTTCAATAAATATTTTAAATCCGGCTATATCCGAAGGATCAGGCTTCTCCGTACGGCATTCCGCGCTTGCAAATACACGGGAGAGATAATCGGCTAACGTTTCATTCCCTTTGTTTTTCATATATGCCGCCAGAATAGCCATGCCCCACGGACCGCCCTCACTCGCGGTAGGCATAACGCTTACCGGCGCCTGTGTCAACGCTGCCATTAATCTTTGGCCGACCACGGGTACTTTGAAAAAGCCCCCGTGCCCCGTGATTGAATCGAGCTTCACATTTTCTTTGAACAATATATCAACGCCAATCTTAAGTGATGCACAAGCCGAATACAGATGCGTCCGCATAAAATTTGCCAGATTAAATTTCGCGTCAGGCACGCGCATAAACAAAGGCCGCCCCTGCTCGAATCCGGTTACATGTTCTCCGGAGATATAATTAAAGCTAAGCAGTCCGCCGCCGTCAGCGTCGCCTTCAAGCGCAACGTTATAAAGATTGTTATAGAGCTTGTCAGTATCAAATTTTGCGCCTAACGCTTCGGCCGCTTCCGCGATAAGCTTTACCCACGCGTCTATATCACCTAGAAAATTGTTGCAATGTACCATCGCCACAGGGTCGCCCGACGGCGTGGCAACAATATCAATCTCCGGATATACCCGGGACAGCGGCTTTTCGAGCACTGCCATCATAAATACGCTTGTGCCCGCGCTTACGTTTCCGGTGCGCTTTCGCACGCTGTTCGTCGCCACCATGCCCGTACCCGCGTCCCCTTCGGGCGGACACATAGGTATGCCCGGCTTAAGTGTACCGGACGGATCGAGAAGCTTTGCGCCTTCATCAGTTAAAACACCTGCGCTGCCGCCGGCGGGCAGTATTTGCGGCAAAATGTCGGCAAGCTTCCACTCAAAGCCCTTATCCGCAACCAGTTCGTCAAACGCTTTTAACATATTATCGTCATATTGACGGGTTTCGTCGTTTATCGGGAAAACCCCCGACGCGTCCCCAACGCCCAGCACTTTTTGACCGGTAAGCCGCCAGTGTATATATCCCGCGAGAGTAGTAAGATAACAAATCTTTGGCACATGCCGTTCGCCGTTTAATACGGCTTGATAAATATGCGCTATGCTCCAGCGCTGCGGAATATTAAACACAAACAATTCCGTCAGACGATCGGACGCTTCTCCGGTACAGGTGTTTCGCCAAGTACGGAAAGGCGCGAGCAGGTTGCCGCCATTGTCGAAGGCCATATACCCGTGCATCATGGCCGATACGCCCATTGCGCCGACTGTTTTAAGAACCACGCCGTACTTTTCATTCACATGCTGTGCGAGCCGCGCGTAGCAGTCTTTAAGACCGTTCCAGATATCCTCCAGGGAGTATGTCCAAAAACCGTTTTCAAAACGATTCTCCCATGTATGACTGCCGGACGCTATAGACATGTGCTCGCTGTTTATAAGCACCGCCTTTATGCGTGTTGAGCCAAATTCTATCCCGAGATACGTTTCACCGTTGTTTATCGCATTTTTAATATTGTGAATATCCATATTTCCTCTGCATGATATTATTTTATCGCACATACTTTCCAAACAATTCTAGCACACGTATGACATCTTTACAATATGCATAGGCGCTGTTTGACATCCGGATAAAAAACCGTTACCTAAAGATGCCTAAACAACGCCTTTCAAATAACATTTGTTCGTAAAATTACAATACGCTTGTAACTTTACGTTTCGATGCCGTTCTTTCCTTAACCACCGAAAATACAGCCTGCAGTACAATAAACAAACATAAAAGCGCGGCAATCGCCACACTTGACCAACCGGAAGGCAGCTTGCCATTGGTGTTTATTAATGTCGTTATGGTGCCTATTATAAGCACGCCGAAAAATGAGCCAATCACGTTTCCAACGCCGCCCGTTAGAATTATGCCTCCGATTACCGCTGCCGCTATTGCCTGCATTTCAAGACCTCTTGCCTGCTGAACAGAACCGGACATTGTATTCATACAATAACATATGCCGCCTATAGAACAAATAACCGACGATAGTATGTAGGCTTTAAGTTTTACTTTTTTAACATTAAGCCCCATCATTCTCGCGGAAACCTCATTCCCGCCGACAGCGTACAGTGCGCGCCCGAACTTCGTGTATCGTAACAAAATAAATGTTACGACAACACACAACAGCGCTATAATAACCGGAATGCGGATAAAGGGAATCATAGTTACGCCTTTAGTATTGACATAACCTAAAAACCCGGGAAGCTCGATTTTGGTATTAGCCCATCCATAAAAAAAGGCGTTTTGTCAAGCCGCTGATTTTTGCGCATTTTGAAAACGCCAGACTAATTCATTATCACATTTAACCTTTAGAGAAACCGAAAAAATAATGCGTCAGCTTTTTGGTATAAACCCGTTTTGCTTAATTACGCCGGCATACCATTCGCCGCCACGTTTTAGAATACGTTCTTGAGTATCAAAATCTACCTTGGCAAGCCCGAATTTTTTTGTATAGCCGCGTTCCCATTCGTAGTTATCGGTAAGCGACCAGTACATAAACCCCTGTATGTCGAAGCCTTTTTCCACCGCTTTGTGCACCGCTTTTAAATGTTCGCTTATAAACCAAATTCGAAAGTCCTCGTCAATTGTGGCGGCGCCGTTCTCAGTTATTATAACAGGCACATTAAAATTATTATGCGCATATTCGAGTACATCATAAAGCCCCTGCGGATACACCAGCCATCCCATATCTGTAAAAACCTCCCCATCCTTAAACGGGGCGGGCTTGCCGGATTTTAAGTAACTGCTTGTATAATAGTTTACTCCTATAAAATCTATACCTTTGTGAATTTTATTTTTATTGCGGCGCTTACGCGTCTGAAGACGGCCGCTCTCTAGCCCTTCTAAAAACCAACGGTTCATCTTATTAAATTCAAGATTTGCATAGTAAATATCTTTTCGGCTGCCCGGGCGATAAGGCTGATAATGCTGAAATGCCAGCGCCGCGCCAACGGGAGCGTTTGGAAAACTGTTTTTGATTATGTCGTACGCAATAAGCTGAATCTCAAGTACGGTTTGGAGCACTTTTCTAAATTTCTGTTTGTCAATTTTGTACGGAGGAAACTTTCCTACAAGATAACACATCATTGCGACAATGTTAGGCTCATTAACCGGCAGCCAGTAATCAACAAGATCGCCTAGGGCTTCAACCACACGTTTGGCATAAACACGGAAGTTCTCAATTATGTAGCTTTTATTCTCAAACCCGCCTTTACGCGATATCCAAAGAGGCAAAGTAAAGTGATGGAGGCAAAGCATAAGCTTTATCCCACGCTTTTTTAAGTCTGTAAACATCTGACGGTAATGCGCAATTGCCGCCGGATCCTCTTGGTTTTCATCGGGGAATACACGCGACCATTCTGCGGACGTTCTATAAATATTTATTCCTATTTTCTCAGCAATATCATAATCTTCTTTATATCTATTCCAGTGATCACATGCTTGCCCGCATATATCGGTAAGCCGTCTGTTTTCAAGCAAAAGCTTCTTGTCGTTAATCTCCTCAACATACCAGTCACAATTGGTATTATGCCCTTCGGTCTGATAGGAGGATGCCGCCGCACCCCACATAAAGTTTTCCGGAAATGTTAGTTTGTCCATAATTCCCTCCTTGACATCCATTCATTACTGCGCCAATCAGTTGCTTTAAATAAATTAGGATACCACGGTACGGTATCCTATAAGTGTATGGTATAAAATTATTTATATTTATTATTTTTAGACGACCTTTGTCATAATTAACGCGATCATCAGTAACCAATGCTAACCTTTTATGCTTCCCAGCGTCAGTCCCCTTAAGATGTATTTTGACAGCAGTATGTACACAATCAACAATGGAATTATCGCAACAAATATCATTACATACACCTTGCCCAAATCGAACTTCATATAGTCCGCGCTCCTAAGAGTGGCAATCAATATAGGTACGGTTTTTTGCTTGCTAAGTATCAGCGCAGGAGTAAAGAAATTGTTCCATGACGCAACAAATGAGAAAATCGCTTGAACCGCTATTGCGGGCTTTATTATCGGCAGCACTATTCTGTTAAACGTTCTAAACTCATTGGAACCATCAACACGCGCCGCTTCAACTATTTCAAGCGGAAGTATGCTTTCCATATATGATTTCATGTAATAAAATACTATTGGAGACGCGATTGATGGCAATATTAACGGATAGAATGTATCCATCAGTCCCATATCTGAAACAAGCCTGATAAAGCCTAACGCCGATACTTGTGTCGGGATCATCATTATCATCATAATAAAAGCGAATGCAATTTTCTTAAACCTAAAATTATATGCGTAAATACCGAACGCCGTCATAGCTGAAAAATAAGTCGTCAATGCAGCCGAACAGGCGGATATTATCAAGCTGTTAAGCAACCCTTGCAGAAGCGGTATGTTTTTGTCTGTCAAAAGGTTTGACAAGTTCTTGAAAAAGTAATTTCCCGGTACCAAAGAAAACTCCGACATAATTTCTGCATGCGGCCTTGATGCGTTCACTATTAAAAAATAAAAAGAAAACAGGCACAATAATGTAACCAAAATCAATACAATATAGCAGCATACCCTGCTAAAGAACAAAAACAAATCTGTTCTGTGTTTCGCCGCGCTTTTGTTCATCCCTTTACCTCCTGTTTCTTTATACGTTTGACCGCAGGCTTTTGTGAGTTGTAGTTCTTCATTAATGACCTGTATACAAACACGCTAAGCACAGTGGTTGTTAAGAATACAATTACTGATACCGCGCCTGCAACGCCATAGTTAATGCTTTGGGTAAGATGGCGATTAAGCCACATTATAAGCGTCATACTTGTTCTGTCCGGCGTGCCAAGACGGTTAGTTAAAACCTGAGGTACGTCAAACATCTGAATTCCGCCTATCATAGAAACAATTACCGTATAAGCTATTATGGGCATAAGTAACGGCAGCGTAACTCTAAAAAATACCTGAAACGAATTCGCGCCGTCTATTTGCGCCGATTCGAAAAGACCTTGATCTATGCCCATAATGCCTGCCATAAGCAATATCATCGTATTCCCGAACCACATAATGAAATTCATAAACGCGATTATACCGCGTGTTGTTACCGTAGTGTCAAAGAACAGTATTGCCTCGTCAGTGATACCTAATTCCTGCAGCATCATATTGACGGGGCCGCCGTTTCCAAACAGCATAAAAAACAACATAGCGAAAGCCGAAGCCATTATTAAATTCGGCATGTATGCCACAGTTTTAAAAAATGTTTGGAACTTAAGTTTTAAGCGATAGCTTGTAAACCATACTGCAAGCAGCATAGCGACTAATATTTGGGGAATATAGCCTATTATCCAGATTATCATTGTGTTTTCAGCATACTTAAACAGCTCGCCGTTGGCTATTATGTCCATATAGTTTTTGAATCCTACGAAGTTAGGTCCCACATATCTTAAATTTTCAAAGTAATATTCATATAGGCTGTTATAAAATGTTGAAATCAACGGAATTAGCTGAAAAACAATAAATGCGATAAAAAACGGTGAGATAAACAGATAGCCCCATTTCGCGTAGCTGATGGACCTTTTGTTTTTTGCTATTTGCTGCATAACACAATCCCCTTTCCTATGCAAATGCAATCGCTTTAAAGAATTTTGCGGCGGAGCGGTATTAACCGCCCCGCCGCTATCAACAGATATCGTTTAAGGTCTGGTAAGGCTAGGATATGTCTCAATTGCAGCCATGTAGAAGTTGTCATATGCCTTTTCTAATGTAACGGTTCCAAGGAAGTAATCCTTGAACGCTGCGGGCAGCGGTTCGTTAAGCATCTGATCGTAAGGAGAACTGTTGCTCATATCGATGCTCTGCGCGCTTGCGAGCAAAACTGCAATATGATTCTGTCCGCCAAGGAACGGATGCCCATAGTCACTTTCCGCAACCTCTTCCATTGCCGTAACATTATTCGTGAAGTCGCCTAACTGATTTGTGATAGCTAAAAGCGTATCCTTATCACAGCACATCCTCTTCATAATCTCACGGGTAAGGTTTAAATTGTCGGAACCTGCGGCCGCGCAAATCCATGTGCCGCCCCAGAAGAAGCCCTGCGGTCCTTTTACAAGGCCCCAATCGCCATAGCTGCCGTTTCCGGGTTCTGCCGCCGCATCGGCGTCAGCAAGCGTTGCGGGCATCAGGCAGAAATCGAAGAACCAGCCGGGCCCAAAGTAACACATTGCTTTTCCGTCCACTTTAGCCTCGTTAAAGCTCTCAGTATCCCAGATGCCGTAAGGCAAAGTGTAACCCTTATCCATGTGGTCTTTAGACATTTCGATCCACTGAACAATGGCAGGATCAAACACTATCTGGTTCTGATCGTTTACCCAAGGAGCCGATACGTTGTTGGAGAATACGCGATAGTTTGCAACGAAACCGGACGTCATATAATAGCCTTTCGCCTTTGCATCTGCCGCAACGGCGTCAAACTTATCCCAGTTGTCAAGCGCAGCCTGGACCGTTTCCGGATCGTCAGAGCCTATAACTTCCTTAGCAATAGAACGACGATAAATTAAGCCGCCCGGGCAAGCCTGCCAGGAAACGCCTTTAAGTACGCCGTCCGAATCTGTGCAGATATCCTTTGTATACTGGTACATATCCGCTGTATCCGCCGCGGTAAGCCCAACCTGGCTATAAACGTCAAGCGCATACGGGCTGTTGACATACTTAAGCGCGTAATCCGCCTCAATCAGGAACAGGTCGACCTTATCTTTCGCTTCCGCACCTTCGTTCGCGGGCAGTACCTCATCGAGCTTAAGCTGATATGCACCGCCATCGCTGGGGGTTATTATCCAGTTAACCTCAACATCATCGGGAATAAGGTCTGTTGCGAATTCATTGAAGCGCTCTTGGAATTCAGTATTCCAACAATAGATGTTGAACACTTTTCCTGTGTCCTCAACAATTTCGGGGGGGGGCGTTTCATCCACACCAACCGGCGGTGTTGATGTGTCCACAGGCACATCGGGTGTCGTGCAGCCTACTAACGCAACAACCATAGCTAACGCCAGCATCAGTGAAATGAGTTTCTTCATCTTTTCCTCCTTGTTTTAACACACGCAACGTATTGCATGTATTTATTATTCATTGAAGGCTTTAAAAGCCTTCAAACTTGTTTAACAGTATCACCTATCAGCAAAGATCCCTGAACCATTATCTGTGTCGGTATAAACACCTTCGGGTTCTCTATTTCAACTATAAGTTTAGCGGCCGCTTCGCGCCCTATGCTTTCCGCATCCTGGCGAAAAGTTGTAAGACGCGGGCGCAGCGCCTGAGAGAGCAGTATACCGTCATGCCCCACCACGCTGATATCTTCGGGAATCCTTAACCCTTGCCGCTCAAGCTCGCTCATTCCCCCAAGGAACGAAAAGTCATCGGGATACAATATGCAGGTCGGCCTATTTTTTAAACCTAGCAGCTCGCGAGTAGCCAAACCGCTTGATTTTGGAACGTGATATAATCCCGCTTTTACGTAGCCGTTAGGAACATCAATGCCAAGGTCCATACAGGTTTTATAAAAGCTGCCCAAGCGTTTTTTAGTAACTAATGTGTCCTCTCCGTGTATATACGCAACTTTTCTGTGCCCTTGCACGTAAACATAGTTTACTATCTCTTCCATGCTGCCTATATTATCGGACATAATGGCTGTACGGTTATTAAATACATGGTCTATGGTAACAACCGGAATATCGCTCTCAACCAATTTTATAACGTCCGTATCAGTAAAATCCACGGAGGCTATCACAACGCCGTCACAATTACGGTATCTGGCGTGCTCGTAATAATCCATTGTAAAGCTTCCGATGTTTTTGCTGATAAAGGTAATATCGTAACCCAGTCTTTCGGCTTCAACCTTAACGCTGTTCAAAACGGATGAAAAGTATTCGTGGGTCAGCCCGCACCGGGTTTTATCTACAAATAGTACGCCAATGTTGTTCGTGCGGTTAGTTTTAAGCGCGCGTGCCGCGGCATTTGGAAGATATCCCATCTCGCGGGCAACAGTACGCACGAGTTCTGTAGTCTCCTGACCAATATCCGAATGCCCGTTAAGCGCTTTGCTTACCGTAGCGGACGACACACCACATTTTTTAGCAATGTCTTTCATGGTTACCACAGAATCTACCACCGTTTAATCGTTTTAATAAGTTTTAAGCTAAATTTGTAATATAAGCGCGTTTTTGACCTTAATCGATTTAGACAGCTTATTATATTACACATGTTTTTAATTAGTCAAGCCCTTTTTATATATTTATAGTCTCACCCCATATATTGTTTTATTGTATTTCAATAAATACATCAAAAAACCTTTGACTTTTTTATAGTATATAAGTATTATTACAGTATTAAACTTATTCGTTTTCGTTTAATTAACTACTAGTATATCTTGAATTTTGAGGTGTAGCGTTTATGAGATTTGGTTGCTTCGATGATGTTACGAAAGAATATGTTATAAATACTCCGGCTACCCCGCTGCCTTGGATAAATTACTTAGGAAACGATGATTTTTTTACCATTATTTCTAACACGTGCGGCGGCTATTCGTTTTACCGCGATGCTAAGCTGCGGCGCATAACGCGGTTTCGTTATAATAATGTACCTTTAGATTTTGGCGGCAAGTATTACTATATTAAAGAAGGCGATATTGTCTGGAACCCCGGTTTTATGCCTGTAAAAACAGACCTTGATCGTTATATATGCCGGCACGGGCTGGGCTATACCGTTTTTGAATCACAAAAAAATGAACTTTCCGTGGAATTAACATGCTTTGTGCCATTAAATTATCCCTGTGAAATCAATTGTCTTGTTATAAAAAATACCGGCAGCCGGCAAAAGGATTTTCAATTGTACAGCGCCGCGGAATGGTGCCTTTGGAATACTGTTGACGACTCAACAAACTTCCAGCGCAATTACAACATCGGCGAGGTGGAGGTGTCCGGCAGCGCGATATACCACAAAACCGAATACCGTGAACGCCGCAATCATTACGCATTCTTTAGCGTTAACAGTACTGTAGACGGATTTGACACGGACAGGGAAAGTTTTCTGGGTAAATTCCGTTCCTGGGAGATGCCCGAGACTGTAGAACGCGGATTAAGCCGCAACAGCATAGCGTCCGGCTGGGCGCCCATGGCCAGTCACCGTATCGACGTCTCACTGGCGCCGGGAGAAGAACGCTGTTTTATATTTATGCTGGGATATGTCGAAAATCAGCAAAATCAGAAATTCGAATCCCCGGGAGTAATAAACAAAACAAAAGCATTGGAAATGATAGACGCTTTCAATACTTATGAGCAGGTTCAGTATGCTTTAGCTTCTCTGTCACAACATTGGGATGGGCTGCTCAGCAAATTTAACTTAAATAGCGGCGAGGACAAGCTTGATCGTATGGTTAATATATGGAACCAGTATCAATGTATGGTCACATTCAATATAAGCCGAAGCGCAAGCTATTTTGAAAGCGGCACAGGCAGAGGCATGGGCTTTCGCGACAGCTGTCAGGACCTTTTGGGATTTGTCCATCTTATCCCGGAGCGCGCGCGCGAGCGAATACTTGATATTGCAGCCATTCAATTTAAGGACGGAAGCACATATCATCAGTACCAACCCCTTACAAAGCGCGGAAACGCCGACGCGGGAAGCGGCTTTAACGATGATCCTCTGTGGCTTGTGGCATGCACCGCCGCATATATACGCGAAACAGGCGACATGAGCATACTTAACGCCCCCGCGACATTCAACAGCATACCCGGCAGCGAAGTTCCTTTGATGGAGCATCTGCGGCGCAGTATAAACTATACTTTAAAAAATAAAGGGCCTCACGGATTGCCGCTTATAGGCAGGGCGGACTGGAACGATTGCCTTAACTTAAACTGTTTTTCCGAAGAACCCGGGGAAAGCTTTCAAACCTGCGCGAACTATGAAAGCGGTAAAGCCGAAAGCGTGTTCATCGCGGGGCTGTTTGTCTATACTGCTTCCGAGTACGCAAAGCTATGCAGGATGTGCGGCAATGCGCGTGAGGCAGGCCTTATAGAAGCTGAAATAGAATCTATGTCGCAAGCCGTTTTAAAACACGGATGGGACGGCGAATGGTTCATCCGCGCATACGATGCGTTCGGAAATAAAGTCGGCAGCAACGAATGCGCCGAAGGCAAAATATTTATTGAACCTCAAGGCTTTTGTGTTATGGCCGGCATTGGCGAAAATGAAGGCTTAGGAGAGCGGGCGCTTGCTTCAGCCAGTAAATATCTTGCAAACGATTACGGAATGGAACTGCTGTATCCTTGCTACACGCAATATTATAAAGAACTTGGCGAAATATCGAGCTATCCTCCGGGTTATAAAGAAAATGGGTCGGTGTTCTGTCATAACAACCCTTGGATAACTTTAGCTTATTCGGCATTGAACAACGGCGATATGGCTTACGACACCTATATCCGCAACTGCCCCGCTTATATTGAAGATAAAAGTGATATTCATCGTACCGAGCCTTATGTGTACAGCCAAACCATAGCCGGACGCAGCGCAAAAAACTATGGCGAGGCTAAAAACAGTTGGCTGACGGGAACAGCGGCTTGGGCTTTCGCAGCAATAAGCCAAGGCATACTGGGCATCAGGCCGGACTATGATGGATTGATGATAAAGCCCTGTCTGCCGGCAAGCCTGAAGAAATATACTGTTAAGCGAATGTATCGCGGAACAATGTATACTATTACCGTTATAAACAACGGCGGCAAACACATCCGTATTACGGTTGACGGCGACCCTATAAAAGGCTGTCTTATTCCGTTTAAGACAGATAAGCTTTCATGCGCCGTAACTGTAGTTTTAGACTGATTGGCTGTCTATAATCTAGGTTGGCGAATGGCCTTAACTTGCACGCTATATCGTTATAAAGACATAAAGCGGTTTTTGTATGTTCAAAGAATTATTTAATTAAAAATGTTATGTGAAACAAAACGAATCCGCTTTATCCCAAGGGGCAAGCATTCTGGGGGCAAGTATGCTGTTACTTTTTAGACTGATTTTATTACAGACTTCAAATAATTTATCGAAAATTTAAGCTGTGCTGACAGATCTTCCATCCCAAGCCCGCCGGCAAAAATCTCTTCGATTGTAAGCTTCCCGGGAAGCGGCTCAAAAGAAACCGCCCCATTATAGCCTATATCATCAAGAGCAATGAAAATTTCTCTCCAATTTAAGCATCCCCTGCCCGGAACCTCTCTGGTATTATCGGCAATGTGAATATGTATCAGCCATTCTTCGGCATTCCGTATAGCGTTGTGTACGCCTTTTTCCTCCTCTATATTCATGTGAAACGTATCGCCCGTCACACCAACGTTAGGAAGCCCAATATCTTTCGCCATCTTTATAGCGTCCTTTAGCGTCCGCACCAACATAACCTCGTATTTATTCACCGCCTCAAGCGCTATCATTATTCCTTTTTCCTTAGCGTATAACGCTACGGAGCGCAGCGATTCCACGGAAAGCTCCCAGTCCGCCTCTTTGGAATTATAATATTCACGCCCGTTTACCTGGCTCGGCACCATCAACACAATCGGCGCACCCAGCTCCTCCGCCATGTTAACGCATCTCTTGCCGTATTCCACAGCCAGTTTGCGCATATGTTGATCGTTATGACAGAACGCCCGCGCCTCCTCTGTAAAGTTACCGTTTATACAAGTTGCCTTAATGCCGTATTTGTCCAGTGCCGTTTTGACGCGTTTTACTTCGATAGCGTCAGGTTCCCCGCTGATATCCAGTCCCGCCACATCTAACTTTTTCGCTTCCTTCACCATATCTTCTATCGATGCGCCGCCGAATATCCAACTATTAATTGAAAATAAAAATTCTTTAGTCATCTTATCCCCTCGATTCTTCCTTCTCAATCCGTAACTATATATACCGTCCCATATCCCCGCTCTGTATTTGCGGTCAATATTATATCCTTATCTTTGCCGTGTGCCACAGCCACGTTGCTAAAACCAATGTCTTTGTCTATAATGGCCGCCTTAAAAACGCCGTCCTTATAATGTATCATGAACAGTTTATTGCCAAAACCGCGGCAGCCGCCTATAAAGGCGGCGGTATTACGCAGCTTGCCTCCCCATATCGCGTGCAATAATTCCGCGCGCTTATCATATCTATAAACTATTTCCCAGTTTCCATTGATAAATTTGTTTATCAGAAAATTTCCGCCGTGGAAAGGCTCTATTGTCGCAATTTCGTCTTGGCCGTCGCCGTCTATATCGCACAATGCAATGTCGCTTATAGGCCTGTCGATTATTTTTTCAACTTCCCACGCGCCGCCAAATTCCTCCGGAGGGGTTATCGCGAAGGCGCCTTCGTCCGAGGTTATAAAAGTCGTTCTTCTGCCTTTCCACATACCCGGACAGCACCCGTGGTTTTTTGTCAAACCGTCAAGCAGTGTCTTTATTTCTATACGCCCATTCGGGTCTTCCGGCAGTATGCCAACACATACCCTGCCGGGATAACTCCAATCATCCGTATATCTTTTGTCGGTACATAAGGCGGCTCCAAGGAAATAATTTCTGCCGTTTGAAGGTATCAAATCGAAACGGTGAACATATGGCAGTTTAAGCAGCGTCTTAACTTCCCACATACCGTTCCTGCGGTCCGCTCTGACAATGGCCGCGTCCTTGCCTTGAAATATAGGAAAAAAGTTCTGTATCGCGAGAAAACTTCCATCCGCATCCGGTATCTGCACCATAGCCATAGTTCCGCCCGGCCCGTCCCATACCGTTTGCCTTAAAAACGTGTCTGCGTCATAAATATGGCATGGTTCGCGTTCCTCCGAAGCAAACAATAATTTTTGACTTCCGCCATCCTTTAGAACTGAAACCGCGTAACAGCCGCTAAGCCTTTCAAGATGCCGTTTTTCAATCCTCACTTTATCATTTTCCCTTTAGTATGTTTTCAACGCTAAGCTTCATATCCCAGTAGGTCGCGTACGCCTCAAGAAGTGTGCTTTTTCTTATCACTAACTGGTTTTTATCATTCATTGTATTTGGTTTTATACGCATACCATCACAAAAAATACCTTCCCTTAGCGTAATGGTAAGCTCCGCGGGCTGTTTGAATTTAAAGGGTTTTATTCTCGCCGCATTTACCGCAGCCTCTTTTGCCGCCGTGCGTATTTCTTCAGCCGTGGCGTCAATCGGATAACATACTGCGGAAAATTGTCCCAAGGATTGTTTCACGCTTACGGAATATACATCCGGAACAAGTTCTTTTGCCTCACGTATACCCTCCGAATCCGCGGTAACCA
>Ga0265293_10008131_pt1 | contig 15701 bp, 19 predicted proteins | sample Munlanlewell138R_FD_192505 | JGI IMG/M metagenome (GOLD analysis project Ga0265293, IMG submission 192505) | Leachate microbial communities from a municipal landfill in Southern Ontario, Canada - Leachate well 138R | ecosystem: Engineered > Solid waste > Landfill > Unclassified | place: Canada...
CCATACCCGAAAGCATGAGCCAGAATGACGAAAAACAAGCGCCGCGCCGCTGGGAGACACTGATCTGCCTGGCGCGGGTCGGTGTGCTCTTCGCACCTGTTTTCGTTGGCCTGCTTGCGCTGGCGATTCTTTCGGCCAGAGAGCCTTCGAGGTCCCTTCCCGCCGCGATCGACCCCTTCATGACAGGTTCGATCCGGCGCTGAAACCTCAGCCCTTTCTGATCGCTTTCACGTTCCGAACAAGCGCACTCATGACAAGCCAGATACCGTCGTCTGGCTTGCAGGCCTGCCCCGAAGGTGTTTTCCGGTGATCAGGCCGTACCATCGCGCTGTTGCAGGTAGCTTCCCTGAAGCTCCGCCTGAACCGCATCCTGCAAGCCAAGTATCTCGGTACGGATTGCATCGTCACTGAGACCGGCTCCCCGCATTTCACGAACGATGCCGGCAATGCGCTCGCGCCAGAACAGATTGGCCGCCGGGCCGTGTACGACCTTGAGATCGTCAACGAGGGACCGGATAAGCCGGGTGCGGGAATGAAGGGGGAAAGGAATCAAGTCAGCCATGGGAGGCATGCTTGAGCCATCATGGTTTACAGATGGTGAACACGGAACGAATTATCGTCCTCCAAATCGATACGCGCTCGGCCTTGAAACCCCGATTCAGGGTTAACATATCCTGGCAAGGTGAAGCCGCGCCGTGGCGCGCCACCCCATTCAATTGGCAAACTCTTCGGATTCAGGAGGACCTGATGAGCACAAGGACGTTCGACAGCCCCGTTTTCGTCAAGCAAAGCAGCGGGCTTATACAAGAGATCGCATGCCTCGAAGATGCACTCGAATTTCTGTACGAGTGGCCGGGCGAACGGCGTGGCCCCATCCATGCCACAGCGCTGCGTGCCTGCCAGAAAGCCTTCGAAACGGACTATCCGCTTGCCGCGGCCCGCGCCGCATTCGTTGGCTTCGCAAAATCCAGTCGGATCCTTGAAGACATCACCGCAACCATGCCGTGGTCCCACGTGACCAGTTCGACGGCAGGCAGCGCACGCGGAGCATGACGGAGGTGATTTTCGCGAGCGCTTTACCGCTACGCCATTACCTCAGATCTTCGCCTGACGCAGCAACTCGTTGATACGCGACTGCCAGCCGGGGCCGGTGGCCTTGAACTTGGCCACCACCTCCGGGTCGAGCACATTTTCCATGCGCATTCCCTCCTGCGGCACAGGGCTGGGGCGGCGCCAGCGGCGGCGCTCATCAATGGCGTTGAGAACATCACATGCCGAGCGCGCCTCGCTTTCGGAGAGGCTGCACAGCACCCTGTCGCCGAACACCGCCGGCGTCTCTTCCTCGCCATCCCACACAGTCCACAGATTGGTGGGATCAAGGACGATACTGAATCGTTTCTCGCGAATCGACATCTCGCTGCTTCCGGTCTGCGCCCCCGACAGCAGGTTGTTCGCGATTCCTATCGCTGGATGATTAATATGAACAGCGAGATTGTATTCAAATAAATATCTGTTTTTACTAAACTTTTATGGATCGATCGAAGTTGCGGGTCAGCGGCGGATTAGCGTCAGGCCGGCCGGATCCGATGCTCCTCGCCGCCTCGATCCGAAAGCACCGCATCTCTGGCAAGCAGGTCGCTTACACGACAGAAGGCAGCGAACGCCTTGCGTGCCTCCTCAGTGGAAACAACATCGACGCTCGCGCCAAAACAGGCATCGAAAGCTGCCTGAAACAATGGCCCCTGCCTGCCCACCGGCCAGTTCTGGAGAAACGCCAGCGCCTGGTCGACGCAGTAAATCTCTTCGACGGGCTGCCCGTTCTTCAATGAAAGACGTACCGGAACTGAAAACTGTAGCCTGTCCATTTTCTTTCCCCGTTTCGTCCGATCCTGTGAGGATATGGTGAGGCGGCATCGGCTTTCACAGGTCAGCCCCATGATTGCCGCCACAGTGCCGGCTGTCTGGTAAATGCAGCGGGGTCCCGGTGGTTCCCGAAAACACCCCCGTTTCGGGCGATGGGTTGAAGACGAAGGCAATCGGTGCCAAATGATGGGGAAATCAATTCTGAAGTCAGTCGCCGGAAGCCATGACCACTTATCTCGACGCCGAGACCGCGCCTCTTCGCAATACCGGGCAGATCCGCCTCTACAATGAAGAAGGCTTTGCCGGCATGCGCAAGGCCTGCAACCTGACCGCGCGCTGCCTCGACGCGCTCGTCGATATCGTCAAGCCCGGCGTGACGACCAATGCGATCGATCGTTTTGTGTTCGAGTTCGGCATGGACAACGGTGCCCTGCCCGCAACGCTGAACTATCGCGGCTATACGAAGTCGACCTGCACCTCCATCAATCATGTCGTCTGCCACGGCATTCCCGACGACAAGCCCCTGCGTGACGGCGACATCGTCAATATCGACGTCACCTATATCGTGGATGGCTGGCATGGCGACGCCAGCCGCATGTATCCGGTTGGCTCCATCAAGCGCGCCGCCGAGCGGCTGCTCGAAGTCACCTATGAGTGCCTCCTGCTCGGCATCGCAGCGGTGAAGCCCGGCGTTCGCACCGGCGCTATCGGCGCCGCCATTCAGGCCTATGCCGAGGGCGAACGCTGCTCCGTGGTCCGCGACTTCTGCGGCCATGGCGTCGGCCAGCTTTTCCACGATTCACCGAATATCCTGCACTACGGCAACGTCACCGACGGCGTGGAGATGCGCCCCGGCATGGTCTTCACCATCGAGCCGATGATCAATCTCGGCCGGCCCCATGTGAAGGTGCTGTCCGATGGCTGGACCGCCGTGACCCGTGATCGCTCCCTTTCCGCGCAGTACGAGCACTCCATCGGCGTGACCGAAACGGGCTGCGAGATATTCACGCTGTCACCCAGGGGGCTCGACCGACCCGGCCTGCCGTCCTAACATCATGGCCGCCGGCAAAGGTGGCCTGCGCGTTATGGTGGTCTGTATGGGTGTGTCGGGGGGCGTATGAGCAAGAACGGCGGCGATTCGCACGGGTTTCTGGCGGAGCAGCCAATGCCCGAGCTTCGCAAAAGCGCGTTAGCCGACGAGAAGCCTCACTATCTCGGACACCGGGACCGGCTGCGCGAACGCTTTCTCACCTCAGGACAAGGCGCGCTGCCCGACTACGAGCTTCTTGAGCTGTTGCTGTTCCGCCTGATCCCGCGCTCGGATACCAAACCCGTTGCCAAGGCGCTGCTTGCACGGTTCGGTTCGCTGGCCGAAGTTCTGGGCGCTCCCATCAATCTTCTGCAGGAAGTGAAAGGAATTGGCCCTGCCGTGGCTCTCGACCTCAAGGTCATCGCGGCCGCCGCCCAGCGCATGGTGCTCGGCGAGATCAAAGGGCGCGAGGTGCTGACTTCATGGTCGCAGGTTCTGGATTATTGCAAGGCCGCCATGGCCTTCGAGGAGCGTGAACAGTTCCGCATCCTGTTCCTCGACAAAACGACATCTGCATATTATCGGTAGAACCATTTCGATCTCGGCATTTTTTGGTTCCTGAAAATATTAACAATCTCAATTTCTTACCAATAATGCCTTCGACCGACCTCCCAGATACGATACACGCCATTTAGTTGCTGTTGGCATCAAATGTTGGTACCCAATTCAAAATACCAACATTATAGGAACAGGACATGGCGCTTACGGACAGCCAAATACGGGCCACGAAACCTGCCGAGCGACCGACTAAGATCAGCGATGGTGGCGGACTGTATTTGCTTGTGCAACCGACCGGCTCGAAGCTTTGGCGACAGGCGTACCGCTTCGGCGGGAAGCAACTAACCTTGGCTCATGGTGCTTATCCGGAGGTGTCTCTGGCTGAAGCCAGACGATTGCGAGACGCCGCTAAGGCAGCCCTGCGCAGGGGTGTGGATCCTCGCAAAGCGGCCGACGGTGATAGGCTGCCGGCCGAAAGCCTTGAAGCCATAACCCGCGAATTCGTGAAGGTTCGCGGAACACGTTGGACAGCGAAGCATCAGAGCATCGTTCTACGCAGATTCGAGATGTTCATTTTTGACGATCTGGGCAGCAAACCAGCAGCCACAATCACAGCACCGGCGATTCTGGAAACATTGCGCAAGATCGAAGCAAAGGGCAGCTTGGAGGTGGCCAAAAAAGCACGCCAAACGCTGAGCGCAGTCTTTCGCTATGCCATAGCCACGGGACGCGCCGAACACGACCCTGCCCATGCTTTGAAAGATGCCATGCAGCCTGCAGCCCCTACAAGGCACCGTCTGGCGCTGCCATTCTCTGACGTTGGGCGGTTTCTGGACAGCCTGCGGGACGTTGATCCAATCATATTGGCGGCCGTCAAGCTGGCGATGCACACGGCGTTGCGCTCAAACGAAATCCGCTATGCCTGCTGGAGCGATATACAAGGTGCTCTGCTCACCATTCCCGCAGATAGAATGAAGGCGCGCACCGATCACGTAGTCCCCCTTTCTCGCCAAGTTCACGAAATTCTGGCAGAATTGCCGCGCGATGGGGAATTTATCCTGCGCAGCCCGCGCACCGGCCGGGCACTCGATATGATGACCATGATTTCCGCCATATACCGCCATGGATGGAAAGGCGCTGCGACGATCCACGGATTCAGGGCACTATTCTCCACGCAGGCTACGGAGTCGGGCCTTTGGAGCGAGGATTCAATTGAACTATCCCTCGCACACCGCCTCCCTGGCAGCGGCTCACGGCGCGCCTATAACCGAGCCAAGCTGCTCGATGAACGCACCAGGCTGATGCAGTGGTGGAGTGATCGGCTTGACGCCGCTGTGCAGGAATATCAGCAAAAAGCAGCAACCGACCTATCGCACCTACTCACCTGAGACGCACCGGGACCTATAGGGAGCCATAGGACAGCCAACGTTCACATTAAGTGTGAAATTATTGCAATTTCAATGCCTTATGGACGATAAGATGTCCTTGGAGTATGTTTCACAGCAGTTCTAAATAAAAAAGCCCGTGCGCACCGACCAAAGTTTGCACGAGCTTTTTTCAAGCGAAAGATATGCCGTGATAGATAGCATCAAGGGCTTTGCCCCGCAAGACTCCCTCTCCGACCTGCTCGGCTGCACCGAACCTGTGACACAGATTGGCACAAATCTGGCCGTTGCACTCGACCTTGCAAAGCGCGGTTTCAAGGTGTTCCCATGCAAAGAAGCCGGGGCGCCAAAGGTCGTAAAGTCCCCTTACACGTCCAACGGCATGAATGCGGCCACCACCAATTCCGAACAGATACGGAACTGGTGGCATGATTGGCCCGGTGCCATTGTCGGACTGCCTTGCAGGGCGAACGGCTTAGCCGTTCTCGACTTGGACCGTCATCGACCAGATCAGGACGGCATCGCGGCGCTTCACAGCATCGGCTACGATCCCCATGCCATGTCGCCTTTCACGGTGAAAACCGCCGGCGATGGGCTGCATCTTTATTTCAAAGCTCGAGATGGGCTGGGCGATTCAGATACGCACCTGCCCGGTGGCATCAATGTAAAGTGTAGCGGTTACGTGATCGCTCCCGGCAGTGTCATGCGGGACGGGCGGAAGTACATCGCCGCCACCTCCCTGTTTGTAGACCGTCTGCATCTTTTCCCGGCCGAGTTGATGCCGCCAAAACGCAACGATTCCGACCTGTCACGCCTTCTCGGTGACGTTTCGCAGGTCGATTGGAATGAGGTGCAACGGGCACTGGCATTCATCTCACCCGACTGCTCGCGCGACGAATGGGTGCGCGTTGGTATGGCTCTTCACGCGGCCAGCGACGGCAGCGAAGAGGCTTTCGGCTTATGGAACACATGGTCGGCTCAAGCGAGTGAACCAGGAAAATATCAAGCGACCATCATGCGCGGTCAGTGGCGCAGCTTCGCCAGAAGACATGGCATCGATATCGGGACTCTGTTTCACATTGCCGGCGAATACGGATGGACACGCGGGCCCGACATTTCGGCAGACGATTTTGACGACCTAGACCGCCCCGGCGATCTCTCGGATCTATTGGGAGACGGGGTGCCGCATTCCCCTCTTTTCCAACAAGCTTCCGCGTGGGCTTCTACCCCCGCCAAGCCCCGCGAATGGTTAGTTGAGGATCTTATCCCTAATGGCGTCGTGACAATGCTGAACGGCGACGGCGGCACGGGTAAAAGCCTTCTGGCCTTGCAACTGGCTGTTGCAACCGCGGAAGGCGGGCGCTGGATTGGTCGCGAGATCGACCGGCCCGGCAAAACCATCTTCCTTTCCGCCGAGGACTCAAAGGACGAGTTGCACCGCCGTCTTGAGTCCATTTGCGGCGACCGGCTGGCATCGCTGGATCGTTTGCTCATCAGTTCTCTGGTTGACGGAGACCCCCTGCTGGCAACCTTCGACAAGCACAACACCATTCGAACCACGAAGCTGTATGCTCATCTTGAGAGAGTGATGGAGCGCGAACAGCCTTCCCTTGTCGTGCTCGACACGCTGGCCGATCTTCACACCGGCGACGAGAACAATCGCAGCCACGCACGACAATTTATCGGAAAGCTGAAGGGCTTGGCCGGCCGCTTCAACTGCGCTGTTCTGTTGCTCGCTCATCCGTCGCGATCCGGTATGGCAGACGGCAGCGGCGCTTCCGGCTCGACGGGGTGGAATAACAGTGTGCGGTCGCGGCTATACCTGAAGCGTGTTGTAGATGCTGACGGGCGCGAGTGGGATGACAAGGCCCGCACGCTATCGACCGTAAAGGCGAACTATGGGGCCGTTGGCGGCGCAATCGACCTTCGATGGAGCGACGGTTCATTCGTTGCCGATGGCGATCCCTTCGATGATCTGGAAAGCCGCGCCGCAAAGGCTGAACGGGTGTTCCTGAAGCTGCTCGATCGCTTCTCCAGTGAAAGCCGATACGTGTCGAGCAGTCAGTCCCCAACCTATGCGCCCAAGGTATTCGTAGACCAACCAGACGCTGAGCAATGCGGTAAATCTGATCTGGAGGCCGCCATGAATCGGTTATTTCTCAGCGGTCGCATTCGCAATGGAACACATCGGAGCAAGGGACAAGAACGCGGCCACATAGAGAAGATTGATCCTGTCGCATTTGATGCAGATCAGGGAGGCTGCCTTGTTTAGCCCGCAACCGGCCCCGCAACCGCCGCAACGGTCGCCGCAACGGCTCCGCAACATGTCGCCACAACGGCCCGCAACCCAGTCCGCAACGGCCCGCAACACACACCTATATACTACGTATATAGAGGCTGCGCCCGCTGGCGCGGCTTGCCTCTTGTTCAAGGTTGCCTCTTGGGGCGGCAAATCGAGTCTATTCGATCTTCGATCCTATCGCATTTCCTCTCGGGTCCCTCCACGGCCCTGCCGGTCGCGGGGGACGCTGACCGCGATTCAAAGCTCTCTTCGAAAATTTTCAAACATGAGTAACCGCTAATGGACATCGACCTAATCGAACTCCTAGGCGACGATCTGACCCAGCCAGAAACCCGCCTGCCAGCCTCGCCAGTGCGCGTCAGCCCCTCGGATAGCACCGCCACACCCGAGCACCCTCAACGCCTCTCTGGGACGCATATTCACGAAAGCGAGCTTGCCGACCTGCTGGGCATCACAGCCAATCGAATCCGTACACTGGCGCGCGATGGTGTAATTAAGCGTAGTGGACCAGCACGGTACGAACTGCGCAGTACGATACGTGACTACTGTTCGCATCTTCGCGAACACGCTGCACGCGCCGGCCGCCCCTCAGAATCGAATGCCGATCTGAAAGCTGAGCGGTTGCGGCTCACCCGCGCCCAAGCAGAGGCGCAAGAAACCAAAAACCGGCAGTTGTCGGGTGAGCTGATTGGTGCCGATACTGTGAGCCGCGAATGGCAATCGATATTGCGTGATGTGCGCGCGGCAGTGCTTGCGGTGCCGTCGCGCTTCGGTGCGGCTATGCCCCACCTGTCGGCTTCAGATATCGCCGCGCTCGATGCGGAGATTCGGACGGTGCTGGAAGGGTTGGCAGATGGAAACGCTTGAGCGCATACGCCGCGAAGCCCTCGGCGCGCTTCGGCCGCCAAAGGCGCTACCGCTCGCAGATTGGATCGAACAGACGATCCACCTCCCCTCGACTGCCAGTGCCACGCCGGGCCGGATGCGGTTGTACGCTTACCAGCGCGGCATCTGCGAAGCTTTGGACGATCCAGAAATATCCGAGATCGTTATCCAGAAATCGGCTCGAATAGGATTCACCGCGCTCCTTGCCGGCTTTATCGGGCACACTGTTGCAACCGCCCCTGCGCCGATCCTAGCAACGCAGCCGACCGCCGATGACTCGCGCGCATTTTCGGTCGACATTGAAGCTCTGTTCGAAGCCAGCCCCGATCTTCGCGGGCTCATTTCTGACGACGCCGACGAGACGGGCCGCTCGACCATGATGCGCCGGCTGTATCCAGGCGGCAGCCTCGAATTCCTATCCGCTTCAAGCCCGCGAGCTTTCCGTCGCAAGCTGGGCAAGGTCATCATTGCCGACGAGATCGACGCCTATGCGCTCACGGATGAAGGCAACGTGCTGGATCTGCTGCGGATGCGTAGCCAAACTTACCGCGATCGCAAGATAGTGTTTGGCGGCACGCCGATCTTCGACCATGGGCAAGTCACGCAACTATACGAAGCTAGTGACAAACGCATTTTTGAAATATGGTGCCCTTCTTGCAGGGAATATTTTGAACTGATCTGGCAGCACATCCGCTGGGACGAAGGTCGACCGGAAACGGCACATGCCATTTGCCCTGCGAATGGCTGTGTGATCGAAGAGCGGCACAAGGTCGAAGCTGTCGCCGGCGGTCGCTGGCGCGCCACGGCACCCGAGGTAAGCACTCGGGCCGGTTTCCGTATCAACTCGCTTGTAAGCCCGCATTATAACGCCAGATGGGCGAAGCTTGCCGAAGAGTTTCTGGAAGCCAAGCGCAGCCCTGAAACCCTCCAGACCTTCACGAATCTGGTGCTGGGTGAACCGTGGCGCACTGAAGGCGAGGACTTCGACGAGCACGAGTTATATGGAAGGCGCAAGGCCCTCACTCTCGATAGCCTGCCGGATGACGTGCTCTGGATCACGGCGGGCATAGACTGCCAGGACGACCGCCTCGAGGCTGTCATATGCGGCCACGGTGCCACCGACTTCTATGTTCTTGATCACCGCGTGTTCTGGGGACCGATCGACGGCGATTCGGTGTGGCAGGAACTCGATTCCATGCTGCGTGAGACATGGAAGCACCCGAACGGTGCGATGATTGGCATCTCGGCGGCGGCCATCGACTCCGGCGATGGCGGTCACACTGAGATAGTCAATGCGTTCGCCAAACCGCGCTTCGCGCGCCGTGTTGTGCCAATCAAGGGCGTTTCCGGATTCAGTCGCCCCGTCCTGCAGAAATCCGGCAGCCAGCATCTGTGGCTGGTGGGCGCGGATGCCGTAAAGTCGCAACTCTTTGCCCGCATTAGCCGGGACGCCGGAATTCATTTCAGCGAAGATCTGGAGCCGATCTATTTCGAGCAGTTAACGAGCGAACGGCGAATTGTTAGATATAGCCGCGGTCAGCCTGTCGCCCGGTTCGAGCGGATCAAGGGCAAGCGCGCCGAGACGCTCGATGCAACCGGCTATGCCTGGGCTGCGAGGTCGCTTATCAATCAGAACACGGACAGACGCGCCGAAGAGCTGAAATCCGTAGGCGCGCCTGTCCGGAAACCGGCGGTGATTAGGTCTAAATGGCTGGATCCCCATTCATGATTTCAAGTTCATGGGCGATCTTGGAAAGCTGGTGGAGAACTCCAACTTTCCAAGCACGGTCGAATTCGGCCCTTTGATCGGGTGCCGAAAAATTGTTCAGTATCTCCATGGTGTCGGCGAGTATGACAGCCGCAGCCTTCTTCAGTGGTCTGTGTTCAATTGGCATCTTCAGCTCGCCCTCGCTGCTACCAGCTGCGCGATAGCGTACATGAACCCCACGCCGAATCCACTTTCATCTGCGGCAGCCTTGCGTATTTCGTTTACAAGCCGCGGCATATTATCGGTTGCAGCACATTCTTCGATGATGCGCTGTGCACGTTGCCGGCCTATTTGATTGTGAAGTGCGTAGCTCATTAAAAACCTCCGTTACGGTCGAACGAAGACAGCTATACAAAAACCAATTGTAACAATGAAATCAAATATTTATCACATATAAAGTGAAATTCACTTTAAAGGTGAAACTCAGTGCTTGGTGGCGCGGCTGAGTTCCAGACGATCTTGCATTATCCGCACTGCGGGTGCCAGCCCACTATCTTCGGCAATCCATTCCAGCAGGCTAGCCAACGACTCTCGCGCAGTTGCCGGAATGGCTCGGGCTATGTCCGGCAGCACACAAATGTGCGTGCTCCCCTGTTCAGCGGCGAGCACCAAAGCGGCGAGGCAAGCTGCACGGGCATCTGGGCTTTCGGAATAGACTGCGTTTTTCATGGCATCCTGCTGTAACTGAGGGGTGCAGGCGGTTGCCAACTCCAAGAAAAGCAACCGCCTGCCTGTCGGATCATGGGAGAAGGGGCCCACTCCGACCGCAGCCACAGCGACACAGAACGCCGAACTGCCACTACCGAATTCACTGAATGGTGCGATCCGGGCCGAGGCTATCAACCGCGCCCCGGATCTTTTCCACCACATCATCGTCTTGCGCGGCTACAGGATAAGCCAGCAACTACGATGCCTGACGATCACACATTCAGACGCATATGTCTATTATTTTTATTTGTGAAATCAATACACTTAAAGTGTTTATAGACGCATGTGTCTGATTTCTGGTAATGTGCAGGAAAGACAACAAAGGTTTCCGCAATGTTCCGCACAGCCACTGAGATTGCCGCCATCATCGCTGTTCCAGACACGCTTCAGGGCCTCGACCATGCGGACACACACCGCAGGGTTCGACACTGGGCTGCGAAAGGGCTTCTGCAAGGTGGAAAAGCAGTTGATCGGCGGGGAACGCAGGTGTTCCCGGCTCTGGAAACCTACCGGGCGCGCATTTTCGATGCTTTGGCCGATTTCGGAATTGCGGCGGAAACCCTGCGACAGGTGAGCATTGCCGCAGTCCGGCATCCGTCGCGCATGTCGGCCCCCAGCTATGGAAGCGCCGGGAATCTATCGCGTGGCGCGCTGCATGACGCGATCCGAGGCGTTGCTGCAGGGGAACAATGGAATCTGGTCATCGCAACCTTGCCGCCGCTGGCCGCTCAAATGCGCGGCATGGTCGACAACTACCGCGAAAGCAAGTTGCTCCATATCGCGTTCGAGTGGGCGGGCGATCCTGTCGATCACACGGGGTCTCTCGACAAATCGAAGCCCTACGGCGTTCTGAAGCTGGATTTGACACATCTGTTCAAACCAATTGTGGAGCGCATAGGAGTGCCTGCTTAATGGGCGTCCTTGATAGGCTGAGCTTCTGGAAACGCACGACTGCGCCGACTGCAACGCGCCGGTTTGATGGCGCGGCAGGTGGTCGTCGTGGCGGCGGCATGGGGACCTTCGGCAGGATCAATCCCGAGATCGCGGCTGCAGGCCCGTCCCTCGCCTCGAGGGCTGAATATCTCACGCAGAACAACCCGTGGATCAGCCAGGCTGTTGCAAACTGGGTTGGCGCGCTGATTGGACCTGGCATCATGCCCAATGCCCGTCATCCGAATGCCGATGCTCGCAAGGCTCTTAACCTGTACTTTCAGAGCTGGTGGGACGATGCGGACATAGAGGGCCGCACCGACTTTGCCGGCCTTCAAGCGACCGTCGCACGTTCCATGGTGGTTAAAGGCGAATCCGTATCGCTTCTGATCGCCACCGAAGAGGGGCCAAGACTTCGCGTCCTGGATCCTGCCCTGATCGATTCCAGCCGTACCGATCACAATCTCACCTTTTCAGGCATCGAACTGGACGAGAACGGCAAGCGGCTCGCCTACTGGATCCTGCCTGAAAAGCCTGCCGATATTTTTGCGAGCTTCGCACCGTCGCAGCGCGTGGACGCCGATTCTGTGCTGCACGTCTTCAAGCCGGTGGGCGCGGGACAGGTGCGCGGGGCAAGTTGGTTGAGCCCGATCATTTTGCCCGCCTCCGACTTCGATCAATACTGTGACGCCTTGCTGATGTCCGCGAAGGTAGCTGCCATGCATGCCGGCTTCATTGTGAACCAGAATGGCACACCCGGCGATGAGCTTTATTCCGACAGCGAGCCGAAACTCGAACCGGGTGCCCTCACCCGACTCGGTTTGGGCGAGGACGTGAAATTCAACTCCCCTCAGCAGCTACAATCCGCCGACGCCTTTTTGAAGCATGGATTGCGCCAACTCGCTGCCGGTCTCAGCTTGCCCGAATTCCTGCTATCGGGAGATCTGTCGCAGGCTAACTACTCCAGCCTTCGCGCTGGGCTTCTACCCTTCCGCCAGCGAGTCGAACAGATTCAATATGGCGTGCTGGTCCCGCAATTCCTGGCTCCTGTCTGGCGCGCTGTGATTCTGCACGGCGTCCTGAGCGGAGAACTCGATGCGCCGGACTTCGGCAGCAACCCTGATGCTTACCTCAAGGCAGATTGGCTCATGCCGCGCCCGCTACAGGTCGATCCTCTCAAAGACACTCAGGCAACAGTTGCCGAGATCGAAGCCGGGCTGACCAGCCGTCGCAAAGCTGTGGCCGAGCGCGGATGGGTGCTGGAAGACCTCGACGCCGAAATATCGGCCGACGGCTTCAGTCGAACTGGCACCAAGCCTCCTGACAATTCTGAGAACAAAACGGAATCCAATGATGAACATTAGGGTAACAGCTAACCCGCGAAAAGCGGCTCGCACCATCGACCATCGTCCGATCAGGCCCGCCGGCGACACCGTGTTCCGCTCGCTCGCCTTCGATGGAACCGGACTGGATGATACGGCCATGACTGTTTCGGCGGTCATTGCGACCAACGCCCCGGTGCGCCGCCGCGACAAGCGAGGCGATTATCTTGAGGTGCTGTCTATCCGCGGCCTACAGGTCGCGGATGGCACTGATTTACCCCTTCTGCTCGACCATGCGCAGGCGGCCCGCGAAACGATCGGACGTGTGCATTCGATCAAGGCTGCCGGCGACAAGATAACTGCGCAGGTACGATTTTCGACCGCCGAGGACGTGAAGCCAATCGTGCAGCGCGTGCAGGATCACACATTGCGCGGCTTGAGCGCCGGCTACGTGGTTCACCGCTGGATCGAATCCAGCGACCGCGCCACCGGCATGCGCACCCGCACCGCCGTCGAGTGGCGCATGCTCGAAGTCTCCCTGACTCCAGTCCCTGCTGACCCCAATTCCAAAATCGAAAGGAATGAATTCATGGATATCGAAACCGAAGAACAGACCCCCGCCCAGGCGCGCGCGGAAATCCGCACCATTTGCCGCGCGGCCGGCATGACGGTCGATCAGGCGGATGACATGATCGACCGTGAGCTTGACGTTACGGCAGCCCGTGCGGAAGCATTCGAACACATGCAGGCACGCCAGCGCAGCACCCCGCGCATTCGTGTTGTCGCGCAGCATGACGATCCGGCGGCCATCGTGACACGTGCAGCCGACGCTCTGGCCTATCGCATGGGCGGGACGAATGATGTCCCTGAAGCCAGCCGCGAATACGCGAGCATGTCCCTGCTTGATCTGGCGCGCGACTCCCTCACCCGCTCGGGTGTCAGCGTTCGCGGCCTTTCGACTGACGAGGTGTTCCAGCGTGCCGCACATGGCACTTCCGATTTCCCGCTGGTGGTCAGCAATGCGGCGAACAAGACCCTCCTGGGCGCATATCAGGGCGCTGAGTCGGCGCTCAAGACTGTCGCGCGCCAGCGCAGCCTGCCCAACTTCAAGGAGTCGACTTCGATCCGCCTCGGCGGCATGGGCCGTCTGGAAGAGCTTTCCGAGCATGGCGAAATCGTCGCAACGTCGCGCGCCGAAAGCGGCGAGAAGCTCAGCCTCGCAACCTATGCCCGTCGCTTCGATCTGACGCGCAAACTGATGATCGACGACGATGCCGGTGCCTTCGGTGATATCGTCGCAGCCCTTGGGCAAGCCGCTGCCCAGACTGAAGCCGATCTGCTGGTGGCACAGCTTATCGGCAATCCTGCGATGAGCGACGGCAAGGCTGTGTTCCATGCGGACCACGGCAACCTGTCGACTGGTGCCGCTCTGGATGAAACCTCACTCTCGGCTGCCCGGCTCGCAATGCGTCAGCGCAAAGATCTCGATGGCAAGACGCTTATCAGCGCAACCCCGAAATACCTGCTTGTCGGGCCGGAACTGGAAACGACCGCAGAAAAGCTGCTGTCGGCAATCCAGGCCACCAAGACCGATGACGCCAACATCTTCGCCGGCAAGCTCACGTTGCTGGTCGAGCCGCGGATTGACGACGATCAGTGGTACGTGTTTGCGGATCCCGCGCGCCTCGCTGGCCTGCAATATGCCTACTTGTCGGGCGCTCAGGGTCCGCAGATCCAGCGGCAGGAATTGTGGGACTCGCTGGGTGTGAGTTTCCGAGTGTTCGAAGACTTCGGAGCTGGCTGGGTCGATCATCGCGCCGCACAGAAGAATCCGGGCGCATAACATGGCTACCCTGCCCCAATTGCTGTCCATGCGCGAAAAGCTGTTGGAGGCTCGATATTCGGGCCTTCGCAGCGTGCGGGACGCCAACGGCGAGGAAGTCACCTATCGCAGCAACGCCGAATTGGCCGCGGCGCTCGCCGCAATCAACCGTGAAATTGCGACACGGGAGTCTGAACTGGGCTGCAGTCGCATTGTTTACCCTCACACCTCGAAAGGAATCTGAGCCGTGAAGAGCTTTGTTCAACCCGGTAATGTGATCACCATCCCCGCACCTGCTGCCACAAAATCCGGCGATATTATTATCGCCGGTGAACTGGTCGGAGTGGCATGTGGTGATGCCGCCGCTGCTGCTCCCCTCGATCTGGCGCTGACTGGCGTTTACGAACTGCCCAAAGTGGCGGCCGACGCCGTTACGGTAGGTGCTGCGATCTATTACGACGCCACCGCCAAGCTGCTGACGACCGACGACAATGAAGGCGCGAATGCGAAGGTAGGTGCTGCTGTGGCCGCGGCCGCATCCGCGACCGGCAGCGTGAAGATTCGAATCCAACCCTAGTCCACTGTTCGCCTAGGGTTTTGGTGGGGCGGGTGATCGGCGTGATGCTGAGCCCGCCTTTCTCATATCATCAAATTATCCACATCTCATTTGGTTTGTTGGCATAATTGTTGGCACCAACCCATAACAGACATTGATTTAATTATATTTTTTGTTCCTCGACAAGAAGAACGGACTGATTGCCGACGAAGTGCAGCAAACCGGGACGGTCGATCACACACCCGTCTATCCGCGCGAGGTGATCAGGCGCGCGCTGGAGCTTTCCGCCACCGCCATCGTGCTCGTCCACAATCACCCCTCGGGTGATCCGACACCATCACGCGCGGACATCGACATGACGAAGGAAATCATCGAGACCGGCAAGCGCCTCGGCATAGCCGTGCACGATCATCTCATCATCGGCAAGAAGGGCTATGCCTCGATGAAAGGCCTGCTGCTGATCTAGGGTCGAAACCCAATTGATGTTGCGTGGTCAGCGGGGGTCTGATTCCTTGTTGTCCGGAGGTATTCGGATGGCAAGGAAGCGGGACGTTTATTGGCTGTCGGATGCG
>Ga0265293_10008132_pt1 | contig 15700 bp, 11 predicted proteins | sample Munlanlewell138R_FD_192505 | JGI IMG/M metagenome (GOLD analysis project Ga0265293, IMG submission 192505) | Leachate microbial communities from a municipal landfill in Southern Ontario, Canada - Leachate well 138R | ecosystem: Engineered > Solid waste > Landfill > Unclassified | place: Canada...
GGCGACAACATCCAGATGACGGTGACGCTGATTGCGCCGATTGCGATGGAAGAAGGCCTGCGCTTCGCGATCCGCGAAGGTGGCCGTACCGTCGGTGCCGGTGTCGTGGCAAAAATCATTGAGTAAATCAGTGAGTTGCTGAGTTCAAGCCGAGGCGTGACAAGCGTCTCGGCTTGGCCGTTATATAAAGGTTGAAAAATTTTTTAGTGTTTGAAGATACAGGCCAGTAGTTCAATTGGTAGAGCACCGGTCTCCAAAACCGGGGGTTGGGGGTTCGAGTCCCTCCTGGCCTGCCAGCTTTCGACAGGGTAAGGTGACGGGTAGAAATGAGCGCTACGGCATCCGAAAACAGCATTCGTCGCCTCGATGGTGTCAAATGGCTGGTGGTTCTGCTGCTGGTTGGCGGCGGAATCTACGGCAACTTCTTTTTCTCTGCAGTTCCAGTCCTTTACCGCGCCGCAGTCCTGCTGGTGATTGCGGTCATCGCGGCTTTCATCGCCCTGCAAACGAGCAAAGGCAAGGGCCTGTGGGACCTGCTCAAGGGTGCACGCGTCGAGGCAAAGCGCGTCGTGTGGCCCACGAAGCAGGAATGCAATCAAACCACACTGATCGTCGTCGGTTTCATTTTCGTCATGGCGCTGGTGCTCTGGGGGCTTGACGGCCTGTTCGGTTGGTTGACCTCGCTGGTTATCGGGTAACAAATATGTCAAAGCGCTGGTATGTGGTTCATGCCTACTCCGGGTATGAGAAGAAAGTTGCGGCTTCGCTGAGGGAGCGCGTTGCCCTGCTGGGCATGGAAGATCGCTTCGGCGAGATTCTGGTCCCCACCGAAGAAGTGGTGGAAATGAAGGGCGGCCAGAAACGCAAGAGCGAGCGCAAATTTTTCCCCGGCTACGTGCTGGTGGAGATGGAGCTCGACGACGAGACCTGGCACCTGGTCAAGGAAACGCCGAGAGTCATGGGTTTCATCGGTGGCAAGGCGGACAAGCCGTCGCCGATCAGCGCCAAAGAGGCCGAGGCCATCCTGCAGCGTGTCCACGATTCGGAAGAGAAGCCTCGCCCCAAGACCATTTTCGAGCCCGGCGAAGTGATCCGTGTCGTCGACGGGCCCTTCAACGACTTCAACGGTGTTGTCGAGGAAGTCAATTACGACAAGTCCCGCCTGCGGGTGGCCGTATCGATTTTCGGTCGCTCTACGCCGGTGGAACTCGATTTTACCCAGGTCGAAAAGACCTGAGGGAACAAGCCGGCGGGAGTTTCCCCGTCGGGTGTGAAATGGCGGTGCAAGCCGTCGGGGAGCCGGTGAAGAGTTCGCTCTGAGGCGCTAATGACCCATTTGGAGAAGTCAGATGGCAAAGAAAGTACAGGCTTATATCAAGCTGCAAGTCAAGGCCGGCCAGGCCAACCCAAGTCCGCCCGTGGGACCGGCACTCGGTCAGCACGGCGTCAACATCATGGAATTCTGTAAGGCGTTCAACGCCCAGACCCAAGGCATCGAAGCCGGTTCACCGGTGCCAGTGATCATCACTGTGTACAGCGATCGCAGTTTCACCTTTGTGATGAAAACCCCCCCAGCTTCTTTCCTGCTGAAGAAGGCTGCGGGTGTGAATGCCGGCAGCGCACGCCCCAATACCCAGAAAGTGGGCAAGGTCAGCCGTGACCAACTGGAAGAAATCGCGAAGATCAAACAGCCCGACCTGACGGCGGCTGATATGGATGCGGCGATCAGAACCATTGCCGGTTCTGCCCGTGCGATGGGTCTCGATGTGGAGGGTGTGTAAATGGCCAAGGTTTCCAAGCGCGTTCGCGCGATGCGCGAAAAGATCGACAGCACCAAGCTCTATCCCATCGATGAAGCTGTGGCGCTGCTGAAAGAGTTTTCGACAGTCAAGTTCCCCGAGACCGTGGATGTCGCCATCAATCTCGGTATCGATCCCCGCAAATCCGACCAGGCTGTGCGCGGTGCCACCACGCTGCCCCACGGTACTGGCAAGTCCGTGCGCGTCGCTGTGTTTACCCAAGGCGAAGCTGCCGAAGCAGCCAAAGCCGCGGGCGCCGATATCGTTGGCATGGAAGACCTCGCCGAGCAGGTGAAGGCGGGCAATCTGGATTTCGATGTGGTCATTGCTGATCCGGCCGCCATGCGCGTCGTCGGCCAGCTCGGCCAGATCCTGGGGCCTCGCGGCCTGATGCCAAACCCCAAAACCGGTACCGTCACCCCTGACGTGGTGACGGCGGTCAAGAATGCCAAGGCCGGTCAGGTGCGTTTTCGTGCCGACAAGAACGGCATCATTCATGGCGGCATCGGTCGGGTGAGCTTCGAGCTGCCGGCGATCAAGGAGAACCTCGAGGCGCTGCTCGGCGATCTGAAGAGGGCCAAGCCGGCCTCTTCCAAAGGTATTTATGTGAAGAAAGTCACCCTGTCCAGCACCATGGGACCGGGCCTGGCGATCGATCAATCCTCCCTGGACGCCTGATCCGGGAAGGAAACGAACTTTGGGGTCTGTGCCTTTGGCGCAGGCCGTCAAAGACCGCAGGTTCCTTCGCAGTATGAAGGTTTAATGCCGAAAGGCGCCTGCGTAGACGGTGTGACCCAATTCAGTTTTCACTGAGTTTGCTCACCGATGACTCCCGCGCTAGCGGGAATTCGACAACGGTTGGTGTAACAGCCAACGCAATTGGAGAAAACGTGTGGCTATAGGACTTGAAGACAAGAAAGCGATTGTCGCGGAAGTCCAGCAGGCTGCTCAGGGTGCTCTCTCGGCCGTCATCGTGGATGCCCGCGGTGTTCCGGTCGGCAAGATGAACGCTCTGCGTGCGCAAGCCCGTGCCAACGGTGTGTGGATGAAAGTCGTACGCAACACCCTGGCCCGTCGCGCTGTCGAAGGTACTCCCTTCGAGTGCGTCAAGGAATCGTTTGTCGGCCCAACGCTCATTGCCTTTTCCAGCGAACACCCGGGTGCCGCAGCGCGCCTTTTCAAGGAGTTCGCGAAAACCAATGAGCAGTTCGAGCTGAAAACAGCGGTCTTTGACGGTGAGGTGGTCGATGTTTCCGTGTTGGCGACGCTGCCGACTTACGACGAAGCTATCGCCAAGCTCATGAGCGTGATGAAAGAGGCCGCTGCTGGCAAGCTGGTACGCACTATCGCCGCTGTTCGCGATCAGAAAGAACAACAGGCTGCCTGAAGCATTTTGCAGCCTTGACGTTTAACGAGCCGGGCCTTCGGGCACAGGGCTCAACCTACAGGATATTTACCCATGTCTCTGAGCAAAGAAGATATCATCAATGCAATCGCCGAAATGTCCGTCAAGGACGTTGTCGAGCTGATTTCCGCCATGGAAGAGCGCTTCGGCGTTACCGCTGCTGTTGCAGCTGTTGCCGTAGCCGGTGGTGACGGCGCTGCCGCCGCCGAAGAGAAGACCGAGTTCGACATCGTTCTGACCGCCGCTGGCGAGAAGAAAGTCAACGTCATCAAGGTCGTTCGTGGTATCACCGGTCTTGGCCTCAAGGAAGCCAAGGACCTGGTGGACGGCGCTCCCTCCACCCTCAAGGAAGCAGTTTCCAAAGAGGAAGCGGAAGCAGCCAAGAAAGATCTGGAAGAAGCAGGCGCCTCTGTCGAGCTCAAGTAAGCTTGGCTGGATCCTATTTCTTCAACCTGAGCTTTTTTCAGGTATCAGGCTGGCGGTGAACCCGCCGGCCTTTTCCTGCTTATGAGGAGGCGTATGTCTCCTGGCAGGATAAGGCAGTGAGACCCTTCGGGAACCGCTGCTGTATCAAGCCCCACAAATGTGAACGTGCTGGTGACTACTGATGGCCTACTCCTACACCGAGAAAAAACGCATTCGCAAGGATTTCAGCAAACTTAAGCAGGTAATGGAGCTCCCACCGCTGCTTGCCATTCAGCTGGACTCCTACAGAGATTTTACGCAGCAGGGCGTGGCGGCGGATCAGCGCCGTGATGCGGGCCTGCATGCCGCTTTCAATTCCGTATTCCCCATCGTCAGCCTGTCCGGGAATGCGGCACTCGAATACGTGGATTATGCTCTCGGCAAGCCCTCTTTCGACGTCGAGGACTGCAAACTCAGAAGCGTGACCTACGCCGTGCCGTTGCGGGTGCGGGTGCGCCTGGTGATTTACGACAAGGAGTCTTCCAGCAAAGCCATCAAGGACATCAAGGAGCAGGATGTCTACATGGGAGAGATCCCCTTGATGACCGACCACGGTACTTTCATCATCAACGGTACCGAGCGCGTCATCGTCTCCCAGTTGCACCGTTCGCCCGGCGTGTTCTTCGATCACGACAAGGGCAAGACTCACTCATCGGGCAAGCTGCTGTATTCCGCCCGCATCATTCCCTACCGCGGTTCCTGGCTCGACTTCGAATTCGACCCCAAGGACCAGGTATTCGTGCGCATCGACCGCCGCCGCAAGTTGCCGGCGACCATTCTGCTGCGCGCCATCGGCTACAACGCCGAAGATATTCTTGGCATGTTCTTCGAGACGACGAGTTTCGAGCGCCAGGGTGACGCCTTCGTCATGGATCTCGAACCGAAAAGGCTGCGCGGTGAAATCGCCGCCTTCGACATCAAGGGCAAGGGTGGCAAGGTCATCGTCGAGCAAGGCCGCCGCATCACCGCGAGGCACATTCGCCAGCTCGAGAGCGATGGCGTCAACCGTCTCGAAGTTCCCACCGATTATCTGCATGGCCGGGTGTTGGCGAAGGATGTCGTCGACGAGAAAACCGGCGAGCTGCTCTACGAGTGCAACACCGAGATCACCGCGGAACACCTTGAGAAACTGGAAGCGGCCGGTATCAAGATCGTTCAGGTCATCTACACCAACGACCTGGACTGTGGCCCCTTCATGTCCGACACCCTGCGCAACGATCCCACCCGCACCCAGCTCGAGGCGCTGGTAGAGATCTACCGCATGATGCGTCCCGGCGAGCCGCCGACCAAGGAATCTGCCGAAAACCTGTTCGCCAACCTGTTCTTCAACCTGGAGCGCTACGACCTTTCCACCGTCGGTCGCATGAAGTTCAACCTGCGTCTCGGGCGCGAGGATGTCAGCGGTGGCGGCACACTGACCAATGAAGACATCATCGACGTGCTGCGCACCCTGATCGACATCCGCAACGGCAAGGGCATCGTCGACGACATCGACCACCTCGGCAACCGCCGTATCCGCTCCGTCGGCGAGATGGCGGAGAACCAGTTCCGCATCGGTCTGGTGCGGGTCGAGCGCGCGGTCAAGGAGCGCCTCTCCGTGGCGGAAAGCGAAGGCCTGATGCCGCAGGATCTCGTCAACGCCAAGCCGGTGGCCGCGGCCATGAAGGAGTTCTTCGGCTCGAGCCAGCTGTCACAGTTCATGGATCAGAACAACCCGCTCTCCGAGGTAACTCACAAGCGCCGCGTTTCGGCACTCGGCCCCGGCGGCCTGACCCGCGAGCGCGCGGGCTTCGAAGTGCGCGACGTGCACCCGACCCACTACGGTCGGGTATGTCCCATCGAAACTCCGGAAGGCCCGAACATCGGCCTCATCAACTCGCTGGCCACCTACGCCCGCACCAACGACTACGGCTTCATCGAGGCGCCGTACCGCAAGGTGGTGGATGGCAAGGTCACCAACGAGATCGAATATCTGTCCGCCATCGTCGAAGGCCAGCACATCATTGCCCAGGCTTCCGCAACGGTTAACGACGAAGGTGAACTCACCGAAGAACTGGTCACCGTTCGTCACGAAGGCGAGTTCACCGTCAAGCCGCCGCAGGAGGTGGATTACATGGACGTGTCGCCGCGCCAGGTAGTGTCCATCGCGGCGTCGCTGATCCCCTTCCTGGAACACGATGACGCCAACCGCGCCCTCATGGGTTCGAACATGCAGCGTCAGGCGGTACCCACCCTGCAGGCGGAGAAACCCCTGGTGGGCACCGGCATGGAACGCCTCGTCGCGCGTGATTCGGGCGTCTGTGTGGTTGCCCGGCGCGGAGGCGTGATCGAGAGCGTCGATGCCGCGCGTATCGTGGTGCGCGTCAACGACGACGAGGTGGAAACCGGGGACGCGGGTGTCGATATCTACAACCTGATCAAGTACACCCGTTCCAACCAGAACACCTGCATCAACCAGCGCCCCATCGTCAAGGCCGGTGATGTGGTGGCCAGGAGCGACATTCTTGCCGACGGCCCCTCCGTGGACCTCGGTGAACTGGCTCTCGGCCAGAACATGCGCATCGCGTTCATGCCCTGGAACGGCTACAACTTCGAGGACTCCATCCTGCTCTCCGAGCGCGTGGTGCAGGAAGACCGTTTCACTACCATCCACATTCAGGAGCTGACCTGTACCGCCCGCGACACCAAGTTGGGTTCGGAAGAGATCACTGCCGATATTCCCAACGTCGGCGAGGCGGCACTGTCGCGCCTGGATGAATCCGGCATCGTCTATGTGGGTGCCGAAGTGTCCGCGGGCGACATCCTGGTGGGCAAGGTGACGCCGAAGGGCGAAACCCAGCTCACGCCCGAGGAAAAACTGCTGCGCGCAATCTTTGGCGAAAAGGCCTCCGATGTTAAGGACACCTCCCTGCGGGTGCCGAGCAGCACCAAGGGCACCGTCATTGGCGTTCAGGTCTTCACCCGCGACGGCCTCGAGAAAGATGCTCGCTCCAAGGCCATCGAGCGTGCGGCTCTGGAAGAGTACCGCAAGGACCTCAAGGACGAATTCCGCATCATGGAAAATGCCACCTTCGAGCGTCTGCGCGACGCCCTCGTCGGTCACAAGGTGGTGCGCGCCCCCGGTCTCAAGAAGGGTGAAACCCTGACCGCCAATGCCGTGGCCGGCTACGACCAGGAGCAGTGGTTCAAGGTGCGCATGGAAGACGATGCGCTCAACGAGCAGCTCACCAAGGCGGAAGAGTCGCTCAAGGAGCGCCGCAAGCAGCAGGACGAGCGCTTCGAGGACAAGAAGCGCAAGCTCGAAACCGGCGACGACCTGGCGCCGGGCGTACTCAAGACCGTCAAGGTCTACCTCGCCGTCAAACGCCGCATTCAGCCCGGTGACAAGATGGCGGGTCGCCACGGTAACAAGGGGGTCGTGTCCGTGATCATGCCCGTCGAGGACATGCCCTACGACGAAAACGGCAACCCTGTGGATATCGTCCTCAACCCGCTCGGTGTGCCGTCGCGGATGAACGTGGGCCAGATCCTCGAGACGCACCTGGGGCTCGCGGCCAAAGGTCTTGGTGAAAAGATCAACCAGATGGTCGAAGAGCAGCGCAAGATCGCCGAAGTACGCGAGTTCCTGCAGCAAATCTACAGCTCCGGCACCAGCGCCCAGCCGGCCGACATCGGCAGCCTGAGTGACGCCGAAGTGCTCGAACTTGCCGGCAACCTGAGCAACGGCGTGCCGATGGCCACCGAAGTGTTCAACGGCGCCAAGGAAGAGGAAATCAAGGAGCTGCTGAAGCTGGCGGACATGCCGACGAGCGGTCAGATGACCCTCTTCGATGGCCGTACCGGCGACCAGTTCGAGCGCCCGGTAACCGTGGGCTACATGTACATGCTGAAGCTCAACCACCTGGTGGACGACAAGATGCACGCCCGCTCCACAGGCTCCTACAGCCTGGTCACCCAGCAGCCGCTGGGCGGCAAGGCGCAGTTCGGCGGCCAGCGTTTCGGGGAGATGGAGGTGTGGGCGCTCGAAGCCTACGGCGCCTCCTATACCTTGCAGGAAATGCTCACCGTCAAGTCGGACGACGTGGATGGCCGCACCAAGATGTACAAGAACATCGTCGATGGCGATCACAGCATGGATCCGGGCATGCCGGAGTCCTTCAACGTGTTGGTCAAGGAAATCCGCTCGCTGGGTATCAACATCGAGCTGGAATACGAGTAAACCATCATCGTAGGGGCCCGGAGCCGTCTCCGGGCCATGCAGGAATTCTATTGGAGGAAGGGCCTTGAAAGATTTACTGAACATGTTGAAGTCCCAAGATCAGAACGGCGAGTTTGACGCGATCCGCATTGGGCTGGCGTCCCCCGACATGATCCGCTCCTGGTCTTTTGGCGAAGTGAAGAAGCCCGAGACCATCAACTACCGCACCTTCAAGCCGGAAAGAGATGGCCTGTTCTGCGCCAAGATCTTCGGCCCGGTGCGCGATTTCGAGTGCCTGTGCGGCAAGTACAAGCGCATGAAGCACCGCGGCATCGTGTGCGAAAAATGTGGCGTCGAAGTGACTCGCGCCAACGTGCGCCGCGAGCGCATGGGCCACATCGAGCTGGCCTGCCCGGTGGCGCACATCTGGTTTCTCAAGTCGCTGCCGTCGCGTATCGGTCTGCTGCTGGACATGACCCTGCGCGAGATCGAGCGGGTTCTCTATTTCGAATCCTACATCGTGACCGAACCCGGCATGACGACGCTGGAGCGCGGTCAACTGCTCACCGACGAGCAGTATTTCGAGGCGTTGGAGGAATTCGGTGACGAATTCAAGGCGTCGATGGGTGCCGAAGCCATCCAGACCCTGATGAAAGATATCGAGCTGGAACAGGAAATCGCCGAAATCCGCGAAGAGATTCCCAGCACTAACTCCGAAACCAAGATCAAGAAGCTCTCCAAGCGCCTCAAGCTGCTGGAAGCCTTTTACAACTCCGGCAACAAGCCCGAGTGGATGGTGCTCGAAGCGCTGCCCGTGCTGCCGCCGGATCTGCGCCCGCTGGTGCCTCTGGATGGCGGTCGTTTCGCCACGTCGGACCTCAACGATCTCTACCGTCGCGTGATCAACCGCAACAACCGCCTGAAGCGCCTGCTGGAGCTCAACGCCCCGGACATCATTGTGCGCAACGAAAAGCGCATGCTTCAGGAGTCGGTGGATGCGCTGCTCGACAACGGGCGCCGCGGTCGCGCCATTACCGGATCCAACAAGCGCCCCCTGAAATCCCTGGCCGACATGATCAAGGGCAAGCAGGGCCGTTTCCGTCAGAACCTGCTCGGCAAGCGCGTCGATTACTCGGGCCGCTCCGTGATCGTGGTGGGCCCCACCCTGCGTCTGCACCAGTGCGGTCTGCCCAAGCGCATGGCGCTTGAGCTGTTCAAGCCGTTCATCTTCGCCAAGCTGGAATCCCGGGGTTTGGCCACCACCATCAAGGCCGCCAAGAAAATGGTCGAGCGCGAAGAGTCGGTGGTGTGGGACATCCTCGACGAGGTGATCCGCGAACACCCGGTGATGCTCAACCGCGCCCCCACGCTTCACAGACTGGGTATTCAGGCGTTCGAGCCCGTGCTCATCGAAGGCAAGGCGATTCAGCTCCACCCGCTGGTGTGCGCGGCCTATAACGCGGACTTCGACGGCGACCAGATGGCGGTACACGTGCCCCTCACATTGGAAGCACAGCTCGAAGCCCGCGCCCTGATGATGTCGACAAACAACATCCTGTCTCCGGCCAGCGGTGAACCCATCATCGTACCGTCGCAGGACGTGGTGCTCGGCCTGTACTGGATGACCCGCGAGCGCGTCAACGCCAAGGGCGAAGGGCGCTCCTTTGCCGACGTCACAGAAGTATCGCGCGCCTATTACAGCGGCCAGGCCGATCTGCAGGCGCGCATCAAGGTGCGTATTTACCAGGTGACGTTCAGCGAAGATGGCGAGCGCCAGGAGAAAACCTCGCTGCAGGACACTACCGTGGGGCGCGCCCTGCTGTGGGAAATCGTTCCCGAGGGCCTGCCGTTCGAGCTCGTCAACCAGGCGATGAACAAGAAGGCGATCTCCCGCATCATCAACCAGTGCTACCGTATCGTCGGTCTGAAGGCCACTGTGATCTTCGCCGACCGTTTGATGTACACCGGTTTTGACTTCTCCACCAAGTCCGGTGCCTCCATTGGCGTCGACGACTTCCTCATTCCCGAGCAGAAGGCCGAGATCATCGCGCGCGCCGAGGACGAGGTAATGGAGATCGAATCCCAGTTTGCCTCCGGCCTGGTAACCCAGGGCGAGAAGTACAACAAGGTGATCGATATCTGGTCGCGGGCCAACGACCTGGTGGCCAAGTCCATGATGGAAGGCATCTCCAAGGAGAACGTGACCAACCGCGAAGGCGAGGAAGAGCAGCAATCCTCTTTCAACTCGGTGTTCATGATGGCGGATTCCGGCGCGCGGGGTTCGCCCGCCCAGATTCGTCAGCTGGCCGGCATGCGCGGCCTGATGGCCCGTCCCGATGGCTCCATCATCGAGACGCCCATCGTCGCCAACTTCCGCGAAGGCCTCAACGTACTGCAGTACTTTATCTCCACCCACGGTGCTCGTAAGGGTCTTGCCGATACCGCACTGAAGACGGCGAACTCCGGCTACCTGACGCGCCGCCTGGTGGATGTATCCCAGGACGTGGTTGTGGTCGAGCGCGACTGCGGCACCACCGGCGGCCTGCTGATGTCGCCGGTCATCGAGGGTGGCGACATCATCGAATCTCTCGGTGACCGCATTCTCGGTCGCGTCGTGGCTCAGGACGTGCTCAAGCCTGGCAGCGACGAAATCGCCGTGCCCGCCGGCACCATGATCGATGAGAAATGGGTCGAGCGCATCGAAGCCATGAACATCGACGAAGTTCTGGTGCGTTCGCCGATTACCTGTGAAACCCGTTACGGCATTTGTGCCGAGTGCTACGGTCGCGACCTGGCGCGCGGTCACAAGGTCAACCAGGGCGAAGCCGTGGGCGTCATCGCGGCCCAGTCGATCGGTGAGCCCGGCACCCAGTTGACGATGCGGACCTTCCACATCGGTGGTGCTGCGTCGCGAGCGTCCGCCGTCGACAACATCCAGGTTAAGTCATCTGGCAACGTGCGCCTGCTCAACATCAAGCTGGTGAAGCGCGAGAAGGATCAGGTTGCCGTGTCTCGCTCCGGCGAGCTGGCGGTGGCCGATGTCAACGGTCGCGAGAGAGAGCGCTACAAAATCCCTTACGGTGCATCGATCAGCGTAAGCGATGGCGAGAGCATCGAAGCCGGCCAGATCGTGGCCAGATGGGATCCACACACGCACCCGATCATCACCGAGGTGGGCGGCAAGGTGGCCTTTTCCGGTATGGAAGAAGGTCTCAGCATCCGTCGCCAGACGGACGAACTCACGGGCTTGACCCACATTTCCGTGATCGATCCCAACGAGCGCCCGGCGGCCGGCAAGGACATGCGCCCCATGGTCACGCTGCTCGACAGCGACGGCAACGAGCAGGTGTTCCCCAACTCCACGGTGCCCGCCCATTACATGCTGCCGACGAATGCCATCGTGACGCTGAACGATGGCGACGCGGTAGGCGCCGGCGATGTCATCGCGCGTATCCCGCAGGAAGGCTCCAAGACCCGGGACATCACCGGTGGTCTGCCGCGCGTCGCCGACCTGTTCGAGGCGCGCAAACCGAAGGATCCGGCCATTCTTGCCGAAATCTCCGGTACCGTGACCTTCGGCAGGGAAACCAAGGGTAAGCGTCGCCTGCTGATCACGCCCGCAGACGGTGGTGATACGTTCGAGATGCTGATCCACAAGTGGCGCCAGCTCGGCGTCTACGAGGGTGAGCAGGTGACCCGCGGCGAGGTGATTGCGGATGGTCCCGACAATCCCCACGATATCCTGCGCCTGCAGGGCGTGGATTCGCTGGCCAAGTACATCGTCAACGAGATCCAGGAGGTCTATCGCCTTCAGGGTGTGAAGATCAACGACAAACATATCGAAGTGATCGTGCGCCAGATGCTGCGCAAGGTCGAGATCACCGACATGGGCGAGTCGTCGTTCGTGAAGGGTGAGCAGGTCGAGCTCTACAGCGTGCTGGAGGAGAACGAAAAGCTCCAGCTCGATGGTCGCCTGCCTGCCAAGTACGAGCGCCTGCTGCTGGGTATCACCAAGGCGTCGCTGGCGACGGAGAGTTTCATCTCGGCGGCTTCCTTCCAGGAAACCACCCGGGTGCTCACCGAAGCTTCCGTCACTGGCAAGAAAGACAGCCTGCGCGGCCTCAAGGAGAACGTGGTGGTTGGCCGCCTGATTCCGGCGGGAACCGGCCTTGCCTATCACGCCCAGCGCAAGAAATTGCGCGATGCTTCGATCAACGAGGCTCTCGGTCCGACGGCAAGCGAAGTGGAAGAGGCGTTGTCGCAGGCTCTCAGCGAGGGTGGCGACAGCTAATTTTCTCTTGACGTGGAGAGGCGGTGTCTTTAGAATTCCGCCTCCTTTTTAAGGGAGGGCTGCCTGTGTCCGCAGCCCTCTATTTACAGCGCCTTCTCCGGAAGGTTTCAATCGGAGTAATAATCGATGGCCACGATCAACCAGTTGGTTCGTAAGCCGAGAAAACGCAAGATCGCCAAAAGCGACGTTCCTGCGCTGCAAAGCTGTCCGCAGCGCCGGGGCGTGTGCACGCGCGTATACACTACCACGCCGAAAAAACCGAACTCGGCGCTGCGTAAGGTGTGCCGTGTGCGTCTGACCAATGGCTATGAAGTTTCTTCATACATCGGTGGTGAAGGCCACAACCTTCAGGAGCACAGTGTGGTCCTGATCCGTGGTGGCCGGGTGAAGGATCTGCCGGGTGTGCGCTATCACACCGTGCGCGGCAGTCTGGATACCTCCGGTGTGGACAAGCGCCGCCAGCGCCGTTCCAAGTACGGTGCCAAGCGTCCCAAGAAGTAATGCGTTTTCGGTGAGCAACCGAGTAAGGCCGGGTTGACGCGCGAGCGACAGATCCCGGATAACCCTGAAGTGAGAGTATTGAAATGCCTAGAAGAAGAGTAGTTGCAAAACGTGAAGTTCTGCCGGATCCGAAATACGGAAACGTAACCCTGGCGAAATTCATGAACCACGTGATGGTCAGCGGCAAGAAGTCCGTGGCCGAAAGAATCGTTTATGGTGCCCTGGACATCGTCCGTGAGCGCACCAAGAAAGACCCCATCGAAGCCTTCCAGGAAGCACTGGACAACGTCGCTCCGATGGTGGAAGTAAAGTCGCGCCGCGTGGGCGGTGCCACCTATCAGGTGCCGGTCGAAGTTCGCCCGTCTCGCCGTTCCGCACTGGCCATGCGCTGGCTGGTGGACTATGCGCGCGGCCGTGGCGAGAAGTCCATGCGCCAGCGCCTCGCAGGCGAAATCATCGACGCTTTTCAGGGCAAGGGCGGTGCGGTGAAGAAGCGTGAAGATGTACACCGCATGGCGGAGGCCAACAAGGCTTTCTCCCACTTCCGTTTCTAAGGCGGGATCAACAGCGGTTCGCGAAAAGGCGGTCACTCAGGGGCTGCCTTTTTGTGTTTCAGGTGCTGGAGCGCGCGGCGCGAGTGAGATGTCGAAGGGGAGACGATCCGCACTTCCCATCTCACGTCTCCCGTTCAACATCTCTCATCCAGACCAAAAATGCTCTAGTATTTCCCACCTCCAACCCATTCGACATCAGGAATTGCCGTGGCCAGGAATACACCGATCAGCCGTTATCGCAACATAGGTATCTGCGCGCACGTCGACGCGGGCAAAACCACCACGTCCGAGCGCATCCTGTTCTATACGGGGTTGTCCCACAAGTTGGGTGAAGTGCACGATGGCGCCGCCACCATGGACTGGATGGAGCAGGAGCAGGAGCGCGGTATCACCATCACCTCCGCGGCCACTACCTGCTTCTGGTCCGGCATGGAGAAGCAATTCCCCCAGCATCGCATCAACGTCATCGACACGCCCGGGCACGTGGATTTCACCATCGAGGTGGAGCGTTCGCTGCGGGTGCTCGATGGTGCCGTGGTCGTGCTCTGTGGCTCCGCGGGCGTCCAGCCCCAGACCGAGACCGTATGGCGCCAGGCCAACAAATACCACGTCCCGCGGCTCGTGTTCGTCAACAAGATGGATCGCACCGGTGCGGACTTCCTGCGCGTGGTGGCGCAGGTGAAGGCTCGTCTCGGCGCTACACCGGTGCCCTTGCAGATGACTCTGGGTTCTGAAGATCGGTTCAAGGGCGTCGTCGACCTCATCAGGATGAAGGCCATCATCTGGAACGAAAGCGATCAGGGCATGACCTTCACCACTGAAGACGTGCCTTCCGAGCTGCTCGCCACCTGCGAAAAGATGCGTGAAAACCTGGTCGAAGCCGCTGCCGAGGCCAGCGACGAGCTGATGGAAAAGTACCTCGAAGGCGGCGAGCTGAGCGAAGAGGAAATCAAGGCCGGCCTGCGTGCACGCACCCTCAACAACGAAATCGTACTGGTGCTGGGTGGCTCGGCCTTCAAGAACAAAGGGGTGCAGGCGATGCTCGATGCGGTCATCGAGTACCTGCCGTCGCCCGTCGAAGTGAAGGACATCGACGGCGTGCTGGACAATGGCGAGCACGCTACCCGCAAGTCCGACGATGCCGAGCCGTTCGCCGCGCTGGCGTTCAAGATCGCCACCGACCCCTTCGTCGGCACGCTGACGTATTTGCGGGTCTATTCCGGCAAGCTGGAAAGTGGCACGGCGGTGCTCAACTCCGTCAAGGGCAAGAAGGAGCGCATTGGCCGTCTGGTGCAGATGCACGCCAACAATCGCGAAGAGATCAAGGAGTGTCTGGCCGGGGACATCGCCGCCGCTGTGGGCCTCAAGGATGTGACGACCGGCGACACGCTGTGTGATCCCAATCACGCCATCGTCCTCGAGCGCATGGATTTCCCCGAGCCGGTGATTTCCGTGGCAGTAGAGCCAAGGTCCGTCGCCGACCAGGAGAAAATGGGAATCGCGCTCGGCAAACTCGCCCAGGAAGACCCTTCATTCAAGGTGCATACCGACGAAGAAACCGGTCAAACGATCATATCGGGCATGGGTGAGCTGCACCTCGACATCATCGTCGATCGCATGCGCCGGGAGTTCAGTGTCGAGGCTAATATCGGCAAGCCGCAGGTGGCCTACCGCGAGCGCATCACCAAGGTCTGCGAGATCGAGGGCAAGTTCGTTCGCCAGTCCGGTGGCCGTGGCCAGTACGGCCACGTGTGGATCCGCTTCGAGCCGGCCGAGGACGGCAATGCGGAAGGGCTCGAGTTCGTCAACGAGATCGCCGGTGGCGTGGTGCCGAAGGAGTACGTGCCTGCCATCGAGAAAGGCGTTGCCGAACAGATGAAGAACGGCGTGCTTGCAGGTTATCCGCTGCTCGGACTCAAGGCCACCGTTTACGACGGTTCGTTCCACGATGTCGATTCCAGCGAGATGGCGTTCAAGATCGCAGCCTCCATGGCGACCAAGAAGTTGTCGGAGTATGGCGGCGCGGTGTTGCTGGAACCCATCATGAAAGTGGAGGTGGTGACGCCGGAAGAAAATATGGGCGATGTGGTCGGCGACCTGAACCGCCGCCGCGGCATAATCCACGGCATGGAAGAGAGCATCTCCGGCAAGATCGTCAATGCCGAAGTGCCCCTGTCCGAGATGTTCGGCTACGCCACCGATTTGCGCTCCGCCACCCAGGGGCGCGCGACCTTCGCCATGGAGTTCTCGCAGTACAGCGAGGCGCCGTCGAACGTGGCCCAGGAAATCATCAGCAGGCACCGCTGACAAACCCGGTATTCGTTGGCCGAACTCTGCAAGCTGCCCCGTCTGTAAAGAGGGTAAGCGCCACTAAATCAACACCTGTTTCGCCGCCACGGATCGGTCCACACTGATTCCCTCGTCACCGACATGAGGAATCAGCAATGACACTTGCCGAGCGGACCCTTTACTGGCAACAGCAATTCA
>Ga0265293_10008133_pt1 | contig 15699 bp, 23 predicted proteins | sample Munlanlewell138R_FD_192505 | JGI IMG/M metagenome (GOLD analysis project Ga0265293, IMG submission 192505) | Leachate microbial communities from a municipal landfill in Southern Ontario, Canada - Leachate well 138R | ecosystem: Engineered > Solid waste > Landfill > Unclassified | place: Canada...
GGAGGGGCATCAATTAGCAATTCTGATTATTCTATAATTTATTCAAACGGAAAAGGATCATTTAGCTTTGGTCTTTGTTATGGCGGTCGTTTAGAAAGTAAAAATAATGGATCGATTGCCTTCGGTATGGTTGATAACGCTAAGTTACTGTCATCAGGTATTGGATCATTCGCCCAAGGCCATGTAATTGCATATTGCGATTATGGTGAAAATTTTGCAAATATAACAGCAAGCGGCGATGGATCGTTTGCATCAGGCCATGTCCGAAACGTTGCTGGATTAATGGGAGCGCCACATCCAACTCAAATTATTGCCAGTAATTCAGGAGCGTTTGCTCAAGGATACGTGTTTAATATGACAGCAAATAGCCATTATCAAGATCTAAAAATTAGCGCTAGCCAACGAGGAGCTTTCGCTCATGGTATAATTTATACACATTCCACTGCTGTAGAAATATCAGCAGTAGAACAAGGGGCAATTGCAAGTGGATACATAAGATCAACGAGCATCGCCTATGCTGCAGTTACTCCTAAAATTTTATCTGCTGGTAAAGGATCTTTTGCTCATGGATATATTTATGATACTACTGCAGCTCAATGCCAAATACTAGCAATTGCAAAAGGGTCGTTTGCTTTTGGGTATACTAACTCCACAACAGGAGATATCGCAGCTCACGGCGAGAACAGCTTACAACTTGGTCCTGGAATAAATGATGTTGATTTAAGCATTTCTGTCGGAGATCCAACAGGACAAGGAGTTAGAATTTGTGGTAATGGAGCGCCGGCAGCACCTCAAGATGGAGATATTTGGGTTGACGCCGCTGGTAATGTATATGTTCGCAGTGGCGGCATATCAGTATTAATTTCATAAATAAAATTATTTTTAAGAATTACGGCTATTCTTGAAAAATATAATAGTTTAAGCCGATAATAATAACATACATTTGGAGGATTAAAAATGTCAACAGAAACAACCGGAGAAAGAACTCCTTTTGACAACATGATAGTAAAAGATGGTAAAATTGTACAAGAAGTTCCAAGAAATAATTTAACTTCAAGATTAAAATTTCTTAATAATAAAATTCAAGAAATTGATAATTCAATTTTAAGACTACAGGAAGAAAAAATAAAAATTGAACAAAATATTCTTAAAGTTCAAGGAATATTAGATCAAGCAACAACTACAGAAATAAAAGAATAAATTAATTCGGAAAGAGAGGCAATAAAAATATGAAAATGCATGTCGTCACAGGACTGCCAAGAGCAGGAAGTACTCTATTATGTAATATACTTAATCAAAATCCTCGGTTTTGGGCTAATTCAACTAGCCCATTACCGAATTTTTTATCAAGTATAATAAATATCTGGAGCAATTCTATAGAAACAAAAAATTTACTAGAAAAAGATAGAATAAATACAGAAACAAAAATGCAAAATTGCTTAACTTCTTTTGCTCAAAATTGGTTATATCAACCTGAAAAAGAAATCTTTTTTGATAAAAGCAGAGGGTGGACACATCACTATTTTTTATTAAAAAGAATATTTCCTGATGCTAAAATGGTTGTGTTAATTAGAGATTTGCGTTCAGTATTTGCTTCTGTAGAAAAACAACATAGAAAAACTCCTTTATTTGATGATACGCAAGATCCCGTACAAAAAGGTATTTTTCAAAGAGCGGATCAAATGTTCTCCCCAAATGGCATAATCGGACATTGTTTAGAAGGTATAATGGACTTAATCCGGAGAGATACAAAAGATGTTTTATTTATTCCATATGAAGGCTTATCAAAAAATCCAAAGTTTACTATGGAAAAAATATATGAAGAAATTGGAGAACCATCTTTTAAGCATGATTTTGACAATATAACAAATACTGCCATTGATTGCGATGGTCATTACCTATATAAATTTCCTCATGAGGGTAGCGGGAAAGTAACAGCAGTTAAAGCAGACGATTGGAAAGAATATATTCCTAATGATTTAGCTACAACAATTATGCAACGCTTTAATGAATATAACAAATTTTTTAGTTACATTTAAATAACAAGGAGAATATACTATGATTATATGGCTCACTGGTCAATCAAAAGCAGGAAAAACTACAATTGCAAGAAAGTTACAAGAAACTACTGATTGCGTTATTCTCGATGGAGACGAAATGAGAGATAGCATCAGTTTAGGGGCTGGCTTCTCAAGAGAGGATCGAAAAGAACATAATTTAAGAGTCGCAAGATTAGCAAAGATACTAGAATCGCAAAAATTAGTAATTGTTTCTGTTATTGCCCCTATGGAAGAAGTTAGACAGGAAATTTCTGAAATTTGTAACCCTACCTGGATTTATATAAAAAGAACTATCCCCGCTAGAGAAGGGCATTTCTATGAAGAGCCTACAGGATATTTTACTTTAGATCATGACAAATTAGGGATAGAGGAAAGTGCAAATAAACTAAAAGAATTTCTACAACTGAAGAAAACATATAGCTTGTTTATTGGCCGCTATCAATGTTTACCGCCCCATGCTGGACACCGTGGAATTATTGAAAAAGTTATGAGTGAAGGAAAGAATGTTCTTATAGCTTTCAGAGATACAAAAATTGATGCTAAAAATCCGTATTCGGTGGAAGAAAGAATGGCATCTTGGAGAGAAGTTTTTAGTAAAGAAATTGAAAGTGGACAAATGAAACTTATTCCAATTGATGATATTGAAGAAGTTTGTTATGGGAGAGATGTAGGATGGGGAATAAGACAAATCAAATTAGATGAAGCCACAGAAGCAATTAGTGCTACGAAGATAAGGGAACAATCAAAATCCTAAAATTAAACAATAGTCTATCCCGCAATTTTATAACAATTCTTGCGGGATAGACTATTTTATTGAGTAAGTGCCAGAAAACTACCACCCTTGTGGTGGTAGATGAATGAAACTTTGAATCAACCGAAGGTTGATGAAATAAGGCAAGCTCTTTAAAAATTAAATATATTTTCTAAAATTAAAAAGGAATTCTAATCTTTTGTCAATATATAATATAGTAATACGTTATTACTCTAATAAAGGATAGTAAATATGACAACAGTAAGTATTAAATTAGACGACAAACAAAGCGAATATCTAAAAAGAATGTCTCATTATCTTTCAATTGAGAGGAATGAAGATTTAACGTTCTCTGATTTAATTAGAGAAGCGATTAATAATACGTTTCCTATGCCTAAAGAATCAGTAAAGAATGAAGAATAAGAAAACTAATCACAGTATCTATAATCTTAATTACCATATAATATTTGTAATTAAATATAGACATGAAGTTCTAAAATGTAAAATAGAAGCATATACAAAACAAAGATTAGAAGAATTATGTATTTTATATGGGTGGGAACTAATATCTATGGAAATTATGCCAGACCACATACATTTGTTTTTGTCTACTAAACCTAAAGTAGCACCTCTATCTATTGCAACAACACTAAAATCTATTTTAACTGTTGATATTTTTAAAGAGTTTAAAGATTTAAAGAAGAAATACTTTTGGGGTTCTGGATTATTCAGTAGAGGAACTTATTATGGTTCCGCTGGGACAGTATCAGCAGAAACAATTAAGAAATATATAGAAGAACAGAAATTACATGATTAAATCTTACAAATATAGATTATATCCAACTAAAAAGCAAGAGAAGATACTTGTCGATACTCTTACTACGTGCAGATATTTGTATAATAATGCTCTTGCAGAACGTATAAATCTATATAAGGATACAAAAAAATCACTATCTTATGTTACTCAAGCAAACTTTTTAACTAAAAACAAGAATGAATATCAAACAAAATTACACACCCAAGTGCTTCAGGACACACTTAAGAGATTGGATAAATCGTTTAAAAACTTCTTCAGACGAGTTAAGAATGGTGAGAAAGCAGGTTTTCCAAGATTTAAAGCAGAACATAGGTTTAATTCTTTTTGTTATCCTCAATCTGGATTTAAAATTACTAATAATCATAAACGTATCTATTTAAGTAAAATAGGTGATATTAAAATTAGGTATTCAAGAGAGATTGTTGGTGATATTAAGACCTGTTCAGTAATTCGAGATACTAACCAATGGTATGTATCTATTACAGCAGAAACTAATTCTATAATAACTAAAACAAAAAATACAGAAACAGTTGGTATAGATTTAGGTATTAAATCATTTGCTGTTCTATCTAATAATATTGTTATAGATAATCCAAGACACACTAAAAAATCAGAACAGAAATTAACTAAAGAACAGAGACGTTTAAGTAAGAAGAAAAAAAGTAGTAATAATAGAGCGAAGCAAAGAGTAATTGTAGCAAAAACTCACAGAAGAATTAGAAATCAAAGGAATGATTTTTTACATAAAACTTCTACAAATTTAGTAAAAGATTATGGTAAAATAGTATTTGAAGATTTAAACATAAAAGGTATGGTTAAAAATCATAAGCTGGCAAAACATATTAGTGATTGTAGTTGGAATAAATTAATACAATTAACTCAATACAAAGCGGAAGAAGCTGGTGTTGATGTAGTATTAGTTAATCCAAAAAATACAACACAAAAGTGTTCAGGTTGTGGTGAGATAGTTAAAAAGGATTTGAGCGTTAGAACTCATGTATGTACTCATTGTGGGTTAATCATGGATAGAGATTTAAATGCTTCAATTAATATTAAAAATACTGTAGGAACTACAGGAATTAACGCTTGTGAAGAGAGTGTAAGTCTTAACTTGTTAAGCAGTTCTCATGGAAACAAGAATCCTCTACCCTTGTGGTAGAGGTGGTTCAAATACATACCTGCATTTTATCCCGCAACTTTGCTATAATTATCTCAAATAATCAGTTTTCTTCCAGATACGTGCTATGCCAATTTTGTCTATATCATCTCTTGTTAGATATATTATTTCATCATATCCTATATAATTATTTCTTCCATGATGCATTCTTAAGTATACAGTATGAGGATTTTCTTTAGCTTCCAAAAGATTTTTTGTAGTTTTCTTATTAATTAAAATGTTATCTAAAAAGTATAGTAATTTTTGTACTTCTACTATTATAAAGCAATTATCTTTCACTCTCTCAAAGGCAATATATTTCGCTTTGCAATCAAATATTCCATTACCCTTCCACCAACCTTTAATCTGCAGGGCAAATAGATGATCTTCACAGCTTGCTTGGGATTTGACTTGAAATGTAACAAAATCAGCAGCATCAAATAGATGATAATTTTCATTAGAACATTTCGGCTTTCGGTACGCAGAAAAATCTATTCCACTAAATTTATCTTTATTTTCATCTATTCCTAAAATTGTAAATTCTTTTTGATAGAGAATCAAGAGGAAATCAACTTCTGCGCGATTGCCTAATTCCCTGGCCCCTCTTTTATCTGCACTATTTCTATTTGCCTTTGTCAACATTTTATCGCGTTTCCCATTGAACAAATTGTAAATCATCAAGTTTTTTCCCGCCAGCATAAGAAATGCTACTTTGCAAATCTTCTTTTAATTCCCTAATAAGACGGAACATATCTCCTTTATATGGAATTAGAATCTTTTTACCCTCTATATTTGTCTGTGAATCTTTATTATATTTAGAAGCACTACCATAATACTCTTTATACATTTTATCTTCAATTTCTATCACTTGTCCAGCAGATTGGTCATAGCCAGCAAATAAAGAGCCTGCCATCACCATTTTTGCTCCCAAGGAAATAGCCTTTGCTATATCCCCATGTTCACAAATACCGCCATCAGCTATAATTGGAGTGTTATCAAGTCTACTTACGCAGTCCAAAATTGTTGTTACCATCGGTCTGGAAAAACCTGTTTTATGCCGAGTAATACAAACCGAACCGGCCGCTTGTCCTACTTTTATGGCATCTATAGTTCCCCATCGTTCCATATCAGCAGCGGCGCAACCAGTAGCAATATTTCCAACAATTAAAAACGTTCTAGGAAAATTTTCTTTTATATATTCAGCCATTCGTCTAGTCTTATCAGACCATGCATTAGCAACATCAATAGTTATATAATCTGGACAGAAACCATTTCTCTTTAATGACAATAGTTGTTCGTAAGAATCTTCATTAACACCAGCACTAATAGAAATATATAATGACAAATCTTGCATTATAGAACAAAATGCAACAGGATCTACCCCGAACCGATGCATAGTATAAAACCAGTTATTTTTTGCAAAAAATATACATGTATCTTCATTAACTACTGATTTCATATTAGAAGCATAAACTGGCATATCAAATTTCATTGGTCCGAATTGAACTGAAGTATCGCATTCTTTTCGACTATCAACAATGCATTTGTTTGGCAGCAAATTTATATCAGCATAAGATAAAGCCTTCATAATATCTCCCTTAAAAATTATTTTTTCATAAAATCAAACTTTATTTGATTATCTTCAATTTTTTTATTTCTTGAATGATCAATTGCATTTAAATTACACATATATTGCACAACTTCATCGTTCGCTAGAACAATAAAACCAACAAGCAAGCGTTTTGGGTCATTAGCCTCAACGATATAATAATTTTTCGCAACGGCGTCATTAAACGCTGCGTTAAATTCTTTATATGTTTTACATTTAACTTCTCGATTAATATTAAATACGTCAATTGAATACCAAAAACTTTTTTCTTTTTCCCCCTCTCCATGTATCAATAAAACTCCTACCTTGCCCGGATCATCAGCAGGAATAACTGTAATTTTTTCATTTAAATTATCGGCAAAAAAGTTTTGTAGCTCAACTCCCATTTCGCCTCTATTGTTAAAATAATTATCAACATTCCTATTTTGCAATAAATACTCATTTAATTTTTTAGCTTTTATTTGTATCATTTATATCTCCTATCTTGAAAATCTCCGATTCCTCTATAAATATCGGATCAATTTTCTCTAATCTTCTCCTGGAAATTTCTATATACTCAGGATTTAATTCTATCCCTATATAATCTCTATCTTTAGACAGAGCAACTTCGCCTACAGTCGCCGCTCCATTAAAAATATCCATTACTTTACAGGGGACTGGTTCTACGAAATCATGATTACAAGTTTTTTCCCATCCTTTTGTTTCGTATGTAGTGATATGCCTACCGGGATCTCTGTTAGCCATTTCAGTGCTATCATGCTTATTGTTTTTCCCTGGCCTTGTAGCAACTCTTTCCTTGTCAACTTTTCTAACCAAAGGATTGCCGCATTCAGGGCAACAACCGCCTGCGCTGGTTCCTGCAAGAACACAAGGTTCTACAAGGGCATTAGGCATTACTGCAAAATGAGCTTCAGGAAAATTAGCGGTAGGAATTGACCAAACTGTTCTTTTATTTTTATGAGTTTTTTCTTCTAATTCTTCTTTGCCCTTTTCTTCTATCCAAGAGGCTGTCCCTTGATTCCCTTTTTTAATAGTTTGCTTTCCCCATCTATCCCACGCCGCAGGCTCTTGAACAGCAATATGATCATAATAATATCTTTCACTTTTACTAAGAAGAAAAATATATTCATGAGCCAGAACAGGACGATCAGTATAAGAACCTGGGAGACAATTCGGTTTTAACCAAATTATATCACTTCTTAAATACCATCCATCAGTTCTTAATGCAAATGCAACCATCCACGGAATCCCTATCGCATCCTTCTTCTTTATCGTTGGATGATTCCATTTAACAGTTTTACTAATAGATAAAGAACCAAGATTGCTATTCTGTTTATCAGTAACATTAGCATAGTTCCCTCTCCCCCCAGTATCCCCGGCATATTTGTCACCTAAATTAAGCCAACAAGTTCCAGTTTTATGTAGAACTCTTTTAATCTCTCTAAATATCTCTACCATATGGGATACATACATTTCAGGAGATGGTTCAAGGCCAAGACATCCTACCCATCCATCTTCCCATGTAGTTTTTGGCAACCCATAGTCCCTCATTAAAAAATAGGGAGGCGATGTACACACGCAATGGATTGAATTGTCTGGAAGTTGTTTTAATACTTCTAAGCAGTTTCCATTTATAAGCTGATATTTTGGATGATCCATATTTTAAATATTATTTATCCTGTTAACTCCGACGTTAAAATATTTTAAATCTTTTTCAATAGATATACATTTTCTATTTAATTTCTTACATGCTTCTGCTACTGTAAAACTTCCAGCAAAAGGATCTAATACTAAATCCCCTTGCTTACTGCTATTTTCGATACATGGAGTAATCCAGGAAATCGGCTTTTCATTTGGATGCAATCGCTTAGCCCCGCTGAATTTAACAGGGACATTCCAAACATCATTTTTTCTTCCATTTGGAAAATTTAAATAATGCCTTCCTTTGGCAGCAAACATTAAAAGTTCATGCTTTGAAGCGAACGACCCCTTCAAATCTCCCATTCCATGATTGCTTTTATTTAGAACAATCATATTCTTTACTTTGAAACCTGCATTTTCGACTGCTACTTGAAGTGCTCCCCATTTTTTCCAATGGCTAAAAATATAGATAGCTGAATTATTTTTTAAAACTCTAAATGCATCGATAAGCCAGTCAATAGATAACTTATCATCACCATCAATCTTATCAAAATAATCAGTACTATGCTTATTAACAGTTATCGTTCCTCTTGTATCACAATTTTGTTTATTAGATTTATAATTTATGCCGTAAGGAGGATCTGTTATTATAAGATGGATACTGCTATCAGGGATAGCTTTCATTTCCTTTAAGCAATCGCCATTAATATATTGAAAACTATTTGCCATTAATTAATTTATTCTTTATTCTGTTTAGTAAAAATGGAGACATAAAATCTTCAGAGCAGGTGAAGCGGGGGAAATCTGACTCATACTCATATTCATCTTCTAAAAGATTTTCTATTATTTGTTTAATGGCTGTTTCCATTTTCATAACAAAAACTTCACCAGTAGGAATAAAAGTACATCCAACTAATAGTCCATTTTCATCATCATATGGTTCTAATTGCACAGACATTCTAAAAATAGCATAGTCGTCATCAAGGCTGTCATCTGGGAACTGCTTTCTATAAGTTTCTATTATATTTAAAATTAAAGTATCAAGGTCTGCACAAACTCTTATTTCTGGAAGTAGATTTGTTTGACTGTGAATATAATAGTCCATCTTATTACTAATAATCGTTATTCGTCTTTCTCTACCGTCTAAAGTTCTATAATCTATAACTACATTATTTATATGAAGACTTTCATCATATCCCATATCTAATATAGTTGCATTTTTTAACTCCTGAAGCTTTACATTTTGATTTTCATCTTTGAACATCTGAAAATTAAATTTCTTCATATTATATCCTTAGCAATAATGATGATCTGTTCTCTTTATCTTAAACAACCACCACCACTTTAATCTTTGTTTCCAGGTTGCCTTATTCATAACAAAACCAATATTTATTTTAACTTTTCTTTTAGCTTCTTTAATGGTCTCGTGCCCTGAAGAATACCATATAAAGAAGCAATCATAGAATATTTTCATTTCACTTAATGTATTTAAATTGAGAATTGCATTTTCAAAAGTTCCATTTGTCGAATGAGGCCATTCAATTTGCTCAAGAAATGTTTTAAAATCATTATTTTTTCTTGCCATATAATACACTAGTTGCATGGCAAAATATTCTTCCCTGCATTCATCAGCCCTATTGCTGTCGCTTCCAACCGCAGCTTTTCTCATACAATCAATAGATTGCTGCATATTATCAACTGCTACCTCTTGTTGACTAACACTTGATATTTTTTCTACCAGTTCTTCTGGCGTCGGAACCAGGTTATATTTATTTAGATCAATTTTAAAATTATATTTATTTATATCAACCTTATCCATTATCTTTTTCCTTTTCAGAATCCTTAGCCACTCTTTCAAAGCCAGCAGCGTCAAACATATCACCTAAATCATTACAATTCTCTAATTTATCTGTTTCTATTATAAGCCATTCGCAAGCACAAGCAGGCCAATTATCTCCATAATCAAAATAAGCTTGTTCCATTTCTTCTTCAGTTTTAGTTTTATCTGCTAATAAACTATCAAGAGTAATACCCTTACGATTACTCCTTAAATACCGCGCTACATCGTTTCTGCAATCTTTGCACATATGCCTATAAATAAATTTTTTTGCATCTTCTTTTGTTTTAAATCCATCTTCTGAAGGATCATAATCTTTTCTTGCTGGCAAATAAATAGCACTATACATATTCTGCTCCATCTTTCTTTCTATATATCCTTCTAGCTGTGTTTTTTACATCTTTATTTTTTTCTAATTCTTTCTTGTTATATTCTTCTAATTCTTTCTTGTTATATTCTTCTAATTCTTTATCTTTGGCGATGTGTTCTTTAGATACTCTACTAGTTGTCGGTTCCTGCTCTACTTCTCCATCAGGCTCTAAAGTCATGGTAAACCCGTCTTCATCAACTTCAACCGTATATCTGCCCCCTTTTGCTTTTCCAAATAAATTAACTCTCTCTTTAACAATGTTCCACATATCACATTCACTATTGTCTTCATATTTATAAATTGGAAAATCACTTTTATCAATTCTTAATTCTATTTCTCTCTTCCCCATAATATACGTAGTTTCAATAGCATCACCGACATCTTTTGGGTCTATTTGGGTACAATTTTGAGTTAATTTTAATTGTGCCATTTCCGGCTCCTCCTATTTATTTTGATATTTTATAAATCTTCCTCTTTATCAAATGGACTTTGCATCTCTTTAGCCATATTTTGTGTTATGACAGGTCTATCATGACTAAATTCGATTCCAATAATTTTTATTTTACTAGAAGATTGATAAATCTTTTTCACAACATTATCATCGTTATCTTTGACTAGAAAATAAGATGATTCCGCAAAAAGACCAGCTTTTGGGAAATACCCGAGAATTACGCCTGTCTTTTTTGGACCAAAAGAGAATGGTTCACTTTTATATCCGCCAGAACCATAGGATAAATTTTCTAAAATTTTTAATAAATAAATACTCGTATTCCTAATTTCTTATTTATATTCTCCAAGAATCATCGTTTATCTCTTTTAGCACAACGAGCATTCTTAACATTCCAAGTTCTTTTCTCAAATCTTTTTCGTTATCAAATTTTAAATTTGAACATCTAGAACATTTCTTTTCTCTTGGATGTACCCCAAAACACTTCCTACATCTTGTATAATATGAATTATATATTGGTTTTAATCTATTCCATAGTTCCTCAGTCTCATTCCAAAAATCATTAGATTTTTCTTTTAAATAAAGATTTTTATCTCTCCATTGCTGTAGTTTTTCTAAATCACCAAGGGCAATCAACGGTTGCGGCAAACAAATATAAACAGCATATTCCTTATGATCTTTTTCATAATAAATAATATGACCTTTATCACAAAAACGATCAGATGCTACTTGGAGAACATCTACATCGGTATTTTTAAGAAGATTAAAAATAGACTCTATGGTAAAAATAAAATTATCCATTGAAATAGTATAAATAAATTCTTTGTCTATATTCTCTATTTTTCGGATCATACGACTATTATACTCATTAGTTGCTAATTTTATCCATAATTGAATTTCTCGATATAAATTATTTTTCATACTATAGCCCCTTTCACGATTTTTAAAAATTTCAAATCTTTATAGATCTTCTTTTAAACTAAAATTCCATAATTCATTGATATTCCTTCCATTCAATAATTGCTAATTCCGATGCTACTTCTACAATTTTGCTTAAATCACAATCATATAGTCCAGAACAAGAAAATGAATTAAGTTCTACGAGCCTCATTCCGCCATTTTTATCTAAACCTATGTCCATAGTGTATATGATATCAGGCTCCCAATCACTTAGAGCTAAATATTCCGCATATGATAAAATTTCACTTGGACATTCAGGAGATACTTCCAATTCGCAATCTATTTTATATTGAGAGCCAGCAATAGCCTTTTTATCTGCTATAACAACTCTCCATTCTTTTTTGATCTCTTTTGCTGATGAAACCACGCATAATAAATCAGCATAATCTTCATTAACATATTCATCACAAAGATTTTCTATCTTCAAGGAATTTAAACTAGCCGCTTGTCCAGCAAAAGGTTTCAAACCGCTGTCTGGGCGAATGAATATGTCATTTCCGAAAAGACTCTTTACGAAATCAAACTGACGTATTATTTCCTTGAAAGGAAGCATTATGTATTGGTTGTTTAATAGATGATTGCCGAAGTAGTTATAATATTTTTTGCAGCATAAATTTTCTACACAGCACCATGGCCCAGGTATCCATTGCTTTTGTTTTTGTAACTGAACAGCCAAGTTCAATGAACCATAAAAAATAACACAATCATCGTCTTCGAATTGATTATACTCACCAGCTTGAAATGGAATATATTTTACAACTTTATATTCAAACCCTTGCTTTTCTAATTCAGTGCTAAGGCGTGATAAATTTTCGTTGAAAACATCAGTCTGCAAAAGCCATTTAGCTTTCATCAATTTTACCTCTAAAATATTCTAGCATCATTCCATTCAGCTTTAATAAGCTGTCAACATCTTTAAATTCTTCGAATCTAACATTCCTATTCTCTAAACATTTATTTTGAACTACCTCTACGACAAGCGTAGAGGATTCTTGCTTCTACGAGAACTGCCTAATATTTTTAGGTCTTACACTCTCTCTGCAAGCGTTAATTTCGACAGTTCCTGCCGTATTTTCTATATTAATAGCAGCATTTAAGTCTCTATCCATCACAAGCCCGCAATGTGGGCAACAATGGATTCTATCACTTAAATCCTTGGGAACAATCTCACCACATCCTGAACACATTTGAGTTGTATTTCTTGGATTCACTAATACCAACTCAACACCAGCTTCTTCCGCTTTGTATTGAACTAATTGTATTAGCCTATTCCAAGAACAATCAGAAATATGTTTTGCTAATTTGTGGTTCCTGACCATTCCTTTAATATTTAAATTCTCAAATATCAACTTCCCATATTCTCTTACTAAATTGGTAGAGGTCTTATGTAGAAAATCATTTCTTTGATTTCTAATCTTTCTATGAGTTCTTGCTACAACTAATCTTTGCTTCTTCCTATTATTGCTTCCTTTTTTCTTTCTGCTTAAACGTCTATGTTCTTTAGCAAGCTTCTTTTCAGAATTACGAGTATGTCTTGGATTTTCGATTACCTGTCCATCCGACAAAACAGCAAAGGCTTTAATGCCTAAATCTATTCCTACTGATTTTGGATTGGTTGATTTAACAACGATAGGATTAGTTTCTGCTGTAATAGATATATACCAATAATCGGCATCTTTAATTACAGAACAGGTTTTAATTTTGCCTGCTATCTCTCTACTGTATTCAATCCTGATTTCACCTATTTTACTTAGGTAAATACGTTTTTGGTCATTAGTAATCTTAAATCCTGACTGAGGATAGCAGAATGAGTTAAACCTATTTTCTGCTTTAAATCTTGGAAAACCTGCTTTTTCCCCATTCTTAACTCGTCTGAAGAAATTTTTAAAAGACTTATCCAACCTCTTTAAAGTATCCTGAAGCACTTGAGTATGAATTTTAGATTGATATTCATTCTTATTTTTTGATAGAAAGTTAGCCTGATCAACATAGGATACTGAAGTTTTGTCTTCTTTATATTTGTTAATACGTTCTGCTAAAGCATTATTATAGAGGTATCTACAAGTAGTAAGAGTCCGTAGAAGACTCTCTTCTTGTTTTTTTGTAGGATACATTCTATATTTGTAAGATTTAATCATTATGCTTTTGCTGTTCTATATATCGTTTAATTGTTTCTGCTGAAACTGAACCCGCTGAACCATAGTAGCATCCTCTACTAAAAAGTCCCGAACCCCAGAAATATCTACGTTTTAATCCGTCAAAACGTTTAAATACATCAACTGTTAAAATTGATTTAAGAGTTGTAGCAATTGTTAGTGGTGCTACTTTAGGTTCTGCTGAGACAAACATATGTATATGGTCAGGCATTACTTCTAACGAGAGAAGTTCCCACCCATATTGAGAACACAACTCTTGTAATCTCTCTTTAACAAAACATTCAACCTCATTTTTCAATACCTCATGCCTATACTTAGTCACGAAAATAATATGATAGTTTAGGTTGTAAACACTATGACTCGTTTTCTTGTTCTTCATTTAGAGGCATTGGGAAAGTATTGTTAATAGCTTCTCTAATTAAATCTGAAAAAGTTAAATCCTCATCTCTATCAAGCGAAAGATAATGAGTCATTTTTTTTAGATGCTTTACTTGCCTATCATCTAATTTAATACTTATTATTGTCATATTTATTATCCTTTTAATAAGGTATTAACGTCTTACTATAATATATATCGAGAAAAGATTAGAAAATCCTTTTAAAAAATTAAAAAATATTAAAGTTTCAAAGAACTTGCCTATATTTCATCAGCCTATCGGCTGATTCAAAGTCTCATTCATCCCCCACCACAAGGATGGGGGTTTTCTGAGACGTTCAATAAATTAAAACCCTGATAACCAGAAGAAATAGAAAAATAGTCTTTGTTTACCATTCCGCAATATTGAGTTTTATAGCCAATGATATTTTCGCCCACTCCAACTTCTACGGTCTTTGAAATCGGGACATAATCATTCCTACAGCCTCCCAATGCTAATAAAACCATTATTATTAGCAATAATTTTTTCATCTTTTTTATATCCTCCATATCCCATTGTTATCAATTTTATACCCTAAACTTTGCATCTTTTCTATACAAGTATGGTCAACAAAAAGCTTTTCAGGATGGATGCCCTGCAATTGACTATTAACACTCAAGAACGTATAAAAAGTATTTTTCAATTGGACAGTTCTGTTTGCTTTTAGTTTAATATCTTTTTCATCAAAATCTAAAGCCATTGCTGCCCATGCAAATAATTTCCTATAACAATCAGCCATATTGCAATTTAAACAAATTATAAAATAGGTTTCTTGTTCATCAAAATCAGCCTGATGGGCCGCAGAAATTAACATTGCAGTAGTTTTTCCAGTTTGCCTTCTAGGGCAAAATTGATCAACATTATGCAAATATTCTATATCCAAATTGTTGCTATCTAGATACATAGTCCCTCCAAAATTCTTTTATCATATCTCTAAATATAATATAAGTGCAATGAACAAACAATACAATCATATAAACAAAACCTGGGACTAACGTAACAGGCCATGCTATCCCCACAAATTCTGCTAGTATATCAGATTTATAAGAATCCCAAGACTGAGGAAAAATAATTTCCCTATAGATTCCCCTGCAATACCAGTAGAAAAATGCCCAAATAATTATAATTCCAAATACAGATTCCATTACTTCTCCTTATTCAATATTGCTTTCAGCATTAATAATAGCTTCAAATCCCTCATCTAACGCTGGGACTTCATAAAGGGATTTATGCGTATAATAAACGTTAAGCCAATAGTCAAAATCAACCCCCCTTGAATCTGATTTTACCCTGCGGTATGCATGTTCTGCCCCTCCAGCGTCTTCAAATATAACACAAACGATTGGCACATCGAGCGAATTCGCAATAGAAATATATCTTTTTCTCATATTTTTCGAATAATTAGGACGATCTATTACAACACTTTTTCCCATCGCTAAAGCCATATCAAGAATAAAATTTTCAATGCCCTTATAAAG
>Ga0265293_10008135_pt1 | contig 15697 bp, 21 predicted proteins | sample Munlanlewell138R_FD_192505 | JGI IMG/M metagenome (GOLD analysis project Ga0265293, IMG submission 192505) | Leachate microbial communities from a municipal landfill in Southern Ontario, Canada - Leachate well 138R | ecosystem: Engineered > Solid waste > Landfill > Unclassified | place: Canada...
GGACACCCCCTTGAATCCTTAGACTAGAAACCCTATATTTATACCATGGAAAAGTTACTATCATCTTTATTATCAGGTAATCTTGTGGTAGGTTGGTAGCTTCTTATTCCTTTTTCCTAGTTGTTGGTTTCAGGAGAGGGTGAACTACCAAGTTCGCCCTCTCTTTTTTTACTTAAAAACCGGTACCTCTTGAGTAAATGTATATAAAGGAAGCATAGGCTAATTGGTAAGTCAGCGGTCTTGAAAACCGCCGCCGTAAGGCTTGGGGGTTCGAGTCCCTCTGCTTCCGTAACGACAGAAGGAGAAAACATGCAAGAACGGTTATTGAAGGAGCGATGTAGTACCTAACAAAGGAGTACTACATGCGCGGATCAAAAAGGGAAAAGAGACGCTGGCGTAAGCTGGTATTAAAAGGTCTCTACTGGCAAGGCTATATGTGGCCCGAAAACAAAGTTCTGAGGAACAAACTCAAACACATTGAAGACCTGCTGAGTGGTGGACACTACTGGAAGATCGGAGGATGGTTCGAGTGGAATTAACATAAGGGGTTGGTATTGGCCCCCTTCAAGCCCGTGTGGTGTAATTGGTAGTCACGCCAGATTTAAAATCTGGTGCCGCGAGGCGTGAGAGTTCGAGTCTCTCCATGGGCATATTAAAGAGGATATCATGAGTGAAAAAAGAGTTTTCGAATTAAATGCTGAACAGAATGACCAGGTGAATGCCTGGGCACGAGACCATAAATGTAGTGAAGTGGCCAAAAGAGCTCTTCACAGAACTTTTACTTATTGCTTTACCCCTACAGGGATAGGGGACGTACAGAAGGTCGTCTGCTCTGCCTGCAAAAGTGAATTGAATCTCACAGATGTAGTTACCAAAAATCATTTTAGCAATTTGTAAAACCTCTTCTTTTTTAACTGATTTCTCTCATGAAATCAGTTAAAAAAGAACTTATTTATAGGTATATACGTCTAGAATGTATAACTATCTACTGGAGAACAAATGGCCCGCAATCCCAAGAAGAGTAAAGAACATGCTATTGAAGATGCACCTGATGAACTTGAAGGTGTTCTTGACCCACTTGCTGACAGTGATCTGGAGGAAGAGGAAGATTACACCCGAGAGATTTCCTTTGATGATAGTCATCGACGTTCCGTTGACTGGGAAGATCTAGAAAATGATGATGACGATTACTAAAAGAAAGCCCCTCTAACTAGAGGGGCTTTCTTTTACTTCTTCCTGGACGGTTTTCCTTCCATACTGTATTTGTTAAGCAGAGCTTGCTGCAAGGTGATTCCTTTTGATATGGAATAAGTCACCACTATCTTGTCTTCTTCCTTCTCCGCCCTGGGGTCTACAACAATACACATTGATGGTGCAATATTGTGGTGTCGGAACCCTTCAGAACGGGCATAGCTGTCTAGGACCTTGTAACTGGCCAACTGCATACAGTGTGTAATTTTATGACTCCTAGTAGCCAGAACCTGAGTATAGGCACTCTGATGAGTATGTCCTCCTAAAAGAACATCATAATCCGCACCAAAGTGGGCATACTTGGCCACTCCATGGGCAGGATTCCATTGAGAGTTTCCCGACCACTTATGACGAGCATTGATAGAGAACTTTGCCTTGTTTGCAAAGTTAAGAGTGAAGGAGCATTCATCTGCTTGGACAATCTTTCCAGAAGTGATTTGCTTAAGAACTTCCACACCTTGGTTCCATTTGTCATGATTTCCTAGGACCATTGCTAACCAAGGGATCTCTTGACAGAACCATTCCACCAGCATCCAGCTTTCAGCAACAGTGGTAGTTTGCTCCCCATAAAGGGCTGTCAAGCGGCCTACCCAGTTATTGGATAGATCTCCTACACAAACACCAAAAACATTCTTGTTGCTTTTAACGTAATTGAGGTCCTCTATAATCTTGGACATACAAGTACCTGGGTCATCCAGATGGGGATCCCCAAAGGCAACTATGGCTATGGGGTCGCTGTGATTAAAAGTGACACATAGATTTTTATTGATATGATCCGCATCGAAGGTTCTCTTCTCTTCTCTCAGTCTATCCGATAGCAATTGAGATAGATCCCTAGAGCTATCAACGGGTAAATCTATGAAAGTGAACTTCTTTTTATCAGTCGTGCCACACTTAGTGCATTTGTAGGAAGACCTCACCTTTTTGAAGGATGAGCCACCACAAGAGCAAGATAGGGGTGTCTTTATGTTCTGTGTCACTGTTACTCCTTTTCGGTATAACCTTGAGGTATAAGTGAGGCCCTAGAAAAAGATTAGAAGATAATGTTTGTCACTTAGGACGAACAATCTCTACAACCTTTTTCCCCTTAGACTGCACTATACGTACAAAGTCATCTCCATTTAATGTAAATGATAATAGTACTTCCCTTTTTGCTTCTAGGGCATTAGAGTTTCCCTTTAATCTGCTATCTACCCTTTCCTGAAAAAAGCGGCTTCCTTTTATGGCAGGTAAATATCTGCATGTACCTATACCCTCAATGTGCTTAAGGACATTCTCAGGGGTCATTTCCTTCAGGTAATCCCTTCCTTCCATAGCAGAGGCAACAGCAAAATCTTCAAGCCTATTGAACAAGTCTCTTTGAAACGTATTCACACCACCAGCACAAATGCAGGCTCGATTATAGGTATCCTTGGCTATTCCATACCCAACAACATTCTCAAGATCAGCTTTTGTGATAGAAGGGTTCTTGTATATATACTCCGCCAGATAGTTATACAATGAAACCACACTGTCCTTATCTGCAAGTTCAGATATTGTTTTTTCTTTTTTAGTAAAACCTGGGCGGCTGGCTGTAGCTAATACCCACATGTCTTGGGTTACTTGCTTATTCAAAAAGTGCTTTTTGGCATCTTCAATGCCCACTTTCTTTTTTACCCCTACCTTATTAAGGTATCTGGTAAGTTCCGTCAAGGTAACCAAAGGTTGCATCATATTAGTTCGTGTGCCATTTTGTATTTCATGACACTGTCCGAGTATAGATAAAGGTCTTTTCCCTTTTCTATTGAGGACCTCAACTGTGCCATAGGGATTTTGCAGCGACTAGAGACAAAGTCAACCATCATCTTGTTGCCCTTGTCCACATCATCTACAGTAGTACGAATCATCCTAGCGGTCCCACTAGCTTCCCCCAGGGTAATTCCATGAAACATCACCGAAGCATGCTGGTAGATATATCTTTTGCTGCCGGATAAGAAGATAGGAAGGCCTATACTCTGGGCTTTTCCTATGCAATAAGTTTCGGTAGGTACCTTACTGTTCAGGATTGCATCCACTAGGGCAAACCCATCCTCAAAGGAACCTCCATTTGTATTGACAAATATCTTTATAGGAGGAGAGTTAGCGGGATCCTTTTCGGTCTCATTAATATAATGGATGGCTGCTATTATAGGAGCTACCATGTCCCCTGTTATTTCTCCAAAGACCTGCAAGACACGAAGATCAAGCATCAAAATAGGACGACCATACTCAAGGTCATATTTCTCTATTAGAGATACGCCCTCCGGTGGAGTCAAACCTTTTCTAGCAGTACCTGATTTTCGCAAAGTTACCCCGAATAATAATATCAGGGTCTATACGATTAATTCATTATTTCCTAAGAGTATTTTGTTTGTTTTCAATGGGTTACCCAAATAATACTGGCTCTAATTAGAAAAGCACTGGTCTTAACAAAAACCAGTGCCTTTCTCTCATCTTTGAGAATAATTATTAGACAGGGTTAGGTACATTAAAAAATTCAGCAGGTATCTTGTAGATCTTATGGATATACTCGGCCAAAGCCTTTACTCCAAATGTCTCAGTGTTATGGTGTCCATAGGCCATGAAATGGATACCCAGATCTTTAGCCCTTTGCTGAGTGTGCTCACGAGCTTCCCCTGTGATATACAACTGAGCGCCGGCTGCTGCTGCATCCTCAATATAGTCGGGGGCTCCTCCAGAGCACACAGCCACTTTATGAATCTCCTTGGGACCATAAGAGAAGAATGCCAAGGGCTTACCCAATCCCTTATTAAAGAGATCGCTAAGGAGGTAGTTGGTGCCTGTATAGAAGCCTTCAGGATAGGTTCCAATGAAGATGATGTCCTTGACAATGGTAACCATCTCCGCTCCCACCGTTTTGAGTAGCAGGGCATTATTCCCCAGTTCTGGGTGTCCATCTAATGGAAGGTGACATCCTACCAAGGAGATATTGTTCTGGATAAGCTTCCGAACTCTTTGGCCATGAGCACCAACTAGATGGCGAGGCTGGTTATCCCAAAACCCATGGGCATGATGTACCAGGATGCAATTAGCCCCCTCCTGTATAGCTTGATCGAGAAGTTGGTCCCCAAAGCTTACACCTGTCAGAACTTTTTTAACTTCCTGCCCTCCGTCCACCAGCAAACCATTACGTATGTGGTCCTTGTAGAGTCGAAATTGTAGCAGGGTATCCAAATGGGAAGCAAGTTGCTCGGGAGTCATCTTGAAAAGCTCAACAAGTGGGAGTTACTGATAAAAGTATGAGGGGTTTCTACATTTCCTCCAAACAGGAACTTAACCACAGAAGCCAAGCGGAATTCCTTGAGCTCTGGATCAATATCCTTTATGGTAGTAAGAAGTTCCTGGAACAAATCATAGACGAGTTTATCGTCTTTCCCTGAGTACACAACAAAAGACCCAAAAGGGTATTTCACTGTGTAACATTTTTCCCCAAACAAGCTAGAGAGGCGATGGTTATTAGGGGTATCACTACCTTCCTGTGCTATCTTTACGGAACCCTTTCCATGTCCCATAAGAACATACCAAGGCCTTTTCAGGCTATCTACAGATGTTTCCCATCTGCACATCCCCAGCTTTGTGATTTCTAAAAGGTCTTTCAAAAAAAGGTAGCGATCATCAATAGCACTACCATCAAGACGAGCTTTGGTCATATTTACTCCTTAGGATTCTTTTGCAAAACCAGGTATATGGTATCCCTGGTACCCAGGTAGATAGTATCCGACTTAGATTCTTTGCAGCCTGTAGAGTGTTGATTATTCCCGCCCAGAGCGGAGGCAATCGGGTTCTTGTCTAGGATTTGAACACTATCAATAAAGTGATTTGTTTCTCCCCGATTACGGAACCAATTCCATCCATGAGTTTGATGGTAGTGCAGCCGGACTTTCCACCCGTTAAGGGCAGCCGAGTCCAAGATGGGGATAACGTGGGGGTAGATATCTTTGCGATCATTGTCCACAGAGAAATCGAAGGGAGTGCTGGAATTCATCCCAGTCTGGGTCATGTTGAGATGTCCTTCCCAGGACTTAAAGAAGAGTCCAGTTTCCGAGAACTGGGTGACAAGGCCGACCCGCTCTCCATTGGAGTAGTTTTCGGAGCAGCCCAGGAGGGCGACGATGGTGAACAGGATCAGGGCGACTTTTTTCATCTTTTTTCCTTTGTTATATGAGACCTTTTTTGGAAGCGTTGTTGAGGTGCATAATGATAGCTGATTCCACTTCTGCAAGTTCTTTTTTCTGGCTCCATATTTGGCCTTGTCCCTCAAGACCCTTCAGGTACCAGTACTTTTCTATACTAGCACGACTACCATTACCTTCACTCTCATCCAAGTATAGAAACTGTCGTAGTAGTATGTACTGTGCATCTTTATAGTCCTTACCCTTTTGCCATGCTTTTACAGAGATAGTAGAACAGGGACAGCTTACTCCCGAGTAAAAGTCCAGTCTTATCTGGGCCCGGGGTATGTCAAGGGTATCAGATAACTGGAACACATACTCTTTGAAAGATTTTTCAGTAGAATCGAGAATCTCAAAGCTCATAATACCGATATACCAAGGCATACTCTTATTTTTAACAAAATTATTTTTTGGATACCCCTTGTATTTTCATTTTCAATGAGGTATACTTGTAAACATGAAATCATTGTGCCTGCATCTTAGTTCGCTATCCTGCTCCCTTAGTCTGGGAGCTCGGGGTGGTAGCTTTATGCAGGCCAAGATTAGTACCGATACGATCCTTCAGGTTACTGAAACGATTTAAGGACTAAAAAGGTTTAAGCAAAGGCCTCCACCAGCACGGTGGAGGCCTTTTTGTTTTACCCCTCGCGGTAGAACAGATGATTTACAGTATGGAGTATGTTTTTAAGCACTCGTCGCCAAGTTGGTCTAAGGCCCTGGTCTGCAAAATCAGTATCGTTGGTTCGAGTCCGACCGAGTGCTCTTATGGAAAAGTGACAGAGTGGCCGATTGTGCTCCCCTGCTAAGGGAGTGGGTGTAAAAGCCCCGAGGGTTCAAATCCCTCCTTTTCCATACCTATTAAGGGGGTTCAAGTAATATTCTTATAATAATGTAGCATAGTCTACATTAAAAATGGAGACTTACTATGTTAAAAACCTCTGGGACCTCTATGGCTATAAGAATAGCCCTAAATAGTGGTATGTCTGTTACTAAAGACGGGGTACTTGTAGGGGCTAAGGGTGCCATTTCTAAGGCTAAAAAAGTTAGCGGTAACGGGTACCTTATGTTCTCCGCTTATGATGAACAAGGGAAACAATATAAAGGGTTAGTGCATCAGCTTCAAGCATACCTTAAATATGGGGAGATTGTTTTTACTGAAACATCTCAAGAAATTCACGTAAGACACTTAAATGGAAACCCTCTAGACAATAGCTGGGATAATATTGCCCTGGGATCGCAGTCTGACAACTTTATGGACAGGCCCCTAGAAATGCGTTTACGTTGTGCTAGCAGGGCTGCCTATGCTAAAAGGGTAATATCTGTAGAGGATATCAGGACTATTAGAGCTAAGAAAGCCCAGGGGTTGAGTCTAACAGCACTATCCAAGGAATACGGTAAAAGTAAGGGCCACCTTAGTGATATTGTCAATAGGAAACTGTACAAGGATATTATATAAAATGTGAGGAAAATATGCCAGTGGCCTGGCAACCAGTCTTGAAAACTGGGATACGGTTAACTACCGGGGCTCGACACCTATATTTTCCTCTAATGCCGTCGTGGTGGAATTGGTATACACACTAGGTTTAGACCCTAGTGCCCTGAAAGGGCATGAGAGTTCAAGTCTCTCCGACGGCACTAACAGATGTGTTATGGCGAAATTGGTAAACGCGGTGGTCTAGGTCAAATGATTGCCCCAGGTTAAACCCCGGGGGCTCTAGCTCATGACCGGAAATCGCCGTCCTAGGAGAGCTAGAAATCCAAAGACTTCCCGATTCAAGTTCGGGTGGCACATCTGTTTATCTTGCCGTCATGGTGGAATTGGTAGACACGCAGGACCGAGATTCCTGTGAGGGTAAACCCCTTCGTGAGAGTTCAAGTCTCTCTGACGGCACTACTTAACAAAAGGAGAAAACATGAAATCTGATTCGTCCGAGGTAATCTACTCCCTGGCATTAGACGCCGCTTCCACCCCTGTCGTGCAGCCTCTGGTGGATGCTGATCCAGAGCTACCAAACTAAGGAATCGTAGCCTAGCTGGACTTGAGGCTCCAGTCTTGAAAACTGGCGTGTCATGCGAGAGTGTGACTTAGGAGTTTAAGTCTCCTCGCTTCTTCTATTAAGAACTTGGAAATATGGCAGAGAGGTCTATTGCACACGCTTGGAAAGCGTGAGGGTGTAAAAGCTCCGGAGGTTCGAATCCTCCTATTTCCGTAATCTTTGCATAATTTGAACCCTTTCTTTAGCAATTAACAGTAGGTTCAAAATATGCAGTGTGAGAATTGTCAGAAGGAGCACTCAGGTACTTACGGCTCCGGTAGATTTTGTGGTTGCTCCTGTGCTAGGAGCTTTGCTACAAAGATTAACTTTGAGGAGATCTGTAAAAGGAAAAGTGCCAGTGCAAAGTCTTCAGAAAAGGTCTTAAAGGCTAACCAAAAAAGGATGCTCACAAGGGAAATACGGGTTTGCCCCTTGTGTAACAATTCCTTCGAGGTAATGAAGGGAAGTAAGCAAAAGAGACATACTGAAAAGGTATACTGTAGTCTTTCCTGTAAAATGAGATCCCCCTCCCACCGAGAGAAAGCTCGTGACAGCACAAGACAAGCTTATGCCCTTGGAAAGGATGTGTACGGGGGGTATACTAAGTGGCACATATACAAAGGGATAAAGGTACAAGGTACTTATGAATACCGAACGTGCATTGTGCTGGACTCATGGTTAGCTCTTAATAAGATTAAGGGGTGGGAGTACACGTCAGATAGGTTTCCATACAAAGACGCTAGTGGCTCAGAACACCGGTACCTTTTAGATTTCAAGGTTTATGAAAACGATGGGAGCTTTTATTACCTGGAGGTAAAAGGATGGGTAAAGCCAAATGACCCGTACAAGTGGGAAGCCGTACGTGCGGCAGGATTTCGTTTAGACGTTTGGTTCAAAAATGACCTAGACCGTTTAGAAATACAGACTAAACATGGTGAAGGTGGTGGAATTGGTAGACACACCACTCTGTGAAAGTGGTTCTTGCGGGGTCGTAGCCCGTCCTTCACCCTATTGCCCTCGTATGCCAACTGGCAGAGCAAACGGCTTCAAACTCCGTTGGATCCTGGTTCGAATCCGGGGGAGGGCACTATTTTCATAACGGCAGATACTTACCCTTTTTGTATATTATCTGTCATTATGAAGCTGTATGTCTTGTCTTTTAAGACATACTCCATTATATTTAGGAATTGCGTTGGTGGCGGAAAAGGCATACGCTGGGAACTGGCGTCCATAAGGAGTAATACCCTCACGGGTGTCCTTTGAGAGTAAGTCCTATGATATCCCTTGTCCAGGTGAACCTGGGCTGCCGGAATGGAAAACCGGTGGAAATAAAGTCTGAGAAGACAATTCATTGTGGGTTCGAGCCCCACCCTGCGCTTAATTTGGAGAGTACATGCTGTCACCGATTGGAAAACCTATATTAGTCACAGACCCCGGGGTTATTGCTCAACTCAGAAAATCCGTGGAAGAGGGAATCCGTCTGGACACCTCCAATTTCAACTGGACTCCTAGAAAAAGTATCCATGAACTTATAATCCAGGAAAAACAATGTCTCGAGAAAAACTTATCAGAACCTTAGGAAGATAAAGATTCTTACAACAACCTGAGCAAGGCTCGCATCAAACCGAAAGAAATGAATATGAAAGGAGGTGTACTTATGAAGTAAATACCTAAACAAGGAGTTACTTATGGACTATGAAGACCTGTATGATGTTTCGAGGATGCAACCCCGAGATAGAATGAGGTACACCACCTGCAACATGATCTACCGTATTTCCCATAACAAAGTAGATCCCAGTCATTGTGGTTTATGCCTCCATGGAAGTGGGTGCAATCGTCCGGGGAAAAACCATTACCGAAACAATAAAAACTGGAAGCAGCATCGTAAGGCTCAGTTCAAGTGACAAAAAGTCCCCTTAAACATAAGGGGACTTTTTTGTTAAAAGTTAATAAGGATAGTGGTATATTTATCCCTATAAAAGGAAGGTAACCACTATGTACAATAAAATTATCACATTCCTAGTTCTCCTGTTGGCCCTGAGGGGGTTCTCCTCGGAGGCTGAGGGTTTATCCTATTACCGATCAGATATCCCGTCCGCCGTGTGTAATCTGAAAGTGATTCAAAAGGGAGCTGCTGTCGCCTGGACATGTGCTCAGGGAAATACCGACATACTGCCATACTCAAGCACTTCCCGTCGAGCAGATGGTAAACAACTCTTTCATTTTAGTAGAGGGGGATTAGGGCTAACTGTTTCCATTCTAGAAGGTTTTCTATACGTCTGGATCTCAGCCCCAGAGACAGGGTTCCCCTCGGTCCTCTTTGTTAGCACTACAATACCCAGGCCGTCTGCCCAACCTGTCTATCCTGTCTATCCTAGCAATGGAGGAGGAGGCAGCTATTTTGACCTCAACTCCTGTCTCAAAGCTGTAGACGATGCAGAAAGAACAGCTAACATGATGGATGAAGGAGTTTCTAAAACGATGCTTATGCAGAATGTAATAGCTTCCCGAGCCCGATGTTACAGTAGATAATAAAAGAAAGAGCCACTCTAATTGAGTGGCTCTTTCTTTATGTCACTTAATCTTTATATTGTCGGGTTTTCCTTCCTTGAAGGCTTCTCCATTGACTTTGATGCTTTTCATGTTGATGCTATCTGAACCGTCCCCATCCCATCCAAAAGAAATACGCTTGGAGTTGGGATTAAGTGGGATGAATATTACTTCAAAGGAGTGCCCTTGATTTCCTATGGAGCCAAGCCAGTGAATAGCAGAAGCCAAATAGTATGTTGTTGCCTTGACTGTAAACTCACTGATACCTCGGATCACAAAGGTAGTAACCCCATCGGGACTTTCATCCAACTCTATTTGTACCGGGTTTTTTCTTACGGGAACCACTGCAGGACTTTCTAGATTCACATAAGATTCTGGGTCAAAGATGATAAGTCCCTCTTGACCTTTGCTAAATATCTCGAGAAGGCTGTCTATAACTTTATGCTCGTATGCTCCTTCAAAGGAGACCTCGCTGGTGTACGACTTTTCTTCCGCAAATTTATGGAAGTAGGCATCCAATGTGTTTGCTACCAGGCTTATTGACGCCTTCTTTTTCTTTCCCTTATTTTTCTTTTGCTGGAAGATATGGTTTACTAATGCCCAAGGGATGTCGTCCTTGGAGAGCTTGTTCTTCTTAAGCTTCTTCCGCTGACTCTTTTCCACGATCTCCCGGGCTTCCTCCCAGGCACTCTCTTCACCTTTCTGTACGACACCTCTTGGCATAATCTCTCCTGTTACTTGCGGGAATCCCTCATAGGTACTCTGAGTTTGTCCATCAGCCGGTTAAAAGCCCCTACAGTCTCTTTTAGCTCCTCTTCACAATCCCTGTCCAGGCACTCGTCATATAGCATCCCTGAATGCGAAAACACAGCATCAGTAAGAAGTGTATGTGACCAATTAAGGAGGCTTTTAACATCCTTCATTACATCGGGATGCACAACATCCTTTGACCCTTCCGAAGTCATCAGTGTAGCAGCCACTTCCTTGAATAGATCACTGTTAGACATGTATGTCTCTCCTAAAAACAAAAAACCCTGGTAATAGATGATTATCTACTACCAGGGTTTCATTACCACTGAAAATTCTTTACCTGATCATTATCAGCCATGTCAGACATTCTTTCCCAGCGATAGAGGAGGGAGTGCAGGATAGTATCCCTAATCTCTGGGTTTTCGTTCACAGGTATGATAGTGGTATTGTGAGCCCTCTTCTCATTGTCATCCTCTCCTGTTACTTCCTTATAGTCTTTTAGGTACTTGGACACATCTACTGTGAACAGATAGTACATTGTGTCTGAACTCTTGGTCCCCCTTACTGTACCTAAGGAAACGAGCTCGGAGACGGGGGCTTTCATACCGGTTTCTTCGAACAACTCACGGGCTGCAGCCACAACAGGTTCTTCACCTTCATCCACTCCACCAGTAATGGAAGACATCTGCAGTTCACTCTGACTCCAAGGTGGAGTGAACTCATTGCGGACGATAACATAGGACTCGCGGCCCACAGAATCCGGCACATAGGGAAGCACCGCCACAATCTTGCCCGCACATCTTTCTTCATGGGAGATGACATACTCACCCGTGGGCCCATAAAGCTTTTTCAGGCTCAGCCATTTGTTCCTGAGCATGTATGCTTCGCTTACAGGTTCCTTGGATAGGCTATTTAAGATACCTGCACACTGATCCAGGTCTTCCACAACATGAAGTCCCTTGTACTTGTGAGCCAAGTCCAAGGTAGCAGCCAGAGATTTTCTCTGGTTGGGTTCAAAGGATTTCCCATGCCAGTTGTCAAGCAAGCAAACCACTGTCCTACCGTTACGACGGGTAATTGAATCCTCGACAAGTTCCGCGATAGAGAACACTCCCTCCATGTGGGGGGTAAGGACATACAAGGAGATACCACAGTTTTCCTTTTCCTGTTTTTCCTTCTCCTGGGCTTCAGAATTCCAGTCTTTCACAACCGGGTTGAAATAGGGGCAAGTCAGTTTGGGCATCAAGGTGTCACGGTAGTCCGGTCCCTTGGTTGTGCCTCCGAGAAATACCTTTGTACTGTCCATGTTTTATCTCCGTGTAGGGTGTTTTACGGAGATCATTTTGAAAATATTAGATTATGTATTATCAGCTAATACCTAAAAACTCATTTATGATATTTTCGAATACTCTAGACAAAATAGCGGGCAACCTTGAAGCCTTGGGATTTGTTCATCTGGCATCCTCCCTTGACATTGTGTCCAATACCCTAGAGAAGTACTCTGCTAAAAAAGAAGAGTTAGACAGAGCATCTAACCTGGCCACAGAAAAGGCTTTAGCTTATGGTAATGAGGCGTTAAAAAAGGTCCTTCTGTCCTGCTGGGATGAAATTACCATGCATGCCTTTGAGAGTGGTACCTTAGATGACTTGTGGACAAAGGTATCCAAATGGGAGTACTTAGAGAAATTGATTAAAGAAGAGCTTAGAAAGGAAGGAGGTATTCCTTCTGACGCAGATCTTCAGTACTTTGATTTTGAAACATATCAGCCAGTAGCACCTGAACAACCATCCAAAGGAAAGCCCCTACTGGTTGTTAGGTATTCATATACTCGTGATTATAGTTTCTTTGATAAAGGTTCGGCTACCCTCAGCATTATACACCTCAATCCTTTAGACATATTAGTGGAATGCTTGAGGGTAGCCCTTCACCATGAAAAAACTCAGATGTATACTGATCCCGAGAAACTGACCTCGGTAAAGCCTATTCTAGTAAAGCAGCTAAAAGCAACAGCCTCATCCATTATAGCTCATGAGTTCATCCATTCCTACCAGTACCTGATGTCCTCTTCTGACCAACACTATAAACAGGTGTGGGAAGAGAAGCCTAGAGAGAAAGGGGTCACCAAGCTGGTAGATAAGTACCGGCACCCTGAACTTGAGCAAGAGCCCGAAGCAGTCCGGGCCCAGCTGTCCAAGGAACTAGAAAACGCACTTAGGTATCAGTCACCTACCCGAGTTAATGAAGAGTTTAGCCCAAAAGATCTTACTTCCAAGTTATATAGTGATTGGGGAGAGCATACTCCTAAGGATCTTCAAGGGGTGTATCAATCCTTGGTAAAGATTGAAAAGGATAATCTTCTTTCCAATAGGATGATAAAATCCTGGAAAGCTTATATCTCAGGAATCAGTAGGATTCTTACCTCTACACCCAAGAAAATTCCGGGTGGTAGTGATCATGACTTACTTCGAAAGGATGAGCAGCGTAAGGACCAGATGAAAGAGGCATTCAAAGGATTTGACCTTACTCCCTATATATCCTGGAATCCTTCCCCTACGTTTCTTCAAAACAAAAAGCTGATCCGTTAAAAATCAGCTTTTACTTCTGCCATTTTCTATCAGAACTAAGAGAACAAAGATATTTATTCCTGGCATGAATATGTCCCCCAGGTCCAGAACGGTATGGGAGGGTCCTGTTTCCTTAACTTCCTTCAGAAGACTTTTCCAAAGGAATAAATAGGTTAGGGCAACTATCATCCCTAACCCTATTGGCAAAAGAACAACTTTACCCATACACGTCAATCTGGGTATTGATCTTGTTCTTACGAAGGAAAGGAATTTTATTATTTCTCATCAGGACGTATAGGGTGTTGTAGCTTACCCTGTCCTTGAGTTCCACTAATAACCTATCCAGGTACATGTCTTTAGTGGGTAAGGTACGCAAAAGACGGAGGATACGATCTTCCCTAATGGGTAGATTTGAAGCCTCTCGTATTTTTTTAACCATAGCCGTCTTTAGATTGTACTTAGTTCCAAGGTCCTTATCCGACAAAAAGTAGTCGTCATGACTCTCATCCCTAAGGTGAGTGATAATAATATCGGCTGTCTGTTTTGTTTCAAATTTGGCTACTTTCAGGGAGCCATCACCAATGTTATAAAAAGTTCTCATGATTGAAAAAACCTTATTAACAGATAATCAAAACTTTCGTATATATGAATGAACACTCTTTTTGGGAAAAGACATGGAAACCATTTATAAGCTAGAAGTCTTAACACTATCCCGCTTTAACCCTTCTACCAAGGGCAGACAAAACGCCTATGTGTACCCAGGGGAAATGTACCCACCCAAGAGTGGGCTCCTTCCATTTCAATGCTTGGGTGCCGTGGTGAAATTTGACATGGATAAGACCCCAGAGGGACAACCTAAGATCGTGGCTGAAGTTGTATTACGAAATGACATGAACTTTCACAAAAAGTATAAAGGTATCCATAGCATTGTCCAAGAAAACCAAGATAATCTAATGGTCATGATAACTAAAACCGGATACTTTCTTATGGAAAAAGAATCGGCAAAAGAGATTGAAAGACTGGGCTTGCGGTGATTATCTCTTTATCACTTAATAGAGTTCATACCTTTTATCGGATTCCGTGAGAGAAAACCGCTAGGTCTTTAGCTCATGGGTAATTCACTTTTAGGAGACTCACAGTGATAGAGATACAGGCCCCCTTATTTCTCGTTCTTCCTAACAATCCCCTTAAAAAGTATTTTCTGTCTTTCAACAATTATCATACTTGGCCAATACACATACGGGGAAAACTTCGAAGGGCCTACTGTGATCTGATTAAAGGGAAAGCAGAAGAGTTGCATGAACGATTTTCCTGCAACATTCATTGTGAGGTTGTAGTCCATCCTCCTAATGATGGTAGAATAAGGGACTCGGATAATCATGGATTCCTTCACGCAAAATGGACTAATGATGCCCTGACAGAAGTTGGGTGCTGGGTAGATGATCAAAGGGTTGTGCAGGTAACTCTCAAGATGGGGGAATATTGCAATGACAGCCCCCATGCCACAATAAGGTATACCCCTGCTCCTTAAAATTTGAATTCCTTTGTTAAAAGTTAAAACGCCACTGGGTATATACTAACCAGAGGATAACGAACCCTAACAAAGGAAAAACATGATTGAATCCTTGTCCCCCTACGCCCCCTTTATCTCCGGAGTGATTACTCTTGTGATACTGATCCTGCTAAGGAAGCAGGTCCTAAAGGTATTTGGTATTATTATCGTCCCCGATGATTGTATCGGTACTGTCACCAAAAAGTTTGTCATCTTCGGCAAGAACAAAGAACTTCCGGATGGCCAAATTGTGGCCCTGAATGGTGAAGCAGGCTACCAGGCAGAAACTCTTTCCCCAGGTCTTCATCTCTGGCTGTGGCCATGGCAGTACGAAATCAATCTTGTACCCTTTGTCACCATTCCCCAGGGTAAGATTGGTATCTTACAAGCTTGTGATGGTGAGCCTCTCCCTAATGGAAATGTGGTTGCCTGTGATGTTGAATGCAACATGTTCCAGGACGCTTCTGCCTTCTTGAAGAATGGTGGTGAACGTGGCCCCCAGATGCGTGTTCTCCCTCCTGGTACCTACCGTATCAACAATCTTTTGTTCTCCGTATCCATTGCCGAAACCGTAGAAATTCCTCAAGGAAAGATTGGTGTTGTCGAAGCCCTGGGTGGTGATTCTTTGCCTGTCGGTCGCGTTATCGCCAAAAGCGTGAATTGTGACTCATACCAAGATGCCAAGGCCTTTATTGCAGAAGGTGGTGAACGTGGCCCCCAGGCAAAGATCATCCCTCCTGGCTCCTACCGTATCAACCCTATCCTCTTCTCGGTATCCCTGG
>Ga0265293_10008136_pt1 | contig 15697 bp, 17 predicted proteins | sample Munlanlewell138R_FD_192505 | JGI IMG/M metagenome (GOLD analysis project Ga0265293, IMG submission 192505) | Leachate microbial communities from a municipal landfill in Southern Ontario, Canada - Leachate well 138R | ecosystem: Engineered > Solid waste > Landfill > Unclassified | place: Canada...
TTGGCTAGATTACAAAAGCCTAATAAAAAGAAAAAAAGATTTTTATTTTTTAATATATGAATCAAGCTGACGAAATAAAATCTAAGTTGGATATAGTTGATATAATTAGTGAATATATCAATTTAAAGCCGGCCGGCTCAAATTTTAGAGCCTTATGTCCTTTTCATAATGAAAAGACTCCGTCTTTTATGGTTTCACCTGATAAACAAATTTATCATTGCTTTGGTTGCGGAAAGGGGGGGGATTTAATTTCTTTTGTTATGGGAATGGAAGGGCTTGATTTTATTGAGGCTTTAAAGTTATTAGGGCCTCGTGCGGGAGTGGTAATTGATAATAAAGAATTTTCTGATAATTCTCAAAAGAATCGTTTATTACAAATTTTAGAACTTAGCCGCAAATATTATAATTATATTTTAACTTCAGAAAAAGGTGATTTAAAGAATATTAAAAATATTAAGAAATATTTAAATGACAGGGGTTTAAGCGAAGAAGCTATTTTAAACTGGCAGATAGGATACAGTTTGGATAATTATGATGATTTGCTTAATTTTTTAAGAAGTAAAAAATTCACTGACATAGAGATTTTATCTTCTGGAATGTCTTTTAAAAGCGAAAAAGGAAAGCATTTTAATCGTTTTAGAAATAGAATTATGTTTCCCATTAATGATATTAATGGACGAACGGTGGCCTTTACAGCCCGTATTAACCCCGAAGCAAATAATAATCATAATTTGGGAAAATATATCAATAGCCCTCAGACAGAAGTCTATGATAAAAGTAGGGTCTTGTTTGCCTTAGATAGGGCTAGGATGGCCATTAAAGAAAAAGATGTGGTTGTTTTAGTAGAAGGGCAAATGGACGCCATTTCGGCTCATGAGGCCGGTTTTAATAATGTTTGTGCTGTTTCTGGAACAGCTTTAACAGTTTCGCAATTAAATTTAATTAAAAGATATACAAAAAATATTATTTTAGCCTTTGATCAGGACTCAGCTGGCGAAAATGCTACTGACAGGGGGATATCCGAGGCTTTGAGAATGGGTTTTAATCTGAAAATAGCTAGCTTAGAAGAGGGAAAAGATCCTGACGATATAATTAGAGAAAATTCTGATAATTTCAAAAAATACCTAGATTCTGCCCAGGATATTATGAGTTATTATCTATTGAGGGAGTTTGATGGTATAGATATTAATAATATTAGAGATAAGAATTTGGCTGTTAACAAGATATTAACAGTAATAAATAAGTTGTATAATAAAGTTGAACAGGACTTTTGGTTAAAAGAATTAAGTCAAAAAGCTAGAGTTGAGGAGGTCTTTTTAAGAGAGGAATTGCAAAAAATAGCTCAAAATATGAGTAAAAATGACAATATTAAGGAAAATGAGGTTGAAATAAAAACACTTAATCAAGAGAGCCTTATTTCTTGGGAGGATAAATTATTAGAAAGTCTTTTATCTTTGCTTCTTAAGAACAATAAATATTGTGAATATGTTTTTAATAATTTAAACCCTGAATTTGTGATGGGTAAATATCAAGAATTTTACAATTATTGGCTTATTTACTATAATAAAGAGGGTAGAATTGACTATCAGGGTTTGTTAAATTATTTTAAACAAGAAAATTTATTACCCATGGAAGATGATCTTAAGAAAATTGGTCTAATCTCTGATTTTTATTGGTCTGATAAGGAGGTTTCTGAAGAAAAAATAAAGGAAGAAATTATTAAAAATATTATAGAAATTAAAAAAAATTTTTTTAAAGAAAAAATAAAAATTGAAAATGATAATTTGATTAAAGCTGAAAAAGAAAATGATGAAAAAAGTATTCAAGATATAATGAAAAATTTAAAAAACTATAATGAAGAGTTACAAAAAATAATATAAATTAATTTATTATATATGGCTAAAAAAGCAGAGAAAAAGAAAATTATTAAAAAAAAGGTTGCGAAGACTAGGGTGGTTAAGAAAAAAGAACCTGTTTCTAAAAAGAAAAAAAATACTGTAGTTAAAAAAAACACCAAAAAACCAATTATTAAAAAAGCGGTTACTAAAAAGCAGGTTAAGCCAGTCAATAAAAAAAAGGCTTCTAAAAAAGTTGTTAAGAAAAAGGTGGTCAAAAAAGAAAAAATTTCTTCTGATGAAGTGGCTTTACCGAAAGAAGAGGACATGGTTAAAATACTTGAGAAGGGTAAATTAAGAGGCTTTTTAACAGAAACCGAGGTTTTGCATTTATTTCCTTCGGTTGAAGATTATATTTTTGAATATGAAATTTTTTTAGGTCGCTTAGCTGATGCTGGTATTAAACTTTTAGAGGATACTGGCAGTTTATTGGGGGGCAAGAAAGAGGTACCAGAGAAGATAAAAAATTCTTCTAAATTGTCAGTTGATTTTTCTAGCTTAACTTTCGATTCTATTCAAATATATTTGAAAGAAATTGGTAAAATTCCTTTATTAACAGCCGAAGAAGAAGTGGAGTTAGCTAAAAGGAAGGACAAAGGTGACAAGGACGCTGAAAGAAAAATGATTGTAGCTAATTTAAAATTAGTAGTATCTATCGCTAAGAAATTTTCTGGAGTTAAAACTTTAAGTTTATTAGACTTGATTCAGGAGGGTAATATTGGTTTATTTAGAGCCGTTGATAAATTTGAACATCAAAAGGGTTATAAGTTTTCTACCTATGCTACTTGGTGGATTAGGCAGGCTATTACTAGGGCCTTAGCTGATCAATCTAGAACTATTCGTATTCCAGTTCATATGGTGGAAACAATTAATCGTTATCAACAGGCTCGAAGATTTTTAGTGCAAGAATTAGGTCGTGAGCCCTTGGCTGAAGAGGTGGCTGCTGAAATGGGGGAGGATTTAGATAAGGTTAGGTATATAATTAAAATTTCTCAAGAAACTATTTCTTTAGAAACTACTATTGGAGATGATGATGATAATTCTACTTTAGAAGATTTTATTGAAGATATTAAAAATGATTCACCTGATAGAATTGCTGCACTTCAATTATTGAAGGATTATGTTAAAGAAATTATGGTTAGTTTGTCGCCTCGTGAACAAAAGATTCTGGAGATGAGATTTGGTTTGGTTGACGGAGTAGCTCATACTTTAGAAGAGGTGGGTCAAGAATTTGAGGTGACTCGTGAACGTATTCGTCAAATTGAAGCTAAGGCTTTAGAAAAAATTAGAAAAATGCAGAATAAGAGCCTAGATAAGTTAAAAGATTTTTAATTATTATTAAATAAAAAATTATGAAAAATCATAATCCTAAATATGCTTTTTATTATATTCTCTCCTTGGCGGCTTTAATTTTTGTAGCCATATCTTCGGCTTTGATAATTTTTCAGATTATTGATAAAAGCGTTTTTGATGCCTTGGCCTATTACGGTTCTTATTCTAATCAATCAGCTTTACGTTTTGGAATATCCGCTTTATTAATATCAGCTCCAATATTCTTTTTATGTGTTAATTTGATAAATAAAGGTTTAAAAAAGGGTGAAATAGATAAAGATTCTCCTTTGAGAAATTGGTTAACCTATTTTATTTTAGCTGTTTCAGCTGTGGTTATTTTAGGTTCTTTAGTTGGCATTATTAATGCCTTTTTATCAGGGGAGATGACTTTAAAATCTATTTTGCAATTATTAACAGTTATTTTAATTGCAGCTATAGTTTTTAGTTATTATTTATACGATATTAGAAGAGATAAGATTTTAAAGAAAGATAAAATTATGAAAATTTTCTTCTTTTCCTCGGTGTTGCTAGTAATAGTAGTATTTGTTTCTTCTTGGTTCTTTGTGGAATCTCCTAGGGTTGCCAGAGAAAGAAAAATAGACGAAAAGGTTCTAAATAATATCTATAGTTTAGAAAATTATATTAATTCCTATTATGAAAAAGAAGAAAAATTACCGGAAGATTTATCAGAGGTTAGTAGTGTGGCCGAGGTTATTAATTTTAATCAATTTTTAGTTAATCCAGTCAGTGGTGAAAAAATTGAATACAAGAAAACAGGAGAAAGGGAATTTGAATTATGTGCTAATTTTAGAACTGATAGTTATGAAAGTAAAAGAAATGAGGTTTATCCGATATATGCAGGAGACGGGTCTAAGGTTTATGTTAAAGGTTGGAATTGTTTTAAGGGTAATTTATGGGCGGAAGAAAAGTTTATAGAAAAAAGATAATTGGATAAGAAAAAAATTATTGACATATTTTTTAGTTTTGATATTATATTAATTAGTTTTTAAAAAACTAATTATTCCGAGGTGGCGCAGCGGTAGCGCAGTTGACTGTTAATCAATTGGTCGTGGGTTCGAATCCCACCCTCGGAGCATCATAGGAAAACGGGAGTCAGAAGCTCCTGTTTTTTGCTTATATCGGACAAAATTTAGAGGTTCTAACCTAGCAGAATCTTGGCTTATAATAGAATTAAGTTTTTTGATGCAATTTAGCTCCTTATTCAAAGAAATGCTTAGCTTTCCGTCTAAAAGCGAGAGGTTCGAACCAATTGAGCTAAGTATTACTGTTTTTTCAGGAATAGATGCATTCTTGAATTTATCTACTATAGTATTAGCTAGTACAAACAATTCATCAGCTTTTTGTAGCCAATTATCAACTTGTTGGCTTTGGTCATTTAATAACTCCGTCAATCTATCTTTTCTTTCGCTTAACTCTTTCTTTTTAGGAGTAAATTCTTCTTGACTTATTTCTCTGTTAGCCCTCATCTCAATTAAACCGTCTAGTTTTTTCACAATATCATTATACTCTTCTCGGTGATTTATATTTATTTGGTTAATATTTTTACTCTCATCTTTGCTCATATCTTTCATTGCTTTTAGAGCCCAATTCTTTATAGATAATGGAATTCTTATTTTTTTTAGCTCATCTATAATTTGTTCTTCTAAAATCTCTGCTCTAATTGATTTCTGTTTACAGCTAATTTTTTTTCTTTTAGTGCAATGATAATAAGTATAGAAATGAACATTGCCATTTTTTTGTTTTTTTATTTTATCTTCTGCAGTTATTGAGGCTCCGCATTCTTCGCAGCGAATAAGTCCGGTATAGGCAAATTGTTTTGTCTTCGGTCTTTGTTTGTGCTTTCCTTTTCCTAAAATTAATTGTATTTTATTAAATTCTTCTTCGCTTATAATTGGTCTATGTTTTCCTTTATACCAATTTCCGCTACCTTTAGGGAACTCAAATTCTCCATAATAAAATGGTTCAGAAAATATTCTGTATAATGTGCTTATTGCTATTTTTCTACCTCTTTTATTCCTTAATCCCCATTCATCAGTCGCTATTTCCAGTATTTTAGAAGGGGAGTGTGTCCCAGTTAGCATTAAATCAAACATTTTTCTAGTTAAATCAAATCTCTCTGGATCTTCAATTATTTCTTTTTCTCCTTTTATTTTTATAGGATTATGACTATATCCTAGTGGTGTGTAATTCGGGAACCAACCTCTTTCAGCTTTATTTTTCAAGCCTCTTTTAGTATCAACACTTAAGTCTCTTATAAATTGATTAGCCATTCCTAGCTCTACTGCCATTAATAAAACATTATCGGTCGGATAGTAGCTTTTTCCATTTGTATATATTTGTTTAATTACTCCTTGCTGAAGCATCCAATTTATTTGGCCACCATCGATAGGATTTCTGGCTAGTCTGTTTAATTTCCAGCATATAATTCCGTTAGCTTCTCCTTTTGCTATTCTATTTAACATATCATTAAAAATTGGTCTTCCTGGTTCTTTGGCTGATTTTGATTCCTGAAATATTTTTATTACATCAAGATTGTTCGCTTCAGCCATTTTTGTTAATTCACTTATTTGAGCATCAATAGATGCCACTTGTTTGTCTTCGTTCTCAGAAGACTTTCTAGCATAAAGAAAATATTTAATTATTTGTTCATTTTGATTCATATTATTGATATTAATTATAAACTAAAAGGGACGGTTCTGGCTTACCCAATATACCTTACCAGAAGTAAGTTTTATCGGCAGAACCGCCCCTTTCAGGCGACAAAAATATAAAACTTCTGGATTATTAATATATTAGGTAAGCAATATTATTATATTATAAAAAATAGCTTTTGCCAATAGTTTTCGGCGATATTATTTTATCTTTTATCTTTTTATATCTGTTTTTAGTTTATTAGTTTTTATTAAATAAATTAATATTTTTTTATTATTTTTATCTTTTTCTTTTTGTTGTATTACTGAAGCTATTGCTTTGGAGTTATTTAAAAAGAGTTCTAATACTATTTTATTCATTTATATTTTTCTATTTATATTATTAGTGGGTGTATGATGCCTATCATCTGGGCTTGTGGCAACTATATCAGGGGTTTATAGGAGCTATAAGAATAATTATAAAACTGTATAAATATTACTTCTATGATTTGGTTTTCTCTCTTTTATAATTTTTCCTTTTGTCTCTAGCCCCTTTAATGCTTTTTTAACGGTGGAGATGCTATAACCTGAATTTTTAGCAATAGTTTTATGACTTGGCCAACAAGTTTGATGAGTCATTTTGTATTTACTTAGAACTATAAAAACCAATTTTTCGTAACTAGTAAAGTTTTCTGACATAATAAAAGAGTTCGGCACCTTGGTAAAATGCCCAGATGCTTTTTTTTTAATTATTTCAAATTTTTCTCTTTTTTGTTTAAAAAAGTTTCCCGTGCTTTCCATAAAATATGTTTAAATATTTTTGTAAATACTCTTTTTTGTCATAATTTGACGCTATGGTCACTTTTGATAAAAAAATTGTTCTTAGGGCAAATTTTACCTCATTTTATACCTTCTTCAGGCCTTTTTGATAGTGATAGAGAAAAGTGTAGCATAGTTTTTTTATCACATTTTTGATAGTCATTTTTATTTACTAATTTAGAAAACCAATAGTAAATACTTTTTCGACTGAAACTTTGTTCTTTTATTGCTTCGTTAAAACACACAATAGAACTCCAGTAAGGGTTTTTTTGTTGAATTTTGTTAAATCTTCTTTGAATTGATTTCATATTATTAATATTAATTTTTGTTAGTTGGATATGAGCCTATAATAGCGGTAAATAAGTTTATTAATCTCAAGCCGATCTCCAGCGCTTCTTCTTTGGAGATTTCTTTGTCAAATTCTTTTTTATATATGTTTTGTAGCTCTTTTAGGCTTTTGTCCCTGATCATATATTGTTTAACTATTCTATTTATACTGTATTCACTTCTTGTAAATAAAAACTGTGAATTATGCATTCACAGTACCAAAATATTTATATTGAGTATAAGCAATTTAATAAGCTGATTATCTTTCTATAAATTTTTTATTATAATTTGTTTTTACCTTACTGATATATTCGTATCCGATTATTTTTTTGTTGTTTTTATTGACTTTTTTCATTATTTCTTTGCTTGTCAACCCCTTTTTTATTAACTTAATTATTTCCTTGTCTCTCGCAAGATTTTGATATTTTCTTTTTTGATTTATAAACCCATTTATTTTTTCAAAATTTTTTTGATCTTTTTTTATACTTTTCCACACATACTTTATATCATCTATTGTTGTTAATTCATTAATCTCCAAATATAGCCTGTTTTTTATTATTTTTGTTTTTGGCAAATAATATTTTTTAATAATTTCATCTATTATGTGAAAAATATTTTTTTTGGGAAATCCAAGAAACTTGGCAATTAAAATATCTTTCCAGATATTAGGGTTAATTTTTGTTTTTTTACAGATTTTATCAAAAATACTATTATTATTTTTTTTATCTAACTCTTTTTCTATAAATTCCATAGGGTCACTAAGGGCACATTTTTCTCCGTAAAAATTTGATAAGATTATTTGATATTTTGCTATTTCAAGAATATCTTTATTATTTTTTAATTTTGGCTCTATTTCTATAAAATCATTTTTATCTTCTGAAAAATAAAAAATTACTGGTTGATAATTATTATTTGATGATATTTCATATGCTAGGTTGTGAAGATTTGGATGTTTTTTGTATATTTTTTCTATTTCTTCTTCTATTTTTAAGTTATTATAAATAATTTCGATGTTATTTTCGAATTTTTTTTTGATGTCTTTATAAGAAGTATTTTTAACTTCTTTCTTCTTGTATTTGTTTTTTGAAGAAAATTTTTTTAGTTCCTCTAAAATATGATTTTCCATATATCTTTATTTTATCATTTTTTTGTTTTTTATAAAAATATAAGTAAAATGTTAATGTTTTAAGTGGTTTATATTTAAAAATCTCCTTTTAAGGGAGATTCTGAAAAGATACTTTGTTTATGAATTTATTTTTTGTGGTTTCTTTTTAATAGCCATTCTTTGTAATATTGATGGTAAAAGTCAGTAAACTCTGTTTTTAAAAAAAATCTAATACTTTGGTTGGAAGGAATTTTTATCAGGTGGCAATATAGATCCCAGTATATTTTGTAACCATTTTTAGAAATAACGGTATTTTCTTTATTTTTCATTGAATCAGATTTGAGGACATTTTTTAATATATTTACATCGTCTAAAAAAATTAGAATAAAATCTTTGTAGAGAGTATTGTAATGGTGTCCAATTTTACATTCTATGAAATGCTTTAAATATTCCTCCATATTGTGTTTTATAGCCGTAATTATCAATTTGTGTTCTTTGCTGGTTTTGTCCTTGCTTTCGATTAAAAGAGCCTTACGTAGCTCGTAATCATTTTTATTTAAATACACCTCCAAACCTTCAAAATTGAATTTACAAAGAGGATTGGGGCAGGATTTAGTAATAAAAGACATATCAAGAACATTTTTGCATTCCGGGCATTTTATGTAATTTGATGAGGAATTTATATCCATAAATTTATTGAGTTTATTTTTTGATATCTGGTCCGATAATAACCCCAATTTCTTTATTTTTTAGCCAGGCATAAGATATTCCGTGAGGATCATTATGTATGGTTAGCCAAGAACAGGGCAGGGTGGGACCCTCGATAAAATCAACAACACATAAATCATCCCAATATTTATTACCTAGTATTTTTTTAAAAGGGTTTAATCCGAGTTTGGTTAAAATATCAATTTCTTGTTCCACGTCTGCTGGCGACATTATTCCTCCGATAGTTATTAGCTGATCGTCGTGCCAGATGCTTTTTAATTTACCTTTCTTGAGATAATAATTTAAAAAATTATCAAGATCTATAAGTTTTTTACTTTTAGATAAATTTGATATAGGAATTATAATATTATAGAATTTAATTTGTATAGCCATTTAGTTTTTATTTAAACTTCTTTTATTTTCGACTTTTAGAGTCAAAATAAATATTCTCATTGTAAATAAATAAATAACAAAACCAATTAGAAGTGATATTAAGTCTCCACCTACTACATCTCTTTGCTGTTGTATCCCGCTTAAATACGCAGACATTTCTCTTATTGCGCAAAACGTCCATAAGATTTGCGTAATTATGATTGCCCATTTTTTACCTTTTCCTATATATATTGATAAAAGACCAAAACTGATAAGTTGCCAGAAAATAGTTACTAATATAGTTATTGGGTTACTGGTTAAAAGAGTGCCTATTATAACAATTATTATTGAAACCCAGAGAATTATTTGAGATTTGCCACGATAGGTTTGCGATAATTTAAGTTTGTCATATTCGTCTATTTGTTTTTGAAATAAATTTTTTTGAATTTGTTGTTGATTAATGTTTTTCATTTATTTTTTATTATTTTTTTCTTCAAAGGAGTGCTTATTAAAAATATTGCTTATTTTTTCTTTATTTTTCCATTTATAAATTTCATTTTCCATTTTTTCTTTTTTTAAGGCAAGAGCAATAAGCAGACAAAAACTTATAGTAAGGCCAATATACATTTGTGCCTCATCGATGTTCATAAAATCATTTGGTATAAAATAAAGTAATTTGCTGATTCCGACACCAAGACAATAAAAAATCATTATCCAAAAAATAACCTTTAATATTTTTTTATTTTATCTTTTAATTTAGAAAACATATAAAACAAATTTAAATATTTATTAGTTAATTTTTGATATTTGGGTAATAAAAAACCGGATACCTCAGATCTGCGAAACTACATTAAGGTATCCGTTAAGACGCCCGCTTGTGGCTTTGATCGAGGTATCCGATCCTTGGCGCAAACGAGCAAAAAACAATTATAAAAATTGTTTGATTCTTAACGGTTTATATGTAGTTTCGCATTATCAATATATCATAAAAATTTTAATTTTTCAATAAAAAATTTGGATATAAAGATTATTCTTATTTTTTATTGAGTTTATTATTCTTATTTTTTATTGAGTTTATTGATTAATTTTATTTTTTTAGGTTTTTTATTTTATTTTTTTATCCAAATTTGGTATCTTTGTTGTTGGACTTACAAATTGAATAATGATATAATTTATTATATGAAATTGAATTGATAAAATATGAAAAAATAGTTTTATAATATCATAAAAAGATTAATTCAATATGTGAAATTTATAGCCTATGGAAAAAGAATTAAATTTTAAAGAACTTCTTGAAAAAATTAAAACATTGGAAGATGAGATTAAAAGTCTCAAAAATAGAAAAAAATATGGACTCGTCTGGGAGGATAAACCTGAGCAGGTTGTTTTAGATTGTCAGAATAAATTACCAATTTTAAAAGAAGTAAAAAACAAAGAAATAAAAACTGATAAAGATAAGCCAGTAAATATTTTAATTGAGGGTGATAATTATCACTCTCTTTCTGTTTTAAATTATGCTTATAAGGAGAAAATAGATGTTATATATATTGATCCGCCTTATAACACTGGAAAAAAAGATTTTATATATAATGATAAATATGTAGACACGGATGATAGTTTTCGACATAGCAAATGGACTTCTTTTATGTATTATAGGTTGTCTCTTGCTAAAAAACTTCTAAACAAAAAAGGGATAATATTTATAAGCATAGATGATAATGAGATAGCTCAGTTAAAGTTGCTTTGTGATGGTATCTTTGGAGAAGGTAATTTTATTTCTATATTATCAATTGAAAATAATCCGAAAGGAAGAAAAAACTCTGATTTCATATCAGTTTGTAATGATTATTGCCTAATATATGCTAAGGATAAAGGTAAAAGTTATTTTACTGAGAATATACCTAAACAGGCCAATGATTTAACAATTGATGATAATGGGGTTTATGTTCATAATAGTGGGAAGCGTGTTCTTGTTGGAGAAAATAGGTTTAATCCAGTTGTTAAAGATTTTCAATCAGCTAAGCATTATAGCGTTTATTATAACAAAGCAAAAAATAAAATTAAAATAGAGAAAGAAAAAAATATTAATGAGATAAACAAAGCTCTGTTAAAAGAGGGTTATAAAAGATATTATTCCTTTTTTAAAAATAATTTTGTTTTGAACACTTACACAGAAACAAAAATTATTGAACTTTTTAGGGATGGGTCTCTTGAATTTAAAAATTCTAGTATATATGAAAAGAATTTTAGTACTAAAATTAGATTAAAAAGTCTAGTGATTAATAAAAAATACGGAGCTATAATAAATAACAAGGAATCAGAATACCAAATAGATGTTAAGACCACGTCAGCAGGAACAGAATTAAAGGATATGTTTTCTACCGATCAAATTCCTTTCAATAATCCAAAAAACATTGGTTTAATAAAAATTTTAATAACATTACTCGAGGACAAATCAATAACTATTTTAGACTTTTTCGCTGGATCTGGAACAACTGGGCACGCCATATTGAAACTAAACAAAGAAGACGGAGGCAATAGAAAGTTTATTTTATGCAATAATAATGAAAATAAGATAGCAGAAGAAGTTTGTTATTCTAGAATTGGTAAAGCTATCAAAGGTTATAAAAATAAAAAAGGAGAAAAAGTAGGTGGTCTAGGGGGCAATTTAAAATATTATAAAACAGACTTTGTAGATTCAGAGCATATAAATAAAATATCAGATGATAGTAAAATAAAATTAACTTATCAAGCGGGAGAGATAATAGCTTTAAGAGAGGATACTCTAGATGAGATAGAAAAAAATGAATGGTGGCAAATATTCACAGACGGAGAAAAACAAACAGCTATATATTTTAAAGAAGATAAATCAAAACTAAAGAAATTAATTGAAAAGCTTTCTAAAAATAAAAAGTCAGTTTTATATATCTTTAGTTGGGGTAAGAACGAATATAAAAATGAGTTCTCTGGTTATGAAAACATAAGAATAGAAGATATTCCTGAACCTATTTTAGAAGTTTACAAAGAGTTAAATAAATTATAAAAATATGTTTGCATTAAAACCATTTCAAGAAGAAGCAATATCGAGATTAAGAAAATCTTTTTTAGAGCTTTGGAAAACTGGAGCTTATAAAATTCCATTAGTTTTTAAATCTCCAACTGGGAGTGGTAAAACTATTATGATGGCTCAATTTTTAAAAGATTTAACAGGAGACCCTCAGTTTAATGTAGACAAAGCTTTTTTATGGTTTACTTTCAACCAAGAATCTTATGAACAAAGTAAGAAAAAGCTATTTGATTATTATGGAGGGGCGAGTGAATTAGATTTACTTGATTTAAATGATTTAAATAGAGGTAAGTTAGAAAAGAATAATGTCTTTTTTATTAATTGGCAAAAAATAAAAGATTCAACTAAGGACGGGAGAAAGCTAAGAAGGGACAACGAGCAAGGTCTAACGTTTGATAATTTTATCAAAGCAACCCAAGAAGATAATAGAGAATTGGTTTTAATTGTAGACGAAGCTCATAGAGATAAAGAAACTGGCTTAGCTGATGAAATCGTAGATTTAGTTAAACCTAAGATAGTTATTGAAATAACAGCAACTCCTAAAAATGAAAAAGAAATAAAGTCTAAAGCTTTTGATAAAAAGGCAGGCTTTATTGAAGTTGATAGAAAAGATGTAATTGAGGCAGGGCTTATAAAAGAAAAGACAGTAACTCAGACCAAAGAAGATTTAGATAAATTAGCAAAAGAAGGACTAGACCAAGATGTTTTATTACTAGAACTTGCTTATCAGAAAAGACTAGAGTTAAAAGCGCGATACGAAAAACTAGACAGAGATATAAATCCTTTAGTATTAATTCAGCTTCCCAATGATGATAAAGCCACTAAAGAATCTCTAAACCAAACAAAACTAGAAATAGTAAAAGGTTTTTTAAGAGAAAAGGGCGTTGATGATTCAAAAATTTCTATTTGGTTATCAGAAAAAAAAGAGAATTTAGAATTAATCGAAAAAAATAATTCACCTGTAGAATTCTTAATTTTTAAACAGGCGGCGGCGACTGGCTGGGATTGTCCTAGGGCTGATGTTTTAGTGATGTTTAGAGAGATCAAAACTGCAATATTTCATACTCAGACGTTGGGGAGAATTTTAAGAATGCCAGAGGCTGTTCATTATCCAATCCCTGAATTAAATATCGCCTATCTTTATACTAACTACGAAAGGAATCAAATTATAGATAAATCAAATGAAATAGGAAGTAATAAGCCAGCAATATATGATAGTTTTAGAAAAAAAGAAATAAAAGAGATTTTCACTCTTGATTCTATCTATATGAGCAGAACTGATTATAATGACCTAGGTGATAGTTTTCAGGAAACCTTTAAAGAATTAGCTGATAAATTTTTTAAGATAAAAAAAGAAGATTCACAAAAAATAAGAGAATCTAATATAGATAAAGAATTAAATATTAAAGATTTATCTGTAGAAAATACTTTAATAGTTGGAGCTGAAATTGAAGATTATGATAACTTCGTAAACAATATAAAAGAAAGCGGAGAGGATTTAAGTTTAGAATCTTCTAAAAATGACTTAGAGCGTATTTATAATTTAATTTGCTTTAATCTTATCTCTCAGCAAGAAGATGAAGATAGAAAATTCGCTCCAGAACGTTCTTGGGGGAAGGTTAAAACTGCATTAAATGTTTATTTTTCTAATAATACAAAACTAAACAGAAGTGATTATTATAAATTAATAGTAAAAGACTTGCTTAAAGCTGATAGTAAATTAAGAAATATTTTAAACGAATCACTTTATAGATATAGACCAATTAGAGAGTTAGAAGTTCAAAGAAAGGCGAGAAGGTCTTCTAGGAAAATAGAATTAGAAATCCCTCCAAAACACTTAAAATTTACCGATGATTATGAAGAGATAAAAGTAGAAAAATCAGCCTTAGAACCATTTTATTTACAAAAGGAGTACTTGGGGAGTGTTAATGAAAAAAAGTTTGTTAAATACCTTGAGTCAAAAGAAAAAATTGAGTGGTGGTATAAAAATGGTGACTTTGGGAGTGAATTTTTTGCAATCCCTTACTATAATAAGCAAGAGAAAAAAGAAAGAATGTTTTATCCAGATTGGATAGTTAGAACTAATAATAGATTATTATTTTTAGAAACTAAAGCAGGGGATACGGCTGAATCATTAGATACTAAATATAAGGGGGAAATTTTGCATAAATGGCTTAAATCTCAGAAACACGGCTTTGCTGGAGGAATTGTAGTTGAGGATGGGGGAGTTTGGAAGATAAATACAAAAGAGAAATATAATTCAGATAGAAAGTCAAAAGATTGGGATAATTTAGATTTTTATTTTAAATAATTTAATAATTAATTAAAAAGAGATATGAAAAACTTATTTAAAAAAACACTTACAGTCATTTTTGTTTTATCATTTTTAATCATTCTTTCAGCTTGTTCTGGTGATAACACCAAGAGAGAAGAGTTTTTGAAAGACTCTAGGGGAAGATTCAACGAAATAGCGGGAAGTTTTGGAGCAGAGCTTAAAAACATAGAATGCTATAACGAAAAATGTGATTCTGTTGTTTATTTTAATTTTAATGAAATTCCAGAGGATTTAGAATTTGTTATTAGAAGTAATACAGCAACCTTCTCTAAATTTAAAATGGATAGATTGGGAGTGAGCAATATTAGCATATTTGCAACTCATAATGATAGAACTATTCTTCAGTGTGATGGTTCAAAAGGAGTTGTAAAAGAGTGTAAATAAAATCACAATTAATTTTTAAAATTTATGAAAAAAATATCAATTTTTGTTCTATTAATAACAGCTCTAGTTTTAACAACTGGTTGTTCTAACGACCCCTCTAAAAAGGTTGAGAAACTAGAGAAAGAAAAAGAAAAGTTAATGGAGAGTTCTGGGTATAATGAGTGTGTAAGAAAAATAAATGAGAGAGAAGAAAATATAGAGACCTGTATCAACGAAAAGCTTTCATCTCTTGGCTATGATGATGGCATAGATTGTATTATGGAATTTACTAATCCTATTTGTGATGAGACTGATAGATACAATGCTCAAGTAAATGCTTCTAATGATTGCGATGATGAGCTTAGAAGTCCGACTGATTTAAATATTCTTGATTGTATGAAGTTGCTAGAATAAATTTCATTTCAAAACAATAGTGAGTTAGGGGGTGGGGTAACTTAAACAGGTTCTAACATCCTCCAACACTCGGAGCGGAGATAAAAGGCCTAATTTCATTGGGTCTTTTTGTATACCCTGGATGGGAACTAGAACTTATTTGAATTTAATTGATTAACCCTTGACTCTCCGGGGGGGGTGATATAATTATAATATAAATTATATATTTAATTGATATAAACGATTAAATAATATATAATATAGATATAAATAAATAATTAATTAAATACAATAAATAATAATAAATAATATTATATTATTTTTTAATAA